>Ga0210403_10004194_pt1 | contig 12449 bp, 9 predicted proteins | sample IncBWC19MmetaG_FD_150863 | JGI IMG/M metagenome (GOLD analysis project Ga0210403, IMG submission 150863) | Forest soil microbial communities from Barre Woods Harvard Forest LTER site, Petersham, Massachusetts, United States - Inc-BW-C-19-M | ecosystem: Environmental > Terrestrial > Soil >... | reverse complement strand
TTCCGCAGCCGGCAACGCCGGAGAGGAAGGAGTGAGGATCTTAAGCTTCTTCATGCTGAATATCCTTCTCGCCCTTATACAGTAATTAAAGGTACGAGAGTGTCTCAGCTATGTTGGCACAGAGGGTTTTGTTGACGCACGTTCCCCGATGAGGAGGGGATTGAAACTGATCTCGTAATCGTCTGTGCTGTGGTGCGCGACGAAGTTGACGCACGTTCCCCGATGAGGAGGGGATTGAAACCATTTATGGCACCTACCTTTGGTATAAGCCCATCTCCGTTGACGCACGTTCCCCGATGAGGAGGGGATTGAAACCTCGAATATCGGTTATCTCTGCTTTCGGTGCGTGAAGTTGACGCACGTTCCCCGATGAGGAGGGGATTGAAACCTAACTGCATTCAGGCCACTCAAGGTTAACTGAGTCGTTGACGCACGTTCCCCGATGAGGAGGGGATTGAAACGCCTTTGTCTCCGTACATCAGCGGGCAACTCTGATCAGTTGACGCACGTTCCCCGATGAGGAGGGGATTGAAACCTCAAAGATGCCCTCGCCCAAAACCGCGTGACGATCGTTGACGCACGTTCCCCGATGAGGAGGGGATTGAAACACTAAACTTTCTTAGATAGTCTAAAAATTTATCTAAGAGTTGACGCACGTTCCCCGATGAGGAGGGGATTGAAACATTCTTCCCCGGCGCAGCGGCTCCCGCGCGTGACACTCGTTGACGCACGTTCCCCGATGAGGAGGGGATTGAAACTAAATACTCTCCTCTCAGCTCAGCATGTACGATGCTTGTTGACGCACGTTCCCCGATGAGGAGGGGATTGAAACGACTCTACAACCAGCGGATTGAGGCCGCTGCCTGTGCGTTGACGCACGTTCCCCGATGAGGAGGGGATTGAAACATGACTCAGCCACTTCGCGCAGCGTCTTAAAGATCGAGTTGACGCACGTTCCCCGATGAGGAGGGGATTGAAACCATTGTTCAATTTCATCTGCGGTTTGAAGTATCTGTTGACGCACGTTCCCCGATGAGGAGGGGATTGAAACCGTTGCTGCGCCCAACGCACTGTGGCAATCTCCACTGCGTTGACGCACGTTCCCCGATGAGGAGGGGATTGAAACAGGTTGTTTCCGATGTGTTCGCAGATCAGTTCGTTGACGTTGACGCACGTTCCCCGATGAGGAGGGGATTGAAACCCGCTGCACTTCCAGAAGGTCGGTTACTTCCATGTCCTGTTGACGCACGTTCCCCGATGAGGAGGGGATTGAAACATCCGGAATTGCCATAGAGCAAAGACCGTTCTTCATGTTGACGCACGTTCCCCGATGAGGAGGGGATTGAAACCATCGCCAGAGCCATCGCCAGAGCCATCGCGAGAGCCGTTGACGCACGTTCCCCGATGAGGAGGGGATTGAAACGAAAACTTTCTTCAGCTCTTCGAGTCCTGTACACGTTGACGCACGTTCCCCGATGAGGAGGGGATTGAAACCCGCTGCTCGATACCGAAAAATCTTTTCAGGTGTTCGTTGACGCACGTTCCCCGATGAGGAGGGGATTGAAACGCAAACCAATTTTTACTAGCAAAAACTTTGATTCTCGTTGACGCACGTTCCCCGATGAGGAGGGGATTGAAACCACCGAACACGAAGAGTCCTACCGGATTGCGCCGGGTTGACGCACGTTCCCCGATGAGGAGGGGATTGAAACAAATTCGTCTCTGGCTTTCACAAACTTTGCACCTTTCGTTGACGCACGTTCCCCGATGAGGAGGGGATTGAAACGCTAGTCTGACCTTTCATGCCTCTGGCCGTTTCCATGTTGACGCACGTTCCCCGATGAGGAGGGGATTGAAACGTCGTATTCCCTGCTGCATCCGCTGGCGTTACCACCGTTGACGCACGTTCCCCGATGAGGAGGGGATTGAAACTGAAACACCACTCGCTAATTGCGAATGCGGCATCCGCGTTGACGCACGTTCCCCGATGAGGAGGGGATTGAAACCAAGGTCTATCTGTCGATGCCGTCCATACTCCACCAGTTGACGCACGTTCCCCGATGAGGAGGGGATTGAAACACAATTGAATTTTGCAGACCTTCGTTCACGAGAAAATGTTGACGCACGTTCCCCGATGAGGAGGGGATTGAAACCTTCAGATTTGAGAGCTTCTCGTCGTCAATTGCGAGTTGACGCACGTTCCCCGATGAGGAGGGGATTGAAACGACGAGGAGGCCGCAAGAAGCGTAGAGATGACCGCGCTGTTGACGCACGTTCCCCGATGAGGAGGGGATTGAAACAGGGCAAATAAGCCTGCCTGCCACTGCGGAGGCAAAGTTGACGCACGTTCCCCGATGAGGAGGGGATTGAAACATCCAGTGATCGTCTCGCCTACATCCGCAGTCCGCGCGTTGACGCACGTTCCCCGATGAGGAGGGGATTGAAACAATGGAGCAAGCTGGTCAGAGAGAGAGAAAGACTTTGGTTGACGCACGTTCCCCGATGAGGAGGGGATTGAAACCGTTAAGCTTCGAAAATCGAACGTGGAAGTGTTCGCGTTGACGCACGTTCCCCGATGAGGAGGGGATTGAAACATAAGCTACTGCCGCCCTGGTGGTCAAGTAAAAGACTTGTTGACGCACGTTCCCCGATGAGGAGGGGATTGAAACCTATTCTCCATGTGTTCAGATGTTCAAGCGATACAAGTTGACGCACGTTCCCCGATGAGGAGGGGATTGAAACAGTCACAATCGAAGGCGAGAGAGAAGCAAAAGCAGCCGTTGACGCACGTTCCCCGATGAGGAGGGGATTGAAACGCATTCCGGATTGTAGGAGAAAAACTTTCTCCTGACGTTGACGCACGTTCCCCGATGAGGAGGGGATTGAAACGAAGAGAGCACTGGGGCTGATACCTGCGCTCGAAAGTTGACGCACGTTCCCCGATGAGGAGGGGATTGAAACGTAAACTGCGCCCCTAAATCTTGCGCGGCATGAAAGTTGACGCACGTTCCCCGATGAGGAGGGGATTGAAACAGAAATGTGAAATTCGTCTCTGTTGAGGACAGTGCTGCGTTGACGCACGTTCCCCGATGAGGAGGGGATTGAAACCGTAGCGCTTCCCCTTCCGCCTCCGCTGTGCGATATGTTGACGCACGTTCCCCGATGAGGAGGGGATTGAAACACCAAATCGTGGCGATCCTCAAAAACATCCGCCATAGTTGACGCACGTTCCCCGATGAGGAGGGGATTGAAACCCGGTATATTCCGTGCCGATCTTTTGCGCATACGATGCGTTGACGCACGTTCCCCGATGAGGAGGGGATTGAAACTAAATCTCATGATTGAATGTGAGCTTGATTCTCTTGTTGACGCACGTTCCCCGATGAGGAGGGGATTGAAACGCTATCGCCATTAAGCACTTCGGCAAATTGTTATGTTGACGCACGTTCCCCGATGAGGAGGGGATTGAAACTGGAACTCGCAAAGTCGAACATCCTGTAAGCATCAAGTTGACGCACGTTCCCCGATGAGGAGGGGATTGAAACTTCATTGTTCCTTCTCGCGGTCTTACGGTTGTAGAAGGTTGACGCACGTTCCCCGATGAGGAGGGGATTGAAACGTTCCGACAAGGCCGGCACTTCGCCACAGGGCCCGGCGTTGACGCACGTTCCCCGATGAGGAGGGGATTGAAACGGGATTGCATCCGTAGGTGCTGGGTGTATTTGACGCCGTTGACGCACGTTCCCCGATGAGGAGGGGATTGAAACGGAAACCAGCCTGCGAGAGATATTCAAAATAGTCGTTGACGCACGTTCCCCGATGAGGAGGGGATTGAAACATTTGCCTCATCAAAGTTGAAAAGCCACACCGAGATTGTTGACGCACGTTCCCCGATGAGGAGGGGATTGAAACAGAGACGGTGCTGAGCACCGTCTCTACGACCCAATGTTGACGCACGTTCCCCGATGAGGAGGGGATTGAAACGTTTGACTCTTACCACGATCCTGGCCACCATATCCCTCAACGACTTACAGAGTATCCGTCGAGACTGCGTCAGATCACCGTGTACTCTGCGGTTCGAGAATGCAAGAACCGGCTCATGCGCCGACAGATTGAGCAGAACAGTTCACAACGCGTCCAGAGCGTTGGGCCTTGTTTTTCCATTGAGTACCGGATATATGGATGCGCCGCACTCATTTGGGGCAGTCTCATGGCAGCGGGCAGTGCTGCCGGCCGCCCGAGGAGTGCATTCGACATGGTCATTGCCGCCATTGCCCAGTTAAACGATTGCATTCTTGTCACCGATAACGAAAAGCACTTCCCGGCTATCGAGGTCTTCAATCCCCTTCGTGGCACAAGCGGTAAAGAAACGGCTGAACGCTAAGCTTCCTACCGTAGTCCGGCCTTCTAGGGCCCCGTTCTCCGTACGGGTTGTAGGCCTTCTGAGTATTGAAGGCATTTCTGCCACCATTTCCACAGATTAGCCCCCCGCGACCCATGTTTTTAACGTGCATTTAACATTCAGGAATTCCAGCCGCACTTAGAATCGAGGCATAAATCCAAGTCAAGACTGATCGGCGTGCGAGAAAAGGAGTATTTATGAGAATCGCGCAAGCACCATTTCGTGCGGAGATCGTTCCTCACGCCAGTCCCGTCCATGCCCTGTGGCATTGCATCATCCAGCGTGAAGGATCCACCGAGGTTATTACCCGGCTGGAAGCGATGCGTAAAGAGGATGCGCGTTGCATCGCGCTACTGGAACTCTCGCGGCTGCAGCCGCCAGGTGGGGTACGCAGGCCGGCCTAATCTTGCCCCGTGGCTGCCGTCGCCTTTGGCGGCTCTTCCGTCGTTCTCTTCTGTTGATCCGGCATGTCCCGTTCCGGCGCAAAGAACGCGCCGGAACGGGACATGCCGGGCCATGACACCGAAGAATTTCCTCGCATAGCGACTCGCACTTTTGATTGCACCTCTGAAGAAGCGCGAGCGTGCCTGCATCGCCCGTCGTGCGATAAAATTGGTTCCAGAGGAAAACATGACAGAGCCAACTTATGATGAACTGAAAGCCAAGCTCGCCGAACTGGAGAAGCAAAGCGGACGCCGCACCGGGTCGCTGGAGTTTCGCGTCGGCGAGAAGGGCGGTGTGAGTGTCTACGGATTGGGAAGGTTTCCGGTGACGCTCTATTACGAGCAATGGATACGGCTGCTCGACCAGGCCGACACGCTGCGCGCCTTTCTGGAAGAGAACAAAGGCCGCCTGAAGCTGAAGGTCTAGCGCATGGCAGCCGCGCGGACAACAAGCCTTTAGCCGCGAATCGATCCCAAGGACCGCGAATTGCGTCCGAGGCTGCGCACAGAAATCTTCAGGGCTTCATCTGCTGAGATTTCCGCGCATCCGCGAATCTCGCACTCCGTGGGCAGCTCAATTTCCGTATTGGCGAGAAACCGGTCAGGGTCCCCAAAAAACTTGAAATCCTCGTCGCCTAAATCTTCCACCAGGATGACAAAAAACTTGCTCATGGGTGGGCTCTGCCTCCTTATGACATGCTTTAGGGACTGGGACCTCCCACGAGCGGGACTCTCTGGGCAAACCGTTGTCTCCATCGTACTCCAAAGTGGGCCCGGTTTCAGTATCAGGCTTTTTTGCGCCGCAGGGCGTCGAGACTTCCGATTGACAACGGATTTTCCTTTGTATATAGTCTGATGCTGTCATAAGAAGTGAGCCCTGATTTTTTTTCTACCGGCCTGAACGAAACCCGGTTTTTATTAAAAATTTGGCTCAGAGATTTAAGAATCTCTGGGCCATTTTGTTTTTTGGGCGCTCTCTGAAGCGTCGGGTTTCGATTGCGTGAGTAAGACGGATAGTGATCTTTCGATGCGTTCGCACCAGCACGCAGGTATGGCCCTTGAGAAGTCGGTGAATCGGGATTGATTGCCGGCCCCGATGCCTGTTCCCCGGAAAACCGGAAGGCGGCAGGATTTTGGCCCGCAGACGATTGCTCCGCCAGGCACTTCTTATCTCGTAACTCAATAGACGACATGGCTGTTTAGAGGTTAGCTGCAGAATTGAGGGCGCCGGGCCTATGGGCCTGACGGTCCCCCAGGAACGGACTTTGAAGGAGGAGAAGGAGTTTAGACGGACGATGACATCAGATATCCGGCTTCGCATTCTCTTGATCCGATGGTTGGCCGCGCCGCTGGCGCTGCTGGCAATTGCATTACCGGGCAAGGCCGCCGCTAACGACGATAACGACGGCGGCGCAGTGAAGTTTTCACCCAAAGCTGAGCTCACCTTCAAGCAACGGTGCAGCGCGTGCCACACTTACGGCAAGGGCGTTAAGGTGGGGCCCGACTTGAAGGGCGTCAACGACCGGCGCAAACATGAATGGCTGCTGAAGTTCATTCATCAGTCGTCCGCCGTGATTAAATCCGGCGATCCCATCGCCACCGCCCTTTTTGCGCAATTCAAACAGCAGCGCATGCCTGATTGGACAGACCTCTCCGAGCAGGATATTACCGACATCCTTTATTACATAAGCATTGGCGGCCCCGACATCAAGCCGCCCGATGAACGCCTCGCCTCTACAGCCACCGCCGCCGAGTTGGAAGCCGGTAAGAAGTTGTTCTATGGCGAGACCCGCTTCAAGTACGGCGCACAAGGCTGCGTCACTTGCCATCGTGTGCAGAGCGGTGGAATGCGGGGTGGCACCATGGGGCCGGAACTCTCATCGGTTTACACGAGATACCGGGATGTGGCCTTGACCTCGTTTCTGCGCCATCCCTGTTCTGAATGGGATACAGGAAGCTCGGACCACTACATGACGACCCATGAGTCATTTGCCATCAAGGCCTTTCTGTACCAAGAGTCGCTGGCCGGCAGCGCTCCCGGAATGGCGAAAGGAAACCAGTAATGACCTCGAGTTTTCTCTTCTCGACATTCCCTTATGTGGCAGTGGCGCTGCTGATTGCCGGAACGCTGGTGCGCTACATTCTGGCGCGCCGCGAGCCTGAGGCCATGACCGCGCAAGCCGGAGAGGCAGTTGCCGCCCTGGCTGGCGGCAAGGCCTGGTGCTTAAGCTTGCTGGCGCTGTTCTTGCTGCACCTTGCCGGGCTGGTATTCCCGCGCAGCATTCTCTCCTGGGACAGCAGTACCGCCCGTCTCTATCTGCTCGAAGGCGCCGCCTTGGTAGCGGGGATTGTGGCCCTCGTGGGCTGGGCCGCGGTGATGTGGCAAAACCTGCGCCGCACCGGACGCTCGGCCGTCACCGAGCTCAGTGACACCGTATTTCTCGCGCTGCTGTTCATCGGTATCTTTTCCGGACTGGCGATTGCCGTAGGCGAACGCTGGGGCTCGATGTGGGGAACGATTACCTTGACTCCCTATGTGTTGTCGCTGTTTCGAGGAAACCCGGCGCCCACCTTTATCTATGGGCTGCCTTTCCTGGTGCGGCTCCATGTATTTTCAGCCTTTGCGGCCCTGGCGATTCTGCCCGGCACGCGCCTTTCGTCGGTGTTGGTCCTGGGACTGCATCGTGGCCTTGAACTGTTCGGACGTCCGTTTGCAGCGGCCGAGCGCATGGCAGGCGATTGGGTGCGGAAAAATAATCCTGCGGGCCGTATCTGGCCGGAAGAGGACTGACACTCGATGCGATTACAGTTGATATTTCTGACAGTAATTGGCTTGGGCCTTGCCGGAGGCGCGGGCGTCTGGCAGTTTTCGAAGATAGGCATACACCAGAGCTATTCGCCCAAGCAGCCCATTGCTTTTCCTCACAAAGTTCACGCGGGTGACAATCAGATTCCTTGTCTGTACTGTCATTCCGCGGCGCGTACCAGCCGTCATGCCGGCATTCCGCCGGCCAGCGTGTGCATGAACTGCCACAACATTATGGAAAAGCAAACGGTGGAGATTGAGAAGCTCAAGGAGTACGTCCAGCAGCAGCGGCCCATCACCTGGGTGAAAGTCCACAACCTGCCGGATTTTGTGTACTTCAACCACAGTCAGCATGTTCTTTCGGGTGTGGCTTGCCAGCGCTGCCACGGGCCGGTTGAACACATGGAAAAAATCGAGCAGTTTGCGCCGCTCACCATGGGTTGGTGCCTGCAATGTCATCGCGAACACGCGAAGGTAGGGGTGACGGAATTCGAGCGTGTCTCCGCCGACCTTAAGCAGAGACAGAAACCGGCAGCGGGCCTGGACTGCGCCAGTTGTCATTACTGATTATCGATCCAGTGTAAATAGGAACGACGTTCATAGGGCGAATCGGAGGCACGGAGAAAAAATGGACCATCATGGGGAGACAACGCCTGCCGGGCGTTCATGCAAGAGTTCCAAGGACCTTCTGGTGCAAATCGGCGGACCGCCGGTCTACTGGAAGAGCGTGGACGAACTGCAGAACGGTCCTCGCGTCACCGGCGAATTTCCCGGAGGGCTTCCGGGAGGCGCAACCAGCGGCCCGCGCGCGGAAACCACCCGCCGCGATTTTCTAGCGCTCATGGGTTTCAGCCTCGCGGCCGCCGGACTCTCCGGGTGCCGGGCGCCGGTGCAGCATGCCGTTCCTCTGCTGGTTGGTTCCGATCAGATCGTTCCCGGTGTGTCGAACTACTATGCGACGACCTGCCGCGGATGTGCTTCCTCGTGCAGTCTGCTGGTGAAACAGCGGGACGGGCGGCCGATCAAGATCGACGGCAACGCCGAATCGAGTCTGTTCGGCGGCGGTACCTGCGCCGGCGGACAGGCGACGGTGCTCTCGCTCTACGATGACGGGCGCCTCAAAGGGCCCCTCTGGCAGGGCAAAAGCGCCACCTGGAACGAAATCGATGGGCACATACTGCAGGCATTGAACGACGCGCAGACGGCCCAGAAAAGCGTGGTGCTGCTCTCCGGCACCATGACCAGCCCTTCCACGCGCGCTATTGTTGCCGAGTGGGGCCGCAGCAATCCTCGCTTCCGCCATGTGGAATACGATCCTGTCTCGCTGAGCGCCATGCGCCAGGCCAACAAGGAATCGTTTGGGCAGGCGGCGGTTCCTCATTATTCCTTTGATAAAGCCAAGGTAATCGTTGGCCTGGATGCCGATTTTCTCGGCACATGGCTCTCGCCGGTCGAGTTTGCGCGCCAGTATGCGTCTTCCCGCAAACCGGAAAAGAACGCGGCGCTGCACATCCAGTTTGAACCGGGAATGTCGGTGACCGGCAGCAATGCCGATGTTCGTGTGCCGGTGGCCCCGTCGCAACTGGGCGCCACGGCCATCGCGTTGCTGCGGCGAATCGCGCACAAAGCGGGAACGTCCGGTCCGGATCAGAGCGCCGACCCGGTTGATTCGGCCAGACTCGATGCCGTAGCTGAAGCGCTATGGAAGCATCGCGGTGAGTCGTTGGTGGTCAGCGGCTCCAATGAGGTCGCGGTGCAGATGGTCGTGAATGCGATCAACGCGCTCTTAGGAAACATCGGCAAGACCATCGACTTGGCGCGGCCTTCGCGGCAGCGCAACGGCGATGATGCGGCCGTGGCGCAACTGGTGGAGGAGATGGCCCTGGGACATGTCGGCGTTCTCGTCCTCTACGGTGTAAACCCGGTCTACGACTATCCGGATTCGCAAGCCTTCGCCGCTGGTCTCAAGAAAGTTGCGCTCTCAGTTTCCTTGAATGACCGGTCCGATGAAACCGGCGCCCTGGTAAATGCCATCTGCCCCGACCATCATTTTCTCGAAGCCTGGGGTGATGCTGAGCCGGTAGAATCCAATTTCAGTCTGGCCCAGCCTCTGATTGCTCCCCTGTTCGAAACCCGTGCGGCGCAGGATAGCCTGTTGCGCTGGATGGGCCGGGAAGGCGAGCAGTCCAATTACTACACATATCTGCGTGAATACTGGCGCAAAGACATTTTCCCCCGGCAGAAGGAGCTACCAAGCTTTGAGGTTTTCTGGGACCAGTCGCTGCAACGCGGTGTCGTCACACTGGCTTCCGCCGGCGGCGCGGCTCCTGGGCCGATTCATGGCGGCTGGCAAGAGGCGGCCAACAAAATTACCCAGAGCGCGAAAGCTGCCCCCCAGGGAAATTCCAATTCCTACGAACTGCACTTCTACGAGAGTGTGGCCCTCCGCGATGGACGCCAGGCCAATAATCCATGGCTGCAGGAACTGCCCGACCCGATCAGCAAGGTTACGTGGAGCAATTATGCGGCGATTGCGCCCGCTCTTGCGGCCCAACTCAAGCTCGAGAATGGCGACGTAGTCGCGCTCAAGGCAGGAGAAAAACAGGTTGAGCTGCCGGTCTTCATTCAGCCCGGCCAGGAAGGCCGGACCATTTCCATCGCCCTTGGCTATGGCCGGACAGCCGCCGGCAAGGTGGCGGAGAACGTGGGTGTCAACGTATTTCCATTGACGGCGCTGGCCGCCGGGCAACGGCGCTTATCGGCCGTCAACGCCAGCCTGGCCAGCACCGGAGGAAAGAAGCCGCTGGCCAGCACCCAAACGCATTTCTCCATGGAAGGCCGCCCTATCGTCCTGGAAACTTCCCTGGATGAGCTGGAGAAAGAATCGGAAAAACCTGAAGCCCTTCCCACGCTGTGGGCCGAGCGCTTACAGGGTGAGCATTCCTGGGGCATGGCCATCGATATGAACGCCTGTAACGGTTGTTCCGCCTGTGTGATTGCCTGCCAGGCGGAAAACAACGTGCCGGTGGTGGGCAAGGACCAGATCGAGCGCATCCGCATCATGCACTGGATACGCATCGACCAATACTACTCCGGGCCTGCTGAGAACCCGGTCAGCGTCCACCAGCCCATGATGTGCCAGCACTGCCAGAACGCGCCCTGCGAAACGGTTTGCCCGGTGTTGGCCACGACCACCAGCTCCGAGGGGCTCAACGCCCAGGTGTATAACCGCTGCATCGGAACGCGGTACTGCGCCAACAACTGTCCTTATAAGGTGCGCCGTTTCAACTGGTACAACTACACCGACAATCCCAAATTTGATTTCAACATGGAAAGCCCGCTGGGCCGCATGGTGCTGAACCCCGATGTGGTGGTGCGCTCCCGCGGCGTCATGGAAAAGTGCAGCATGTGCGTGCAGCGGATCCAATTGGGCAAAAACCTTGCCTTGCAGGGTGGCCGCCCGCTGGCCGATGGCGATATACAGACCGCATGCCAGCAGTCGTGCCCGACACAGGCGATTGTGTTTGGCGACCTGATAGATCCCAATAGCCGCGTTTCTCAGTTGCAGCGCAGCCAGAGAAATTACCAGGTGCTTGAAGACCTGGGAACGCGGCCCAACGTCGGTTATCTCAAGAAAGTCAGAAATCCGATGGAGAGGAGCTAGGCCCGGATGAGCAGCTCGACCATGACCGCTGAACCGCTCCACTTGGAGAAGCCTGAATTGCAGGTACTCCCTCCGCCCGTATGGGTGGATGGAGGTCCTTCCTTGGCGCAGATTACCGACGATATTGCCCATCCCATGGAGGCCCGTCCGGGGAAGGGTTGGTGGATCTGCTTTGGCATTGCGTTTGCCGCTTTGCTCAATCTGGGTGGAATGGTCACCTATCTGATCGCCAACGGGATCGGAGTGTGGGGCCTCAACAACAGTGTCGGATGGGCCTTCGACATCACCAACTTCGTTTTCTGGATCGGCATCGGCCACGCCGGCACTTTGATTTCCGCCATCCTTCTTTTGTTCCGGCAGCAATGGCGCACTTCGATCAACCGCTCGGCCGAAGCCATGACCCTGTTCGCGGTCGCCTGCGCGGCCATGTTTCCGGGCATCCACATGGGCCGGCCCTGGCTTGCCCACTTCATCTTTCCTTATTTCCCCAACCAGCGCGGGCCGTTGTGGGTGAACTTCCGCTCGCCCCTGGTGTGGGACGTAGTCGCCATCAGCACCTACGGAACAATTTCCCTGGTCTTCTGGTACCTCGGCCTGGTGCCCGATCTGGCCACCTTGCGCGACCGCGCCCAAGGCAAAATCAAGAAGTTCATTTTTGGCCTACTGAGCCTCGGCTGGAATGGCTCGCACCGCACGTGGTCGCGCTATGAAATCACCAGCCTGATTCTGGCCGGCTTGGCCACCCCGCTGGTGCTCTCCGTCCACTCCATCGTGAGCATGGATTTTGCGACTTCGCTGCTGCCCGGCTGGCACACCACCATTTTCCCGCCGTACTTTGTCGCCGGCGCGATCTATTCCGGCTTCGGCATGGTGATGACGCTGCTCATCATCACCCGCCAGACCATGCATCTGGAGCGCTACATCACGGTTCGCCATCTCGACAAAATGGCCAAGGTGACCATGCTCACCGGCATGATCGTGAGCTATGCCTACGCCACCGAGTTTTTCAGCGCCTGGTACAGCGGCAACATCTACGAGCGGGCCCACTTCATCAATCGCGCCACCGGCCCCTACGCCTGGTGTTTTTACCTGATGGTCCTTTGCAACGTCATTACCCCGCACTTCCTATGGCCC
>Ga0210403_10004193_pt1 | contig 12452 bp, 9 predicted proteins | sample IncBWC19MmetaG_FD_150863 | JGI IMG/M metagenome (GOLD analysis project Ga0210403, IMG submission 150863) | Forest soil microbial communities from Barre Woods Harvard Forest LTER site, Petersham, Massachusetts, United States - Inc-BW-C-19-M | ecosystem: Environmental > Terrestrial > Soil >... | reverse complement strand
AAGATGTTCAGCGACGGACAATAGCTCACGCAGCCCGTTGCCACTCCGTCTTTCCGGTAATATCCCTTCAAGTTGAAAACTATTTCGTTGCTGCGTTGCTTGTCCACTCCCATAGTCTCCATTTTGGGCGGGCCGTAAGCCAACTGTCAATCGCGTCGCGCAGTCCGACCCGGCTGCAAACTCCTCGTGGTTGCGTATGAACCATGAGCCGGCCTAGTCGCGCACGACGTCCCTGTTTCTCCGCGTTGGCTTCCTACTAACCGGACATTTGACGTGCCAGATTCAACGTTATATTTAATTGAAGCCGATAACAGAGAATGACAAGCTTTGTTATCAGCGTTAAAATGAGAGAATAGGAGAATAAGCCATGAACGTCTCTCTTACTGCCGAACTTGAGAAATTCGTGAGTACTAAAGTGGAATCGGGCCGCTACAACTCAGCAAGCGAAGTGGTCAGGGAAGCGTTACGTTTGCTTGAAGAACATGACAATGCTCGCGCTGTCCAGCTTGCCGGGTTCAACCAGGAGCTGGGCCGCCGTCTGGAGACGCTTGACCGTGGCAAGCATGTCTCAGCCGCGGATTCCCGAGCCCGGCTCAAGCGTAAATCCGAGCAGCGCCGGAAGGCCAAAGCGTGAGATTGCGTTGTTTCGTTAAACTGGAAAACAAAAGGCGAATATGGTGGAGGCGGGGGGAGTCGAACCCCCGTCCGAAAAGCGCTACGAACCGAAGCCTACATGCTTATCTCAATTCGGTGTGCGACCCGGCCCGTGAGGGCTGATCGCGCGTTCGCCGGCGGCGCTTGGAATGAGCAAGATGCGCAACCAACTAGTCCGATGGATCTCGCCCGAGCCTTACGGACCGAAAGGCCCAGGCCAGCTCACTGTGTGACGCCTCTGACCGGGCCCATGAGCGAAGCCCGGGGAAGCGTGCGCTTAATTAATTAAGCAGCAAGTGCCAAGTTGTTGTTGGCATTTCTAGTTTCCACCAAGTTACGGGCAGGTGGGTCCCGGCATGCCTTCGGGCCGCGACAGCTTCCGTCGAAACCGAGTCGCCCCCTAAGTACGAGTCTATTCTAACACTTTGGGCAGGCGTCGAAAGGCGAAACGGAAATACGAAACGGGGGCGTTGGGTGGCCTTCGTTTGGTGGGGAGATGGGTACTGAGGGTTGAAAGCCGAAACACGAAATTCGAAATTCGAAACGCGAAATATGAAATACGGGCCTTGGGGGACGTCGTTTGGGTGGACGCTGGGTGCTGAAGGTTGAAAGTTGAAAAGTTGAAAGAACGGAAAAAGATAACGCGGAGGCGCAGAGTGCGCCGAGACGCGCAGAGAGGGCAGAGCCGAGAGTTGAAGAGTCGAAGGGGAGTAGCGGGATAACGAAGGGTTGCGCATGATGGGGGGTGGCCAAAGGCGATGGGGAACACCCAACGGATAAGCAACGATTGGGCACATCGGTACGGCTAGGTGGTTGACTCGAAATGGGTTGGCTTCCACAATCACAAAACGGGGCTTTGCGCCTGTAGGGAATAGGCGAAACGAGTAGCTGAAAGCACTTGGAATGAGCCAGAGACCCCAGAAACCAGGAATGGCACAAGAGCCAAACGCCGTGGAACAAGCCGTATCGCGAGCCTTGCGGGAGAACCTCGAACGGATCCAGCGAAATGCCGACGAGCTGCACCAAGCCGTCGGGGACATCGTGGCGGCGTGTGCGAGCAGCAAGCCGACGAACGCGCTGCCTTCGATGCTGAGGGCGCAGACTTCGGCGGCGTCGCTGTCGGCGGCGCTGGAAGTATTATCGCGGTTCGTGGCGATGGCGTTGCAGCCTGGGCAGCGGTCTCCCCTCGAAGCCCAAATCACGCATCTTATTAGTACGGCTGCGGGGGAGCCGGCTGCAGAGCCGGTGCGCCCGTACCCGGCGGTTCCTACGCCGATGGCGCATTCCCCGGCCCAAGCCATTGCGCAAGGAACGCCGCGCGTTGAGCAGCATGCTGCTCCGCCGTCGGCTGCACCTATTGCGCCGGCGCATGTTGAGCCGGAGCCGTTGATTGAACTCGAGGCCGAGCCCGAAGCCATGGAGTTAATTGAGGCTGCGGCGCCGGCGGCGAGCCCGGAAGCTGAATTCGATGGCGACTTTGACGTTAACCAGCTAACGGCAGAAGAGCAGGAATTGCACAGGCGGGCAAATCGGGTGGCGAAAGTTTCGATGCAAGATATTAAAATGCTGAGACCGGAGCAAGTGCGGCTCGGACGCGAGAAAAAAGATCTTTGTGTGCGATTGAAAGACGACATTGAAAAAGCTCATCGAGAATACGACCGGCGTTTCAAACCCATCATGGACCACCCAGTGGATTACTTTTATCGCTGGATGGTGGAAATACTCGCGGAGGGCGACGCCCACGCTCTCGGCGAATATCCGTACGCCACACCCCGCGCGGCATCGCTAGAGTGCAGCCAGGAGAAAGGTTGCGGCGGGTTCATGGGCCGCGGCGGCGCGAAGCGTTTGCGCGTTGATGCTGGTCTTTTGGCTCTTACCTGGCGGAGCGCCGGAAAGTCTGGCGCAGTCTTCGCACAAAAAACAGAAAAAAGTGAAGAAGCCGGCGGCGTTGCCTTGCCGCGTTGGGTGCAGACCGGCGACAGCGACTCCTGACGTAACGGAGGACACTCCTGAGGATCAGGCGCTGCGCCGGGAACTCACGCCGTTAACCCGGGCGATGCATAACGGAGAGGCGGGCGCTTACAACAATCTTTCGACGTTCGCAGCGAAAAACGCGGGGAACGTTTGGGGTGCGCGCGCGGCGCTGGCGTTGGGCTACGAAGACCATTCGCATGTGCACGAGCAACAAGCGCTTACGTGGTTTACCAAAGCGAGCAGCGACACCCTGTTGCGCGAGTACGTGCTTTATTGGACGGCGCAGGCGAAACATGGGCTGGGGCGGTCGAAGGATGCGCTGGCGGATTTGGAAACGGTGCAGCACGATTATCCGAATACGGCGATGAAAGAGCAGTTGCTTGAGAGTTTGGCGCCGCTGGCTATCGAATTGGGACGGGCGCAGGACGCGATTGACGCATTGAACTCCTATCCGGCGACGGGCACGCGTCCGACGCTGCTTCTCGAAAGGGCACAAGCCTATCAGTCGTTGCATCAACTTCCGCGGGCAGCCAGGGATTATCAGGCGATTTTCTATAAGTATTCGCAGAGCGACGAAGCGAAAGCAGCGGACGGCGCTCTGAAGAAAATATTGCATGAGATGGGGAAAGAGTATTCATACCCCGGCGTGGAATTGCAGCAGCAACGGGCGCAGGCTTTTTTTGACGTGCACAAGTGGAAAGAAGCACGGGCGGAATTTGAAAAGCTGCTGGGAATGCTGAAGGATCCGCAGAATCCCAACCGGCAGTTGGCGGAACTGCGTGCGGCGCAGACGCGGGTGCAACTGAAGGGTTCGCCGAAGCTGGTGGCTTCCCTGAAGACGCCGGATTTTGAAGTGGACGCGGAACGCCTTTATGTGTTGTCGCAGATTTATCGTTCGGACAAGAAGTTCGACGAAATGTTTGCGACGCTAAACGAGCTGACGCAGAAGTATCCCCTTAGCAAATGGAACGAAGAGGGGTTCATGGCGGCGGGAAACTATTATTGGGTGGACCTCGACCGCCCGAAAGCCGCCGCGTACTACCAGCGAGTGCTGGACACTTTTCCTGGCGGAAGAAATGCGTTTAACGCAGAATGGCGCGTGGCGTGGGTTGCGTATTTGAACCGGCAGCCCGACGCGGCCGACAAGATCAAAACTTTTCTGACGAAGTATCCGACGTCGGGAAATACCTCTGATGCGGTTTACTGGCTGGGCCGCGATGCGGAGCGCAATGGGAAAATCGCCGAAGCGCGCGCTTTTTATCAGAAGGATCAGCAGCGATTTCCGCAGACGTATTTTGGGCACGCTGCGACAATGAGGCTGAGCAAGCTGGAGTCGACCGAAGGCGGAGACCCGCCGGAGATTCTGGAAAAGATTCCGCCAGCACCATCGTTGCGGCCTTTTGATGAGCCGATTCCTCCCGCTGCCGCGGACCGTTGGGCGCGCGCGCAGGCGCTGCGGACGATTGCGTTCGATGCGAGCGCGGAACTGGAGTTGAAGAACGCGTATTTCGCCACTTCGTCTCCGCGCTTTTTATATGAAGCCGCGCAAGCTGCATTTGACCAGGGCCACTTTGCGGTGGGTATGGCTTATGGGCGCATCATAGTTCCGAATTTTGATGCGCGCAAAATAGACGATCTGCCCGTCAACGTTTGGAAAATACTGTATCCGCTGCCGTATGAAGCGCTCATCCGGCGGGAGGCGGAAAAGAACAACTTCGATCCACTGCTTGCCGCCGGTCTGATGCGGCAGGAGTCCACGTTCCAGGCGGATGCGCTCTCGCCCACGAACGCGATTGGGCTGATGCAGGTTGAGCCGAAAACGGGAAAGCTACTTGCCAAGCAGCTTCGCGTAAGTTTTTCTGCCAAGAAACTATTTGAGCCGGACTACAACATCCGTCTGGGCATGCTATACATTTCCAATTTGGTGCGCTTAACCGGGGCACCGGAGTACGCGCTAGCGGCGTTTGACGCGGGCGAAGACCGCATCGCCTCGTGGAAAGCCGAGCGAAATTACGAAGAAATCCCCGAGCTGGTGGAGTCCATTCCCTTCAGTGAAACCCGCGATTACGTGCAAATCGTCTTGCGCAATTCCGAAGTCTACCGGATGATTTATGGTCAGACGGGGGCGACATCCGCAGCCGCGTCTTCGGCTGGTCAGGGCCGATAAGTTTTTCGGCGGGCCGATCTTGATTAACACGATTGCACTGACAATTCCGATCGTTTGGCAGGCTAAATGACTCCTTCTGAAACCGGTATGGCGCAGGCAGCGCGGCGCATGCTCTCCGCGAAGGCGGAACAGTTCACCGAATCTGTGATTCGCGAGATGACGCGGCTGGCGATGAAGCACGGAGCTGTAAATCTTTCGCAGGGCTTCCCCGATTTTGCGGCGCCCGCGGAAATCAAGGAAGCGGCGCGGCAAGCCATCTCCGATGACATCAATCAGTACGCCATAACGTGGGGCGCGAAACCGCTGCGCGACGCGATCGTCGAGAAATTTGAGCGAACGCAAGGCGTGCGCGTCGATCCGGAGCGCGAGATCACAATCTGTTGCGGCTCGACGGAAGCGATGATGTCCACCATGCTGGCTGTTATCAATCCGGGAGATGAGATCGTTGTATTCGAGCCGTTTTATGAGAATTACGGGCCGGACGCGATTTTGAGCGGAGCAAAACCCCGCTTCGTAAAGATGCGGCCTCCGGAGAACGAGAAATCCGTCTGGACGTTCGACGAGAAAGAATTGACGGCGGCATTTGGCCCCCACACCAAGGCCATCATTCTGAACACGCCCAACAATCCCACAGGAAAAGTGTTCACACACGCCGAGCTCGAATTCATTCGCGACCTTTGCGTGCGCTGGAACGCCTTTTGCGTTACCGACGAAATTTACGAACACATTCTTTACGATGGAACAGAGCATATCTCGATGGCGCGCATCGATGGCATGCGCGACCGCACGATCGTGATTAATGGGATGTCGAAGACCTACAGCGTCACGGGATGGCGCGTTGGTTGGGCGATCGCTCCGCCGGAAGCGACAGCGGCCATTCGCAAGGTGCATGACTTTCTTACTGTGGGTGCCGCGGCTCCTTTGCAGCAAGCGGGAGCCATTGCGCTGAATTCGCCGCAGTCTTATTACGACAAGCTGGCGACAGATTACAAGGTTCGCCGCGAACGTTTGCTGAAAATTCTTAGCACTGCGGGGTTCAAAGTCTACAAGCCGCTGGGTGCGTACTACATCATGACGGACATCTCGGCGTTCGGCTTTCCGGATGACGTGGCGTTCGCGAAATTTTTGGTTGAAAAAGTCGGCGTGGCCGTGGTGCCTGGTTCCAGTTTCTATAACGATGCCCGCGATGGCGCTTCGCAAGTCCGCTTTACATTTTGCAAGAAGGAAACGACACTCGCCGCCGCCGAGGAACGGCTGTCGCACCTACAGAAACACATTGCAAATCGTTAACGACACAAAGTGTCGGAGTCTTCTGCTGAATTGCGCGAAACCCATCTAAAATCTATATAAATTGCGGAAATACGCAGCTTCCGAAGTTTTTAGGGGTAGGAGACTGACGGTCGGTTGCCCTGTGGTGGTTAGCCCCCTACCCCGCGAGTGGTCTTGTAGGTATAGACGATGTCAGGGCGAAATTAGTTTCCTGATTCTTCGAAAATATTTCTAGAACCCATCAGGCATCCAAATCGACGGTATCCAGGTACCGGGCGACAGCAGCCTTCCACTTAAATTTCTCTTGAATAGCGCCTTGTAAAGCCTGGGCGGCTTGCGGTTCGCCGTGAGTCAAATAGGTCTGTTTGGGAGGCGCAGGTAGAGCGCCTAGCCATTGCAATAGTTCACTCTTGCCGGCGTGGGCGGAGAATTGCCCTAACTCGACGATTTCCGCGCTTACGGCTACCTGCTGCCCATAAATACTCAACGTTTTAGCGCCTTCTTGCAACGCGCGTCCGCGTGTGCCCTGGGCCTGGAAGCCCGCCAGGATGACAGCATTCTTCGCATTCGGTAAGCGCTGGGCCAGATGATGCAGAACGCGGCCTCCCGACGCCATTCCACTCGCCGAGATGATGATGCAAGGCGTTTTGACGTTGTTGATGGCTTTCGAATCCTCCACCGAACGTGTCAGGTGAAATTCGTGCACATCCAGCGGGTCGCCCTTGCCGTCGCCTTCTTCGCGCGTAAACTCCAGGTCGTGATCGTCGTGGTACTTCAGGTACAAATCCGTTGCGCTTAGCGCCATAGGACTGTCCACGTAAACCGGAAGCCGGGGAATTCTCTGCTGATCTTCGAGTTGGCGCAGGTAATACATGAAAGTCTGCGTGCGCCCGATGGCAAACGCGGGGATTATGATCGATCCGCCGCGTTTTGCAACGCGATTGACGATGCCCGCCAGCAATTCCGCAGCATCGCCATCCGGATGCTCGCGGTCGCCATAGGTGGACTCGCAAAGCAGAACGTCCGCTTTCGACGATGGCGTTACGGGATCATTCAAAATCGGCTGATTGTACCTGCCAATGTCTCCCGAAAATACCACTACAGTCTTCTTTCCGCTTTCGGTGATGATTAGTTCCAGGCTGGTGGAGCCCAGGATGTGCCCAGCGTCAAATGCAGTGAAATGAAATTCCGGACTGACATCGAAACTCCCGGTGCGTGGCACGGGTTTCAGTAGCTTCAGCACGGGTTCCACGTCATCTGTCACGTAGAGCGGTTCGTGAATTTCGTGATGATTGTGTTTATCGGGCTTGGCACGAAGCGCGTCTTCTTCCTGAAGATGCGCGGAATCCTTCAGGAGGATTCCGGTGAGATCGATCGTCGCGGGATTGGCGAAAATTGGGCCGCGATAGCCGTCCTTGACCAGCACGGGTAGCCAACCTGTGTGGTCCAGGTGCGCGTGCGTCAGCACAACGAAGTCGATCGTCTTTGGATCGACCGAGAGCGCCTTATAATTCCGTTCGCTGAGTTCCTGTGAGCCTTGAAAGATGCCGCAATCGACGAGCAGCCGTTTGCCGGCCGCTTCGACGAGATACTTCGAGCCGGTGACAGTTCCTGCCGCACCAAGAAAAGTGAGTTTCGCCATAGACTCGCCATTCTATAACGATGCAAGCGAATCTCTGCTTCGTTACCCGGAGTGGACATATGCGTTTGCGCCCAATCCATAAATGGCGCAATAGCTCTTGCGGAGTTCAGTTTTCCCTTTGATTGGCTTGATGGGTGTGGCAGGCAATATCTTCTCCTGAAAATAAGGGGCGAGTTTTCACTCGCCCCTCGTTTGTCATTTCACTAGCGGCCTGCCAGTGGTTTGTTTACTTCTACTTCGCCGCTAATCCGCTGCGCTTGCTTGCTTCTTGGCGATGATTGTGTCGATGTTCAGGCCGAGTCCCTTGGCCACACCAGTTCCATAAGCTGGATCGGCCTTGTAGAAGTGCTGAATCTGCAGCTCCTGAATTCGCTTCGGCACGCCGTTGCCGAGGCTCGAGCAGATGTTATCGATCAGGCGCTGCTTGGCGTCCGCGGGCATCAGCCGGAACAAATTTCCCGGTTGAGAGTAGTAGTCGGCGTCGCTGCGATGATCGTGCCTCGCCACTGTTCCGCTGACCAACTTTGGCCGCTCGGTGTATCGCGCATCCTGCGTTGGGCCGCCGAAGCTGTTCGGTTCGTAATTTACAGCCGAGCCGCCGTTTCCGTCGAAGCGCATCGCGCCGTCCTTGTTATAAGTGTGGAAAGGGCACTGCGACTTGTTGACCGGCAGGGAATCGTAGTTCGCGCCGAGGCGGTAACGGTGGGCGTCCGGATAGGAAATGAGCCGTGCTTGCAGCATTTTGTCCGGCGAGAATCCCATGCCGGGCACAACGTTTCTCGGTTCGAACGCTGCTTGCTCGACTTCCGCGAAATAATTTTCAGGGTTCCGGTTGAGTTCGAGCTCGCCCACTTCGTGCAGCGGATAGTCTTTGTGCGGCCACACCTTGGTGAGATCGAACGGGTTAAGATGATACGTCTCCGCGTCTTTCTCCGGCATGATCTGCACGCAGACGCGCCACTTCGGGAAATTTCCTTCCTTGATGGCGTGGAACAGATCGCGCTGAGAGTAATCCGGATCTGTGCCCTCCATTGCGCCCGCGTCTTCGCGGAAGAAATTCTTGATGCTTTGCTTTGTCTTGAAGTGCCACTTCACGTAGAAGAGCTCGTTCTTCGCGTTGATCAGGCTGAACGTGTGGCTGCTGTAGCCGTTCATGTGACGGTAGCCGTTGGGTGTGCCGCGGTCGGAGAAGAGAATCGTCACCTGATGCAGAGATTCCGGCGACAACGACCAGAAATCCCACATCATCGTCGGCGATTTCAGGTTCGTTTCCGGGTCGCGCTTTTGCGTATGAATAAAATCGCCGAACTTCAGCGGGTCGCGAATAAAGAAGACGGGCGTGTTGTTTCCCGTCATGTCCCAATTTCCTTCTTCGGTGTAAAACTTCAGAGCAAAGCCGCGCGGATCGCGCGCCGTGTCCGCCGAACCCTTTTCGCCGCCCACAGTCGAGAACCGCAGGAATGTCGGTGTATTTTTACCCACGGTATCAAACAGCTTTGCTGTCGTGAACTTGGTGATCTCCGAGCTGGTGCAGACAAAATGTCCGTACGCGCCCGAGCCCTTGGCATGTACGACGCGCTCCGGAATGCGTTCCCGGTTGAAGTGCGCCATCTTTTCGAACAACAGGAAATCTTCAAAAACGACCGGTCCGCGTGGCCCCACCGTGAGTGAGTTTTGGTTGTCGCCCACCGGCCGGCCTGCGTCGGTCGTCATAATCTTTTTTTCTTCCGCCATAATTCCTCCTCAGTTCGCGCGCGGCACCGGCCTTTCGGGGCGAGAATGCGGCTCGCTCTTAAGAAGGTACGCAGCCGCCGGCTATACTTCCAATATATAGTTCGGATACGATGGATAGGCTGAGCCTATAGCTCGATGTGACCGCGGTTACATCGGTGCCGGGCGAACGCTAGTAGATTTCATACCTTGGTCGAGAAAGCGGATACCTTGGAGCTTCACCAACTTCGTTACTTCTGCGCCGTAGCCGAAACCGGCTCCTTCAGCCGCGCCGCGGAGCAGTCTCACGTCTCGCAGCCCTCCCTCTCCCAGCAAATCATGAAACTCGAGGACGAACTCGGGGTGCGTCTTTTCGACCGCCTCGGCCGCTCCGTGCGCCTCACAGAAGTTGGTCAGACGTTTCTCCCGCGAGCTCGCTCTGTACTCCGAGAGCTCGAAGCCGCTCGCGGCGATGTGGCCGAACAAAAGGATTCCGTCGGCGGTTCCGTCACGATCGGCGTCATCCCCACGGTTGCCCCTTACTTTCTTCCGGAGCGCCTGACATGGTTCTCGCGAAAATTTCCCCAGGTGCGGCTTACGGTGGTCGAAGAAATCACACCGGTCCTCCTCGAGCAGGTCCGCGGCAGCAAAGTCGATCTCGCCATACTCGCCCTGCCTATCAGGGGCCACGAGTTCGAAACGTTTCCTCTGCTCACCGAGCGCCTCTTCGCTGCGCTGCCTAATGACCACAAATTGGCCAAGCGCCGCGCACTCTCCTTAAAAGACCTGCGCGCCCAGCCTTTTCTTCTCCTGCGGGATGGGCATTGCTTCCGCGATACCGCGGTCGCGGCATGCGATCGCGCACGCCTGCATCCGCAAATTATTTTTGAGAGCGGCCAGTTCAGCAGCCTGCTCAGCATGGTTGGTGCGGGCATGGGCGTTTCGATCGTTCCGGAAATGGCCATCGACAAGAAATCGCGCTGCCGTTTCGTGCGTATCGACGATCCCGCCGCTTCACGCACGATTGGCTCACTTATTCTCCGCGGGCGGTCTCTTTCGCGCGCGCATCACGCCTTCTTGTCACAGCTTCGCGCTTCCGCAGGTTCCCGGCAAGCGTGATGCACGCTTCGCCTGTTCGTTTGGGCGAGGCACAGATTCCATATTTCGACGGAAATGTTCAACCGCGCCGAATGACGCCCATCCTGAATCTTGAAGTATTAAAGAGGAATCAGCGTTTTTCTACGGAAACCGTCATGTTGTGAAAATCCAGCGTTAGCGCCGCTTTGTAGAACAATTCCAGCCCCACCGTCGCGTCAAACAATCCATCGGGTTCATGCACGTCGGGAGTAGGGAAGTACACCAGCGGGGCCGGGCCGCTCAAAGTCAGGCCCCGAAAGCTTTCCTTCTCCGCGGGAGCTTCTTTCATCTTCACGCCACCGTCCGTGAAAGGGAAGTCGCGCGATTTCGTGGTCTTCGCCGCATCGCCAAGCTGTAGCTTTTCGATCGAAGCGGTGTACACGAGCAATGTCCCGCTGTACATCGTGTCAATCTGCGCCGACACTTTTTTCCCATTAATCTCAAATCCATCGGCCACCACAATCGGCGGCCCTTCATTTCCGAATTTGATCAACGTGATTTTGTCGCACGCACCTTTGCATTCGGCTGGCGCCGTCAATACTTCCGAAATGCGGACTTTGCGCCCCACGAAGTCGATTTGAAGGATGCGGTCTTTGAAAGCCGTGTAAGCCAGCGTGCCATCCACTTGTGGCACCTGGTTCTGCGCGATCATATCGGAGAGGCTTATCGCAAGCGCGGATAAATCTCTAAGCTTCACTTTCCCGACACTGATCGATGGGATCACCGTCCGGAACATGCCCGAAGGAGCCCCCGCTGGCAACGGCGCGGTCGATTTCAACCCAGCGGCTTCCGCGTATGCTACATCCAGCACGGAGTCCACGTTCCCGGTATCAATCCCCATTTTCAAAACCGGGCCGCTCTCCATCCGCGCTTCCACGCAGGGCATCCCATTGCAATCCAGCAGTGGCACCTCAACCGCAAACTTGACTCCTCCCGGGCTCTGCGCGTTCGCATTCGTGGCGCATAATCCAGCAATCGCAGTGAAACACAAGAGGTGCAGCGTTATTCGGAGCATTCGAGTTCCTCGCGGAAAAGAATCTGGATTTGCAGCTTTTCTTGAGGTGACAGTTCGCATCTGGAATCGTTAGCTTTGAAGCTTAAAGGAATGGTGTTGGGATTCGAAACACAGACATGTTTTTGGTGGAGCCGATGGGATTCGAACCCACGACCTCCTCGATGCCATCGAGGCGCGCTCCCAACTGCGCCACGGCCCCACCGGGAGTACTCCGAAAGTTTATCACACCCCGCCGGGAACTCACCTGCCTCTTGCCCGTCTCCCTCGCCGCGTGCTCATCACATCAACGACAGCCGCGTCTCCGTCAAATCCAATTCATGCTCGACCTTGCGCAGCACCTCATCATTGATCTGTCCGTCGCGGCGCAGCTCCAAAGCTGTTCGCCTCTCCGCTGTCAACAGACTGCGCGAGAGCTCGAGATAACGAGCATACGCTTGGCGATCGGCCGCCAGGCCATGATCGTCCTTTCCAATCAGATTCGTCAGACGGTTTTTGTACTTTTGCCCAATTTCGCTGTAGACGCCCGCGAATTCGTCTCCATCTTTCGCTCGCGCTTTTTCGAGATGCGCCAGCGCCGCCTCGATCATCGCTCGCCGGGCTTTTTCTTCTTCCTCCTTATGTCCTACGGCGCCTACCAGCCCCAGTGCGCGAATCAGCGGCGGCAGCGTCAAGCCTTGTAACACCAGCGTCACCAGAATCACGCAGAACGTCAGAAATATAATCAGGTTCCTCTGAGGAAACGCGGTCCCATCCGCCAAAGCCTCGGGAAGCGCCAACGCCGCCGCCAGCGCCAGAACGCCGCGCATCCCCGTCCAGCCGACTACAAAGATCTGCCGCGCGGGCGGCCGCGGGACCTTTTGATGCAGCAGCCGCCTGCGAATTAT
>Ga0210403_10004190_pt1 | contig 12458 bp, 9 predicted proteins | sample IncBWC19MmetaG_FD_150863 | JGI IMG/M metagenome (GOLD analysis project Ga0210403, IMG submission 150863) | Forest soil microbial communities from Barre Woods Harvard Forest LTER site, Petersham, Massachusetts, United States - Inc-BW-C-19-M | ecosystem: Environmental > Terrestrial > Soil >... | reverse complement strand
TATAATTACTATTATAAGGAAGTTCCGTGCTTCATCGCAGCTTTGGCTGGATACTTGGCGCCGGGGTTCCGGGATGCCGACGCAATCCTTTGTGGCGCTTCCGGCGCAGCGTTCGATCTAAAACGGTCTTCGCCGGCGTGGCCAATGGACGGGAGTTCACTTCGAGGCTGGTCGGAAGTCGAGATCCTGGTAATCCCAGCTGAAGTCGGCAATCGGTGAAGCTGCTCGCATGCTGATGCGCTCGACCTTGGCATCCGGCCCCAGCGCGAAGGTGACATACGCCGGCTCAGCCAGAGGATCGCGCCAGGTTACGCGGAACGTGTCGTATTGCCAGTGCTCCAAGTCGCCGATCATGCCCGGCGAGTGCTTGAAATCCATCACCAGACGGCCTTCGGCCTGGGTGATGGACATCGCTCCGTACCAGGCGTCAACGTAGTCGCCAGCATATCTACCGAGCGGTAGTGATGGGCCGACCGCGGCACGTTTCGTCGTCGCGCTCCGCACCGCTTCGACGGCAGCCTGACGTTGCGCTCGCGCCACGGCGCTCCATGCTCCGGCCCAATCGTATTCGGGTTGCTGCAAATAATGGTCGAGCAGCTCGTATTGGAGCGCAAGGCGCGCTTCGGTGTCTTCGCTGTTCTGCAGAATTACGAATCCAACATCGAGATCGGGGATCAGAACAACGAGGCTGAGCGAGCCAGCGGCAGCGCCGCTGTGCGACACGATGCGATGGCCGCGATAATCGCTGATTTCCCAGCCCAAGGCGTAGCTCAGAAACTGCGGCGTCGCTCTAGCCACCGCGCCAGGATACAGGCTGATCGGAATGTTTACGACCGGTCTCCACATTGCCTGAGAACTGGCCTCGCTGAAAAGGCGCGCCGATCCGCCCGGGATAGCGCCACCCGCGAGCTGGATCTGGACCCACCGCGCCATGTCGTTCGCGCTGGCGGCGATACCGCCGGCCGGGGCCACCGGGGTCGAGACCTCAGAGCCGTATTCACCGGGGGCACCGGTGTCGAGCGGCCGTTGATCGCCCGTTCCAATGATCGGACCATTGCGGCGGCCGTGCAGCCATGCGCGATTGACAGTCGCGCGCCAAGCCGCGAGCGAGCTCGTCGCCGTCCGCATGCCAGCGGGCACAAATAGATTGTCGCGCACAAATTCTTCCCATGGATGGCCACTCACGTCTTCGATCAATTGGCCTGCGGCGACGTAGAGCACGTTGTCGTATGCGTAGCGGTATCGGAAGCTCGTGGCAGGACGCAGGTAGCGCAAACGACGCACCGCCTCCTCGCGTGTCAGAGTCGTGCGGGGAAAGAACAGTAAATCGCCTTCGCCAAGACCCAGGCCGCTGCGATGCACGAGCAGATCGAGCACCGTAATTTCTCGCGTCACCCACGAGTCATACATCTGAAAGCCCGGGATGTGGTCGATCACCGGATCGTCCCAGTTGATCTGAACCCTATCAACCAGCACTGCGAGCGCAGCGGCCGTGAACGCTTTGCTGACCGAGCCGATCTCGAAGATGGTGTCCGCGTCGACCGGATCTGCGCCGCCGAGACGCCGGCTGCCATAGCCACGCGCGAGCGTGACCTGACCGTTCTCGACGGTGGCCGCCGCCATCCCTGGCACGCCGGACAATTGCATAGCCCGGTTTACGAGCGCATCGATGTCCCGAGGCGGATCGGCGAAGGCCGGCTTCGTCATCGCGAAGAGGAGTGCCACCAATCCGGCGGCGCGCGCTTTGAACATGGTCCCTCTTGCTCGATCCATCGGGTCGGTGCACGGCATTGAAGCCGACTAAACGGCATTTCAAAGCACATCCGCCGCTTACGTAAGCTGCTGTTCGGCTCGCGGTTCCGGCTCGTAACACATCGAAGTTACGGTTACGAGCTCATGGTCCAGGGAGACCCAATGGGAGGCTCGTCACGGCGAGCTGCCGTTTAATCGAAATCGCTCCCTCCGAGAGGCCGGCTAGGGGCGGTCCGGGATGATGACCGCCAGCGAGCCCCGGCGGACTGCCTCGACCACCTGCCGCACCGCCGTAATCACTAGGTCCGGCTCCGTCTTCTGGATGATGTGCCCACTCTTGGTGGCGACGACGTGCCGGGCCCCCGGCACGAGCGCTACCAAAGCGTCCTGGCCTTCCCGCCACAGCTTCTCCTCCGCCGCCACAAAATCCGGTGGCAGGTGAGCCAGCAAGTCGGCGGGGAACTCCATAGGAAGGTTATGGGAGAGGACGACCAGCGGCAGCGGGCGCAGCGGCTTGGCGGCTGCGGCCCTGCGCATCTCTACCGCACTCGCGTTGAAGTCCAGCTTTTCGACATCTCGGTAGTCGGCTAGCTCGGGCGGTGTCTGCCTCACGCGCTCCCACTGCGCCGGAGTCATCAACGCCTTGAGCTTCCCCCAGTACTCCTCACGTGCGGCGTCGACAAGGACAAGCCCCACAACGTCGTCCGGGACGGTGCTCGCAAAGAGCCTTGCGACCAGGCCGCCGAAAGAGTGGCCGACCAGCACATAGGGCGGGCGCACGCCGGCGGCGGTAAGGAGCGCGCGCAAATCCGCGAGCACGTCGCCCGCGCTGCGTGGCATGGGTGCGGGGTCGCTGCGGCTGCGCTGGTCGGGCTGGACGCCGGAGACCGTCCCTGGGCGATCGTAGGCACAGACGCGGGTGAAGTCGGCGACCCCGTCGAAGACCGAAGTTTTCCCCGCGTCTTGCGGCTCGACCCATATTCCAGGTGTCGCCGTTGCCGCCGGCACCGGCCTCGAGGATGACGGTCGGGCTGCCCGCCCCCTTGCACGCGAGGTACAGCCGGCGCCCGCCGATATCGACCAGCCCGGCGAAGTCGCCGCTCGTCGCGGGTCCAGAGGCGGCCGCCCGTGCGGGCACGCTCTCCGCGCTTGCAGCCTTCATCGCCTCCCGTGTGAACTCATACGCCTGGCCGTCCTCGGAGGAGACGCGCAGGAGCTCGTAGGAGAGGCGCAGCAGATTGAGCTTGCCGTCCTTGTCCATTTGAAACTGGACAAAGCCAAGCGGCGTCGGGCCGAGATTCCCGATCACGGCACCAAACCCGCCGAGCGGCACGAGCCTGGCCGTAAAAACACCGCCGTCCCACGGCTCGAGCTGCAGTCCTGCGCCGGTGGCTTGAAGCTCCATCACCAGCGCATCATCCTCCAGGCGCACCACCGCCCGGCCAAAGCTCGGATTGGCGAAATTGCCGGCGAGCGGTGCGAGCGGGGGGAATGGCCGCGGATTGGCCGGCTTGGCAAACAGCTTGGCCGTGCTCTTGAAGCTCGTCTTCGCCGTCTTGAGGGCGTCCGCTGCGTAGTCGACCGGCGGGTTGGCGAGAAGCCGGTCGAGAGCCCATGACCCGATCGCATCCGGAAGACCCTTGGTTGCCTCATTGGTGAGGATGATGACACCGACATCCTTGTCGACCAGCAGGCCGACAAAGGAGCCAAAGCCCCATGTCCCACCGCTATGCCAGACGATGCTGCCATTCGGCGTCTGTTGGATGAGCCATCCCAGCGCATAGGACTGTTTGTCGGTCACCGCCACTTTTGGCGTGCGCGTAACGGCAAGATTTTCGGGCGAGACGATACGCTGCCCCTCGAAGGTGCCGTTGCCGAGCTGCAAGCGGACCCAGCGCGCCATATCCTCGAGCGTCGAATTGAGATTGCCGGCCCCAACATAGTGGTAGGGGAAAATGGGGGTGAAAGGCACCTCGATCGTGCCGTCCGGTGTCCAGCGGTAGCCGTTCGCATGATTGGCCGCCGCTTCAATGGCTTCGGCCGTGTAGGACGAGTCCTTCAGGCCCAGGGGATCGAGCAGTTCCTGCCGAAGGACCGTATTCCAATCCGCGGCGCCCGCGGCTTTCGCCACGATGCGGCCGGCCAGAAGATGCGTGATGTTGGTATAAGCGAAGGTTGTGCGGAAACTCGACACCGGCTCGACATGGCGCAGGGAGCGGATCAACGCCGCCTCGTTGAAGTCGAGCGTGCCGAGCATGTCGTTGACATAGTGGGGAAGCCCGGAGCGCTGAGCGGGGAGGTCGAAGACGCGAAACTCGCGCGTGACCCAAGGATCCTTCAGCTGAAACTCCGGATCGAGATCGACAACGCGGTCGTCCCACCGCAACTTGCCGCGATCGACCATGATGGCCATCGTCGTGGTCAGGAACGCCTTGGCGTTTGAGCCAATCTGGAAAACCGTATCCGTATCGACCGGAACGGCGCCGGCCTTGCTGCGCACGCCGAAGCCCTTGGCGTAGACGAGCTTGTCGCCCGCGACGATGCCAATGGCGAGGCCCGGCACGTCGAATGCCTTCATCCCGGCTGCAATGTAACTCTCCAGTTCCGGGATCAGCGTCTGGACGCGTTCCTCCATTGCCGGTTCGCGTTTGGGCTGCTCCTCCGCCCGCGCCGCGTTCGGCAGGCTGATGCCGGAAACCATAATGGCCATCAAGAGTGGGAGCAAAAGCGCCCTGGATGCTTCCAAAGCGAGCGGCGGCGCGAATAATCTGACCGGCGCGACGACGTCGCTGCAGTCTGACGCCCTCATCATGGCGATGCTCCTGGGCAAACAGCTCGACGGCTGCGCATCATGACACAAGTGTAGCTCCAGAGCTCGGCGTCGCCCATAGCGTCCACTACCTCCAGATCGAGCAGCCGGGGCTGGTGGTCGATGCGCCTTGATCAACAATGCGCCGTCCACCAGGTCAATCGGCGCGCTCGCGGCGTAATTTTCGGCTTCGGGTGTGAAGCCGCGCGCGTCACTTACAGAACACGATCGCAATCGCGGCGCGTCAGCCTATCAAATGCTCAGGGGGCCACGTTGTCTTCGTTGTGACAGGTTGTGCCGTTAAGCACGAGGTTCGTACCGTTACCTACCGCCGTGTTCTGGCTCAGGTTGGAAGGGCAGCCAACGCGCAATCCGATTTCGCTGTTGCCGTCAGCGATGTTGCTGATCAGCGTGCTGCCGGTACCCCTGACATCAATGCCGATCTTGTTACCTGCGGCCTGATTACCGGTAATGACCCCCGCTTCTTCGACGAAGATACCGGTGTCGTTTGCGACAACCAAATTGCCGGTTACGACGCCGTCTACGAGCCCAATCCCGGCAGAACCGTTGAACTGGGCGGTGTTGCCGCGCACGATGCCTACTGCGACGAATATCCCCTTGCCGTTGGAGGTAACCCGCAGTCCCTCGACTGTGCCACTGAGGTTGGTCGCTAGAGCGAAGTGCGAGATGTCCCCATTCCGCACAATGGTCCGCGTTTGCGGGATAGTTTCCATTGGCGCCGGTGGACCTGTCATCGCTGTTCCTGTCCCGTCGCCGGTTATCGCAAAACCGCCGAGGTCGACGGTGACGCCCTCGGTCGTAATCACGAGGCAGTTGCCGGTGGCGTTGAGATTGTTGACTAGTTTATACGAGCCCGGCTGATCGATCGTTTGGCATCGCTTGATCTTAGTCGGCCCTTGCTCTCGCGTGTCTTGTTCTGGCGCGCCAGCCGCGGGCGCAAGGATTATCGCCGCAACGGCGAGCACAATTGGAACAAACGCTGCTGGTCTTCTCATTAAGATGCCACAATCGATTTTGAAACGGGAGTGAAGTTCGGTAAGAGGGGCAGATGACTTTACGCTGTCAATCCTTTCCGGTGAGATCACCACTTTGCAGCTGAGGGGTGCGTGGCCGGCACCGATGCCGAGAAGGGAGCGGACGGCGGCGTGCCGGGTGCGGCGGCGGTTGAAGCGGAAGACAAACTCATCGAGATAGGACTGAAGGTGCTTGCGCGCCCGCCGGGCAGCGGTGCGAGCGACTCTCCTCTTCACCAACCTGAAACGCATTAGCGTGGCGAACCCGCTATAGACGCAGCTCCCACACGCCTGGGGCTGCTGTCGATCCTTCGCCTCTCACTGCCCTCTTGACCCTCCGACTACCGCACTGAGTTGCACCCCGGCGCGTTCCTCGAACAACCTCACCGTGGCCGTGTTAAGGAAATCGGTGGGATGCGCCCGGCAGTAACCGTCGATCCAGAAGTAAGCCGCATCCCAGCTTATTGCTCGTCCGTCGGCTTGCCAAAATTCCCGATCAGCACCCGATGAAAGCCCGTCGAGCATCCCGACCACGTATTGCTCAAGTATATCGGATCCGTGCTGCTGGCGCGCCGCTAACCATAGACCACAATTGGCACCGCCCGTTACGTGGACGGGCAATTTACCGGCCTGGGCATGGGCAGCGGCAGCAAGCCCAAGGAGCGAGAGGGGCTGCTACGCTCGCGCCTCCTAGCTTCGCGAGCATCAAACGTGCCCGTTTCACCTACGTCCCCCCTTCGTTAGCCGCTCAAAATCTACCGGGCATTTGCGGCGGCATTTTGATGGTCCGGTAGCCATTCTCCCGCACGCGTTGGCGGCGGGTCTTTCGACCGAGTTTCCAGAATCATGTAACCCTATGGAGCGCGGGAGGGACCGAAAGTTTGCGGACTCTCCGCTGGAGGGAGACGGATTCGAACCGTCAGTCCCCCGTCAGAAGGACAACGCTTTTCGAGGGTCCCCCGGCCAATTAGACCCGGATCCGAATGGCGTGGACCCTCTGCGGCCGATGAACCACGGGTAGGTTTCCACCACCCCACCACCAGCCGACCACCGGCGATAGAATGCCCCGCCGGTCTTCACCTGATCGGAGCCGGGAGGGCGCGGTCGGTTCCAAGGAGACGATCATGCTCGATAGCAACCTACCGTCGGTACCGCGTCGCGATCCCTGGAACAAAGGGCGCCTTATTGGGCAGAAGCGCCCTCTGAAGCCTAAGGACGTGTGGTCGATCCGGGTCCGGCTCCAGGTGGAGCGCCGAGCCCGCAACCTCGCCTTGTTCAACCTCGCGATCGACAGCAAACTCCGGGGCTGCGATCTCGTGAGGCTGCAGGTCGACGATGTCAGCGTCGGCGGCCGGGTCCGTGACCGCGCGACAATCGTTCAGAAGAAGACGGGCCGTCCGGTGCAATTCGAGATCACCGAGCAGACCCGAGCCGCGATCCAGGCGTGGCTTGCCGACATTCGAAGCCGGAGCACCCGGTACCTCTTTCCCAGCCGGGTGCGAACGCAGCCGCACCTGTCGACCCGGCAGTATGCCCGAATCGTGCATTCTTGGGTCGCGAGCGCTGGGCTTGATAGCTCGGCCTATGGCACGCATTCCATGCGACGGACCAAGGCGGCACAGATATATAAGAAAACGGGCAACCTGAGAGCGGTGCAGCTGCTTCTCGGGCACACGAAGCTGGAAAGCACGGTGCGCTATCTCGGCATCGAGGTAGACGACGCGCTTGCCATATCCGAGCAGGTCGAGCTGTAAGCCGAGATGATGCGCGGCCTGGCGGTGGCTGGGCCGCGCCCGCTCCCAAGGGGTTGCAGCCCAAATTTAGAACGCTGACTTTGAGGCGTATCACAGCTTGGTGGAATTGCTCGCACGGCCGGCTTCTGGGTTGGATCAACGGCGGCTGACTCACCGAAATCCAGACCTTCGCGTGACGTCGATCGATGAGCGGAGAGCGCCGTAAGCGGTCCTTCCAGCCAATCCGCGCCTCCCAGTGGTACGGGCGTGAGTTTGTGAGGGTTGGACCTTACGGTCGCTGGGTCCCCTAAGCGCATATAACTCGCTGTCGCTTTTGACATAAGGCGATCGATTGGAGTGGGTCACACCTGAGCAGCAGGGAAAGACTGAGCGAAGGTCGGAGAAGATAGCGGGTACGATCGGCTCGCTGGCCGATAAGCGAACGCCGCCGAGTGCAAGGTTAGCTCGTCGGAGGCAATCGATCTAATGGTTTAACGCAGAGAGGAGGGTTTGCGCCTCGGTGAGTTCGGGGAAGTGTTGGGTCGGCGGGAAGCCTTCGACCGCCGGCGCGAGCACGGCGTGCGCATCGGCGTCGCGATTGGCTGCGCGATAAAGCTTCGCCAGAGACAGCGCGGCGCGCAGTTCGAAGCTGCGGGCCTTTTGCGATTGTGCAATCGCGATCGCGGTCTGCAAAGACTGCTCAGCCGCCGCAGTATTGGCAGGGTCGCGCTTCAGCAGGATCTCGGCGCGGATGCGGTGCATTTCCGCTTCGTACCAACGGGCCTCAGTGGCCTCCAGCTCGGCGAGCGCATCGTCCAGGCGCCGGAGCCCGGCGTCAGTCTCGCCGGCACTTGCTTCGGCTTCGGCCAGGGCCGCTTCGAAACCAGGCAAGAGAAAATTCCTACCTTGCTCGCGATAGATGGCGAGGCAGCGTCGCATCTCGGCGAGCCTCGAAGCTTCGGCACCCTCGGACCACTTTGCCCAAACTTGAAGAAATACTGCGGCGCCGGCATAAAGGACTGGGAAATCGTATCGAGAGACCATATCGGCTAACGCTTTGCTGAAGGTCGCGACTGCTTCGGGGTTACCGCGAAAAAGTCCCAGCCTCGCGGCGAATATGAGCACATAAACCATCGTCGGAGCATGCGCTGCCGATTCGGCGTCGGCGAGGGCACGGTGGGCAAGCCGCAAAGCTTCGTCGATTCGACCGAGCACCCACGACATAAGAGCGTCGCCAATCTCAGCCGAGGCTTTAGGATCCTGGCCGAACCGGTTGGCGAAATCGCCATGGCGCGCCGGGTCGTAGAGCTCGATGGTCTTCTGAAAATGGTCGTGGGCGCCGCCAAAGTCGCCGAAATACCAGCAGGTGAAGCCGAAATTGCGGTGCGCGATCAGGGTCTCGGGACAATTCGGCCGGGCCGTGGCTTCGCTCAGGAAAAGCTCAGCCATTTCGCGCAGAGGTGCGGGTTCGCTGCGGTTCAGATGCCCGGCCCAGATGCCGTAATAGGCAGAGAACCGTTCCGAGGTGTCTTCCACTAGGTTCGCCAGTTCGCGGGCGCGCGCAAAGGCCGCGGCGGTCTCCGGCGCGTGATAGCCCTTGGCCCAGATCAGCGCATTGCCAAGGCTGGTCTGGAGGCGAAGGCGGCGCTGGCGCACCACGGCCCCGCTCCTCACCGCACCGCTCTCGGAGAGCGCCGAGAGAAGGGTTTGCGCCTCGGTGAGTTCGGGGAAATTTTGGGTCGGCGGAAAGCCTTCGACCGGCGGCGCCAGCACGGCGTGGGCATCGGCGTCGCGATTGGCCGCGCGATAAAGCTTCGCCAGAGACAACGCGGCCCGCAGTTCGAAACTGCGGGCCTTTTGCGACTGCGCGATAGCGATCGCGGCCTGCAAAGACTGCTCGGCAGCTGCGGTGTCGGCCGGGTCGCGCTTCAGCAGGATCTCTGCGCCGATGCGGTGTAGCTCCGCTTCGTACCAGCGCTGCTCGGTGCGTTCCACCTCATCGTCGAGGCGCCGGAGCCCGGCATCAATCTCACCGGCGCTCGCTTCGGCTTCGGCCAGAGCCGCTTCGAAAGCGGCCACGTTCCAAAGAAAACCTTGCTCCCGTTCGATGGCTAGACCGCGTCGCATCTCGGCCAGCCCCGCCTCGTCCTCGGCGCGCGACCATTTTGCCCAGCCCTGAAAAAATGCCGCGAAGCCGGCCCAATAAGCTGGGAGATCATATCGAGACACGACATCGGCCAACGCTTGGGCGCAGGTCGCGACTGTTTCGGGGTTGTACCGAATAAGTCCCAGCCGCGCCACGTGTTGGAGCACAAGCCCCATCGTCGGAGCATGCGCCGCCGACTCGGCGTCGGCGAGGGCACAGTCGACAAGGCGCAACGCCTCGTCGACTCTCCCGAGCACCCACAGCGCGACGGCATCATAGGCTTCCGCTTGGGCGCGGGGATCCTGGCCGAACCGGTTGGCGAAATCGCCATGGCGCGCCGGGTCGTAGAGCTCGATGGTCTTCTGAAAATGGTCATGGGCGTCGGCAAAGTCGCCGAGATACCAGCGGGTGGTGCCGGAAACGCGGTACGCGACCAAGGCCTCGGGGCAATCCGGCCGGGCCGTGGCTTCGCGAAAGAAAAGCTCGGTCATTTCGCGCATCGGTGCGGGTTCGCAGCGGTTCAGATGCCCGACCCAAAGACCGTAATAGGCGGAGAACCGTTCCGAGGCGTCTTCCACTAGGTTCGCCAGTTCGCGGGCGCGCGCGAAGGCCACGCTCGTTTCCGGCGCCTGATGTCCCTTGGCCCAGATCAACGCATTGCCGAGGCGGGTCTGTAAGCGCAGCCGGCTGCTGCCCGAAGCGGCGCCCAGCGCCGTCACGCCGAGCTTGTCGGCCAGTTCGATCGCTTTGCCGAGATGGGCGGCGGCCTCCTTGAATGCCGAGCGGCGCAAGGCCTGGTCGCCGGCCTTGCCCCACCATTCGATCGCCGGCTCGTCGAGACCGGCTTGGGTCAGATGATGGGCTACGAGTTCCGGCTCGGCTGCCGCGCTCGCCGGGAACTCTGCGCGCAAGACATCGGCGATCTGCCGGTGCAGGATCTGCCGCCGGCTCTTGAGCAGAGTCTCGTAGGCGGTGTCCTGAACCAGCGCATGCTTGAAGGTGTAGCGGGCATCGGGCGGCGGGCCCGAGCGAAACAGCAGCTCCGCCTCTTCGAGCTGCGCCAATGCCGCGCGGAGCTCCGGCTCGTCGCGGCCGGCGACCGCGCGCAACAGCGGGTATGAGAACTCGCGGCCGATCGCGGCGCCAATCTGCGCGATTTCCTTGACTGGCGCCAGCCGATCGAGACGCGCCCGCCAATGAATCCTGCAAAGTCGCCGGAATGGCGAAGGGCGGCAATGGCCCATCGAGGCGCCAGCCCTGCGGCCCCGCGACGAGCAGGCCCGATTCAAGGACTGCCTTGGTCAATTCCTCGACAAAGAGCGGCACCCCGTCGGTCTTGGCGACGATCTGCGCCGTCACTTCGGGCGGCAGCGAACGGCCGGCGACATGCTCGGCCAGAGTGTCGATCTCGGCGGGTGCCAGGCGGTCGAGCGCGATGCTGGTGACGTGCGAGAGGCCGGTCCAGGGCGCCTCGTATTCCGGCCGGAAGGTGAAGAGCGCCAATACCGGCAGGGCTCGGACGCGCTCGACCGTCAGATCGAGCACTTCGAGCGAGGTCGCATCGGCCCAGTGGGCGTCCTCGAACAGCATCAAAACCGGCTTCTGCCGCGCCAATGCTTCGAGCTGGTCGAGCAAGGCCGCCAGGGTCAGCCGCCGTTGTTGCGCCGCGCTCAGTGTGAGCGGCGGATAGCGGTCGCCGGTCGGGATCGACAGCAAGGATGCTAAGAGCGGTGCGGTTTCCGCAATGCGCGTCGGTGTCAATATGGCTTCGAGCTTGTCGAGCTGCGTCTCGGCCGGGTCCTCGGGAGCGAGGCGGGCGGCGCGCCCCAATTGCACGACAAAGGGGTGCAGGACGCTGTCGCGATGATAGGGCGAGCATTGATAACGCAGCCGCCTGTGCGGCTCGTTTGTGACCTCGGCGGCGAGTTGAGCGGCGAGCCGCGATTTGCCGATTCCGGCCTCGCCCGAGAGCAAGACGATCTGGCCGGCGCCGGCCCAGGCTTCGCGCAGGCGGTCGCGCAACAGGGCGCTCTCCGGCGCCCGCCCGACGAGGTCGGTGAGTCCGCGCCGCGCCGCCTCGAACCGGCTTTCCGTGGCGGCGGCGCCCTCGACGGCGAAGGCTTCGACCGGCTCGGCGAAGCCCTTTGCTACCTGCCGGCCGAGGTCGCGCAGCCGGAATAGATCGCCGACGAGGCGGCGGGTGGCGCCGGCGAGGACGATCTGACCGGGTTCCGCAAGAGCCTGCAGGCGCGCCGCGAGATTGGGGGTCTCGCCGACCACCGCCTGCTCCTGCGCCGAGCCCTCGCCGACCAGATCGCCGACGACGACCAGCCCGGTGGCAATGCCGATACGGACGGCGAGCCGCTCCGTTCCACGGGTCTCCAGGCGCGTCACCGCCGTTTCTATTTCCAGCCCGGCCCGCACCGCCCGCTCGGCGTCGTCCTCATGCGCCCGCGGATAGCCGAAATAGGTCAGCACCCCGTCGCCCATGAATTTGGCGACAAACCCGTCATAGCGCGCGACGACCCCGGAAACGGCGGTCTGATAGGCACGGATCTCCTCGCGCAATTCCTCGGGGTCGAACCGCACCGACAAGGCGGTCGAGCCGACCAGATCACAGAACATCACCGTCAGCTGCCGCCGCTCGGCCTCGCTGGAGACTGCCGCAGCGGGAGCTGGTGCGAGTGGCGCTTCGGGAGCGCCGAGCAGGGCGATGGCGTCGAGCAAGCGTCGGCGGTGGCCGATCGACGCGACGCCCAGCTCGCGCAGATCCTCGGCCGTCAGCCGGCGTAACACCTCCCCGTCAATGTCGTTGTCGCAGAACGCGGCTGCGTATCGTTCGAGCCCGAGCCCGCGCAACCATTCGGCAATGTCCACGGTTCCGCTTCCCTTCCCTCCAAAGCTTAATGACTATCGGGGGGAGGGGAAAGCCGGACTTCCCGCATGAAAGAAGAGCTACTGCAGCCTGCCCAGCGCCCCGAGAG
>Ga0210403_10004189_pt1 | contig 12458 bp, 10 predicted proteins | sample IncBWC19MmetaG_FD_150863 | JGI IMG/M metagenome (GOLD analysis project Ga0210403, IMG submission 150863) | Forest soil microbial communities from Barre Woods Harvard Forest LTER site, Petersham, Massachusetts, United States - Inc-BW-C-19-M | ecosystem: Environmental > Terrestrial > Soil >... | reverse complement strand
GCCATTCATTCCAGGCTTCCGCGCCCTCCTTCAGCTTCGCGAGATGTTCGGGATTTGCCATCGTGTCAGCCTGCTGGCCGACCATCATACGCCGCTTTGGCTACGTTGGGATCAAGAACCAATTTGTTCTTTCGGGCGGTGATACGGCCGCCTTCGCTCTTGACTCGTATATACGAATGGGCTATCGTGTATATATCGTAAAGCGAGGACATTATGGCTGTGACCATGACATCAATCCGCCTCGACACGGACTTGGCTGACGAGGCCGTGAAGGTGCTTAAGGCGAAATCTCGCACCGATGCGGTTCACATCGCTCTGCGCGAAATTGTTGGGCTGAAGCGCTTCAAGAAGTTGATGAAGAAGAACGAGGGGAAGCTTTCCTTCAAAGGCTACGTTGACTGATCTGGTCATTTTTGACTCGTCGATCATCATCGACGACCTTCGGTCTCCGCGCCATCGCGAAAGGCTCCACTCGGTCATCGGCGCTGTCCGAATGTCCTCTGTGGTTTTGGCGGAGTTATGCCGGGGCGCTCAAACACGTGCGGACCACAAGTTTCTCTCGGCTCTGGCGAGAAACCACCCAGTCCTTACTCCGACGCGAAACAATTGGCTGGAGTACGGCGAGATACTGGCCAAAATCGGTGCCGATCACCGCTTCGAGCCGCATAAACTGCGTGATCTGCATTTCGACGTTCTCATCGCCCTCACTGCCCGCTCCCACGGTGCCCGTCTCATCACGACAAACCGGAAAGACTTTGAACTAATCAGCCGGTATCGCCAGATCAAGCTTGAGGTTTGGTGAAGGGGAAGGATCGAGTCTTCACCACAGAGTCACAGAGAATCCGAACCTTTGCAAAGTCACAAACAACGGCAAAAGCGACGGACAGGAGTATCCGTCCCACACAAGCAAGTGCCCAACGTGAATTTCTCTGTGTCTCTGTGACTCTGTGACTCTGTGGTGAACTCGCGGGTTACTTCTTCCGGCTTCGGATAGCCTCTCTCGCTTCCTTATCCGCGGTTCTTCTCCGTTCCGTCTCGCGTTTATCCCACAACTGTTTGCCCTTGGCGAGAGCCAGTTCAACCTTCACTTTGCCGTTCTTGAAGTACATCCGAACCGGGATCAGCGTCAGCCCCTTCTGCTGCGTCTTACCAATTAACTTGCGGATTTCTTCTTTATGCATCAAGAGCTTGCGGGTGCGAAGAGGGGCGTGGTTGTGAATGTTGCCGTGCTCGTAGGGTCCGATGTGGGCATTGAGGAGCCAAAGTTCTCCGTCTTTGACCAGTCCGTAGGAATCTTTGAGGTTGGCCAGGCCGCCGCGGACCGATTTGGCCTCAGTTCCGGTAAGAACCACGCCACACTCAAATTTTTCCAGCAAGAAGTAGTTATGAGAAGCGATCCTATTAACGGCAGCATCGCGTTGGCCGGAGGCTGTAGGTTCGCGTTTTGGCGCTTTCTCCGGGCTGGGCTTAGTTTGATGCGTGGACTGGCGGGGCATGGAAGATTTCATCTTAACAGTGGGCTTCGGCATAGGGCTATTCAGCCTGGCGCCGGGTCTAAGACCTCGGGACTTAGTTAGTCAGCCGCAGTTTTAGCTGTCGTCTGACATCTGGTGGTCCCTCCCCCACTGGGACTACGACTAAAGAGTGTAACTCCCGTGAGGACAATCACATGGGAGGGCGCGAGGGGCGATGCTATAATCGCTGCAAAAGAGCACTGTTTTTGGCATCAACTACGATCCCCGGTTGCTTGGGCCGAAGGGGTCGGACTGCTTGCCCGGCGAAGCTTGTCTGGCACCATCTTTGTAGACGAGACGAGGACTGACGAATGAGACGTCTGAAGCCCGCAGCCGTACTGCTGCTGGTTGTGATTGCAATCCTGCCCGCCATCGCCGATAAGGCCAAGAATCTTTACCTGAAGGGTCAGGACGCCGAAGCGCGCCAGAACTACGAGGCGGCCTACGAATTTTATAAGCAGGCCTTCGATCTCAAACCAAGAGATTTGCGCTACCGGGCATCGTCCGATCGGTTACGGTTCAAAGCAGCCGCGACCATCGTACACCGGGGCCAGCTATTAAGAGACGATGGGAAATTACAGGACGCTCTGGTGGAATTTCAGAAGGCGATGCAGATCGATCCGTCATTGTTCATTGCGCAGCAGGAGTATAAGCGCACGCTGCAGATGATCAACAATGCCACCAATCCGCCGCCGCAAGCGGCAGGTCCTCCTGGCAGTCTGCAACGGAAGATCAGGGAAGCAGGTGGCCCCGTAGAACTCGCCGCTATTTCAAACGTCCCCATCACAGTCAAACTCACCGAAGATTCGAAAGTGATTTTTCAGACCATCGGGCAGTTGGCCGGGATTAATGTTCTATTCGATCCCGACTATACTTCACGCCGCATCAAAGTTGAGTTAAACGGTGTGACGCTGGAAGAGGCGCTCGAGATCACTGCGTTGTCGTCTAAAACTTTCTGGCGTCCGGTGACGGCCAACACCATCTTTGTAGCTCAGGACAATCCGGCCAAGCGCAAGGAACTGGAACAAAGCGTCCTCAAGACTTTTTATCTTTCGAATCTTTCCGCGCCGACCGAACTACAGGACGTAGTGAACGCAATTCGCGCCGTGCTGGACGTGCAGCGCGTGCAGCAGTTGCTCTCACAGAATGCGCTGGTGGTGCGCGGTACGCCCGACCAAATCGCCCTGGCGGAAAAACTGGTCGAAGACCTGGATAAGGCGCGTCCGGAAGTGATTATCGACATCGCAGTCATGCAGGTGAGCAAAGACAAGTCGCGCACCCTGGGATTCAGCCCGCCAACCAGCGCCACTGTTGCCTTGCAAAGCAACATCAACACGACTACTCCCACGACTACCGCAGGAAGCACAACGACCACCAATTCGAGTTCAAGTACCGGCGGGTTGAATTTGAATACGTTGGGAAACCTGAACGCGACTGACTTCCAGGTCACAATTCCATCCGCCAATTTGTCGGCGGTGATGGGCGATTCGGACACCAAGCTCATCCAAAATCCGCAGATCCGCGCGCTCGATGGTCAAAAGGCGTCGCTTAAGATCGGCGATCGCGTGCCGGTTGCAACAGGATCGTTTCAGCCGGGCATTGGCGGCGTCGGCATCAATCCGCTGGTGAACACGCAGTTTCAATATCTTGACGTCGGCGTAAATATCGACATCACGCCGCACGTACATTCGGGCCGGGAAATCACGCTGAAAATCACCATGGACATCTCGTCGGTGACCGGCCAATCGAGTATCGGCGGCATCAGCCAGCCGATCATCGGGCAACGCAAGATTGAGCAAGAAATCCGGCTGAAAGACGGCGAAGCTAACATTCTGGGCGGAATGCTGGAAGATCAGCGGACAAAGTCACTGAGCGGAATTCCCGGCCTGGCGCAGATTCCGATCTTGAAATATCTCTTCGGGCAAACCCAGCAGGATCACTCGGAAAGCGAAATCGTATTTGCCATTGTGCCGCACATTATTCGCGGGACTGATGTAAATGAGATGAACCAGCGGCCTATCGATATCGGCACAGCGAACACGGTTGTCCTGCGGCATGTAACTCCGCCTCCTCTGCCAGTTGCTCCGCCGAATCAGGCACCCATCGCTCCAGCCGGGCCGCCGCCGACGAATCAGACGCCGGGCACACCGCTTCCGGCGGGTCAAAGTCCGAATCAGGCTGCCAACTTCCTGTTTGATCCGGGACAAATCACTGCGGTCAAGGGAAATACCTTTGCTGTGAACCTGCTGATCTCGGGCGCGCAAAATGTGTATTCGGTGCCGGTGCAGTTGAACTACGATCCGGCGAAACTGCAGTTGGTGAATGTTTCCAACGGAAATTTCCTCTCGCAGGATGGGCAGGCGGTTGCCCTGGTTCACCGCGAAGATGACACAACAGGAACTCTGCAGATCACGGCCACGCGTCCGCCGGGTGCGAGCGGAGTTTCGGGGCAGGGAACTGTGGTCACAATGACGTTCCAGGCCAAGGCCAGCGGACAAACTCCCCTGACCATCACGCGTGGAGGAGCGCGCGATCCAAGTCAACAGGCGATCACGGTAAATGGCGCGCAAGCTTCCGTAACTGTGCAATAGAGTTGAGAAATTGCAGCAGGATTTTTTGGATGAAGATACACAGAATAGCGGGCAGGCGCAGTACAAAAGCGGGACGGGGCTTCACGCTCCTCGAATTGATTATTGCAACCGCGATACTGGCGGTGCTTTCGACGATGGCGGTGCCGCTGGCGAGGTTGACGATAATGCGCGAAAGAGAGCGCATGCTGCGGATCGACTTGTGGGAGATGCGCGACGCGATCGATCGTTATAAAGACGCGGCGGATCGCAACGCTTTTCGTACCAAAGTGGACAGCCAGAATTATCCTGCCGATCTCGAAACCCTGGTAAAGGGCGAAGACGTGCAGGGCAAGAAAGTCCGCTTCCTGCGGAAGATTCCTGTCGATCCTATGACGGGCACTACCGAATGGGGCTTGCGTTCGATGCAGGATGATCCGGATTCGGACTCCTGGGGCGGGCAGAGCGTGTTTGACGTCTACACCAAGTCGCAAGGCACGGCGCTGGACGGCACGAAGTATAAGGATTGGTAATGGCGAGACAGTTCAATTCGCGGCGAAGCGTTGGTTTCACCTTGCTCGAAATGATGATCGTGATGGTGATCATGGGCATTCTGATGTCGATTGCGCTGCCCATTTATACCCAGTCGCTGGTCCGGGCGCGCGAGGCTGTGCTGCGGAATGATCTCTTCGAACTGCGCAAGCTAATCTCGCAGTACACACTCGACAAGCAAAAAGCGCCGCAGTCGCTCGACGATCTCGTGCCGACCTATATTAAGGTTATCCCCAAAGATCCGATGACCAACGAAACGAACTGGGAAGCTCCAACCTGTGACACCCTCGATTCTGTGGATCAGCAGGATCCGGGCATCTGCGATGTGCATTCGGCATCGAGTGCAATCGCCAGCGATGGAACGGCGTATAGCAGTTGGTAAGATAGCTCGGCTTGCGGCGTTTGCGCCATTTCTTAACACTCTTCGCTGCTTTAGACTCTTTCGTCCTCTAGGACTTGGACTTCTTCGGTATTCACGCATTACCATCTATCCATGCCGGTAGAAACGGAAGTCACGTCACCCACCTACACGCCGATTCGCGCCCCGCGCGGAACTCAGATCACCTGCAAGAGCTGGCAGCAAGAAGCCGCTATGCGCATGTTGATGAACAATCTCGACGAGGAAGTTGCCGAGCGTCCGCAGGACCTTGTCGTCTACGGCGGAACCGGGCGCGCCGCGCGCAGTTGGGAGGCCTACCACGCCATCGTCAAGGCGCTCAAGAGCTTGGGGAATGACGAGACGCTGCTGGTGCAGTCGGGTAAGCCCGTTGGAGTGTTCAAGACCCACGATCACGCCCCTCGCGTTCTGATAGCCAATTCGAATCTCGTCGGTCATTGGTCGAACTGGGAGAAGTTCAACGAACTGGAACGCGCCGGTCTGATGATGTATGGCCAGATGACGGCTGGTTCGTGGATCTACATTGGCTCGCAGGGAATCGTGCAGGGGACGTTCGAAACTTTTTCCGCCGCCGGTGAGCAACATTTTGGCGGAGACCTCGCGGGTAAGTTGATCGTCTCCGGAGGTATGGGCGGCATGGGCGGCGCTCAGCCTCTGGCCGCTACCATGACCGGAGCGGCGTTTCTGGGAATTGACGTCGATCCCGAGCGAATTAAGAAGAGATTGAAGTCCGGCTATTGCGACTTCATGGTCACCACGCTCGACGAGGCTCTGCGCATTTTGAAGAATGCCGTGCGCAAAAAAGAAAATGTCTCGGTCGGCCTGGTGGGAAATTGCGCGGACGTGATTCCGGAGCTGGCTGAGCGCGGCGTGATGCCTGACATTCTTACCGATCAGACTTCGGCTCACGATCCGCTGAACGGTTATGTGCCGAACGGAATGAGTTTGGCGGAAGCTGTCGAGTTGAGAAAAAAGGATCCCAAGGCGTATCAGGAAAAGTCGCTCGACGCGATGGCAGCGCACGTGGAAGGCATGCTGAAGCTGCAGAAGATGGGCTCGGTTACATTCGATTACGGCAACAATATTCGCACATTCGCGTTTCAGCATGGAGTGAACAACGCGTACGATTTTCCTGGGTTCGTACCGGCGTATATTCGTCCTCTGTTCTGCGAGGGCCGTGGGCCCTTTCGTTGGGTAGCGTTGTCGGGCGAGGCCTCCGACATTCACGTGACCGACGATCTGGTGTTGGATTTGTTTCCGGAGAATCGCATCCTGCGGCGCTGGATCGAGCTGGCGCGCAAGCGCATCAAGTTTCAGGGCCTACCGGCCCGCATCTGCTGGCTCGGCTATGGCGAGCGCGCCCAGTTCGGCCTCGCCATGAACGATCTGGTGAAAAAAGGGAAAATTAAAGCTCCGATCGTGATTGGGCGCGACCACCTTGACTGTGGATCGGTCGCCTCTCCGTTCCGCGAAACCGAGAGCATGAAAGACGGCTCCGACGCGGTCGCCGACTGGCCCCTGCTGAATGCCTTGTTGAACACGGCCGCGGGCGCGTCGTGGGTTTCAATTCACAATGGCGGTGGCGTGGGCATCGGCTACTCGCTGCACGCCGGCCAAGTCCTGATCGCTGATGGAACAGACGAGATGGCCAAACGTATCGAGCGCGTGCTGACCACCGATCCAGGCATGGGCGTGATCCGGCACGTAGACGCGGGCTATGACGAGGCGAAGGAATTTGCGAAGAAGAGCGGCGTGAAGGTACCGATAGGGGAATGAACATCCGCTGCTGAGACCCCGCCCGGCGACAACATCCCGTTCATTTGCGCGCTCTTAGATACTGTCCCGGACGCATAATGGCAATTCCTTCGATCTTCTTCTCGAAATAAGCGCCGAAGTGCCGAACATCGCCCGTTAGCAAGTGCGTAGCCCGCCCCTCGATCGCTGCGAGGAAGATCGGCACGTCCTTCTCTGGGAGGAAAATTCCCGAAGGAAGCCACGTTCCTCAGTCTCCATAGCTGAAGAAGTCCCGCATCGGTCCGGTATGCCGCAGAAAACAGAATGTTGGCGTCGAGAAAAAGCCGGTCCATTTGTTCAGGTTATTCAGGGCGCGGATGTGGGATCGAATTCGGATCAAGGCCCAGTTTCCGAACCTCTTTCCGGGCCTTGCGGTAGTCAGCGTGGTCGACAGCGTTAGATAGCAGGAGTTCCGCTTTACGCTCTGGAGTGTACCGTTCGACGGGGACAACCATAGCGGGACGGATGAGAATACCGTCTTCGGTTTCCTCGGCGATCACGATGCTGCCTTCTTCAATGCCGAAGCGCTTGCGCAGTTTGGCCGGTACGACTATCGCGCCTCGCTTTCCGACCCTTGCCGATTGCACTAGATGATCCCTCAACGTCTGAATGCCTGATTTTATCATATGCCAGACATTCAGGCATACGAAATGTCCTCCACGAAGGGACTGTAACGGAGGCTGCTAAACTGCTCTTGAGTGGCCTCTTCCCGAAAAGCAGAACAGAAAAACCAGCCTCCGCTCCTACTGGTGAACATTGGCCAGTTGCTTACGCTCCGCTCTGCATCAAACGAGCCCGGTCCAAGGCGTGGCCTCGATCTCAAAGAACTCGGCATCATCGAAGGGGGCGCGGTTCTGTGCCTCGGTGGCAGAATTGTGTCCGTCGGTGCCACTAAAGACGCCCTCCGCGATCCCTGGCTGAAAAAGAACCGCCAGAGAGTTACCGAAATCGACTGCGCCGGCAAAGTTGTCCTCCCCGGCTTTGTCGATTCACATACACACCCTGTTTTTGTCAGCCCGCGGCTGGTGGATTTCGAGAAGCGCATCGAAGGCGCTTCCTATCTTCAGATCGCTGCCGCCGGCGGCGGAATTCGGTCGAGCCTGGAGGCAGTCCGCAAAGCAGGGAAGCGGCTTCTTGCCGAAAAGGTCCTCTCCGCCCTTCGCGACATGGCCGCGCACGGCACCACGACCGTCGAGGCGAAATCCGGCTACGGGCTGACGGTCGAGTCCGAACTGAAATCTCTGGAAGCGATCCGCGCTGCCGCCTCGCAATGGCCCGGTACTGTGATCCCTACTTTGCTCGGCGCACACGTCGTCCCAAAAGAATTCGAGGGCCGCTCACAAAAGTATGTTCAGACCGTCTGTCTGGAGATGATTCCCAAAGCTGCCCGGCGGAAGCTCGCGCAGTTCGTCGATGCCTTCTGTGAGGAGGGAGCATTTTCGGCGGCAGAGACGGCTCAAATTTTTGAGGCTGCCGGACAGCACGGCCTTAGCGTGCGCGCGCACATGGGCCAGCTTTCCGAGACGCCGCTGCGGCCATTTTTGTGCTTCAATCCCGCGTCATTCGATCACATGGATCATTTAAGCCAAGACGACATCGCGGCGTTGGCGAAGCACGATACCGTTGCCACACTGGTCCCCGGCGCGAATTATTTCCTGGGGATGAAAGAATATCCGAATGCGCGCAAATTGATTGATGCGGGCGTGCCGGTGGCGTTGGCGACGGATTTCAACCCCGGCACGTCGCCCACTCTGAGTATGCCGATGGCGATGTCGTTAGCCTGTACGCACTTGAAGATGTCTCCGGCGGAGGCCATTGCGGCCGCTACCGTCAACGGAGCCTGGGCGCTGCGGGTTGCGGATCGAAAGGGTACAATCGAACCCGGGAAAGACGCTGATTTTGCGGTGTTTGCGGTGAATGACTATCGCGAGATTCCTTACTGGTTCGGATCCAACCGGTGCGCGATGACGGTGATAAACGGTAAGGTCGAATGTCCGGTGAACTTTAGCACCAAGCCCTCCGTATAGATGGGAAGCGACAGCTGCGACCTTTCTAAGCGCACAGATGAACGAAAATTCTCAAAGAATAAGCAGGCAAGAACCGTCTTAGCAGAATCGATCGAAAACAGAACCTCCCGAGGAAACATATATGAAGCGAATTCCAGTATTGCTCACGTTTGTGTTGGCGACGTTTACTCTGGCATCGGCCCAGCGATTGCCCGAAGTTGCTACTCCGGAAAACTACAAACTTACCTTCACGCCCGACGTTGAGAAGGCCACGTTCGAGGGCGATGAAACAATTTCGCTCCGCGTGTTGAAGCCAACTTCAGAGATCACGTTGAATGCGGTCGATATCGATTTTCACGATGTCACCATCACCAGCGGGGGAATCTCTCAAAAGGCCAAGGCCAATCCCGACAAAGATAAGGAAATGGTGGTCCTCACTGTCGAAAAACCGCTCGCCGCAGGCCCGGCAACAGTTCACATTAGTTACTCCGGCATTCTCAACTCAGAGATGCGCGGACTGTACCTGGGCAAGGATGATCAGGGGCGCAAGTATGCGGCATCACAGTTCGAAGCCACCGATGCCCGCCGCGCGTTCCCGTCCTTTGATGAACCGAACTACAAAGCCACCTTCGACATCAGCGCAGTTGCGGATAAGGGCCAGGTTGCAATCTCCAACCAAAAGATCGTTTCCGATACCCCCGGTCCGGGAGACAAACATGCCGTCCGTTTTGCCACGACCGCGAAAATGTCTCCGTACCTGGCTGCTCTAGTGGTCGGGAACTTCGAATATATCGAGGGTGAGGCCGACGGCATTCCGATCCGCGTATACAGCACTCCGGGGAAAAAGGAGATGGGCAAGTTCGCTTTGGAATCAGCCCAGCACATCCTCAGTTACTACGATAAATATTTCAGCATCAAATATCCCTACGGAAAGCTCGACCTGATCGGCTTGCCTGATTTCTCGGCGGGTGCGATGGAAAACACTGGCTGCATAACCTTCCGCGAAGTCATTCTGCTGATCGACGAGAAGCAGGGTTCTATCGATTTGAAGAAGACCATTGCCTCGGTGATTGCGCACGAAATGGCGCACCAATGGTTCGGCGATCTCGTCACGATGAAATGGTGGGATGATATTTGGCTCAATGAAGGTTTTGCCACGTGGATGTCGAGCAAGCCGATTCAATCCTGGAAGCCGGAATGGAATTTTAATTTGGACGACGTAAGCCAGACCGGTGGAACCCTCAATACCGACTCGCTGGATAACACACGTCCCATCCACCAGGCGGCCGATACACCGGCGCAGATTCAGGAATTGTTTGACGGAATCGCCTACGGTAAGGCTGCTGCCGTATTAAGAATGCTGGAAGCCTACCTCGGCGAGGATACTTTCCGCGCTGGCGTGAACGCCTACTTGCATCAACACCAGTATGCCAACGCCACGGCCGGTGACTTCTGGCAGGCTCAGGCCAAAACCTCGAAGAAGCCAGTGGACGAAATCATGCCCACTTTCGTGAAACAAGCCGGCGTGCCCATCATCGATGTGAAGTCGCAGTGTTCGGGGTCTTCGACAACAGTAACGCTGGATCAGCGTCGCTACTATTATGATCGCGAAAAATTCCAGGCTGCGAATGATCAACTGTGGCAGGTGCCGTTGTGCATGAAATCGTCAACTGGAGCACAGAAGTGTGAGCTTCTGACGAAAAGGCAAGAAACATTTACGTTGCCGGGTTGCTCGACATGGGTTCTCGCCAATGCAGGAGCCACAGGTTATTATCGCGCGGGCTACCAACCCGATGCAGTCCGCGCATTGGCGAGCGAAGCCGAAAGCAAGCTTTCTCCGGCAGAGCGGATTGCCATACAGACCGACATCTGGGCGTCTGTTCGTGTCGGGCGTGAGCCGGTAGGAGACTATCTTGCTTTTGCACGAGGTCTGGAAACCGACCGAAACCGTGCGGTCATGGAAGATGTTTTCGGGCGGCTCAATTTCATTGGCCGGTATCTGGTAACCGATAGCGATCGCGCACTTTATCAGGCCTGGTTGCGAGAATACTTGACGCCGATGATGAACGAAGTGGGCTGGGAAGCGAAGCCGGGGGAAAGCGACGAGCAAAAAACCCTGCGATCTCGCGTGATTATTGCTCTGGGGCGCGACGCTCGCGATCCTCAAACTCTGTCTGAGGCTCGGAAGATCGCCGATAAAGGTTTGGAGAATCCCGCGTCTGTGGATCGTGAACTCGCCTTCGCCGCCTTTCAAGTGGCCGCTGTCAACGGCGATCAGGCGTTCTACGACAAGATGATCGCTGGAATGAAGACTCCGAAATCGCCGGAGGAGTATTACTTGTATTTCTTTACTCTGCCGGAGTTCAGCGACCCGAAACTCTTGGAGAGAACGCTGGATTATGCCATCTCGCCGGACGTTCGCTCGCAGGACGCGGTCGGCTTGATTGCAAACGTGATGAGCCATTCGGCCGGAGAGAAACTGGCTTTCGACTTTGTTCAGGCTCATTGGGACGCAGTACAGAAGAGCGGCGGCCCGTTTGCCAGCGGCCAGATTGTTGGCGCGACCGATTCATTCTGCGATGTGCAGATGCGCGATCAAGTCGTGAGTTTCTACGCCGCGCACAAGGTCGAAGCGGCGGAGCGAACATATCGGCAGTCGATCGAACGCATCAACAACTGCGTCGATTTGAAATCGCAACAAGAGCCGCACCTCGCCTCGTGGCTGGGACAGCACGGTTCTTCGGCAGGGGGGCAATAGGCTCGAAGCTGTCATTTCGCGACAACGACGCGTGGCTGGACCGTGATTTTCTCGCGGTCCTCCACGCCGTTGCTTCAGGGTAGTTGCATTCCGATTGAGCAGAATCTGGCTACGACGTTGAGCGAACTCTCTGACGTTGTTATAATCAACCTTGTTCGACGCACGTTCCATGCGCTGTTTCGATCCGCAAGGAATCCCGCAACAATCGGCGTGAAGCGAACACTCCGCACTTGCGGTGGCGTGCGGATTTCGAAATGTGGCCAGGTAGCTCAGGTGGTAGAGCGCAGCCCTGAAAAGGCTGGCGTCGGGGGTTCAACTCCCTCCCTGGCCACCAAAATCATGTGCCTTCAATAATTTACCCCTCATCCTTAATCTGACACATCGAGCTGGTATTCTTGTAAATCGATCCTCTTCGATATTCATAATCCTCTCTGTCCGTTAGGGTTAACGAGTGGAAGAGAGCAGACCAGAAGGGCTTGGCGTCTGCCATTTGCATTAACAAGGTTGGGTATTGCAGGAGTGAGATCTATTTCTCCGGGCCTCTGCCCTGTCGCGGAACCGGCGAGATGTGGATGGTTCTCCTATTTTGCGTCTTGCCAATCAGTTAAGAATGGGGTCGTTTTTTGCAACAGATTTGAAAAGGCGTGCTTGACCGTGACGATTTGATTCAAGGTCTTTCGCTTTTCGCCCCATGATTGTTAAGTGAGGGAGATTGTGTCTTTCAGCTTGCGGGCAAGTGTGGTCATTGGATTGAGATGCCCTGGTACGCGAACTCCTAGAAATGCAATCTTCATTTGCCCTCCTGATCGGATAATGAGCGGCGACTATGACGGGCCGTCGAGATAAACGTCCGCTGCGGAGACGTTACTC
>Ga0210403_10004186_pt1 | contig 12466 bp, 10 predicted proteins | sample IncBWC19MmetaG_FD_150863 | JGI IMG/M metagenome (GOLD analysis project Ga0210403, IMG submission 150863) | Forest soil microbial communities from Barre Woods Harvard Forest LTER site, Petersham, Massachusetts, United States - Inc-BW-C-19-M | ecosystem: Environmental > Terrestrial > Soil >... | reverse complement strand
CGCGCAGCCATCCTCGCTACGGCTATCGCCGTATCTGGGCGATGCTGCGCCGCGAGGGCTGGCGCGTAAACAGCGGGCTCCTGGCCACAGCGGCAACAGTTGTATGAAGCGTGCGGCGGAGCATCCGAACCATGTCTGGACCTACGATTTCGTAGCCGACCAGACCGAGGATGGTCGCATGCTGCGCTTCCTCTCGGTGGTCGACGAGTTCACGCGGGAGTCGCTGGCGCTCGAGGTGGAACGCTCGATGGGGGCACTCGATCATCGCCGTGTTGGGCCGGCTAATCACTGAGCGGGGAGCACCGCAGCTGCTGCGCTCAGACAACGGTGGCGAGTTCCTCGCCCACAGCGTGCTACGCTGGCTCGCAGAGGCGGCATCGAAACTCAAAGTCTCGGTGAGCGCATTAGAGATTTGGCGCCAATCCAGAATCGCCTGGCTTCCAGAGAGCACCTAAATGTGGCCCTCTTGTTCGCCCAATTCTTCGCCACTCGGCTCCGACCCGGTCCTGGACCGGGCCGGGCTGCCAATTCGGGGCAACCACTTTGCTCTGTCCGGATCGCCGACAATCCCCCGGAACCCGTGATTTGACCTTCAGCCCGTCTCGATGAGTGCCTCAGGCTGTTGGCGACAGTCGGGAATGCCGCACACGGGTGGCGCTGGTATTTAATTCTCGATCGAGAACTGCTGGCGAATGATCGTGAGAAATGCTTCTGCCACAGGGGAATGGAAATCGCGACGGATGCCAATGTCGACGGATGTTCTGTGCGTCGAACGCAAGCGCCTGTAAACGACGTTGGGCATGGCAAGGCTTGAAACACATGCCGGCGCGATGGAGACGCCAAGTCCGGCAGCGATTAAGCGCACGGCCGTGGGCCATTGCGGCGTGTCCTGCACGATTCTTGGCCGAAACCCATCCGCTTCGCAGCATGCGATCATGCGATCGAAGGCCAAGGATCCCATCTTTCTCGCGTAGAAGACGAACGGCTCCTCTCGCAGATCGGCGGGACGCAACGACGTTCTGGCGGCGAGTGGATGCTGTTTGGGCAGAATGGCCACGAACCGCTCACTGAGCAGGGGTTCGATCGTAATTGCACTGTCCGGCTCTCCATCGCGCAGGAATCCCAGATCGAGCGACCCCTCCCTCAACGCGCACATCTGTTCTGCAGTCACCAGTTCTTGTAACTGCAATTCAACCTTCGGGTACAAGCGCCTGTAGCGCTCGATGATGAACGGCAGCCGGGTGAACATGATTGAACCCGAGAAACCGACGGAAAGGACACCCTCCTGCCCTCGACCGAGACGGCGTGCCATTTCGACGTCCTGATCGACCCGTTCCAGTGTTTTGCGAGTACGCTCCAGCAGGTACTGACCCACGGCAGTCAAGCGAACCCCGCGAGTGGTCCTGTCGAACAGGCGATATCCAACGATATTTTCTAGCGTTTTGATCTGCTGACTCAAAGGAGGTTGAGCCATCCCAAGCTGCGCGGCCGCTTTTCCGAAATGGAGCGTTTCAGCCACAGCAAGGAAATACCGGAAATGGCGGAGTTCGATCTGACCTTTCATATTATTTGCATCTCAATCTGAATGATTCAGATATTGGACATATCCACGCAATTGATCATAGCGTGAAATCAGAGGTCAGCGGATGCTCGCGAAGAAGGATTCAAAGTGTTATGTGTGCGGGCCTGACAACCCCCTGGGATTGCAGGTTCTATTTCAACTCGACGGCCCTTATAGAAGCGTGGCGCACTACCGCGCCCGCGCCGAACACGGCGGATGGAATGGAATCCTGCACGGTGGCGTGACATTTGCCTTGATGGACGAAGCACTTGGCTGGGCGCTGTACTACCAGAACCAGCCGGCTGTGACCGCGCGAGCGGAGACGAAGTTCCACAAACCGGTTCCTGTGGGAGCTAACGTGGTTGTGAAGGCGTGGGTCGTGCGAAACAGACGGCGACTTTTTGAAGCGCACGCGGAGATACGGATGGAAGACGCGGAGGGCACATTGCTCGCAGAGACGAATGCAACCATGTACCGGATCGAGTCCGCAGATGTGAAATCGAGGCAGGAGGAACAAGAAAATGTGTTTGCGTAGTCCAATTGTGCGCACGGAAGAGGCGCTCGTTCGTTCGTTCCAAGCAGGCGACGAGGCCGCATTTCGCGCACTCAATGAGCAATGGATCAAGCACTACTTCGAAATAGAGGCAAAGGACGAAGCAGTGTTCGCCGATCCGCAGAAGACCATCCTTGAACGGGGCGGGCAGATTCTTCTTGCGATCGTCGGCGGTAAGTGTGTCGGATGCTGCGCACTTCTGCCAATGGGTGATGTCGAATTCGAGGTGGCCAAGATGGCTGTCGCGCCTGGACATCAAGGGAACGGGATCGGGCGCCGACTTCTATTTGCAGTGATCGAAGAGGCTAAGCGCATGCAGGCGCGTAGGCTCTATCTGGAAACAAACCATATTTTGAAGCCCGCGATCCGGCTTTATGAATCGTTGGGATTTCGACGCCTTGACCCGAGTAAGCTAACACCTTCGCCCTATGCCAGGGCCGATGTCTACATGGAACTGAAGCTGAGCTAGCACGCTGGGAGCTAAAGGCAGCGAGATTTGGAATAATCCTCCATTGACGCATAATCGCCAAAGCACTCACCGACGCCGATTACTCCTCAAAAGTTCGGCTAGTGACAAGGGTTCTCGGGTCCGTCACATGGTCCCTGGCGGATCACGGGAACCCTCCCCAAATCCGGTAAGATGCGGTTTGCCGACACATCCGGAATCCCAAATTTTGGTGTTCGGAAGCTGCTCAATGGGCATTTGGCCTGTGCGCAACAGTAGAGATTGCACGTCGGTTCTCACATCCGCAAACAAAGCGCCCGACCTCGAAGAGAGTGAGATCGGGCGCAGTCGATTGTCTGGAACGCACGCGCAGCCTGCGTCATGGCTCATAGCTCATCGAGAAAGGCTCTAAGGGCTCGATTGACCGCGGCAGGCTGCTCCAGCATCGAGAAATGACCGGCCTTCTCGATGACAACGAGCTGACTGTTCGGAATTCCTTCGTTCAATGTCCTTGATTCCTTTGGGGGAGTGACGGCGTCCATGTCGCCGACCACTACCAGCGTCGGCAGTGTGATACGCCCCAGCGACGCTGTGATATCGGTTGCGCCAAGCGCTGTGACCGCGGCTCGTGCCACGAACTCCGGTGTCTGGATGACCTGCTGTCGGGCCCACTCGAGTAGCGCTTGCGGAGCCCCCGGACTGAAAGAGTCGTCAGAGAGTTTTTGGAGGGCTTTCTGGATACCCACCGCGTCTATGTTCGCGAGCACGGTCTCGGGACGCCCGTTCAGCCCAATTCCGTGCGAGGTCGTATCGACGAGTACGAGCGCCTCGAGCAGTTGCGGGTTTTTCAACGCAAAGTGCTGGGCGATCACCCCTCCCATCGACAGCCCGACGAGCAGGGCCTGCCGGAGCGGGAAGTGGCGGAAGAGACCTTCGAGATCGCCGACGAAGGCTTCGACCGTGTACGGGCGGTTCGCAGGAGCGGGCGAGATGCCGTGACCGGGGAGATTCGGCCTGATTACCTGATAGGAGCGCGATAACTGGTCCACTTGCTCGCGCCAGAACTCACTGGTGGTGGTAAAGCCATGGAGCAGTATCAGTGGGGAGCCCGTTCCGGAGACGCAGACCTTCATGTCACCGATGGCAACGGTTTCGATCTCGGTCATGGCGTCTCTCCTGGCGTCGGATCGCTGGGACGTGTACAGATCTTCCGAAATTCTGAGAGCGTAAGGTTTCATCTCATCCTCCTGTGCCGGGATCAATCTTCAGTCGCGGCTAGTGGTTTAGAGCGCCAAGACTTAACATTTGGATCATGCATTCTTAGAATGCTTGCTATGCGCGATGTGCATCTACAACGCCTCGATCTAAACTTGTTGGTTCACCTCCATGCCTTGTTGGAGGAACGAAATGTAACGGAAGCTGCGAAACGAAACTTCTTGAGCCAACCGGCGATGAGCAGGGTGCTCGAACGTCTGCGCGAAATGTTCGATGATCCCCTGCTCGTGCGAACAGGACGTACCTATGCGCTTACAGTTCGGGCAGAGCGCGTACTGCGGGAACTGGACACGCTTTTGCCGAGGGTTGAGGGCTTGGTACGGGGAGAGGAGTTTGATCCGACCCGCAGCCAAGAGCGATTCCGTTTGGCTTTAACCGACAACGGAGCCACAATTCTGCTGCCATCACTGGTTCCCATTCTCAGAAGGACGGCGCCCGGCGTTACGCTGGTCGTATCCGACTTGCGACCTGACACCTACGAGGATGTCGCAGCGGGCCGCATCGACACGGCTTTGAGTCCGGAGGAGGTACCTCGCGACCTGGACAGTGAGCTGATCTTCGATTTGGACGTTGTTTGCCTGGTGGGCTCTGCTTTCAAGCTCCGCACGCGTCGTTTCACCCTGGAGCAGTATTTGCAACTTCCGCATGCGGTCGTTGAAACGCGGGCGGGGCGATCATTAGTTGAAACGTGGGCGGGGCGATCATTAATAGATCGCTCCCTGGCGCAGCTCGGCTTGAAACGCACTGTCGTATTCAGCATTCCGTTCTTTGTGCCAGCCATTTATGCGATTGCTCACAGTGACTTGGTCCTGACGGTTGCGCGCAGGTTGATAGAAAGCACTGGGCGTATCTCGGGAGTACGAGTAGTCGAGCCTCCTCGCGAGCTAGAGGTCTTTCCTTATTTCATGGCTTGGCATCCGCGACTTACGAGCGAACCAGCTCACGCGTGGTTTCGCGAACAAATACGACTTGTTGTCCGTCGATTGTGAAGGGCCGGATGGCTCCCGGATAACGGACAATCCGGAAGTTAACTGACGAGAATGTATGGTCCGCTGGCGGCCGGCTCGCGGGACATTCTGGAGCGAGCACGATGTCGGAATATCCGTTCGCACCATTTACCCGCAACACTCCGTCACGGAAGAGCTCTGAGCTTGTATGATTCCATCCATCTCTTCAGCAAACGATCGAGGTGCTATGTCGATGCGACGCGTCGCTGTGATTGGAGCCGGACCCGGCGGAATTGTAGCCGCGCGGTATCTGAAATCCGAAGGTCTTGAACCGGTCGTCTTTGAATAGGGCGGAAGTATAGGTGGCCAGTGGAGCGGCGAACCGGATCGGAGTGGTGTTTGGCCATCGATGCGCACCAACACCAGCCGCGTCATGACAGCATTTAGCGATCTGCCGCATAGCGCCGGCACGCCCACCTATCCGACCAACCAGGCGATGGGAGAATACCTCCAGCGCTACGCTGATTTATTCAACCTCGCTCCGCTTATACGACTCAACACGCCCGTGCGCGAGCTGTCTCGCGATGTGAGCGGTGAATGGACCGTGCGAACCGATGCCGGCGAGGAACGGTTCGAGCAGGTCGTCGTCGCCACCGGCCGCTACCATAAGCCGGCAATTCCGGCGATTCCCGGACTCAAGACTTTCTCCGGCCCGGGCGGCGTGAGCCACGCTTTTTCCTATAAGCGTCCCGAGGAGTTTCGCGGATTGCGTGTGCTGGTTGCTGGATGCAGCATCAGTTCTCTGGAGATTGCAAGCGACCTGGCGACGATGGGAGCGGAGCGGGTCGTCGCTACCAATCGGAAGCAACGTTATGTGCTGCCCAAATTGGTCGCCGGCGTGCCTACAGACCACCTGGCCTTCACACGGTTCTCCGCGTTTGCGGAGGAGTCGCTGCCCATGGAAGCTATAGCCGACGGCATGAAGCAGTTCGTCCTGAGCGTGGCTGGCAGCCCAGAGCAGTTTGGAGCTCCCAAGCCTTCGGACAATATCTTCGAGGCCAACATCAGTCAGAGCCAGTTTTTCCTTCCTCTGGTCGCCGAAGGCCGCATCGTGGTCAAGCCGTGGATGGAGTCGGTGGAGCAACGGAGGGTCCATTTCGGTGACGGCAGCGGCGAAGATTTCGACGCCATTCTCTTCGGAACCGGCTATGATCTGCACCTTCCATTCTTGAGCGAAGAGATCCGGCGCACGCTGGATGCTGACGCCCAGCACCTGGATCTGTACAAATTCACGTACTCTTCGCAGTTGCCCGGTCTCGCTTTCCTCGGACTGTTAGGAATCGTCGGTCCTTACTATCCGGTGCTTGAGCTGCAGGCCCGTTGGATCGCTTACACCTTCAGTGGAGCGCGGCCTGCTCCATCAGAGGGTGAACTCGAAGCCGGCGTCGCAGCCTACCGCGCTCGGCGAGGCGGTCCACAAGACATGCCAGCCCATACTGCAGCGATTCTATTCGCACGCGCCGCAGGAGTGGAGCCGGAGCTTGAGCGTTGGCCGGAGCTTGCCCGTGCACTGATGTTCGGACCGCTCGTACCCGTCTCATTCCGCATGAGCGGTCGAGACAGCCTTGTGGATGCGCCCCAGCGGTTCGCGGCGGAGATTAGGGCATTCGGCTGCATGCAGTCGAATCAGCTAGCACCCATGCAGATAAGACAGTTACAGGTGCTTGCCGCGGCTCGCGGTGACGACGCATTTGCTTGCTATGCCGCAGAGGTCGCCCGGTCCACAGAGCCGGGTTGAACGGCCTGGTCCTGAGGTAGACGTGGTTCCCAAAGCCTGAAAGGCGTCTTCGTTGGGGCTTCTTTCCGAGTGGTGGGCGTGTGATGGACAACCCTTACCTTACCCGTCGTTGGCCGTTTGGGCGTGTAATGGAAGGGGTGCCGACAATTCTTCCGGAACTCGGAGGATGCGGTCACGCCTCAATGCATTATGAGTGCATTGCCTCAGTTCTCGCCAGCTGAGGACGACTGGCCTACACATGATGCCTGGCACACAACGCCGGCCTTGGAAATCGTATGCGCGACTCCTACCTCATCGAGCGATAGTCTTTCGTTGACTCTTGGTTGCTTATTCAATTGCTCAGCCCGCATGGTTTCCACATCTTCGAGTGCTTGCCGCAAACATTGGTTCTTCAACAGTAGTTCAGACACGATTTGCTGCAGGTGAAGGACTTCTACCCTCAGTGCAGCGACACACGCCCTACTCTCGTCCGAGTTGGATACACCCTCCTTGAGGGTCAGATCTGCGCTTGATTCCATTTGAATACCAGTTCTTCGAAAACTCTAAACCGTTGCGGATGTTCTCCCACGACCGTCCGTAGCTGCTTTTCGTTCCCTCCAGCTTCCATGTTCAATCGGATAGTAAGCAGTTCGAGCGATGCGTAGAAGACGCCGGTTGACTGAAGGAGTTGAATGGTTCCCTGCAGGCCGTTGCATTCGATCGGGACCCGGTGCGACCCTGCGCTAATGAGCCTGGCCTCGACTGTGGAGTTCATCTCGTTCTCCTTTTCACTTACAAGTCTGGTCCTCGAAAAAACACCCGTCCACTTATAAATCCTTATGGGCGATTAGCACTCCCACTTTGCTATCAAATCGAGGAGGACGGGCGCGTTGGTCAGGATGTTGTCCCGCGTCAATTGCTGGCCACGCACGGCACGGGTATATCACCGGAATCACCGGAAATCAGCCGCGACCAGGCACACATCGAGACCTCGCCTTATATCCCATAAGATTTTCCACTTAGACTCGAGCGCTTGATTGAACGATGCTCGTACATAGAAGGCGCACTCACGAGCGATCCCAGCGCCGCTATCCACCTAACCAGTAATATGGAGGACCTGTGAACACTGCACCTGTTGCCAGCAAACCGAAGGTCGGTCGCATCATTCGCGAACGCGAGCCGCTTAATCTTGAGTACCCGTTCGAGCAACTCGACGAGTTCCTCACCCCCAACGACCTCTTCTACATCCGCAGCCACTTCAAAGCTCCCGTGCTCGATCGTCAAGACTACAGGCTCGCGGTCTACGGTGCCGTCGAGAGGCCCTTGAAGATCAGCTATGAAGAGTTGCTGGCCATGCCAAGGGTTACGCAGGCGGCCACCATTGAATGCGCTGGCAATGGGCGGATCTTTATGGTCCCACAGGTGAAAGGAGCGCAGTGGCAGCTGGGTGCGGTCAGCACAGCCAACTGGACCGGGGTCCCGCTCTCCGCCTTGCTGGAGCGAGCGGGCGTTGATGCAGAGGCATGCGAGATCCTGTTCGAAGCCTGCGATCGGGGCACTCCCAAGGAAGAGCCGATTCCCCCCGGTGACACCCAGTATTCGCGCAGTCTGGCGATGACGAAGTCCAAGGACGTGATCCTTGCGTACCAGATGAACGGTGAGGAGATCTCTCGCGACCATGGCTTCCCTCTGCGGGTCGTCGTTCCTGGTCACTACGGCATGGCCTGGGTGAAATGGCTGACCGGAATCCGGGTCCTGACGGAACCGTTCGAGGGCTACTGGCAGACCTCTGACTACGGCTATTGGGACTACGACGAGAACAAGAACCCCATGCGCCGCGCTCTTGGGCAAATGGCGTTGAAGTCCTCGATCGCGCAGCCACGAACACGGGAATTGGTTCCGGCAGGCCAGTCTTACCGCGTGTTCGGCGCAGCCTGGGGCAGCGAAGCGGTGGTTGAGAAGGTCGAACTTTCGACCGATGATGGCAAGACCTGGCAGAGCGTCGACTTCCTCGATGAGGCTCAACCTTTCGTTTGGCGGCGCTGGGAGTACCACTGGAAGGTGCCTACCGAAAAGGGAACGTACACCTTGAAGTCGAGGGCGACAGATGCACAGGGAAATGTCCAACCGGAGCATCACGACAAACGCTTTGGAACTTACGTGATTCACCATACCTTCGGCATTGAAGTGGTCGTTCGCTGACCATCGATAACGTCCGCACTCGCCCATGCAATGGAAGCGGACCGACGTGGAGCGCTTTTACTGCGTTCCCGCTTTCGCGGCTCTCGCGAAAGCAGGAACACGTGACGTCTGCACGAAGGAACGCTTCGCTTTCGGAGTCTGTTCAGAACCTCAGGAACAGTTACCGCGTTCCAGACCACGCCGCCCATCTAACCCGCTGTACTTTAGCTGTCCCTTCCGTTCTCTCAAACGTTGATCGTGGTGGGAGTCTTGCTGCGGCTTGTTAACCGCTTCATCCCCATGCAGGAGTCCACGGCGTAATTGCCATCGTTTTGTGGCGACTGAGGAATGACATGCAGAAACCCCACACAAGCGGCTGGAATCCACCGATGCAAGATCGCCGGTCGTTTCAGCAAACAAGCAGCAACAAGAAGAAGCCCGATCAGACCGCCTGATCGGGCTTTTCTCTTTGCTTGCGTCTCTTCTCTACTGCATACCCAGACCATCGTCCTTGTGATAGTTCGGGTAAGGCGGCCTGGCGAACTGCTGTGGCGGGTTCTTCTTCAACTCGTCCAGCACAATCTGCACAGCGCGTTCGAGCTGCGGGTCGTGGCCATCCGCGACCGAGCGCGGATCCTCCTCCACCGTGACGTCCGGCGCGATGCCGTGATTCTCCACCTCGAACTCCCCATGCAGGCCGTATAGCGCCGTGCGTGGAGCGGTAACCGTGCCGCCGTCAAGCAGCACGGGATAGCCTCCGATGCCCACCAGACCTCCCCAAGTGCGCGTGCCCACCAACGGACCGAGCTTCGCCTGACGGAAGAGCCACGGCAGCGCGTCGCCGCCCGAGCCTGCATTCTGATTGATCAACATTGCCTTTGGCCCGAAGATCGCGCCTGTCGGCTCCGTCATGGTCAATCCCTGACGCGACTCGTAGTTCAGCAGCGGTGTGCGCTTCAACACGTCGATGACGTAGTCGGCAATGTCGCCACCCTGGTTGTAGCGTTCGTCGATGACGACCGCCTTCTTATCCACCTGGGCAAAGAAGTAGCGATTGAAGTTATCGAAGCCAGCACCCGCCGTATTCGGCATGTAGACATACGCCACCTGGCCGCCGGAGAGTTGGTTGACCTTGCGAATATTACCCTCGATCCACTCCTGCTCGCGCATCGGGCGCTCGTTCGCCACCGGGACCACCAGCACCGTACGCGAGCCCGAGCCATCGGCGTTCGGCCCCACGCTGATGCTGGTCTGCCTGCCGGCAAGCCCCTCGAAGGCCGCATACAGATTGTCCGATGCGTGCAGCGCCGTTCCATTCACCGCCAGCAGATACTCGCCTTCGTGGACGTTTACGCCAGGTTGCGTCAACGGAGAGTAGAGCGTCGGATTCCAGTTCCCTCCACTGACCACATGCGCGAATTTGTAACGGTCATGGTCAACGGAATAATCCGCGCCCAGCAGCCCTGTTTTCGGAGCATCCTGGTTCCGATGGGGAGACCCAATGAACATGTGGCCCACCGTAATCTCGCCCAGCATCTCCTCCTGCAGGTACGTAAGGTCGCTGCGCGATCCCAAACCCGCAAGATACGGTTCATACTTCGCGCTGATCTTCTTCAGATCCAGCCCATGGTAGTGCGGATCGTAGAAGAACTCGCGTTCGATGCGCCACGTCTCGGCATACATCTGCCTCCACTCCGCGCGCGGGTCGACCTTCGCCTCCATACCGTCGATATGCAGCGGCTTGCCCGGCGTTCCATCGGCGGCGCCCGTCGTCAGATCGCCCACAGCCGCGATGAACCAGCCATCGCCTTTCTTGTAGAGCACCTTGTTCCCGTCGAAGGAGGTGAGCAAAGTCGCCGCATTGTGCAGCACGTCCTCCGTCTTGCGCGTCTCCAGGGTGAAGCGCCAAACCGATCGCAGCATCGATGGCTCCTCAGCCGAGGAGTTCGCCGCCGCCCCGCCCTCACCCAGCAACAGAACGCCCGCCTTACCCGCTTGCAGCGTCACATAGTTCCGCGCCGGAATGGGCAGCGCGAGAATACGCTGCTCGATTCCATCCAGGTCGATCTTGGCCACTGGCGTTGGCTTGGCCGCATTCTCCTTCTTCTCCGAAGGCTTGGCCGCGTCCTTCTTCTCCTCCGTCGTCGCAGCATCGGAGGGCGCAGGCTTCTTATCCTCATCAGACTTAGCCTTGTCGTCGTCGCGCTCTGGCGGAATCGGCGATGGATCATTCTTCGACAACACCGCCACATACACGTTCGCAGTGGTCGTGCGATTGAAGCTGCCCAGGCCAAAGCCATCGATGGCTGGACCGATATTCGTGCTCGCGGTGAAGAAGATATACTTCCCACTCGCATCGAAGACCGGGTTGGTGACATTACTCATGCCATCGGTAATCTGCGTGCTCTTGCCACTCTCGATCGAGTACAGAAACGCCGCATTCTCGAGGCTCGGCAGCGACCGCGCATAAAGAATCCACTTGCTGTCGGGCGAGAAGCTGGCACTGAAGCCCGCTGGGCCAAAGCCTTCGCGAAGGTCCGCATCGATCTTGACTGGCCTGCCGCCATCGACGTTCACATACCAGAGATTCAGCCGCTTATCGCTGAACAGAATGCGCTTCGAATCCGGCGACCAGCGGGCCGCGTAGTAGTAGGTTGGGTCCGGTCCGAGATCGATCACCTTCGGCGCCGACAGCCCATCCTGGTCGCGCAGATAAAGCTGGTACTCTCCCGAGGCATCGCTGAAGTACGCGACCCGCTTACCGTCCGGCGACCATGCCGGTTCCCGTTCCGCCGCGCTCGAACTGTTCGTCAGATTGCGAACGTCGCCCTTCTCCTCCGGCACCGTGAAGATGTCGCCATGCGCCTCGAACACCGCGCGCACACCGGTGGGCGAGATATTCGCATTCTGAATCTCATCGCCGCCAATTTTTTCGAGATGCGTCGCGAGCGCAGGCAGATCGCCGTCGAGCGTGATGCTGACCGAATGCTCCTCACCGCTCGCAATGTCATACAGATGGATCGATCCAAACTGCTCATACACGATCGTGTTGCCGTGCCCACCAAGTGTCTTCAGATCGAGCCCGTGGTTCTCAATCAACTGCTTCACCTGCGCCGTCTTCGTGTCGTAGCGGAAGAGCGTCACCGGCCCGTTGCGGTCGGAGAGAAAGTAAATCGCATCGCCAAGCCACACGGGATTGGTGTCGTTCGAGTTCTCGCGCGGCACCTTCGTCACGGCGAGCGTCTTCAGATCGACGACCAACACCGGCTGCGTCTGGCCGCCGCGATAGCGCTTCCAAGAAGCCGCTTGCCACTGCAGAAACGGGCAGTACGCCAGGTGCGTTCCATCGGGCGACATCGAACCGTCGCTCGCCGAAGGCAACGGCAGCCGCTCCGGCAGTCCGCTCCCGTCCGCATGCACGCGATACATCCGCAAATACATCCGGTAGGCGTCCTGCATGCTCGTCATCAACACATCGCGGCCGTCGGGCGTCCAACCAGCGACGTAGTTTCCCGCCGGCTGGTAGGTGATGCGCCTGGGCATTCCGCCATCCACGCCGATGGTATAGACGTCCTCACTGCCACCCGCGACCGCCGAATATGCGATCGTGCGGCCGTCCGGCGAGAAAAATGGGCCTTCATGAACATTTGCGGTCGAAGTGAGCCGCCGCGCCACGCCTCCGTTCTGCGGCACCGTCCAGATATCGTCCGCGTAGCGAAACGCAATC
>Ga0210403_10004184_pt1 | contig 12468 bp, 15 predicted proteins | sample IncBWC19MmetaG_FD_150863 | JGI IMG/M metagenome (GOLD analysis project Ga0210403, IMG submission 150863) | Forest soil microbial communities from Barre Woods Harvard Forest LTER site, Petersham, Massachusetts, United States - Inc-BW-C-19-M | ecosystem: Environmental > Terrestrial > Soil >... | reverse complement strand
GCGACAATCCCCTGTTCCACCGCGACAACACCATGATGTTGCTCGGCGACGCCAAGAAGATGACCGAGAACATCGTCAAGGCGATGTAGGGATCCTTCACGGGAAATCATGACCGTCCTGAAATGGCTCGTGGTTCTCGCAGCGGGCGGCTATCTCGGCGGTCTTGCGGTCTTGTTCCTCGCGCAACGGGCGTTGATATTTCCGATTCCGGAGACGGTGCGTACCGCTCCCGAGGCCGCCGGATTTGCGGAAGCGGAAGAACATATCTTGACGACGGCGGATGGCGAGAAGGTCATCGTCTGGCACGTGCCGGCGCGGCCGGGCCATCCGGTGGTGCTCTATTTTCCCGGCAATGGTGATTTCCTGGCGGCGCTCGCCGGCCGTTTTCGCAGCATCACCGCTGATGGCACCGGGCTCGTCGCGCTGTCCTATCGCGGCTATGCCGGCTCGGGCGGACGGCCCAGCGAGCACGGGCTGCTGAGCGATGCCGCGGCAGCCTATGCCTTCGCGGCGGCACGCTACGGCGCGGAGCGGATGGTGCTCTGGGGGTTTTCGCTGGGTAGCGGCGTCGCGGTGGCAATGGCGGCCGATCGACCGGTCGGAAAGATCATCCTGGAAGCCCCCTATACGTCGCTGGCCGATGTTGCCGGTTCGCTGTTCTGGTTTGCGCCGGCCCGCTGGCTGATACGGGATCCGTTTCGCTCCGATCTGCGCATGGCGCGCATCACGGCGCCGCTTTTGATCATGCATGGCGGGCGCGACGCCACCATTCCGATCAGGTTTGGCGAGCGATTGTTTGCGTTGGCCCGTGAGCCGAAACAATTCGTGCGGATTCCCGAAGCAGGCCACAACGATCTCGCCAATTATGGCGCGATCGAAACGGCCCGGCGTTTCATGGGTGCCGCAAAAGGCTGACGGCGGCTGCGGTTTGGCGCATAGTGCATGCCCCGACGTTGAGGATGAGGTCACATGAGTGCGCACGGCCCGATGCCCCAATCGGCGTGGATGTTCCCGGCGCTGGCGGTGTTGTTTTTCGCCAGTGCCACCGCGCTCGGCGTGACCTTTACGCCGTCGGCCACCGGAGTGGTTTTCGCCGCGGTGCTGCTGCTGATCCTGTTCGGCACCGTATTCGCCGCCGTCCATCATGCCGAGATGATCGCGGAGCGAATCGGCGAGCCCTACGGAACGCTGTTGCTGACGCTGTCGGTCACCGTGATCGAGGTAGCGCTGATCTCCACCATTATGCTGGGCGAAAAGCCGGTGCCCACTTTGGCCCGGGACACCGTGTTCGCGGTAGTGATGATCGTCTGCAACGGCCTGGTTGGAATCTGCATCCTGGCCGGCGGGCTGCGCTATCGGGAGCAGGACGTCCAGGTATCGGGCTCGAGTCTCTATCTCAGCGTACTGATCGTGCTGGCGACGATCACGCTGATCCTGCCCGATTATACGCTGACCACGCCGGGACCGTACTATTCCGCCGCCCAGCTCGGCTTCGTCAGCGTCGTCACCCTGCTGCTCTACGGTGTGTTCCTTTTTACCCAGACCATCCTTCATCGCGGCTATTTCATCGGCGAGGACCACGACTCCGGCGAGAGTGCGATCCGAGTGTCGAACCGCATGTTGGGCTTGAGCATTGGGCTGCTTCTGGTGTCGCTTCTGGCGGTCGTGCTGCTGGCCAAGAAATTCTCGCTGGTGGTGGATTTCGCGACCGCCAGGATCGGCGCGCCTCCGGCCTTTGCCGGCGTGCTGGTGGCGTTCCTGATCCTGTTGCCGGAGAGCGTCGCCGCCATGGCCGCCGCCCGCAAGAACGACCTGCAGAAGAGCATCAACCTCGCGCTCGGCTCGTCGCTGGCGACCATCGGGCTGACCATCCCGGCGGTCGCGGTGGCGGCCTACGCGCTGGACAAGGAGCTGGTGCTCGGGCTTGACCCGCCGAGCTTGGTACTGCTGGTCCTGACCTTCATCCTGAGCATGCTGACCTTCGGTACCGGCCGCACCAACATCCTGTTCGGGCTGGTCCATGTGGTGGTATTTGCCGTATTCGTATTCATGGTGTTCGCGCCCTAGAAAGCCCGGGAGACCCAGCGGGGACCACGAGAAGGACGAAGGAATGACAATGCTCAGCGCCAAATCGGAGGTTCAGGTCGATACAGAGGAAGTCCGCGTCACCGAGTGGCGGCTGGCGCCGGGCAGCGCCACCGGCCATCACATTCACGGCATGGACTACGTCATCGTTCCCGTCACCGCCGGCGAAATGACCATCGTGGCGCCAAATGGGGAACGTTCCAAGGCGCAACTCGCCGTCGGCAAATCCTACTTCCGCAAGGCCGGGGTGGAACACGACGTGCTCAACGAGACCGCCTCCGAGATCGTGTTCCTGGAAGTCGAATTGAAACCATAACTTAACGCGTTTTAACCGATTGCCACCGATCGGTCGCAGTTGATCCCTTAATGTGCCTCAAAGTTTCCGCATCAAATCGCTGCGGGGAGTGGCCGGCATGCTGAAATACGTCACTAAATTTACGGCGGACATATTGCCCTCGGTCGTTGCGACCATCATCGGGGCCTACATCGTCAATCACTACATCGTCGCCAAGCCCGGTGCCCCAGCCGCCGCGGTGGTCTCCTCGGCCGACCCAAAGCAGACCGACGCCAAAACCGAGCCAAAGGCCGGTGCGAAACCATCCGCCAGCGTCGTCGGCGGTCTCCCGCAGCCGGGGGTCACGGCCAAGGGCATCTCTGAAAAAGCCATGCTCGAACAGACCGCCACGGAAAAACCGGCGGTCGTTGAAAAGCCCGTGGCGGCCGAAAAGCCTGTGGAAAAATCGGTCGATAAGCCGGCCGAGACCGCAAGCATCCCGGCCGACACCCGTCGTCACGCGCCGGCTCCGCGCGAACGCGAAAAGGCGATCGCCAAGTCCGTCGCGGCGCCCGCTGCGCCGTCCACGCCGACTGTGGCTGCCGCGCCTGTCGTCGTCGCGCCCGCTGCCGCCCCCGCTAGCGAGGCCGCTGCCGCCGCACCCGAAGAGCGTCGCGACGCCAACGAACTGGCACGTGCGGCCATCGAGCGGCTGCGCGGTGAGGGTTCGCCGCGACCGCAGGAAGCCGCCCGTGTCTCGGAAGCGCCCCGCGCCGTATCGGCGCCACCGGTGGCGGCGCCCGTTGTGTCGGCCCCGGCGGTTCGGCCGCTGCCGCCCCCGATCATGGTCTCCACCCCGGCGGCAGAGAACCTCAATGCGCCGACCGGATCCACATCGGCTGGTTCCGCTGGCATCGATCCGCGCCGACCGGTCCCGCCGGCCGACATCCCGGAGGCGTCTCCACCTTTCTCGTTACCATCCCCGGGACCGCTTGATCTGCGCGCCGAGGCCGGTGGTGAGCCGCAGCGCCGCGAACACACCAACGTCGCCGAAGACATGCTGCTGGCGGCAAAATCGGTGTTTCACGCGGTATTGCCATTGCCGAAATAATTCAATTCGTTTTCGTCGCTCAGGTCTTGCCGCCGACGCGCACCAGGCCGCTTCGCGCGGCTTCATCCCTGGGACGCAGACCGATCGCGCGGCCGTATGACTCGGCGGCCTTGGTCTTGTCGCCGAGGCGTTCATAGGCCTGCCCCCGCGCGCTCCAGATCTGCGCGTTCTGCGGATCGGCCTGCACCGCCTCGTCGAGATCGGCGGCGGCTTCCTTGAACTTGTCGAGTGCGAGGTAGCTCACCGCGCGGCCCAGCAGCGGCTCCGCCTGTTGCGGCTTCAGGCCATTGGCAGCGGTGAAATCCTCGATCGCCTGCTGGTCCTGCTTTTCGCCCTGATAGAGCAGCCCGCGGCCGTACAGGGCCTGTGCGTTGTTCGGATCGAGCTCGATGGCCTGATTGAACTCCGCGAGCGCTTCTGCGGTCTTTCCTGATTTCGCCAGCACCTGCGCGTGCGCGGCGTAGACCTGCGCCTGGGCCACCGCGGCTCCCGCCGGAGCAGGCTTGGCCGCCTCTTCCTTGTCCGACCCTGATGAAAACGATCCGAGATCGAAAGAGCAGCCGCCGAGCGCGATCGCGGCCAACAGAATCGGCACGGAAGCGCGCCAGCCAGCGCGTAAAGCTCCGGAGAGAAAAGACGGGACCGGAATGGCCATGAGGTACGGAAGACTCGCGCGGCTTACGCCGCATTGTTAGCCCGCCGCGCCCGAAAATGCATCGGTCAAAAACACGGACCATTAGCGTTTTCGAACGAAGCGGATACCGGTTCGCGAGAGGAAAACGCGTCGAATAAAGCAGATAGAGCCTCGGTTCTGATCTAATCAGAATCGAGGCTCGAAAAACAACAACGCGGGCTCGAGGCCCGCGTCATCAAAACTCGATCTGCAGAAATCCTCGATCAGCGCGGACCGCGCGGACCCGCACCGGGACCGCCACGACCGCCGGGGCCACCGCGCTCTGCGCCGGGACCGGCGCCAAACACCGGCTTCGGCTTCATCGGCAGCAGGCCTTCGCGCTGCAGCTTCTTGCGGGCGAGCTTGCGCGCGCGGCGCACGGCTTCGGCCTTTTCGCGGGCCTTCTTCTCGGAGGGCTTTTCGTAGTGACCGCGGAGCTTCATCTCGCGGAAAATACCCTCGCGCTGCATCTTCTTCTTCAGCGCCTTGAGGGCTTGATCGACATTGTTATCGCGAACGAGAACCTGCACGCGGCATCCTCTTTCAATTGGTCGGATTGGAATTCTGGTAAAGCAAAGGGCCGGCAGAAAGGCCTGGCCCTTAACCTTGAGCGCGCCGATGTATCAGACAAAGCCGCCAATGTCCACTGTCGGAGAAGCAATTGCGCTGCTTTAGCTTGGCCAAAACGGGCTTTTTTGGACCCGATTACGCGGTTTTTTGCGGTGTTCCGACCTGGGTGACATGCCCCATCTTGCGGCCGGGCCGCGGCGCCCCCTTGCCGTAGAGGTGGACGGTGGCGCCGGGGACGGTCAGCCATCGCTCGTAGTCGTTGATATCGTCCCCGATCAGATTGGTCATGGTGACCGGGCCGTGGCGGACCGGCTTGCCCAGCGGCCAGCCGGCAATGGCGCGGATGTGCTGCTCGAACTGAGAAATCGACGCGCCGTCAAGCGTCCAGTGTCCGGAATTGTGTACCCGCGGGGCGATCTCATTGACGAGGACCTTCGGGCCGCCTTCGGCCTGCACCACGAACATCTCGACCGCCAGCACGCCGACGTAATTCAGGGCGCTCGCGATCTTCTCCGCGACGGCGCGCGCCTCGTTTGCCAGCGCGTCCGAAATATTGGCCGGCGCATGTGAGGTTTTCAGGATGTGGTCGCGATGCTCGTTTTCGGTGACGTCGAAGCATTCGACATGGCCGTCCGCCGAGCGCGCGGCGATCACGGAGATCTCGCACTGGAAGGGAACGAAGGCCTCGAGGATGGCGGATCTTGTGCCGAGGTCGTCCCAGATCCTGTCCGGGTCATCGCCCGCGCGGATGATCGTCTGGCCCTTGCCGTCGTAACCGAAGCGGCGGGTCTTCAGCACGGCCGGCAGCCCGATGCGCGCGATCGCGGCACGCAGGTTCGCGGCCGACGACACATCGGCGTAATCGGCGGTGCCGATGCCCAGTCGCTTGACGAAGTCTTTTTCGGCGAGGCGGTCCTGGGTGGTTTCCAGGATTTTCCGCTCCGGCAGCACCGGGCGGCGCGCGCCGAGGATCATCGCGGCGGCGGCCGGCACATTCTCGAATTCATAGGTGATGACGTCGACGTCGCCTGCAAACAATTCCAGCGCCTCGACATCGGCATATTCCGCGCAGGTGGCGTTCAGCACGACGTCGAACGCTGGCGAATCCGGGTCCGGCGAAAACACCTGGCAGCGCAGGCCGAGGCGCGCGGCCGCCATGGCCAGCATCCGGCCCAATTGTCCGCCGCCGAGAATTCCGATGGTGTCGCCGGGCTTCAGCTTCACCTGCCGTAGAGAAGTCACGCCGGATCCTCCGGACGCTCGCCAACCGAGTCGGTCTGCGCCTTGCGCCAGGCGGCAAGCCGGCCCGACAGCAAGGGATCGTTCAGAGCGAGCACGCTGGCCGCCAGCAGCGCGGCGTTGATGGCGCCGGCCTTGCCGATCGCCAGCGTTCCCACCGGGACGCCGGCCGGCATCTGGACAATGGAGTAGAGCGAGTCGACGCCGGACAGCGACTTGGACTCGATGGGGACGCCGAAAACCGGCAGCTCCGTCAGCGAGGCCGTCATGCCCGGCAGATGCGCGGCACCCCCGGCGCCGGCAATGATGATCTTGAACCCGGCTGCCTTGGCACCCCTGGCAAAGGCGAACATCCGGTCCGGGGTGCGATGCGCCGAGACGATGTGCTTTTCGCAGGCAATCCCGAGCATGCTCAGGGTTTCGGCGGCATGGCGCATGGTGTCCCAGTCCGACTGGCTTCCCATGATGATGGCGACGGGGGCGGGCATACGGTTAATTCTTTCGGGAATCCAGAAGCATAAGCCGGATTATAGGATCGGCTCAGGGCTCGGCAAGGCGTGGCAAGGGGTCCGGAATGGACTATCCTGTCTTGGTGAATTCCGGCAAGCCTTCTTAGCGCATGATTCCAGCCTGCGGGGCCAGCGTCAGCACAAAGTGGATGCCCGATTTGGGATGCCCATGAAGCAGAAAACAGGGCCGGTCGCCCCCAAGGAGGCGAAACGCCGCAAAAGCGGGGTCGGCAAGCCCAAGCCCAAGCCGAGATCCAAGGCTGCGCCGGTGCGGGTCCAGCGGGGCAAAGCGCCAAAGCCGGCGTCCCGGCCGCCGGTCGAGCCCAACGGCCCCAGATCGGCGCTTCGCAAGCTGCGGACTCAACTGGCGCGCGCACTCACGCGGATCGCGGAACTGGAGGCGTCGGCGGATACCGACTTCCTGCTGGATATTCCGAACCGGCGCGGTTTCGAGCGCGAGTTCCATCGCGCCGTCGCCTACATTCAGCGCTATCGCGCAAGCGGCGCGCTGATCGTGCTCGACGTCGATCGCCTGAAGCCGATCAACGACGCCTTCGGGCACGCCGCTGGCGACCAGGTCCTGAAGGCCGTCGCAGCCACGCTGGTGCGCCAGGTGCGTTCTTCCGACGTGGTCGGCCGGCTTGGCGGCGACGAGTTCGCGGTTTTGTTGTGGAACCTGACAGAGACCGATGCCAGGGCGAAAGCGGCCTCGCTGGAAGAGGCCATCGATCGGCTCACCTTCACGTTTCGCGGCCGTACCGTGACCGCGGGCGCATCGGCCGGCGTCGCCGTTCTCGGCCCGCATGCGGAAGCCGGCCGCGCACTGGAGGAAGCCGACAGCGCGATGTATCTGCGCAAGGCGCAGCGCCGGCATGAATCCTGATGTTTACAAGCCGCTCAGATCGTCCGGCACGTTGCCGAATTTCCGCAGCAACTCGGCGTCGCCGAATTCGCCGACCATGGGATCGCCGCTGCGTCTGAAGGCCACGGCGCCGATGCTGCCGGGGGTCCGCGACAGGACTTCCGCGCGCCGCAGCGCCGCCGACGAACTCTGACATTCCTCCGCCGTGCCCGCGACCGGCGAGCCGGCCTCATCCTGCAGGAACGGCATTGCGACGTAATAAGTGACATCGGCCATGGTCTTTGCTCCTTAAAGCTCCTTGGCGCCGGTTCGATTGATCAGGCGGCGTCGCTGTTCGACAATCCCGCAGGCACGCAGCCGCATGAAATCGCCACCTGCAATTCCAGCAGTTCGCTCTCCAGATATTCGTTCGCCATGATCAGCGCCTTGATCGTGCTGCGCAGATTGCCGTCGCACATCGCGATCGCCTGGTCGCAGGCCTGCTCGTAACGGTTGCTGTTGGACAGTGAATGGGCTTCGGACATGGCGATACTCCGGGGGTGGCTGGAGGGGCTGACTCCAATGTTCCTATTTTGTTCTTATGGAGTCAAGCGTCTCGATACAAGTCCGGTCGACGGATTGCGCAGTTCGAAGGCGGAGCGGCGTCCCGCGCGCCGATTGACCGAAGGATGGTCCGGGCGGGGAACGAAAACAACATCCGGGGCTTAATGCCTATTCGCAGGGGAGTGGGATGGATGGGTTTTGTTGAGCCCAAGAGACCCGTGGTGTTGGTTGTTGAAGATGAATTTCTGCTCCGAATGGACGCAGTCGACATGATCGGAAACGCCGGGTTCGATGTCGTCGAAGCCGCGAATGCCGATCGGGCAATCGAAATTCTCGAGACTCGCCGCGACATCACCGTGGTTTTCACCGATATCCAGATGCCAGGCTCGATGGACGGGCTGAGGCTGGCGCGCGCGGTGCGCGGCCGCTGGCCGCCGATCAAGATCGTCGCGACCTCAGGCCATGTCGGCGTGCGGGAAACGGATCTGCCGGAGGGTGGGCGCTTTCTCCCGAAGCCCTACAGTTCGATCCAGGTCACGGGCATGCTGCGCGAGCTGGTCGCCGGTGCGTGAGTTTCAACGAGGCGTCGTTCCGCGTTCGCTCGTTTCATTCGCGGCTGGAATCACGAAAGCTACGCGATGATATCCGGCGTGATCTGATCTTCGATGAAAGCGATGCGGTCGCGCAATTGCAGCTTGCGCTTCTTCAGCCGCTGCAATCGCAACAGGTCCGGGGCGGGCGACAGGTGCAAGGCGTCGATCGCCGCGTCGAGATCGCGGTGTTCTTGCTGCAGCCGTGCGAGCTCGTTGGCGAGTTCGCGCTCATCTTCGTCGGTCATGATGTACGTTGGCTGAAAACGCGATGAGATTGCGAATGGTTGTGGAAACGGCTCCGGAGAATATCGTCCCTGCCGGGTCGGGGCGCAAGCTGGCGCGGGTTCCGTACTCACGATTCGTTACAGATGACGGCGGAAAAATGAGGCGGCCATTTTCGATATCCATCGACAGATTTCCTTACTCGTGTACACTCTCTTGCCCGGATCGAATCTGAGGTCTCAATCAACCGAGGAGGTTTGGTATGGCAATTCAGGCGCATCTCGTTGAACTGGAACGGAAACACAAAGTTCTTGAAAACGAATTGCATGAAGCTCTCGTGCACCTCTCAACGGACGACCTGCAAATTGTTGAACTGAAGCGCCGGAAATTGATGGTTAAGGACCAAATCGAACGGTTGAGAAATACCGCAAGCGAAACGCTGCACTAGCTTTAGCTTTCGCCCTCCAAGCTCCCGCAATTACCACCGTCATCGCTGGGACGAACCTTAATTGCGTTCGCCTGCAGGTGCGCGCTTCAGTTGCACCTGCCGGCAGCAACGCAGTTGGCGTGACGCTCAGACGCCTGCCAGATCGCCGACATAGTCGGCGATCGCCAGCGACGATGTCAGTCCCGGTGACTCGATTCCGAACAGATTGATCAGCCCGTCCACGCCGTGCTCGCGCGGCCCCTGGATGAGGAAATCCTGTGTGGCGACCGCCGGCGGCACGATCTTGGGCCGAATGCCCGAATAGCTCGGCATCAGCGCGCCGTCCGGCAGCGTCGGCCAGTAGCGCCGGATCGCCGGATAGAACCGCTCCGCCCGGGCCGGGTCGACGGTGTAATCCACCTTCTCCACCCACTCCACGTCGGGCCCGAACCGGGCCTGTCCCGCCATGTCGAGGGTGAGGTGCACGCCGAGCCCGCCGGGCTCGGGCACCGGATAGATCAGGTGCGAGAACGGCGCCGGCGCGCTGCAGCTGAAATAATTTCCCTTGGCGAGGTAGGCCGGCGGTATCTGCTCGATCGGCATGCCGTCGATGCTGCGCGCGACCGCCGGTGCGTCCAGCCCCGCGGCGTTGACCAGCAACCCGCATTCGAGCGACATCGGCGCGTCGCCGCCGGCGTCGAGTTCGATGCGGCCCCCCACCGCCCTGGCGTGCAGCAGCGGTGTATGAAAAGCGCAGGCTGCGCCGGCTTCTTCGGCGTCGCCGCGCAGCGCCAGCATGTAGGCATGGCTGTCGATGATGCCGGTGGAAGGCGACAATAGCGCCGCGTCGCAGTTCAGCGCCGGCTCCAGCGCGCGGGCTTCGGTGCCGGAAAGCATCCTGAGATCGTCGACGCCATTGGCCTCGGCATGCGCCCCGATCGATTGCAGCCTCTCGGCTTCCTTGAGGCTGGTCGCGACGATCAGCTTGCCGCAATTGCGATGCGGGATGCCGTGCTCCCGGCAGTATCGATAGAGCGCCTGCTTGCCGCCGACGCACATCCGCGCCATCAGGCTGCCCGCCTTGTAGTAGATGCCGGCGTGGATCACCTCGCTGTTGCGGGACGACGTCACCGTGCCGATCGCTTCGGCCGCCTCCAGCAGGATCACCTCGCGGCCGGCCTGCGCCAGCCGCCGCGCTACCGCGAGACCGATCACGCCCGCACCGATAACGACGCACTCAACCTTGTCCATTCGCGCCTTCAGGCCCACGGATCGTGGAACTTCGATTCAACGTGCGTCTCGTTAAGTGGCCGTCCGTCCCGGGTCAATCGCGGCCACGCGTTATCGCCCGGTTCGCAATGATCTTTTTCGAGAATCCCGCCGGGTTCGTTTCGGGACGCTTCGCGGGTCCGGATCGCGTTAGGGAAGCATTAATCATGTCAGGGCAATTGCCGTAATTTGAGTCACATTTTTGGGTTGTACGGGTACGTGTTTACCCGATCCAAACACGTCCGGTCAGACACTCCGGCCCGAAATGCGCGGGTGAATGATGGCTGGCAAGAATTGGCAGGCAGGCGGCAAGAACTTGATTCCTGCGCAGGCCCTGGTGTGCCTGATCGTCACTGCTGCGCCGGTGCGGGCGAACTGGGCCTTGTCCGATAATTTTGCACCGGCGAGCTATATCGGCTCCGCCGATCCCAGCATGCTCTGGGAAGTCCTGATCGGCGGCATCGTCGTCTGCTCGTTCCTCGCGGCGGTCGCGCTGTGGATCCATTCCGCCTTGCGCAAGGTCAAGCGTTCGCAGTTGCGCCGAAACGCGTTCGTCAGTTCCGCGCTGAACAATCTCAGCCACGGCGTGGTCATGACGGATGTACAGCGACGCATCGTGTTCTGTAACGATCGCTATCTTTCGATCTACGGCCTGACCCGTTCGGACATTTCACGGAACATGACCGGACCGCAACTTTTGGAGATGCGGCGCAAACGCGGCCTGCTCGACGTCGACGTCGAGCAGTTCTATCGACTCGCCAACCGGCCGGAAGGAATGGTTACCGAACTGCCCAACGGGCACTCCGTTCTGGTCAAGCACTTTACGCTGCCGAACGGGGGTTCGGTGGCGACCCACGAGGATTTCAGCGAGCAGCGCCAGCTTTCGCGGCAGCTGGCGTCGACCAAGCAATTCCTGGAATCGGTGCTCGACAATGTGCCGGTCTGCGTGGCCGCCAAGAACATCGAGGACGGCCGCTATATTTTCGCCAACCGCGCGTTCGAGCGCTTCTCGCGCTTCTCCCGCGACACCATCGTCGGCAAGCGTGCCGACGAGATTTTTCGTCCCGAAACGACGGCCAGCATCGAGGCGGCTGACCAGGCGGCAGTCAAGTCGCCCGAGGGCCAGTTCCGCACCGAATTCGTGGTCGAGCGCGGCTCGCAGAAGCGCGTCCTGTCCAGCGTCCGCGTCATCGCCCGCAACGACAAGAACGAGCCGGAGTTTCTGATCGCGCTGTTCGACGACATCACCGAGCGCCGGTCGCTTTCCCAGGAGCTCGAGAATACCAAGAAATTCCTGGAACTCGTGGTCGACAACATTCCGGTCTCGCTGATCGTGGAGCGTGTCAGCGACGGACGCTATCTGCTCGCCAATCGCAGCGCGGAGATTATCCTCAACCGGCGCCGCGAGGATGCCACCGGCCTCACCGCCGCCGATATCTTCAATCCCCGCGAAGCCAAGCTGATCATCGCCCGCGACGAGGCGGCGATCAAGAAACGCGGCCTGCTGGTCGAGGAACATCCGATCAGCACCAAGGAGGGACTGCGGCTGTTCCTGACCCGCCGCATGACGGTGCTCGACGAGGCCGGCGAGCCGCAATATCTGATCAAGACCCACGAGGACGTCACCGACCGCCGCCAGACCGAATCTCGCATGGCGCACATGGCCTATCATGACGGCCTCACCGATCTGCCGAACCGCGCCGCGTTCCTGCAGGCGCTGGCGCAGATGATCGAGGCCTGCGAAGGCACCGGCGAGGAATTCGCGGTGCTCTCGCTCGACCTCGACGGGCTGAAGGAAGTCAACGACGTGTTCGGCCACGCCACCGGCGACAAGCTCCTGATCGAAGTGGCGCACCGTCTCCTGGCCTCGGCGCGCGGCGGTGTCGTGGCCCGGCTTTCGGGCGACGAGTTCGGCTTGATCATCGACGGCAAGCAGCCGGTCGCCGGCATGCTGCTGGCCGAGCAGCTCGCCGAAGCGCTGACCAAGGAGTTCCAGATCGACGGCAAATCGGTGCGCGCCGGCGTCACGACGGGCATTTCGGTATTCCCGCACAACGGCGCCGACGCCGCTTCGCTGCTCGCCAATGCCGG
>Ga0210403_10004183_pt1 | contig 12468 bp, 11 predicted proteins | sample IncBWC19MmetaG_FD_150863 | JGI IMG/M metagenome (GOLD analysis project Ga0210403, IMG submission 150863) | Forest soil microbial communities from Barre Woods Harvard Forest LTER site, Petersham, Massachusetts, United States - Inc-BW-C-19-M | ecosystem: Environmental > Terrestrial > Soil >... | reverse complement strand
GTCGATCTCGCCTTGCGCGTTTTTGAGCGGCATGAATCCGGTGGTCGCCGTGTATTTGAGCGTCCGCCCGTTGAGCACCATCTCATGCTTAGTGACAATCGGTTTCTCTTCCGTCAGCGGCTTGGTGGTCTCCGGCTTGGGTGGTTCCGCCTGCGGACCTCGTCCACCGGGTTGCTGGGCGAGAAACACGAAAAGCAGTACGATCGGGGCTGTCATCGATTACCAGACTATCGTATGAGGCCGGTAGCGGTTCAAATACAATCACGCAGAAACGCAGAGAACGCAGAGGGCCGCAGACAGGTCTCCGCGTTCGTCTGCGCCCTCTGCGTCTCTGCGTGAATTCCGCTTTCAGTCAGTCACTGCCCCGACTTGACGAACTCCACTCCCGGTGGCGGAGCGAATTTGAACATCGTGTCGGCGACGGGCGGATTGCGTTTCTCGTTCTCGAACACGAATTCCAGTACGGTTCCGTCCTGACCCTTCACCGACAGCCAGTGAATCACAGAATCCGGCGAGACCAGAAACGTCACCTCGCTGTACGGCATCTTGTCCGATTTCGGAATCGCTTTGATGAATGTATTTTCGCGATCCAATTGCGAAGTGAACTGGCGGAAATCGTCCTGAAAGTTTAGCCGCCCCAGCAGAAACGCCAGCGGCGCGCGCATGTCGTCGACTTCTTTGAAAGGCATCCGCTCCGCACGATTTTCATCGGGATAGTAGGAGTAAATGTACTTCCCGTCGGAGATGTACAGTTTCCCGTTCGAATACTGCCAGCGCATCCGGCCCGGTTTCCGCAGGTACAACTCGCCTTTTTCTGTCCGCTTACGGCCCTGGTTGGTCATGCTTTCGCTGAAGTTCAACTGCAGGGTCTGAATGCGATTGTAGTGATCCTCGACGCCTTTGAGGATTTTCGAGACATCGATGTCCGCGGCGGGAAGCAGCGTGACGCTAAGGACTAAGGCGATCCACTTTCCAGCCCGCGCCGCGCCGCCGGTAGCGGATGCGATCGTGCAAGCGGAACTCGCCTTGCTGCCAGAATTCGATTTCATCGGGCCGTACACGATAGCCTCCCCAGTTCTTTGGACGCGGCGGTCCGTCCTTAGGATACGTCGCTTTAAGTTTCAAAAGCGCATTTTCGAGCACTTCTCGCGACGCGATCACCTTACTCTGTCGCGAAACCGCCGCACTGAAGCGACTGCCTAGCGGTCGGCTCTCGAAATACTCGTCCGATTCGGCAGGCGTCACTTTTGTCACGCGTCCGGTGACCCGCACCTGGCGTCCCAAAGGCTCCCAGTAAAACACCAACGCCGCGCGGGCATTCCCGGCCAGTTCCAGTCCCTTGCGGCTTTCGTAGTTGGTGAAGAAGACGAATCCGCGCTCATCGAATCCTTTCAAAAGCACCATGCGAGCCGAAGGCTTGCCATCGCACGTCGACGTGGCCAGGGTCATGGCATTGGCCTCTTTGATACCTGCTCGCAGCGCGGCGTCGAACCAGTCTTTAAATTGACGAATCGGATCGGTCAAGTTCTCAGTGTACGCTTACGAGCACTTCCACAACGCGCTCCATCACTGTCGCGCCTCAAAGTTTGAAGCGGACCGAACCGTCCGCGCGGCCGTCAGTTGAGGCGCGACAGTAATGGAGCGCGTTGCCCGGAGAAAGCCCAAAGCGGTGCGTTGCGATTACTTAATCCCGATCACCATCGAGTCCGGACCAGCCAGATGTTCGACGCGGCCTTCGCGAAAACCGGCTTCCTTCATCCAGCCGATGCAATCGGCGCCCGTGTAATCGAATCCTCCCGGGCTTTCGATGAGCATGTTAAGGCTCATCAGCAAGCCGAAGACGTTTTTCGACCGGTCGTCGTCGATGATGGCTTCGTAAACGATCAGCGCGCCGCCTAAAGGCAACGCATGGTAGGCTTTGGCGATGAGCAGTCGTTTTTCGTCGAGGTTCCAGTCGTGCAGTATATGACCCATCATCACCACGTCGGCTTTAGGCATCGGATCTTCGAAGAAACTTCCCGCCGCGAATCGAACGCGTCCGGATAGCCCGTTCTGCTCGACATAGTCCTCAAAGATCGGACCGACCTCGGCCAGATCGAACCCGGTTCCCGCCAGGTGCGGATGCGCCAGCGCAACCTGCGTGATGAGATCGCCTTGCGCGGTTCCGACGTCGACCGCGGATTTGTAATTCTTCCACGGGAATTTGGAGGCGATCGCCAGATTCGCGCCATGGCTGATCCCCGTCATGGCCTTCAGGAATTCCTTGAGCCGCGCCGGATCGGCATACAGAATCGAGAATAGTTTGGGCCCGCCGGATTTTGCCTCGTTTTGCAGCTCGCCCGTGCGCAGCGCCTCGGTCAGGTGTCCCCAGAACGGGTACAAGCGATGATTCGCCATCTCCAGGATTCCACCGATATAGGAAGGCTTGTGTTTATCGAGGAACGCATCGGTGGCCGGAGTATTGCTGTAGACTCCGCTCGCGCGTTCCAGAAATCCGAGCGCGACCAGTGCATCAAGAAAATCGCGCGCGGCTCTGGGATGCAGACCCAGGCGGCCTTGCAACGTCGCGAGATCCTCGGGGTGATGTGCGAGCTCGGTAAACAACTCCATTTCGATCGCGCTCAGCAGCGTTTTCGACGCCCAGAAGCCCAGGCCGACTTGCATGATGTGATCGGGACTCGGTTGAGAATGCGATGTAGGTGCGCTCATTTGGCTTTCTGCTCCGCGAGTTTCGCGAGAAATTCTTTCTCCTTGAGATTCAAGTGATCCTTGTAGCCCTGCGGATCGATAAACGGATTCGGGCCGCCTTTATCCAGCTTGGCGTATTTCTCCGGCAGGCCATAAAAGCTGCCGTGTGAGGCGAGGAATACGTCGCAAGGCAGCGCCCGCAGGACCTTGAAGCTGCGCACGTAGTCGTCGGCGATTTGCGGATAATCTTTGTTGTTGACCAGGATGTAGCCAGGGTTGACTCCGATGCTGCCCAGAATCAGAACGTCGTAGGTCTTGTCGCCGTCCTTCACTTTGAAGGTCCAGGTGGTGCAGCCCGGGGTGTGTCCCGCGGTGAGATGCGCCACCAGCGTGGTGCCCCCGAGCTTCACTTCATCGCCATCTTTCAAAATTCGGTCGATGGGATGCGGTTTGCCGCCGGGCATCATTTTTTTCAGCGCGGGAACATCCTGCTCCATCGCCATGACTTTCGCGCCGGTATATTCCTTGACCAGCGCGTCGCCTTGCATGTGATCGCCATGCGCGTGGCTGCCCAGCAGGATCTTGATATCGCTGAATTTGAATCCCAGCTTTTCGACCGACGCCCGTATGAGGGGCACCGTGGTTTCGAAGTCGCTGTTGATGAGGATGTGGCCTTCCGGCGTCGTGATCAAAAAGGATCCCAGCGCGTCGGTGCCGACGAAGTAGACATTGGCGATGACCTTGTGCGCCGGGAACGGTTTGTTCCAATCGACCTGCTGCGCGTGAGCGAGGGTCAGAGCCGCGGCGACGAGAAGGGTCTTCATGGGGTGAAGTTTACCAGGATTCGTGTGAATTCGTGTTCATTCGTGGCTTATAATCAGTGGCACTATGAGTTGGCTTAAGCACCTGGTCAACTATAATAGCTAGCGACATGGAGGGCTGTGTGAAATATTTTCTGACGATCATGCTCCTGGCGGGCAGCGGTTTCGCCGCCGACAAACTCACACTCGAAAAATCGATCCAGGTGCGCGAGCCTTCCGATCTTCAATTCTCGCCCGACGGAAAGCGCGTCGCGTTCACCGTGCAGGAGCCGCCTAAAGCTCGCACCACGCTGCGCCACATCTGGATGTACGATCTGGGCTCGCATGAAATACGTCAATGGACCACGTCGGCCAAGTCGGAGAGCAATCCCCGCTGGTCGCCGGATGGATCGGCACTCGCGTTTCTCTCTGATCGCGAGGATACCAATCAGATCTGGCTGATGCCAGCCGCCGGAGGCGAGGCACAAAAGCTGACCACCGCGAAAAATGCTGTGACGTCCTTCCGCTGGTCGAAAGATGGCAAGCAGATGGTGTTCCTGGCCCCCGATCTGCGAACCGATGACGAAGACAAGAAGCAGCGCGACGGCGACGATCAGCGTGTGATCGATGTCGATAGCAAGCCGGCGCGCGCCTGGATGCTGACCGTGGCAGACAAGGTCGTCAAGCCTATCTCGAAGGGTCCGTGGGTGATTCACGAATTCGACTTCATGCCCGACGGCAAGCATCTGATTGTCAGCGCGACCGACCGTCCGGCCGATGATCGCCGCACCGAAAAGATCTATTCGGTTGCGATCGAGGATGGCAGCATGCAGGAAGTGCTGGCCCCGAAAGGGCCGTTCCGCCAGATTCAAGTCGCGCCGGATGGAAAATCGTTCGCATTTCTTTCGTCACCGGACGACGGACCGGGTTCGCCGGATCTGTTCATCTGCCCCATCGATTCGAAGGCGGCAAAGAACCTCACAGGCTCCATCAAGGACCGGCCCGTGATGCATTACGAATGGTTGAACGCTACCGAGATCGCGGCTCTGTTCAGCAACGGATTCCATACGGAACTCGACGTAGTCGGCGGGAAAATGCGCAAACTGGTTTCCGACGATTCTCTGGACGTTTCCGCATTCAGCGCGGCGCATGATGGATCGGTCGCCTACGTGGGCGAATCGGCGTCGGTGCTGCCCGAGGTTTTCGCGGAAGGAAAAGCCGTCAGCCACTTCAATGACAAGCTGGATGTCGCCTTGGTGCATCCCGAATTTGTCCGCTACGCAAGCTTCGATGGTATGCCGATTGAAGCCGCCATTTACAAAGGCGTGGGTGCTCGCGACGGCCAGCCGCAGCCGGTCGTCATGATGATCCACGGCGGACCGGCGGGCGTGTGGCGCAACCGCTTCGACGCGCTGACGCAATTGATGGCCGCCCGCGGCTACACGGTGGTGCAGCCGAATATTCGCGGCTCGACCGGCTATGGTCAGAAATTTCTCGTCTCCAATCGCGCGGATTGGGGTGGCGGCGATTTCAAGGACGTGATGGCCGGCGTCGACGATCTGATCAAGCGCAAGATCGCCGATCCGAGTCGGCTCGCCATCGGCGGATGGTCGTATGGCGGCTACATGGCCGAGTGGGCGATCACGCAGACGGATCGATTCAAAGCCGCGATTTCGGGCGCCGGCATGGCGGACCTCGCCACCGAGTTCGGAACCGAATTGCGCTCGACAGGTGACGAATGGTACTTCGGCACGCCGTACGAGAATCTCTCGGGATTCCAGAAATCGTCGCCGATCGTGTACATCAAGAACGCCAAGACGCCGACGCTGATCCTGCAAGGCGAGAATGACACCACCGATCCGGTCTCGCAAAGCCAGATGCTGTATCGCGGATTGAAGCGCTACAACGTACCGTCGGAATTCGTGGTGTATCCTCGCGAACCGCACGGTCTGCGTGAGGAGAAACACATTCTGGATCGCTATCGCCGCAGCGTGGAGTGGATCGAAAAGTATCTGGGCTCAGCCAGCGGCACCAACTAGGGCTCCAAGTCATTTTGCGCGCTTTGCGGTCAGTCTTTGCGTACTTTGCGTGAAATCCGCTGGCCCGCCGATTTGCAATATCATTAAAGATCTATGCTTGCTCCCGTTGTGTTTCTCTTTCTCGCGCAGCAGAATCCGGCCGGACGCGGCCAGGCTCAGGCCCAAACACCAACTCCCGCAGCGACACCAGCTCCCGCAGCGCCCGCGCCGGCACCGGCCCAAGGTGGCCGTGGGCGCGGCGGCATCGCAGGGCCGGCACCCGCCATCGGCGGCGAAGTGGATGAGACTCCGGTCGTCACGCATCACTCCGTCAACGTCGACGGCAAGACCATCAACTACACGGCGACCGTGGGACAGATGCCGCTGAAGACCGCCTCGGGCGAAACCGAAGCGCACATCTTCTACATGGCGTACACGCTGGATGGCGTGACTGATCCGGCCAAGCGCCCCCTGACGTTTTCATTCAACGGCGGACCTGGATCGGCTTCCATGTGGGTTCACATGGGAGGCATGGGACCGCGATCCCCCAAACTGATGCCCAATGGAGGCATGCCGCCTCCGCCGTATCAGATGAAGGATAACCAGGACACGTGGCTGGGCGATACCGACCTGGTGTTCATCGATCCCGTGGGCACGGGCTACAGCCGCGCCAAGACGATTGAAGTCGCGCGACGCATGAATGGCGTGCAAGGCGATATTCAATCCGTCGGCGAATTCATGCGCATGTACATTACCCGCAACAGCCGCGAGCTTTCGCCTCTATTCATCGCCGGTGAAAGCGACGGGACATTCCGTGCCGCTGGGCTGGCTGGATATTTGATCGAGCGTGGGATCGCGTTCAACGGGATCGTGCTGATCGGCACCACGCTGAATCTCGAAACCATCTGGAGCCGTAGTGACGATCTGGTGTATCAGCTCGAATTTCCCACCTACGCCGCCGATGCTTACTATCACAAGAAGGTCGCTCCGGATCTGTTGAAGAAAGATTTCAAATCGTTCCTCAAAGAAGCGGAAACGTTCGCAATGACCGACTACGCGAACGCTCTGGCCAAAGGCGACGATCTCTCGCCCGCCGAGCGCAAGACCATCATCGACAAGCTGGTTCGCTTTTCCGGGCTCGATGCGCACTATCTGGAAGAAACCAACCTGCGCTGGGACGTCGGACATTTCACCCGGCAACTGCTGCGGGACAAGCATCAGACCATCGGCCGTTATGACGGACGCCTGGCCGGGCCCTCGTCGTTGAACACCGAACAGACTAGCGAGTACGATCCATCCAGCTCGCTGATCACTCCTCCGTTCACCGCCATCCTGACGGATTATCTCCGCAACGAACTCGGATGGAAGACCGACATGTACTACTATCCGAGCGGTGGCATCCAGCCGTGGGATTATCAGATTCAGAATGGATTCGGCGACACCACGTCGCTGCTGCGCAACGCGATGGTGAAGAATCCGTACATGAAGGTGATGGTCGCGGCCGGCTACTATGATCTAGCCACGCCATATTACGCGGCGGAGTACACGTTCAATCACATGGGCCTGAGTCCGGAGATGCACAAGAACATCACCTGGGCGTTCTATCCCGCCGGCCACATGCTGTATATCGACAGCGATTCGCACTCGAAAATGAAACACGATTTCCGCGAGTTCCTGTCGAACTCATTGCCGAAGGACATCCAGTAATCTCGGAGCGGTTAAATCTCGGGTTGTCCATTTATGATGATCACCACGCACGTTCACGATCTGATCCATGGCCGGCCCGCCGCTCGCATGGCCGTGGAGTTGGATTTCTTCATCTCCGGTCACGGCTGGCGCGAGGTCGGCCGCGGGATTACCAACGATCAGGGGCACATCCACGATTTCGGCGAGCCCGCCGCGCAAGGCGTGTACCGCCTCATGTTCGATGTTGCGTCCTACAATCCACACTCGTTTTTCCCTTCTATCGCGGTCACCATCGAGGTCCGCGATCCACAGGAGCACCACCACCTTCCGCTGTTGCTCGCCCCGTTCGGATATTCGGTCCATCGCGGCGCGTAACGTAATGACGCTTCGGGTGAAGGTGGTCCCCAGAAGCGCGAAAAGCGAGATCGTGGGCCAACTCGCCGATGGGACGCTCAAAGCGAAAATTGCAGCGCCGCCGGAAAAAGGCAAGGCCAACCACGCATTGATCGAACTGCTGGCGGAGCACTATCGCGTGCCCCGGACTGCTGTCGAGATCATCAGTGGCCACGGCACGCCGTTGAAGCTGGTACGGATCAATTTGCCTGGCGAGGCAAGCTGTCGCGCCACGCGATAAATCGCCCCAGTTTCCGCGAGGCCCAGCCTGGAGGCTTTTGGCGCGGGTGCAAGGGGACCTTCCGAACCGGAAGATTCCCAACGATTGCCGCCAACAGCACCAGCAACGGAGGATTGCGTAGGACCACTTTCATCGGACTGCCTCTTCTAAGAGAACTCCAGGATACCCGGACGTTTCAAAAAGGGGTTGCACACCGGCCCGGAATGTATTATTATTCAATTGGTTGAATAAACATTCAGTCGCAAGGAGCACCGTGGCCGCGCCGATCACCAGTTTCGCTAAGCAGGACGTCCGGCACCTGGCCAGCGATCTCGACCTGGCATCCGGCGAGTTGACGGATCTGCTGGATCTGGCGGCGCGCGTGAAGCGCACGCCAGCGCGGTTCTCGCAATCGCTCGCCGGCCGGTATCTCACTTTGCTGTTCGAAAAACCGTCGCTGCGGACGCGCATGACATTTGAGCTGGCCATCAAGCAGCTCGGCGGCGACGCGGTGGTCAGCAATGGACCCGTCGCGGAACGCGAGCCGGTGAAAGACGTGGCGCGGAATCTGGATCGGTGGACTCACGGCATCGTCGCGCGCGTTTTTTCGCAGTCGACTATCGATGAGCTGGCGAAATGGTCGCACGTGCCGGTGATCAACGCCCTGAGCGATCGTTTTCATCCCTGTCAGGCGCTGGCGGATGTGCTCACGCTGAAGGAATGTTTCGGGAAGCTCGAAGAATTGAAGCTGGCTTTTGTGGGCGACGGCAACAATGTCGCGCATTCTCTCATGCTGACGGCCGCGCGCCTGGGCGCGCACGTTGCAGTCGCAACGCCGCCTGGTTTTGAGCCCGATCGCGAAATCTCGGAGGCTGCGGCGGACGTTGCCGGGAAATCAAGCGGCCGGATCACGCTCACAAGCGATCCGGCCGAAGCCGTCGCCCACGCGCACGCGGTTTATACAGACGTTTGGACCAGCATGGGACAGGAATCGGAAGCGGCGGAGCGGACTCGCGTGTTCGCGCCCTATCAGGTGAATGAGAAACTTTTCGCGCAAGCGCGGCCCGATGCGGTCTTCATGCACTGTCTGCCCGCCAAGCGCGGGCTAGAAGTGACCGACGCCGTGATGGAGTCGCCGCGATCGGTCGTGTTCGACCAGGCCGAAAACCGCCTGCACGTCCAGAAAGCGTTGCTACTGACGCTGCTGCATTAACCGCGTCCTGAGCCGTGACCAAAGGGAGCGGTTAAACTTTGACGTTCATCGGCACCCTCAGTACAGTAAAGACTTATGACTAAACCAAAGAAGGTAGCGCTCGCCTATTCGGGCGGGCTGGATACATCCATCATCATTCCGTGGCTCAAGGAAAATTACGGGTGCGAAGTGGTCGCGGTGTGCGGCGATATCGGCCAGGGTGGCGACGAACTGACCGGCCTCGAAGCCAAGGCCCGCAAGACCGGCGCATCTGAAGTTCACGTCGCCGATATGCGCGAGGAGTTCGTCTCCGACTATCTTTGGCGCCTGGTCCGCGCGGGCGGCGTGTACGAGTACAAGTATCTGCTGGGGACCTCCATCGCGCGCCCCCTGCTGGCGAAAAAGCAGGTCGAGGTCGCCCTTGCCACCGGTTGCGACGCCCTGGCGCACGGGTGCACCGGAAAAGGCAACGACCAGGTCCGCTTCGAGCTGACCTATAAAGCACTGGCGCCGCATCTGCCCGTGATCGCTCCGTGGCGCGAATGGGACATCGTTTCGCGCGAAGATGCCATCGAGTACGCGGCGAAACATAACGTGCCGATCGCGCAGACCACTACGAAAATCTACAGCCGCGACCGGAATATCTGGCACATCTCGCACGAAGGCGGCGCGCTCGAAGATCCCGCCAACGCCGCGCCCGACGATGTGTGGATGCTGACACGCAGCGCCAAGGACGCGCCTGATAAGCCCACCGACGTAACTATCGGATTCGAGGAAGGCCGCCCCGTTTTTGTGAATGGACAGGCGCTGTCCCCGGTAGCGCTGCTCGAAAAACTCAATGCGATCGGAGCGGAAAACGGCATCGGCCGCATCGATCTGGTGGAGAATCGATTCGTTGGCATGAAGTCGCGCGGATGTTATGAGACTCCCGGTGGCACGCTGATCATGGCGGCTCATCGCGAGTTGGAATCGCTGACGCTCGATCGCAGCATGGCGCACTATAAGCAGAAGCTCGCGCTGGATTACGCTGAAATGGTTTACAACGGCCTGTGGTTCACACCGCTGCGCGAATCGCTGGATGCCTTTTTTGCCGAATCCAGCAAGACCGCCACGGGAGAAATCACGCTGCGTCTCTGCAAAGGCAAGCTCCAGCCGGTGAGCCGCAAGTCGCCGTATTCGCTGTACGCGTTGAACATCGCCAGCTTCACGATGGGCGCTGAATACGACCAGCGCGATGCGCGCGGATTCATCAACCTGATCGGCCTGCCAATCCAGGTGCGGGCGTCGTTGAAGAAATCCGCGAAAAACTCGGTATGAAGATCACACAGACTAAAGTCTGTGGCACAGGCTTCAGCCTGTGGAGAGATGCTCCACAGGAGCCACAACCATGAAACTGTGGGGCGGACGCTTTGAAGCGGGACCCTCTGAGGTCTTCGAGCGATTCTCCGGATCGCTGCATTTCGACCGGCGCCTGGCCGACGCCGACATCCGCGGATCGCAGGCGTACGCCCGCGCCTTGGAACAGGTCGGCATTCTGAGCGCGAAGGAGCGTGCCGAAATCGTCGCGGCATTCGATGCGCTGCGCGAAGAGGCTCGCACCGCGGCATTTTTTGAAGGCGCTGACGATGAGGACGTTCACACGCTCATCATTCGTAAACTGAAATCTCGAACCGGAGCGCTCGCCGACAAGATTCACACCGGCCGCAGCCGCAACGATCAGGTTTCGCTCGATATCCGCTTGTGGCTGCGCGACGAAATCGACGCCGCGCGCGTTTTACTGGCGGATCTGATGGCAGCCCTGCTCGCGATGGCGCACCGAGACCCGCACGCGATCATCCCCGGCTATACGCACACGCGCCGCGCCCAGCCGGTCCTGTGGCCGCATTACCTGCTCGCTTATTTTGAGATGTTCGCGCGCGATCATGAACGCCTGGGCGAAGCTCGCGCGCGCGTCAACGTCATGCCTATCGGTAGCGGCGCACTAGCGGGTTCCGCGTTTCCTTTCGATCGCGAAGCCATCGCGCGCGATCTGGGATTCGCGGCGATCACCCGCAACTCGATGGACGTTTCCGGCGATCGCGATTTCGCCCTCGATTTTCTACATGCCTCTTCGATGACGATGCTGCACCTCAGCCGCCTCGCCGAGGACTGGATTATATACTCCGGCGAAGAATACGGCTGGCTGGAACTGGGCGACGGCGTCACCAGCGGTTCCAGTATGATGCCGCAAAAGAAGAACCCCGATTCGCTGGAACTGATTCGCGGCAAGTGCGGCAGCGTGTTTGGCGATTATTCGGCCCTCTTCATGATCATGAAGGGCTTGCCCATGACCTACAATCGCGACATGCAGGAGGACAAACCGCGCATTTTCGACGCCGCCGATCAGCTTCGCGGCTCGCTCGAAATGGCTCGCGTGGTGGTCGAAACCACGCGTCTCAAGCCCGCGCCTCCACTGGCAGCGGTGGAAGAATCCTGGGCCATCGCGACCGATCTCGCCGATGCGCTCGCACGCAATGGCATCCCGTTTCATCAGGCGCACAAGATCGTCGGGCGGCTGGTGCTCGAAAGCGTCAGTCACGGAAAAAAGCCCGCCGACTGGACCGCGGAATCGCTGGCCGCGTTCGATCCCGCGTTCACGCCGGAGATGGCGCGCTATCTGAAACCTTCCGAAGGCATTCGCACTCGCGAGATCGCGGGCGGCACCGGTCCGCAAGCCGTGGCTGCGGCGCTCGATGAGGCGGAAATTCGCCTGGCGGCGTTGCGCGGATGAATAAGAGCTACCGCCAGGGACAGATTCTCAAGCTGATCCACGCTCGCCGGATCCACACCCAGGAGGAGTTGGCGCACGCGCTGCGCGCCATCGGAATCCCCGCCACTCAGGTCACGCTTTCCCGCGACATTCGCGAACTGGGGCTGCTGAAGACACCCGAAGGCTACACCGAAGGCGCTGCGGAAACCGCTCCTGGCGCACCGGATGTCGAAAGCGTTGTGCGCGACTTCGTGATTGACGTCCGCGTGGCCCAGAATCTGCTGGTGCTGCGCACCGCGCCGGGGAACGCCAACGCGGTCGGCGTCGCGCTGGATAAAGCCGAATGGCCCGAAATCACAGGCACCATCGCCGGCGACGACACCATCCTGGTAGTGGCGCCCGACGCAAAAATCGCGGATGCATTGCGCTCCCGATTCTTGCGATTCGTCACAGAATAGATTGGGCCGGGCTTATTCACTCTTGAATCTGGAACTCGATTTCCTCCGCCCTCAACAACTTCCCACTTCGATAGACACGCGATCCGCAAACATTCCGCTATCTTCAGCTCAGAACGGTTTGGCGCTCTCATCGGCTTCCAGACCTACCGCGCGGCGAAGTTCTCTGAGATTCTCCCATCGCAACGTGACATGCAGCTAGCTTTTAGTGTGACGATGAGCGAGCGCCTTCTGCGTTAGTTTTGGTTAGCAGTCGCACGTGATTGT
>Ga0210403_10004181_pt1 | contig 12470 bp, 10 predicted proteins | sample IncBWC19MmetaG_FD_150863 | JGI IMG/M metagenome (GOLD analysis project Ga0210403, IMG submission 150863) | Forest soil microbial communities from Barre Woods Harvard Forest LTER site, Petersham, Massachusetts, United States - Inc-BW-C-19-M | ecosystem: Environmental > Terrestrial > Soil >... | reverse complement strand
GCTCTTACGAGAATATAGGGCGGTGGGGGCCTGGTCCTTCCAATTGCTCCCGAGCGGAATGGCCCACAACACGCCGCTCGCCCACCTCAGAAGGTGGCCGCTACAAAGGATCTCTTCCACCAGTCCCCAATCACCAGCCTGCCCTGAGCGTAGCCGAAGGGTCGCTCGTCACCGGTCGCTGGCCACTCGCCACTTCTTCTCCCCCCGCCTGCCAATTTGTCGGTTGCGCCGCTGCTCCCCCCTGCGGGACACTGGTACTTCCGCATCGGTTGCAAGCGAATCCGGCACGAGGTTAAGACATGACCAATCCCATCGGTGAACTCACTCCTCCCAACCGTCTGATGATGACCCCGGGCCCCTCGTCCATTGACCCCCGCGTCTATCGCGCGCTGGCCACTCAGCTTGTCGGCCACATGGACCCCTGGTTTCGCGGATGCATGGACGAGACGCAGACCTTGCTCCGCCAGATTTTCCAGACCGAGAACCGCGTCACGTTTCCGCTCTCCGCTTCCGGCTCGGGCGGCATCGAGGCGGCCGTGCTGAATTCACTGGAGCCGGGCGATGAGGCGATCTGCTGCGTCAATGGCACATTTTCCGAGCGCATGTACGTGATCGCGCAACACACGCCCGCGACCGTTCATATCGTCCAGGCGCCCTACGGCAAGCCCGTGGACCCGGAAGACGTGCGCAAGGTAGCCAAGGGCCGCAAAATTAAAATGATCGGCCTCGCCCAGGGTGAAACTTCTTCCGGCGTCGTCACCGAACTCGACCCTTTCCGCAAAGTAGCGGATGAGTTTGGCTCGCTCCTCGTTGTGGACACGGTTGCCTCCCTCGCAGCCGAACCGCTCCACGTGGATAAACAGAGAATTGATATCTGCTTCAGCGGTTCACAAAAAGCGATCAGCGCGCCTCCGGGAATGTCGCCCATCACCGTCAGCCCGCGCGCGGAGGAAGCCTTCCGCAATCGCAAATCAAAGGTGCAGAGCTGGTATTTCGACCTTTCCACCGCGATGAATTACTGGGGCAAGGACCGCCTCTATCACCACACCCCGCCGATTTCCCTGATTTACGCGCTGCGCGAAGCGATGCGCATCGTGCTTGAGGAAGGCCTCGAAGCCCGCTGGGCAAAGCACAAGCTCAACCAACAGGCGCTGATTGCAGGCGTGGAGGCGCTGGGCTTGAAGCTCCTGGTCGAAAATCCAAAGGACCGGCTGGTGACCGTCACCGCCGTCATGATTCCATCCGGCGTCAGCGATGCAAAATTCCGCAACCAGCTTCTCGACGAATTCAACATCGAAATCGCCGGCGGCCTTGGCCCCCTCAAGGACAAGATCTGGCGCCTCGGCTTGATGGGCTACTGCAGCCAGAAGCCTTTCGTGCTTCAGCTCCTCGCCGCCATGGAAAAATGCCTCGGCGACCAGGGCCATCGCGTGTCGCCGGGAGCCGGCGTGGGCGCCGCCCTCGGCGTCTACAGCAAAGCCGAAACCCCGGCCCTCGCCGCCCAGTAACCTAATCAGTTCAGCGCAACTCCTTTAAAAGGGAGTTGCCACATTTTCTCGAATCATCTAGTATAATAATCTAGATTGTTAATGAGGTTGGCCGATGCGCAAAGTCGGACTTTTTGAAGCCAAGCAGAAACTTTCCGAACTTGTCGAGCGCGCAGCACGCGGCGAGCGCATCGGGATCACGCGCCGCGGCAAACTCGTTGCCTCGATCGGCCCAGCCCCCAGCGAGAAAGCGGACCTGCGGGAGGTTTTTGACCGAATCGAACAGATTCGCCGCCGGGCGAAAAAGGTTCGCGGAGTCACCGTTCGGACGTTGATTGAAGAGGGCCGCATGTGAACGATTTCGTCCTGGATGCCTCTGTCTCATTGTCCTGGTTCGTTGACGACCCTGTGCCCGTCGCTGCTGTAGAAATCAGAAATCTTCTGGTCAAAGGGCGGCGAGCACTCATCCCCGCCCTCTGGGCGTTCGAGATGGCGAACGGGTTCGTGACTGCCAAGCGCAAGGGGGTGCTTACTTCATTCGACGTCTCGGATTGTTGCGATGAAATAGAGATACTACTGGCCAACTCTCTTGAGTTGGTTGCTGATAGTCCTCGAAACCTTGTCCGCACGTTGTTCACTTCCGCCCACACTTATTCCTTGACTGCATACGATGCGAGTTATCTGGACTTGGCCTTGCGCAAACGGCTTCCGCTGGCGACTCTGGACCGCTCGCTGCAGATTTCCGCAAAGGGCGCGGGTGTGCCGTTGTTGCCGTAATTTGTGAACGTAGTGCTGGATATTAACAAAGCCAGTCTACAAAGTGGACTTAGCGGAATTCACAGGCTGCAGTTCGCCTTCCCAGCGGGCGATGACGGCGCTGGCCAGGCAGTTGCCGATGACGTTGACCGACGTGCGCGCCATGTCAATCAGCGCATCCACGCCCAGGATGATGAAGATCGGCTCTGTGGGAAGATGAAATGTGGATGCCGTGGCCAGCAGCACCACAGGAACCGCGCGAGGCACGCCGGCAATGCCTTTGCTCGTGAGCATCAGCGTGAACACCATCAAAAGCTGCTCCGGCCACGACATATGCATCCCCGCCGTCTGCGCCACGAAGATCGAGGCCAGCGCCAGATACAGCGTTGAACCATCCAGATTGAAGCTGTAGCCCGCCGGAATCACGAAGGCCACGATTTGCCGCGGTACGCCAAACTCTTCCATCGATTCCATCGCGCGTGGAAGCGCAGCTTCGGAAGTGCTCGTGGCAAAAGCAATTGTCGCCGGCTCGGCAATAAATTTCAGAAAGCGAATCAGTGGGATGCGCGCCAGCAGCGCCACCGGCAGCAAAACCACCAGAAGAAACGCGAGCAACGCTCCATACGCCGTCAGCACAAGTTTTCCCAGGGGCAATAGAACGCTGATCCCCATGTGCCCCACGGTGTACGCCATCGCCGCGCCAACCCCGATTGGCGCGTAGTACATCACGATATTCGTGAACTTGAACATGGTTTGCGACAGCGATTCGGCCAGCGCCAGCATCGGCTGCCGCGTTTTCTCCGGCACAAGCGTGAGGGCAATCCCGAAAAGCACGGCGAAAACAGCCACCTGCAGAATCTGATTTTCCCCCACGGCCTTGACAATGTTCTCCGGGAAAACATGCAGCAGAAAATCGTCCCACTTCAGCGCCGCCGCCGGCGCGGCCGCCTGTTCCGCCACGGAGGCGGGCAAATGGACTCCTTCGCCCGCTCGCGTCAGGTTGATCGCGCCAATCCCCAGGAACAGCGCGATCGTGGTAATCACCTCGAAATAAATCAGGCTCTTCAGTCCGATTCTCCCCACTTTTTTCAGATTCCCGTGGGCGGCAATCCCCGTCACCAGCGTTCCCAGAATCAGCGGTGCGACGATCACCTTGATCAGCCGCAGAAAAATATCGCCAAGCACGCGGAGACGCACTGCGGAATCCGGACGGTCAATGCCCAACTCGAATCCCAGCAACATCGCCACGAAAATCCAGTAGGTCAGCGAGCGGCCTCGCACGCCCGCATAGACGAGCAGCACCAGCCCGCTCCAGCGCAGCACGGGAAATATTCCGTTGGCCGGAAGCACCAGCGCCAGCAGCGCCCCAGCCGCGAACAGCGCCAAGCCAATCACCAGCGAAACCGAACCTGCGTTCGTCGAAGTTTTCGGCAAAGTTCCTTCCCGCGAAGCAGTGATTTGATCGATAGAGCGGCGACATCATAACTTGCCGCCATAGAACGAGAGAAGTTCTTTCACGACTCCGGGTGAAAGCTTGCCGCGCCTTTTTGCGGCTGCTATCGTCTTAAAATGCCGAAAATCAGCCACCTCGAATGCTCCCGCTGCCACGCGCATCTTTCCGCCGAAAAACCCCAGACCGTTTGCCCACCAGGCGCGGGAGCGCTGTACGTCCGCTATGATCTCTCCCCCCTGCGAGGAATTGCCGCCCGCCAGGAGATTGCCCGCGCCGCCGCCGACAAAACCTGGACCGGCCACTGGCGATATCGCAGCGTTTTGCCCGACGTCGCGCCCGTCACCCTTGGCGAAGGCTGGACGCCGATGCTCCACAGCCGCCGGTATCCGGGTGTCTATGTAAAAGAAGAAGGCGCCAACCCCACGGGAAGTTTTAAAGCCCGCGGCCTGGCGCTCGCCGTGAGCATGGCGCGCCATTACGGCTTGAAGAAACTGGCCGTTCCCTCCGCGGGCAATGCCGCCGGCGCGCTGGCCGCATACGCCGCCGCTGCGGGGATCGAAGCAAACATTTTCATGCCCAAGGACGTGCCGTTCGCGAATTACGTCGAAGCCACGATGTACGGCGCAAAAGTCACCTTGGTCGACGGCCTGATTTCCGACTGCGGCCGCATGGTTGCCGAGCGCAAGGAGAAAGAGGGCTGGTTCGATATTTCCACGCTGAAAGAACCCTTCCGCATCGAAGGCAAGAAAACCATGGGCTACGAACTCGTTGAGCAACTCGGCTGGGAGTATCCCGAGGCTGTCTTTTATCCGACGGGCGGCGGTGTCGGCCTGATCGGCATGTGGAAAGCGTTCGGCGAACTCGAAGAACTCGGCTGGGTGAAACCGGGAAAGCGTCCCAAGATGATTGCGGTGCAATCGGCGGGCTGCGCGCCGGTCACCAAAGCTTTCGAACAAGGCGAAAAAGCCAGCCAGATGTGGGCGGACGCCGCCACCTTCGCTTCCGGCCTGCGCGTGCCGAAACCCTATGGCGATTACATCATGCTGGAAATTCTTCGTGAATCGGGCGGCGTGGCACTCTCGTTTTCCGACGAGCAGATCCTCGCCTCGCTCCAGGATTGGGCGAAAAACGAAGGCATCTTCCTCTCTCCCGAAGGCGCCACCGCCACGGTCGCCTACGATCACCTGTTGCAAACCGGCTTTCTGAAACCCGAAGACCGCGTCGTGCTCTTCAACACCGGCGCCGGCCTGAAGTACACCGACGTCACGGCCGAGGCCGTCGGATTGCGCCGGCCCTCTTAAATGCCGGCGCGGCATTGACACGCCGTCGCAGGAATCGGACACTAAAAGTCGGCGATTTCGCGGCATCGCTCTTGGGATGACGCAATGTTTCGGAAAAAAGAGGAACCAGTGCCTTCTCTCCCCGTACTCGCAAACACCGGCGCCATGAGCCAGTTCATCGGCGCCTTCGAAGTGACTTCCAAGCTGAGCGGCCACGTCTACGACTGCCGCTTCTCTCACATCTGGAACGCCATCGCCACGCGCCACAGCGACACCATCGACGCCAAATTCGAAGTGGATGGGGTGGGCCGCATCGTCGGCCTGGCGCATCCCGCTTTCGTTGAATTTCGGGAAATGAGCGGCCGCGACCTTACCGACCGCGAAGCAAGCTTTATCGCCGCGGAATATCTGCGGGATCGTCTGGAGGAAGAAGACGAACGCCCGCTCTACGACGTGCCGCACGAGGAAGTGCAGCGCCTGATCAAAATGATCGGCATCAAGTAACGACCCGCTTGGTCTTGGGCCCTTCTTCCCGGTGTACTCTGCGTCTCAGCGTCCTCTGCGTTAAAATCTTTCTTTTCTAAAAGTCCTAATCACACTTCACCGGGTGTGCCGCCGCATACGCGTCATCCTCCGCGCGGAACGCCGCCAGCCTCGGATGGTGCAGCCCGTCGCGTTTCACAAAATAAATGGCCACCAGCATCAGCAGCGCCCCGAACACCATCACGGCTGTAGCCGCTTGCAAAGCGACCAGCAAGTCCGCAGTATCCGAAATCCGGCCGATCAGCAATGGCCCCAGCGCTCCCATGATCTGGGTCACAAACATATAGACGCCGATGGCCGTGGCATGCGCGCGTTGCGGCGTCAGGTCGTGCAGTACGGCTGTCGTCGGCCCGTGATACCAGGCCATGAAAAAGCTGGCGACGAAAAATCCCGCCAGCACCACCCATTTCTCATCCGATTGAAGCGCTAGCAGCAGAAACGGCGCGGCCACCATGAGCGAGCCCGCAATCACCAGCATCCGTCCGTACGGCAGCCGCTTCTGCACCATGTCCGCGAAATAACCGCCCGCCAGCGCCCCCAGCACCAGCGAGAGCAGCGCGATCACCGCCAGCGAGAGCGCCGCCTCTTTCAGGCTGAAATCCTTGTAGCTGGTGGCGTAGTCGATGCCCCAGGTTACAAACGAGATTGTCGAAAACGAGATGCACGTCCCTGCAATCGTCATGGCCACGTAAGCAGGCACGCTCAACAACTTCCAGATGGGCACCACTTCCGAGCGCGGGCGTTTCGGCGGCTCTTTCAGCTTGAACGCTGAAAGTCCTGGAATGATTCCGATGGCGCCCACGATCAGGAACGCGTATTGCCACCCGTGGCGCTCGCCCATGATCCCGCCCAGTGCCAGTCCGCCCGCGCCGCCCAACAACATCCCCGAAGCGAATATCGCCTGTGTGAGGGCCCGATGCTCCACCGGGAACGAGTCGGAAATCATGGACTGGGCCGCGGGCGCATAAGCCGCTTCACCGATTCCCACCAGGCCGCGGCATACAAAAAGCGCGGCGAACGTGGGCGCCAGTCCGCTGCACATGGAGGCGAGGCTCCAGAAGAGCACTCCGGCTGCAATGATCGTGTGCTGGCTGAAGCGATCGGCCAGGTATCCGGACGGAATGCTGGCCGCCGCCAACACAATCAGCAGCACGGTTTGCAGCGATCCGAGTTGCGAGTCCGTAACACCAAAATGCTGGCGCAACAGCGGCAGCAGCGGATTCAGCACCTGGCGATCCGCAAAGTTGACAAAATTGATCAAAGCCAGTACAGCAAGGAGACGCACTTGCGCGGCATTGAAGGGCATAAGGCGTGCCATCATGGACTAAATCAGTTCCCCTGGCGCGAGTGACCTGGCGACCGGCGGTTTTTTGCACATTCCCGGAAATCTTGGGACCGAAAAGGATTATATACCGCAGATGAGCGAAGCCAATCGGAACGCCACCACAAGTGACCGTTTGACCACCGTGCTCTCCTACGGCGCACTTCTCCTGCTCGGCTACCTGGTGTTTCGTATCACGGAGCCGTTTCTCGTTCCCCTGGCGTGGTCCGCAGTACTGGCGATCTTTTTCTTTCCGGCATTCCTTCTGCTGAACAAGCGTGTCTCCGTCACCAAGGCCGCCCTGCTCTCCACGATTGGCGTCACCCTGGTGTTGATCGTGCCGGTGTTAATGGTGCTGTTGTTTGCGGGACGCGAAGCGGTGGAAATTACCGTCCGTGTTCGCAATCTGATCAGCGTCGGAGGCCTTATAGTCCCCGTCAGCATGGCCGACACCATCCGCCACCACCTGCCGCGATCCATGCAGGACCTTGATTTCATGGGGCCGCTTCAGCAGGGAATGGAAAAGGTTGCGTCTTATATCGCGGGCAGCCTCGCGGCTATGCTCAAGAATCTTTTCTCCTTCCTGGTTGATCTCTTCATTCTGCTCTTTGCCCTGTTTTTCATGTTTCGCGACGGGGAAACGATTCTTCGCGGCCTTCGCCACTTGATTCCTTTCGAAAAAAACATTCAGGACGAGATGCTCACGGAATCGCGCGACCTTATCTTTGCCAGTGTTGCCGTCGCCCTGCTCATCGCGGCCATCCAAGGCGTCCTTGGGGGCACGGCCTTTGCCCTCACGCGTCTTCCCACGCCCGTCTTCATGGGCGTCCTGATCGCTTTTTTTTCTATCGTTCCTGTGGTCGGCTCGGCGCTGATCTGGGCCCCCGCAGCGCTTTGGCTGGGCCTCAATGGCAGTTGGGGCAAGGCCATATTGCTCGTGTTCATTTGCGGCGGCGTAGCGGGACTGGCGGATAATCTGGTGCGCCCCCTGTTGCTTCACAACCGTACCCGCCTGAACGACCTGCTGCTCTTCATCAGCATTCTGGGCGGGTTGCAGGTCTTCGGACTGCTTGGCCTGGTGGCCGGCCCGACCATTGTGGCGGCTGCTTTGGGCGTTTTCCGCGTGTATATGGAGCACCGGGACGAACTGGATGCGGCTAAAGCGTAACTTCTTGCCATCAGCCGGGGCTAAATGCAGCGCTTCCGGCTTCGCTGTATGCTAGAGTACCCGCTCGAATGGCGAAATCCATAGAAATGAACATGAGCAAGCCGAAAGAACTCGGGCTGGAGAAGCTTCGCTGGCGGTGCGAGCTTTCGCGCATTCCGTTCGAAACCACGGCGCAGGCGCAAAAGCGCGAAGGTTTCATCGGCCAGGAGCGCGCGCTGCGTGCCCTGAAAATGGGCGTGGAACTTTCCGCGCCGGGTTACAACGTTTTCGTGTGCGGCCTTGCGGGCACCAGCCGCGGCGGCACCATCGCCCAGATGATCGAGGAACTCCATCCGGCCACCAAGCCCTCGATGGACCGGTGCTACGTCAATAATTTCAAGATTCCCGATCGCCCCCGCCTGCTCGTTTTGCCGCGGGGTTCGGCGAACACATTCAAGAAAGACGTTCAGGCCGGAATCGATTTTCTGCGCCGCCGCATCCCGCAGGTCTTCGAAGGCGAACCTTTCCAGCGGCAGAAAGGGCGGATCGTCGAGCGCTTTTCCGTGCGCGAAAAGGAATTGATGGACGATTTTACGCGCCGCATCGCCCGCGACCAGTTCGCCCTGGGCCACATGCAGGTCGGCGCCGTCGCGCTGCCCGAAATTTTCCCGGTTCTGGAAGGCCAGATGGTGCCCATCGAAGATATTTCCAAGATGGTGCACGAAGGCAAGCTGGAAACCGGCGTCGCCGAGGAGATCGAGCGCAAATACGAACAGTTCCGGCAGGAATTTACGGTCGTTTACCGCAAAACACTAACCCTTTCCCGCGAGCTAGCCAGCGAACTGAGTTACCTCGAGCAGGAGGCGGCGTCCGTCCTTGTTGACGGTGTCATCGAGGAATTAAAAGAAAAATATCCCGGAACTGGCGTGACCGAATATCTCGAGGAGGTGCGCCACCACATCCTCGACAATCTCGGCCCATTCAAAGAGCGTGAAGGTGAAGAGGAACAAACTCCGGAGTCTCCAGAGATCCAACAACAGAAGTCGCCGGGACCCGAGCGCGATCCGTTCCGCGTCTACGGCGTCAATGTCATCCTGGCGCACAACTCGGAAGACACTTCGCCCGTCATCTTTGAGACGACGCCGAGCTTCGCCAACCTTTTTGGCACGATTCAACGCGCCTACGACGCGCGTGGCGGCTGGTCCAGCGATTTCATGGACCTGCGCGGCGGCTCGCTGCTTCGCGCCGACGGCGGCTTTCTCATCATGTACGCGATCGAAGCGCTTTCCGAGCAGGGCGTCTGGCGCGCCCTGAAACGCACCCTGAACCACAATCGCCTGGAAATTCAACCGCTCGAGGTTTTCTATCCCTTCACGGCTACGGCGCTGAAGCCCGAGCCGGTCGAAATCAACGTGAAGGTCATCCTGATCGGCGATCGCGATCTGTACGAAGTTCTTTACGAATACGAAGAGGATTTCCAGAAAATCTTCAAGGTCCGTGTGGAATTCGACGAAGAGATGCCGATGACCGACGGCGTGATCGAGGAATACGCCGGCCGCCTTCGCGCCCTCAGCGAAAAAGAAAATCTATTCCCGTTCGATCGCGGAGCATTCGCCGCCATTCTCGAATACGGCGTTCGGCGTGCCGGCCGCCGCAACAAAGTCACGGCCCGTTTCGTGGACATCGCCGACCTGGCCCGCGAAGCCCATTATGCTTCCGCCGCCGCAGGCGAAAATGTGGTCCGCGCGGCCCACGTGCGTTCCGCCATCGCGTCCAAGATGGAGCGCCACAACCTGGTGGAAACCCGCATCCGCGAAATGATCGAGGAAAAAACGTTGCTCGTGGATGTTTCCGGGGACTGCGTCGGCCAGGTCAACGGCCTAAGCGTTCTTGAAATCGGCGGCTACTCGTTCGGCAAGCCCGTCCGGATCACCGCCAGCGCCGCTCTCGGCAAAGCGGGGCTGATCAATATCGAGCGGGAAGCAAACTTAAGCGGCCGCTTTCACGACAAGGGCGTGCACATCATCGCCGGCTATTTGCGAAGTTGCTTCGCCAAGGACAAACCGCTCTCGCTTGCGGCCAGCATTTGCTTCGAACAGTCGTACTCCGGCGTGGACGGCGACAGCGCAAGCTCCACGGAGGTCTATGCGCTGCTCTCCGCGCTGTCCGACCTTCCGCTTCGCCAGGACATCGCCGTCACCGGTTCGCTCAATCAAAAGGGCGATATCCAGGCCATCGGCGGCGTGAACGAAAAAATCGAAGGCTTCTACGACGTGTGCCGCATCCTCGGCCTGACGGGATCGCAGGGCGTCCTTATCCCTGTCTCCAATGTCGAAGACCTGATGCTCCGCGAAGACGTGCTCGACGCCGTAAGCAGCGGGAAATTTCACGTCTGGCCCGTGGCGCGCATCGAGCAGGGAATCGAACTCCTCACCGGCCAGGCCGCGGGTCACCGCAATGGAGACGGCTCGTTCGAGGACAACACCGTTTTCGGCAAAGTCGACCGCCGCCTGATTGAAATGGCCCGCATGATGAAAGAATTCGACTAGCGGGTTTCTCTCTCGCCTATTCCTTCGGCGCTTGATACCCCTTGCGGTGATCCACGCGATAAGCTGCCGCGGGTTTTCCCATCGCACGGGCTCTCTCCACCCTCACGTCAATCGAATGAACCACCCCGTCCGCCGCGGGCAGCGCGAACGCCAGGCTGTATTCGTGGCGCACAATCTCCGCCACCTCTTTGTACGTGTCCTGAAAGGCTTTGCCATTCATCGGGAAATACGCACGCCCGCCGGTCAGCTCCGCGATTGCCTGTAGCCGCAGGTCAGCCGCCGCAAACTCGTCCTGGGTTTGCTGATTCTTCGTTTTACTGCCCAGCTTTCCGTTGCGCAGCGGCCCGCTGGTCGAAACGCAGAGGACCCGCACGTCGCCCACCTGTAGCCGCGTTTGCAGCGCCGCCATCGCGGACGACGGCGATGTATCCACGCCGGTCGAAATCAGAACAATTGTCTTTTTCCCTGGAATGCGCTCCAGCCAATCGAGCACGCTGCCGAGGCTGCTCGAAAGATTCAGGTCGGCGAATCCCAGATTAAACTGGATGCTGCTCAGTGCCGCCTGCGCCGCCACTTTGTCGGTTGTGAAATCCTGAATTCCCAGCGCCGCGTCAGTGTATCGCGCCACCGCCACGCGATCTCCCGCGGAGAGTCCCTTCAGCATCGCGTCGGCCGCGAACAGGTTGGCACCCTGCAAAAAATAAGCTGCCGGGCCGGCCTCCACCAGCAGCAGAACCTGTGCCGGCTCTTCGATCGGCGCGAACTCCGTTATCCGTTGCTCCGAGCCGTTGTCAAACACGTGGAAAGCGTCCGGGCGCAGTCCCTCGACAAATTGTCCTTTTTCATCGGTGACCACCACGCCGACATTTACTCTCGCCACATTCACCCGAATGGCCTGACCCGCTGCAACGGGAGTCTCCTGAGCATTGACGCTCAGGCCTAACATCAACCCGATTATCGGGAAAAGTACCGGCGCTGAGCCGAGGCGCATGCCTGTCATCAGACTTTCAATCCAACCATTCGTCGAAGTGCACACCCTTCGCGTCTTTCCACGAGGCCCCCGTCATCGAGTGCAGATGCCGCGGAAACACGCCGGGATTGATGCTGTTCATCCAATCGTTCAAAGCTTTCGTTTTCTGCGCCGCATCCGCGTTGTGCGACTCCGAGGCGGCTTTGGTCATCTGTGCTTTCCAATTCTGCTGCAACGCAGGCCAATCCATCTTCTGCAAATCGCAATACGAAAAGCCGATCAGCTTTTCCGGGAATTGCGCCCGTGCAGCCGTCAGATTCGCGGGAAGGGAAGTTGCTTCTTCAGGTCGCGGCTGCGAAAGCATCCCGCGCAGCGTCTCGCTCTTGCTCGCCCCCAGCAAAAGCTCGGGCGTCAAGGCAAGGTGATAAAACTTCCACTGCGCCACACCCGAAGCGGCCTGATTTCCCTTAAGTGAGATTTTCAGGTAGGTCACGCTCCCCTCGTTGCGCTCCGAAGTCAGCCGGTCGCTCAAAATCGTCCGGATCAGCTTCAGGCTCTCGGGCTTGTTCCGGATGCCGGCGAAGAAAATCTTTTTGTCCGGGTCCAGCGCCGGACTGGTTTGCATGGTGCCGAACTCGCCGCTGGTCAACGCCAGCGCGTCCGGCAACGGCATCCCGATCCGCGTTTGCGCGGCGTTCTCCAGTGTCTTCGCCATTGGCGCCGAATTCGATCCCGGCTGCGCCAGCACGCGCTTCAGCGTGTTGTAAATCCCCGGCAGATTGATCTGCGATTCGTTGTAGTACACCGTCTCTGGCGTCACATACGCGAGCGAAGCGGGCTGGCTCTGTCCCGCGGACCAGATATCGAAGAGCGAGCCTTCCGCGGTATCGCCGAGAATGCCGCCCTGCAGCCGCGTCCGCGCGCCCTCCAGCGAAATATGCCCCGCAAACACGTGCAGCGAATC
>Ga0210403_10004178_pt1 | contig 12472 bp, 11 predicted proteins | sample IncBWC19MmetaG_FD_150863 | JGI IMG/M metagenome (GOLD analysis project Ga0210403, IMG submission 150863) | Forest soil microbial communities from Barre Woods Harvard Forest LTER site, Petersham, Massachusetts, United States - Inc-BW-C-19-M | ecosystem: Environmental > Terrestrial > Soil >... | reverse complement strand
GGCTGGCATATGTTGTGCGTGAGGGCGATTCCTAAATCATAAATTACGGCTCAAAGGAGACCGTATGAGCTCGTTCAATGCCGCCATAATACTTGCTCTATATAGTCTTCTTGCTGGTCTATTGACGCCTGCACAGGTCGAACACACGGAAGCCCCAGCAGATACGGAGTTGAGACGGATCCAAAACATTGCGCCGGAGGAGATGTGGAACCGTGTAACGGAGTGTGCTTTTCCCAGGTATCCCGCACTTGCCATCGATTCTCACATAACGGGTACGGTAGATATCGGCCTGGGCGTTTCGCCAGAGGGTCATGTAGCTAAGAATTCTCGTGTGCTTGATGGTCCTCCCTTGCTCGTTCAGTCGGCGATGGATGCAATGCGCCAATGGAAATTCAGACCAAATGTAGTTCAAGGAGAGGTGACCTGGTCTCGGGTACGAGCGTTGGTTCATTTCAATTCGGACGGGACGACTGCCGTCGACTTGGCCCCCGCAATCTTGGCGGACAATTTTGGAGACCCAGGCACACCGAAGTCGACGGCAGTGTCGTTTCCGAGACCGCCGAGTTCACCTGTGTGCAAGCCCACGAATGAACCCGCCCAAACCCCGATGCTCGTAGACGGCGCCTACATACTAGGCATCGGCGGGATAGGCTTCCCTAAGTGCATTGAATGCCCTGATCCGTCTTATTCCGACCAGGCGCGGTCCGCGAAGGTCTCTGGAATTGTTGTGCTCCACCTGATCGTCACAGCGGAAGGTCGAGCCTCGAATATCCAGGTCAAACGTTCGCTTGGACACGGCTTGGACGAACAGGCGATCGAGGCCGTAGAAAATTGGCGGTTCGAGCCAGCCGTTGGCCCGGAGCACCGGCCTGTGCCTGTTTGGACCGACATCGAGGTCAATTTCCGGATTAAATGACCGCTCGCAAAGGTCTTCATCCTGGACCTCGAGCACACGAGTCCTGATTAACACAGAGAAACCGAGCGCCTGAAGTACTGGGCCGGACTTTTCTGGTTAGCCGACAGTCTCAACCGATGGTCCAACCTACATCGCTCAAAGATGGCCGTGAGGATCAGCCAACAACGTTCGTAACGCTTCTCGCAAATCTCATTCACTGCAAGAATCCAGGAATCGCAGGTCCGGACAGTTTCTATATGGATATCGAAGGGTGTGCCCCGCATACGTCGATTTCGATGCCTACTAATGGCCCCAGAACCGAAAATCAAGTTTGCTAACATCTTGCTAACAACTGCGCCCAAAACTGCCTATTTCTGAGCGAATCGGAGATGGGAAATCGCTTGAAATCCTTGGTATTTAGGTCTCCGAGAGGCAATTGACAGGTCGTGGGTTCAACCCCCACTCTCGGCTCCATTCACCCATGTCGGGTCGCTCACATGTGTCGGTCCGCTTACTCTGTCCAACCCTGCCGTCCCTCGCTAAAAGGAAAAACCTAACCCATCGATTAGGAATTTGCGGTTGTCAATTTGATGTATACTTTACGAAGTTCCGAGCGAGTTGTTTTCAGAGGTGTGCCCATGAAAAAGCCCCTTACTCTTTTTGTCGCTCTCTTACTGGGTACGACGGCCGCTTCCGCCGGCCCCAAACCGCAGCCCGGCACGGTTCTTTCTCAGAACTCTGTAGAGTGTGGAACAAAGAAATCCAAGAAGCAGGACATTGATCTCCTCTGCCATCAATATGTCGTCCGCTCCGGCTCCACCGACTACACCATTCGTCAACCGAAGCCTTCTGAGCAGAACTTGATTCCGCTAAACACAGCGATCCAGTTCACCCTTGACAAAAATAAGATGAAATTCAAGGTGAACGGAAACTCATTCGAATTCATAGTCGTCTCTCAAGCCGCTGCGACCTCTACCCCGAACCGCCAGTAGCTCACGCTGCCGCGCGCTCGCCTAGCAAGACAACGCTCGACCTAATTTGAAATTTCCCCCCCTATCTTATCTCAGCGACTCAACCGCACTAGGCTGCCGGTTCCCAAATCACCAATCCTGGGAAGAAACTCGCTAACACGGCGGCAAGAATCGACCCGGGAGGTGCTGATTCGTCTCCCCATTTCAAGGCGCCTCCCTGAAATTGCAATCCCACTGCAAAGTGGCCATCGGGCAGCCGCTGACAGTACACAACGCGAGCGAGCCTGCGCAGATCGCCTTGCAACGAGGTAATCATCAACCGTTCGTTCAGTTCTCGAGCATGGCCAGTCAAGACCCTCATTCCAAGTGAACACACGTTTTCCGTGGCGGTCCGCTCCGCCAGGTCCGGGTCCAGTATGGTGGAAATCTGAAGCGGGATTGCTGCCTCAATTCGCTTTTCAAATCTTCCAGACCGCAAGGACATTAGTGAAGTAACCTTCCCAACCGGAGTGTGCCGGCTGACACCGGGCGGGGGGGAGCCAATCGTTCCTCACCATCGACAGACCTACTGTGCCGAGCACTCTCTCATTCCTGCGCCGGTTCTCCAGCGCAGGCGTTTGCCTGCGTCTCCCGCGCAAGTTCCGATCTTTCCGTCTTCCGCTCTTTCACGGCACGATCGGTTTACGCTCTAAATTCTTCAATCAAAATAAGCGGCGGCAAAATTAACTCAATCGGGTGAATCCCCCATTTAGGGCGGGGATAAACTTGGAAAGGTGCCGTGGCAAGATCTGATGGTTCAAGGTTGGATCAGGCCGTTTCGAATCGCGTAGCGAACCAGGCTGGCTGTTTCGTGAATGTCCAGCTTTTTCATCAGGCGCGCGCGGTGCGATTCCGCGGTTTTCACGCTGATGCCCAGGTGCGTTGCGATGTCCTTCGTGGACTTACCTTCGCCCACAAGCTGCAACACCTGCCGCTCGCGCGCTGAAAGCGGATCGGGAGTGACATAAGTTTTGGAAAGATACGCATCCACCACCGCGCGCGAAATGTTGGGACTCAGATACACCGACCCGCGACATACCTCTTGAATCGCGTGAACCAGGTCGGATCCCGCCTGGCTCTTCAACACGTAGCCTCTCACGCCGGCGCGCAGCGATTCCGTTACATACTGTTCTTCATCATGTTGGGTCAGCAGAATTACCTTGGTCTTTGGTGAAGACTTCTTCAGTTCGCGCGCCGTATCCACACCGTTCAGCAGCGGCATGCTTATGTCCACGATGGCGACATCGGGATTCGCTTCCATCACCGAGCGCAGGGCCTCCTGACCGTCTGACGCCTCGGCAACGATTTGAAATCCGTGCTTCTCCAGCAGGGCTCGCAGCCCCTGGCGAATCAGCGCATGATCATCTGCGAGTAGAACTCGTATCGGCATAGTTTCGAAGCCAGAATAGGAATTCCGATGGCAGGCAACAATCCGGTGATCGCCGGCGTTTTTGGAGGGGTAAAAACCTGAATGAACTGGGTTTAATGTCCTGAGGGCTGCGTCAGGCGGAAACAAGCTTCAGCCGTCGCACCGGACCTGAAATTCCAGTGCGACGCCGCATGAACTCTGTTGCGAATTTGCACTAGGGCTGGATCAGTCCTCGGCGCACCGCGTAACGCACCAGGCTCGCCGTCTCATGGATATTCAGCTTTTGCATGAGCCGCATCCGATGCGATTCCGCCGTCTTCACGCTGATGCCCAGCACCGTTGCCGTATCCTTGGTGGACTTGCCTTCGGCAATCAGCTGCAACACCTGGCGTTCGCGCACCGTCAAAGGATCCGCAGGCCTTTCTGATTTGTTCCGGTAGGCTTCCATCACCGCGCGCGAAATCCCCGGGCTCAGGTAAAACTCCCCTCGGCACACTTGCCGGATTGCCTGGATCAAGTCGTTGGCAACCTGATTCTTCAGCACGTAACCCTTGACGCCAGCCTCCAGTGCTTCGTGAATGTACTGCTCCTCTTCGTGTTGCGTCAGTAGAATCACTTTGGTCTTCGGCGCGGTGCGGAAGAGTCCCCGCGCGGCATCAATGCCATTAAGGGTCGGCATACTGATGTCCATGATCGCAACATCCGGATGGTGAGCCTCGATCAGTCGCACGGCATCCTGTCCGTCGGACGCCTCCGCCATCACCTGAAAGTGTTCACGCTCCAGCAGGGACTTCAGTCCCTGGCGAACAAGCACGTGGTCATCCGCGAGTACGATTCGTGTTGGCATCATTACCCTCCAATGGAAGTCGGATGGAAACTTCAGTCCCGTGGCCCGGGCGCGATTCAATCTGCAATGTTCCGCCGATGGCGCTCACGCGCTCGCGCATGGCGACCAGCCCCAGTCCCTTGCGGGGCATACCCTGGCCGCGGCGCACTTTGAATCCCGCGCCATCGTCCCGGATCGAGCAGCATTGTGTGAATTCCTCTCTCCACGCGCGAATCCACACGTTGCTGGCCTTCGCATGCTTCACGGCATTCGTCAACGCTTCTTGCACGATGCGATAGAGCGTCGTCTCCGTTGCCGTTGGCAGACGCCCGGAAAGTGTCGCATCGATGTGAATGGGTAAATTCGCCCGTTTCGAAATGCCGTCCGCCAAAAAGCGAATCGCCGGAATCCAGCCCAAATCATCCAGAATTGTCGGCCGAAGTTCGTGCGAGTAACGGCGCAGATGTTTTTCTACTTCGTTCAGAAGCTCTTTAATTCTGGTGAACTGCGCTTGTTGCTCCTCCGGCATTCCCATGGCAACTTCCGCCAAGGCCAGGTGAACAGCGACCAGCAATTGCCCTGCCTCATCGTGCACCGCGTACGCGATGCGCTTGATTTCTTCCTCCAGGGTTTCGTTCAATTGCCGCAGTGCCTTCACGGCATCCTGAAATCCGCGATGCGCCATCTCATACGGCGAAACGCACTCCCCCAGAAATTCAGCGCTGGCCCGTAGCAGTTCTTCCTGGCGCTGTCCGTTTTCCGCCGCCCGCATCAGATCAATCACTGCCTGGTGGTGCAGCGATGCCAGTTCCACGACGCTCAATTGCTCCTCAAGCGCCCGCCGCCCCAGTTCATAGGCCCGGCCCAATGCCAGTTCGCCGCCCTCGGTCGCGTATTCTTGCAGGGCGGAGTGGTACTCTGCTTCAAAATTCTCCAGCTTTCCCTTCCGCCGAACCGCGGTCTTCATGGGTTTATTCCAGTCAGCCGCGCCACCAGCACCAGCGCGTCGTCACTCCTATTCCGGTATTTGTTCAGAATTCTGTCCGCTGCCCGTTGTGGATTCTCCCGCGCATTCAGGCCTGCTGAAAAATCGCTCTGGATCCCGTCCGTTGCGAAGACCAGAGTGTCTCCCTGCGAAACCGGCAGAACGCTTGCCTGAAGAGATGGCAACTTGGACCCCACCACCCCGGCGCGCAGCAGCAGCGACTCTTGCGCATTTCCCTTCGCTGCATCCGCTCGCACCAGCACCCCTTGCACATTGCCAACGCCAAGCCAAGTCATCATTTTTTGCTCCGATGAAATAAACGCCAGGCTCAGCACCGCTCCGCGCGTCCCCTTCAGTTTCTCGTGGCATTGTTCCACGAGCGATATCACCGGTTCATCGACCGTAGCTCGGAGAAGCGCTGCGGCGGTCCTGGCGGCCTCGGCGGCTTCTTCGCCGTGCCCGATGCCGTCAATCACTGCAATCAAAACACCGTTTTGATTGCAGCACACCATATGCAAGTCTCCGGACTCGCCCTCGCCAGTGTGCGCGTGTTTTGCCAGTCCGTATTCGACCATCGGCTCGTTTATTGTCTCCACTTCTTCACCGCCACCAGGGTTCCCTTGCCGGGTTGGGAAGTTATCTCGAACTCATCCATCAGCCGGCGCACTCCCGGCAGTCCAAGTCCCAGGCTTCCTGAAGTGGAAAAGCCGTCGCGCAAAGCCTGGCGAATATCAATAATTCCGGGGCCGTCGTCGGATGCAACTACCAGAATGCCGACGCCGCTGGATCCGCTAATCCCTCTCAGTTTGATCTGACCCTTGCGTGCGTAGGAAACAATATTGCGTGCCAGCTCTGAGATTGCCGTGGCAATCAGCGTGGCATCACCGGAGGAAAAGCCAAGCTCGCTCGCCATGACCCGCCCTTTTTGGCGCGCAATGACGATATCCTGGTCGGAGTTGATTTCCACCCGAATTTCCCCGGCCGACACAATCGATCACCCTCACTTCGTCATTTTGAATTTTTCGTTCAAGTACGCCAGCCCTTCTTCCAGATCCAGTGCGGTCGCGACCCCTTCGAGCGTCAATCCAAGTTGCACCATCGCAAACGCAACTTCCGGCTGAATTCCCACGATCACCGTTTCCGCGCCGCGCAGGCGAATCATGTGCGCAATCTCTCGCAGGGTGCGCGATGCGAAGGAGTCCATCACGTCCATCGCCGTAACATCCACGATCACCGCGCGCGACCGAAACTTCACCACCTGCTGCACCAATCCCATTCGCAATTGATTCAAGTCTGCGTCGGAGAGAGCGGCTTGGAACGTCGCAATCAAAAACGCTCCCTGTTTGAGAATGGGAACTTCCACTGGCTTTTTCCTCTCCCGGGACTAATTGGGTTCTGTGATGGACGCTACTTTGTATCCCAACAGTCTTTCTGCTTGTTCGATCCCGCCCTGCAAATCGCCCACCGTGTTCATCTTGCCCAGGTCCACGCCAATCGTTACCAGTGTTTGAGCAATTTCGGGTGAAAGGCCGGTCACGATGACCGTCGCGCCCAAGAGCCGCGAAGCTTCGACCGTTTGCACCAGGTGGTTTGCCACCGTAACGTCCATCGCCGCAACACCGGTGATATCGATGACGACGACTTTTGCGCGGTTGGTGCGAATTCCACGAAGCAGTTGCTCCGTCAATTGCCGCGCGCGCTGCGGGTCGATCACACCGATGATCGGCAGAATCAGCAATCGCTCGCGAACCTGCAGCACTGGCGTTGACAGTTCGCGGATCGCTTCCTGCTGCTGGCGGATAACGCGCTCGCGCTCTTGAACGAAGCCGACCGCCACCGTGTTCGCAATGCGGTTTGCCGCTGGTTCGTAGGCGTCCAGAATGCGGTTCAGTTTCTTGAAATCGGTCTGGTATTTCGCGAAGAGGGAACGCGCCAGCACGTCGCGCAACAGCAGCACGATTCCCACAACTTCGTGCGTTTCAACGCCGCGGGGAATAATGCGTTCGGAAAGGTTTCGCGCGTAAGCTTGCAGCGCTTCGAATGCTTCCGTTTCCAGCGCTTCCACATAACTGTCATACACCGAGGTTGCTTCCGCGAAGATTTCTTCCTTGGTCATCGCGGTCAACAGGCGCGTTTCCGAAATGCGCACCACCCATTCCTCGCGCAATTGCGTTCGGTTCTGCCGAAGGTGGGCGACCAGCTCGCGAAGCAATTCTGATGGTTCTTCCGTGCGTTTGAGGTCGGGGTCCGGGATATTGCCATCTCGCTTCGCCATGAAAATTTTCTCCTGGGCGCAGATTGTCCGTCGCCGGGCCAATCCACTGCGTGAATCCGATAGGGACTTGACAGTGAATACCATCGGAAACCTGGTTCCTCAATCAAGTAAAATACCTCAAGATGCCTCAGGTAAACACCTTAGTATTTTATTGTTCGCAGATAGAGCTGGCAGCCTACCGAATTCAGTAACTCATTTACTATCATTTTGTTAGTTGCTTTTGAGACCTAAAAAAGGCGTGACCCGAACCGCCGGGGATGGCAGGTTTCTTCGCTCCGGGCTCCGAGATTTACCCTATTTACAGAGGGAAAGACTTCTGGTGGTTCGGCGTCCGGGTCTCCCGGGTTTCGGATGATTCCGGAGCGGATCGTCAAGTTTGCCACCCTGAGCACCCGACGCAGCGCTCCTGGTTAGGAAACGGCGGCCTTCCCGGCGGTGTGGGACGTTTCCTTCGCCCGGCTCGAGCTTGGTTCGGGACCCGCCCAGGCGCGGCGAAGCTCTTCGGCCCTGCGGATCACCCGCTCCGTCAGGTCATCCGCCGGCTGCACGATCTTTGCCGAGTCTTTTTTCGCGTTAACCGGGAAAATCTCGAGAGTTTCCAGCTTTTCGAATACCTGCTTCATTGCCTTGTCAGGATTCCGCAGGAAGTCCGTGCCACGAATCCTCGTGAAGACCCACCCCATTCGTTCCAGCACTGCCTGACGGTCCATGTCCTCCGGGATTTTTTCCAGCGCGTGATACCGATCGCCGTCACATTCAATCGCCACCCGCCTCCGGTCACCTTCGACAACCAAATCAATTCGGAATGCACCCACGCGCCATTGCGGATGTACTCGATATCCCGCTGCCAACAGCCGTTTCATCACTTCACGTTCGAACGGCGATTGTGCGCGATTTTCTTTTTCTTCTAGCGCCCGCATCAAGTGGGTCGGATCCTGGGCATGCTCGATCAGTTGCCGGCGCAAATCGTCGGCCTTCAAATCATTTTGCGGGCTCAGCGAATGCACCACCCACATCTGATCGCGCGCGCGGCTAGCAGCCACGTTGAACCGCTGCTTGAACAATTCTTGATCGCGCAGGGAAAGCGGGCCGCGCTCCGCCGTATCCACAAGCGAAATAAACACCACATCGCGCTCATCGCCCTGGAATTGCGCCGCATTCCCGCAGAGCAACCGGTGATGCTCGCAGAGGTCCGGCGAAAGATGCTTCCGCAACAGGTTATCGATCTCCAGCGCCTGTTCGTCGCCAACCAGTGATACCACTCCAAAACTGGTCGGTTGCCCCGACTCATTTTTCTGATATTCCGGCTGCTCCATCGCCGCGGTCAGCAGCGAAGCCACTCCAATCGCCTCCTGCCGGTTAACTTTCCCGTCGCGGCTGGATCCGCCAACCCGGTACGCGACTGTGTGCGGGCGCACCTGTACCCGGCTGGCATCACGCAACGGCTTGATCCGCTGGTCGTAGGAAATCATGTTGCTGAACTGGATGATTTCCGGAACGCAGCGGAAATGCTCCACCAGGCAAGTCGTCCCGCCAAAGGACTGCCGCGCCAGATCGTAAATAGAAATTTGGCCGTCATAGAGATCGGAGTTCGGCACGCCCGGCAGGTACTGGAAAATAAGATTCTGGATGATCCCAAGGTCTTGCCCCACCGCGGACGGGCTCACCTGTTCGTGGTCGCCGACAACTAGCGCCGTCTTGCCAAGATAAAGTGCCACCAGTGCCATCACATCGCTCTGGCTCGCCTCATCGATAATCACCACGTCAAACCGCGTGCTGCATGGATCAAAATTCTCCACCACGCGCGACAGCGGCATAACCCAGACGGGAACCGCACTCCGGCATTCGGACATTTTTCTCGCGGCTTCCGTGCGCAACAACGAAACGCGGAGCCCATGGCCTTTGCCAATCCGCCGGATGGTGTCCAGCCAGCCGACCAGCGCCTGCCGTTGGCGCGACGAAGTCCGCCGTGCCTGTGCAGACCACGCTTGTGTATCAATCAGCCCCACGGTCGCGCGCCGCAGTTGCTCGCGCAGTTTTTCGCTCTTCGTCTGCAGAGTTTCAATCGAGACGCTGGCGCGCCGGTCCAATTCATCGTTGAGCTGCCGCCAGGTCCACGCCGATGCCGGATCGCGCGGCGGTTCGCCTCGGCCATGCGCACCGGTGCGGTTTCGAATCGCGCCTGCCCATGCGGGCGCTGCGCTCTCCAACTTTGCAAGCAGCGCACGGCGCAAATCCAAATCTGCTTGCTGGCTCTTGAGTTCCAACAACCGCTCATAGGCCTCGCGGTACTCGCTCGAATCCTCGTCGATGACAGACGAAAGCAGTTTCGCCGTTGCTTTAGAAGCTTTCGCCGCCCGCCCCGCCAGCTTCAGGCGGGCTTTCAGATCGCGAAGTTCCTCCTCGAATTGCAGGAGCTTCTGCTTTTTGATACGCGATTCAAGAATCGGGAGCAGGGAATCGGTCACCGCCTTTCCGATCCGCACAAGCTCGCCATGCGCTCCGACGACTGCGGGTTGCTCCGCCAGAAATTTGTCCCACTTGAAATCCAGATCCGTCAGCTGTTCTTGCAGGGGGAGCCAGGTATGTTCGTGCCATCCCAGGCAGTCCTCCTGCGCGTCGCAATATTGCATCAACGTTTTCTCGATCTCGGTCCCCATCTGCCCGGACGCCGGAGTCCCCAGCGTTGCCATCTGGCGATCCCAGCGGCCGCAGAGTTCCTGCCGCAATTTCTTCAGTCGCGCCAATCTCAGCAACGCGATGAAATGGTCCGAATTGCGCGGCGACGCGTTGTTCACCTTCGCTGTTTCGATGAATTGGCCCCACGGCTTATGAGTGAACAGCGTGAACGAGCCAAGTTTGCCGCCGGTCTCCAGATGGGCAAGAATTTCAGCGGCAATCCGCTCCTGGTCCTCATAGGGAGGATTGTTGGGCAACTCCGGGCCGTACTTAACGAAAGATTCCTGCGCATTCGCCGCATCACGGTGGACCAGCCGCACAAGCTCCACCAATTGATCCCAGGGTTTCCGGTGAGCCCCTCCATATTTCCCGGCGTAGACCGCTTCGAGTTTCCACTTATCTTTTCCCGACAGGGGCTCCACGGCTTGCAACAAACTCATCGACAAAGCCTCCAATTCCTCGGGACTCCCCTCCGGAACTCCGCTTCGCCACAAATCCGAGCGCAACTCCAGTTCTTCCATGCTCAACCGGTTTCGCTCATTCAGTGAAGCTTCAAACTCTTCCGGCCTCGGCAGTTCATGAAGCTCCGGCAAGTGAGCCGCAAGCTCGATCTCGTCCTCCCGCGAAAGGGAAGTGTTCGTCCGATACAAGTCGGCCAATTCCCCGGGAGTAAGAGGCAGAGGAGCTACTGCGGCGACGGGGCCTGGAATCCAGCCAAGAGATTCCTTTTCCTTTGCTACACTCCGCGCCGCATCGGCCGGAGGCCACGTCTTGCCCGCAATGACAATGTCGCGATATTCGTCCGCCCGCGCTTCCGCAAGTTGCTTTCGGATTTCCTCCAACTTTTTCACAATGTCGCCGCGTACCGATTCCAGTTTCTTCGCTTCCAGTTCCAGCGAAACCGCATCGGCTCGTGACAGCCGTTCCGCGATCGAGCCCACTGCGCTTTCGAGCTGCTTCCGGCTCTCCAGATCACTCTCCAGCAGGCTCACACACAGCGGTCTCAGCTCCGGCACAATGTGGTGGCGCACCATGCGCAGTGCTTTCGTCGCCTGGCTGGTAACCAGAACGCTCTTGCCCTGCGCCAGCAAATGCCCGATCAAATTTCCGATCGTGTGCGTTTTGCCCGTGCCTGGCGGCCCTTGCACCAGCACTCCCCTGTGCAATTCCAGTTGCTGCGCAATTCGAATCTGTTCGGGGTTGGCGGGTTTGCTCAACAGCACTTCTCCCGCGGTTACAGTCGCCTCCGCTGTAGCCGGCTCCGCTTCCTCCAAAGCTCGATTGGGAGACTCCTCGCCAACGATGTTCAACAGCGACCATGGAAGATCTTCCCGCGTCCGCAGGTCCGCAAGGATGCCTTGAATGGAAGCGGCGAATCCAAGCGTACGTGCGCGCAGAAATACCAGCGGGTCGCGGCCGATGCAGGGATCGCCCTGCTCTTCCGCCGGCGCCCTGTCCTCAAGGAACTCTCCCCGCGGCGACAACTGGATAACCAGCCGCTTCAAAAATCCCGAAGTCGATCCATTCACCAGCGGATGAAAACCTCCCTGCTCCAGTTCTTCACGGCACCGGCCAATCGCGCGCCCGTCCACGTCAGTCATCGATTGAAATAACGCCGAATACAGTTCAACGGGGTGATCGGCTTCGGAAAGGGTGAATTCCGGTACAGCCGCGTTGAAGTGCAATTGCAGGCGCTGCAGCAGAATCGGATGGTAGATATTTCCCTCGGGCCGACGCCAGCTAAGGATGCCGTCCCCCAAAACCAATTCCACGCGCTCGGCTTCGCGTTCAATCCGCCCATAGAGCGCGTACAACGTCTCAAATATCTTCATCGCCGCCCGAGCCGGCCGTTCGCTCTGCGTCCATTCGTCGCGAGACGCTTTCCAGCGTTCGAGCGCCGCGCCCCTCGCCTTGTTTTCATCAAAGTTCACAACGCGGGGACTCCCGGACGGATCCGCATCAGCCAGACTTTCGCGAATCGCGATTTCCTCCGAAGGGTTCTCCCACCCAGCTGCCAACCAATTCGCAATCTCCTCCGGTGGCTCCGGGGGACGCGTCAAAACAGGACGCTGGACTTTCACCAGAAACTCCCCAGCTCCCTGACTTTCGGCGGTCTGATTTTCCTTCGTGGTTTTTGCTTTCGAAGCGGTGGATTTTGCCGCCCCGCGCTTGATCGTCGGATGGCTCGGCAAGCCATGAAGCCACAAGCTCCACGGCTGCTCGCGAATTTGCCGTTTCGCGGGGTTGCGGTGCTGGTTCAGCGCTTCCAAATACCGGAATACGCGCGTAAGTTTGTCGCGGGCGATGCGCAGTTTATCGGAATCCATGCGGGCACACCTTCTAAGGACACGTATAGATGCTGAATTGGGCTGTGGAACCCTCAGAGTAGCAACGTCCCTGCCCCTTGCTCAATAGAACTCCAGTAGTACTCCA
>Ga0210403_10004177_pt1 | contig 12473 bp, 14 predicted proteins | sample IncBWC19MmetaG_FD_150863 | JGI IMG/M metagenome (GOLD analysis project Ga0210403, IMG submission 150863) | Forest soil microbial communities from Barre Woods Harvard Forest LTER site, Petersham, Massachusetts, United States - Inc-BW-C-19-M | ecosystem: Environmental > Terrestrial > Soil >... | reverse complement strand
GCGGCGAGCCGTCCTTGGCGCTGCCCACTGTGATGCCGCGCAGGTAGCCGGGATTCACGGTGGAATTGGATTGCGAGTCGCTCACGTAGAGCGTGTCATCCTTCGAGATGTAGACGGCGCTGGGCCGGCCGAATTGCTTCCACGCAGCGATGAAATTTCCATCCTGATCGAAGATTTGGACGCGGCTGTTGCTGCGGTCCGCGACGTAGACGAGATTGCGCGAGCCGCCGACGGAGATATCGTGCGGTTGATCGAATTCGCCCGGACCGGAGCCGTGGTGTCCCCAGGTCTTGATGAATTTTCCGTCGTTTGAGAATTTCACAACGCGGTCATTCTTGCCGTGGCCGTCGGTCACAAAGATATCGCCATTGGAGGCGATGGCGATGCCGCTGGGCTGGTCGAACGTGTCGGGGCCATTCCCGGCAACGCCTTCCGTGCCGATGGTCATGAGCACTTTTCCGGTGGAGCTCAGCTTGAACACCTGGTGGCCGCGCACCACGCCGTTCACGTCTTTCGCGGAAATCCCGAGAACCGTCTCACTGGCGTTGGCGTCGCTCGCCCAGATGTAGCCCTGGCGATCCACCGTAAATCCGTGGGGAAAGGCGAACATCCCGCTGCCGAAGCTCGTCAGCAGCTTTCCGGCCGGATCGAATTCCAGAATCGGCGGTTCGGTGCGGCCAACGCAGGTGGCGTAGCCCGCGGGCTCGGTATTGAAGCAGCGATGAAACACCCAGATGTTGCCCTCGGGATCGATGTCCGCGCGGATCAGCTCGCCCCAGTGCCCGCCATTCATACTCGCGGGAAGCGTGGGCCAATTCTCGACCAGGCGATACGGGTTCGGGAGATCGGTCTGTTTGGGATACTGCTTTTCCTGGGTGCGCGCCGCGGAGACAAGCGCGGCGATGGCCGCGAGCAGAGCAATCGGCTTGAAGCACGTTCGCCGCAAAAATTTCATCGCATCACCTTTCCAATGGAAATACTTATACACCAGGCGCGCCCTCGGATGAATCCCGCGACGTTACTCCGGCATGAGCTGTTTGATGAGGTCAGGAGAGTCGATCTTCCAGTCGTCCGCGAGGAGGTGGGCTTTTCGCAAGATCATTTCGGTTCGATAATCCATCTCGATGGGAATCGCCCCTAGATCAAGCGGAACCGCGTCGAGAATTTTCGTTGGAATTCTCAGCCAACGAAATTCCTTGTCCGTGACGAGCGAAGCCCCGCCCCAGGCAAACTCAATCCGGTAGGTTCCGAGCTGCCCGCGTACTTCCAGCCACGACTTGTGAATTTTGCAGCGGTCTTGAATCGGGGTTTGAGGCACCACGAGCGAAAGCACTTCCCACCGAAGTGCGACGAGGCACGAAAATTCGTGGAGATCGAACCGATCCGTGAAAATCCCCGTGCCGCGATCGCCCTGATCGGCCCATGTTTCGTCGGCGCCGACCGCGGAGACCGACGTGAATAAATCAATATCGCGCATCACTTCCGAATACAAGATCGCGGGAACCTCATCCACGGCGACTTCGCGGCCATCGCGATAGAAACGCACCTGGTCGGAGCCGATGAATAAATTGATTCCCGCGCCGGACTGCTCGCCGAGTGCCGATTCCAAAAGCGAGCGATCGCGATCGGGGGGCAAGTCGACGTAAAATTCGACGCGCATGTTCCAGGGATCGAGCTTCTTGGTCGGAACGTTAGAGCCGTCAAAATTCGCGCCCATCAACCTGTAGTCCCAGCCCTGGACGCGGCACAAACCCGCAAATTGATGCTGCCGCATCAAGATGCCCGCGAAGCGGTTCGAGTACATTCGGGTCTCGCGCTCGCCGTCCGTGACTTCGTAGAACTCGCGAAAGGCCTGTCGGAACGGCTGGCGGATTTTCGAGGCGAAAATCCCTTCGCGCCATCGTTGAATCTCGGCCGGATCCGAAGCGAGCGGATGCCAAAGCCGTACCGTTTGTGCCGGACTGATGTCGACTGCGCGTCCCGACGAGTCGGCCACGCCCTCGCCCAGCCACATCCCCGAGCGCTCCCAGCCCTGATCGTTCCGAAAAGCCCAGATCAATCTCCGGCCCAGAAATCCAAGCAAAGGATGGTCGACGTAGTATTTTCGCCAGTGGCCGAAAGGCATGCCTTTCAGCTGCATGAATGAAGATTCCAGACGGGCACGCTGCGCGAGATGAGCCTGCTCGAGTTCCTTGGCAAACGAAACGACGGCGCGAACTTCTTTCGGAAACGCCTTCTTGATTGGCGACGGCGCGGACTTTGCCGGCTTCCCATCCGAGGTTCGCCAACGGACACTCACGCGTCCGTCTTCACCCAGGCCGATCACCGCTTTAGCGTCGCCGACTTTCATTTCCGCCGTACCCTGCGCGTTCAGCCCATAGTGCCCGACGGAAAGGTCCTCCAGCTCCTGCACTGACAGACCGCTCCGTTCGGCCGCTTGCTGGAGGGATTTTTCAATCAGGCGGCGGGCGACGGAGTATTTGACCTTTGCGCGCAGGCGCGTCAGTTGCGCAACGGCTTCGCTGCACTCCATCGCACCCAGCGCTTGCGAGCATGCGAATCCCACTTTTTGCGAGACCGCGCCCAGCGCTCGGACCTTGCGAAGGCAGGCAATTCCAAAGTCGGCGATGGCCAGCGCGGTTTCCCGGTCGTTGCGTTGCGCCAGACACCAAACGACGCCTTTCTGGTACGGCGAATCCTCGATGGGAGACCGCGCTTCGGGCGGCTGACCCGGCGTAGGGCCGAGCGCCAGCCAGCGCAGCATAGCGGGGAACACTTCATCCTCGCCAAGCATCGTCATCAATTCATGCGCTTTCTTCTGCCACTTCACGCCCGGCACGGCTTGTTCCAGGCCGCGGCAGTGTTCGAGCACACCTTCCCAGCCGGCGCGCGTGATTTCGTCCTTGGCGTTGATCTCATCGAACACGATCTGAGCCCAGGGGCCGCGCCCGGGATCGAGTTGCCTCTCTCCCCCGTCATGGATTAGCTCCGCAATGCGCTCCCTGAATTCCTTGGCGTCCGGCTGGATCTTTCCGCTCGGGCTGGGCGCCAGGCGCAAATGAAGCTTCCGCAGCTCCGAGCGAATTTCATCGGTCAGCTGCTCTCGCGATAGGCGCGAAACGAGTTCCCGGATCGGAAAATACATGTGGGCCATGGAGCCTGTTGCGCCAACGTATTCGCGGAGCAAGTGTAGAACCAAGTCGCCCGGCAACGGTTTCGGCGCCCGGGACAGAGCAATCTGGATACATTCGGAAAGCGACATGCAAACGCGGTAGCCTTTGGCCAGATGTGCCTCAGCCCGCAACCATTCGAAGCAATGGTCCAGAAACGCCAGAAGCACCGGCGGCTCGGCGCGTCCCAGGGCTGCGAGCGCGGAATTGTTCTCTTTCCAGGCGATCGTCTCGCGGAGCATTTGCTCGACGCTGCGGAACGCAACAGGACGGTGGTTGCTCGTGGCGGCGATACCTTCGTAGATGGCCAGCGCCTGCTTTTCTGACTCAGTCATCGGACACGCTTCCCAGCCCTCGATCGTCGAACAATTGTAGCGTCAACCTTTACGCGGCACTCGAGGCGAGCACACAGTCGTTACTTGTTACTGCTCGAAGACAAAGTGACTTCGGGAGAAGATTCGTTGACCTACCACTCAGCCGCCCGTATAATATGGGTTTGCAAATTGTGTCTGGAGGGGCGATGTACGCCGTCATTCGAAGTGGTGGAAAACAGTACCGGGTTGCTCCCGGCGATACGGTTCAGGTGGAAACCCTGCCCGGCAGCGTGGGCGGGGATGTGACGTTTGGCGACGTGGTCGCCGTGGCCACCGACGAGAAGAAAATGATCACCGGCGCGGAAGCCGCCAAAGCCAAGGTTGTCGGCAAGATTGTTTCGCACGGGCGCGGTCCGAAGCTCACCGTGTTCAAATATCGCTGCATCAAGCAGTACAAGATTGTTCGCGGCCACCGGCAGAATTACACAGCCGTGCAGGTCAGCGGCATCGAGCTGTAAGCGCCGCGGGCGCGGATTCAGGGGAAATTGCGATGGCACATAAGAAAGGCGGCGGCTCCTCAGTTAACGGCCGCAACTCACCCGGCCAGAGGCTGGGCGTCAAGAGATTCGGTGGGCAGCTCGTCCACGCGGGCACGATCTTGATTCGCCAGCGCGGCACCCGGCACAAGCCCGGTGACAACGTCGGGCGCGGCAAGGACGACACCTTGTTCGCGCTGATCGACGGCGTCGTTCTGTTTCAAGACAAGGGCCAGGACGGGCGCTTCATCAGCGTCCTGCCTCCGGAGCAAGCCGGCGCAAAAGAACCGGCGCCTGTAGCTTCTTCAGCGAACTAACTGAGTTTTTTGAATTGAGGCGAGGCGTCCCGAGCCGCTTGGGACGCCTTTTTCATTGCGCGAATCAATTCAAGGGGGTGAACTCACATGGCCAAGGCGAGGGAGTTTACCGTTACGATTGAGGATAAGCCGGGCGCGTTAGGCAGATGCTTCCAGGCTCTGGCCGAGCGCGGCGTGAACATTCTCGCGTTCCAATCCTACGTGGAAGAGCGCGAAAGCCTGGTGCGCTTTCTGGCGGACAACCCCGACGCCGCGCGGTCCCTGCTCGGCGGTCTGCGCATGATCTTTGAGGAGACGGAAGTCGCCGTGGTCCGCCTGGCGCACCGCCCCGGTTCCCTCGGTCGCGCCGCGGTGCGGCTCGGAGAAGGGCAAATCAACATCGATTATTCGTATTGCGGAATCGAGCCCGGCTCGACGAAACCGCTGCTGGTCTTCGGAGTGGATAGCGTAACCAAGGCGTCGAACCTGCTGGACGAGATCGCCGAGGAAAAAACCGCGCCCGCAAACTAGCAAGATCGAACTTCAGCGCCAAGCATTGGACCTGCCAAGACCCCAGCACACCCCCAATCCCAGCAGATGGCCGTTCACACCGACGACAGCAACTAAGGTCAAAACGCAATCACGGATGTCGGAGCCGGACTGTGGTCTGCGGGACCGAAGTGCAGCGCTCCCGCACCGCAGTCCAAGCTCTAGCCTTTGCAACCCCGGCCTTCGCTCGAAGCATTCTCAATCCCGCCAAACATCCCGGAGTGCAATTCAGCCTCGCGGTATCGTATTCTGTATACGGCGGCACTCAACCCATGGTCTTTGTCGACGAAGCGAAGATTTACCTGAAGGCCGGCAACGGCGGGAACGGCTGCGTCGCGTTTCGCCGCGAGAAGTTCGTGCCGCGGGGCGGCCCTTCGGGCGGCGACGGCGGGCACGGCGGCAGCATTTATCTGGAGGCGAATCCGCACGACAACACCCTGCTGCGCTACCGCTACAACCGCGAATTCAAAGCCGATCGCGGCCGCCACGGTGAAGGCTCGAACTGTTCCGGGCACTCCGGCGCGGACATGATTCTGGCGGTGCCCGTCGGCACGGTCGTCAAGGATGAGGATACCGGCGAGCAGATCGCCGACCTCACTAAGCCGGGCGAGCGCGTCCTGGTCGCGCAAGGCGGACGCGGCGGGCGCGGCAATCAGCACTTTGCGAAACCGTGGCATCAGGCGCCGCGCGAGTCGGAGGAAGGTCAGCCCGGCGTCGAACGCCACTTGCACCTGGAATTGAAGCTGCTCGCGGACGTCGGCCTTGTCGGTTTTCCGAACGTCGGAAAATCCACACTCATTTCGCGCATTTCCGCCGCGCATCCGAAAATCGCAGACTATCCCTTCACGACGTTGCAGCCCGGTCTTGGAGTCGTGTCGGCGGACGGCGTTCCCGGAAAGCCTTCGGAAAAAGGCGGCGGGCGCACCTTCGTAGTAGCGGATTTACCGGGCTTGATTGAAGGCGCGCACACGGGCGCGGGCCTGGGTATCCGCTTCTTAAAACACATCGAGCGCACGCGAATCATCGCGCACGTGATCGACACGAGCGACGCTTCCGACCGCGATCCCGTGCGCGATTTCGAGATCATCGAGGGAGAACTCGCTGCGTTCAGCGAGAAACTCGCGCAAAAACCGGTGATCGTCGTGGCGACAAAGCTGGACGCCACGACGGATCGGACGCGCCTCGAAAAGCTGCGCGCATTTTGCGCGGCGCGCGGGCTTGAGTTCCATGCGATCTCGTCCGCCTCCGGCGAAGGTATCCCGCAGTTCGTGCGCGCCCTGGCTGACGCACTCGATCGACTGGCGCCGCCGGAACCCATCGAAGAAACCCCCGAGCCCGCAAGCTCAGCGGCGGCGGATTCAGACCAGCCACTGGATCAAGAAACGCCCATGCCGGCGCCACCGTCTACCGCGTCACCTACGGCGCCTCCCGCGCGTACGCGAGCCCGAGCCGCCGCCCGACGGAAAGAGGGCCGTTGAGCATCGCGCCGCCGGAAACCCCTGAGACGGTCCGTGAGCACGGGCGCGAACGCGAGCGGCGTGTCGCGCTCTTCGGGGGCACATTCGATCCCGTTCATATCGGCCATCTCGCGGTGGCTCGCGCCGCGGAACGCCGCTTTCACCTGGACGAGATTCAATTCATTCCCACGGGCCATCCGCCGCACAAGCATCGCCGCGGGATGGCTTCCTATGCCGACCGCTACGCCATGGTTTCCATTGCCTGCGCCGATCATCCGAAATTCGTTCCATCGCTCGCCGAATCGGGCCCCGACCATTCCGGGCGTGAGACGTTCTATTCCGTGGACACAGTGCGGCACTACAGGCAAAAAGCGCACGGCGGCGTACATTTTTATTTTTTGCTGGGCGCGGATTCGTTTCTGGGCATTCCGAACTGGAAGGACTATGAAACCCTGCTCGGCCTCTGCGACTTCATCGTAGCGAGCCGCCCCGGATTCAACGTCGCCGCGCTTCGCCTGGTAATCCCGCCGGAGCTTTTCGCCCGCCGCGGCGCGGCGCACGCCCCGCTCGATCCCCGCGCGATTCCGCTGCGGCGCACCGTGGTCTATGTGCTCGACGCGGTCTCCAGCCACGTTTCCGCCACCGATGTGCGGCATCGCTTGGATCGAAACCATTCGATTCACGGGCTTGTGCCGCCGCGCGTCGAGGAATACATTAACAAGAAGGCTCTGTACCGGTGACCGCAAGAAAGGACTCGATTCCGCCCCATGTTCGCGCGGCCGTTTGCGCCGCGCAGGAGAAGCAGGCCGCGGACGTTGTCCTGCTCAACCTCGAGGGACTCAGGGCGTTCACCGACTTCTTCATTATCTGCACCGGATTCAGCTCGCGGCAGGTCGAAGCCATCTGCGACGAAGCAGAAAGGTGCCTCGAAGAAATCGGCGTCCGGCTATTGCATCGCGAGGGAAAGCCGGGCGGCGAGTGGATGCTACTCGATTTCGGCAGCCTGATCATGCACGTGTTCACCGAAAACGCCCGCCGTTTTTACGACCTTGAGAGGCTGGGGCGCTCGGCGAGCCGTGTGGAATTCGAGGGAAATGCGCCGGCGGAGGCGGAGGGATGAGCGAGCCGCTGACGATAAACACCCGCACCGAAACGCGCATGCCGTGGATCGCCGTGGATCCCGCGTCAAAGGCCGTGCTCGATCTCGCGCGCAAGGTTGCCGACACCTCCACCACACTTTTGATCACGGGCGAGAGCGGCACCGGAAAAGATCATCTCGCGCGGCTGATCCACGAACTTGGACCCCGGCGCGACGCCCCATATCTGAAAATCGATTGCGCCAGCCTGCCGCAGGAACTCGTGGAATCGGAGTTGTTCGGGCACGAGAGGGGCGCGTTCACAGGCGCCGTGGAGCGCAAGCTGGGGCGCCTGGAGATGGCCGGCGCGGGAACGATCGTTCTCGATGAAGTCGCGGCGCTTTCACCCGCGACGCAGTCCAAATTATTGCGCGTGCTCGAGGAGCGGCAGTTCGAGCGCCTGGGCGGCACGGAAACGATCTCCATCGAGGCGCGCCTGATCGCACTGACCAACGCCGACCTCGCGCGCCTCGTTTCCGAAGGTCAGTTTCGCGGCGATTTATTTTTTCGGCTGAGCGTGCTGGCGATTCCCGTGCCTCCGCTGCGCGCGCGCCCCGCGGATATTCTGCCGCTCGCCGAGATGCTGCTGCAGCGCGGCGCGCGCGTGCACGGCCGCGCAGGAGCGGCATTTTCCGAGCAGGTGAGGCAACTGCTGACCACGTATTCCTGGCCGGGAAACGTGCGCGAGATGAGAAACGCAATCGAACGCGCCCTGGTTTTTTCGGGTGGAGCGGCACTCATCCCCGAGGATTTTCCCGAGTCGGTGCGCACGGCGGATTCCGGACTCTCCGGCTCGCTGCGCTCCCTCGATGACATGGAACGCGACACCATTCGCGCCACGCTCGAAGCCACGCGCTACAAGATCGGCAAGACCGCGCAAATCCTCGGCATCAGCCGCAAAACCCTCCTCGACAAACGTAAGAAATACGGATTGAATTGATCGCCACGCCGCGGATTACGCTCAAAGCATTCCGATCGGGATGTCGCGGATGAAATACCGCAGGTGAAGTGCTGCCGATGAAAATTCATTTCGTCATGCTCGGAAAAACACGGCGGGCGGAAATCCGCGCCCTGCTTGATGACTATTCTGCGCGGATTGGGCGATTTGCCGAGGTGCAGGTGACGGAATTGCGTGAGGATTCGGCGGCGCTGCGCAAGCTGACTCTTGATTCTGCCGCGACCGTCGTTTTGCTCGACGATGCGGGCAAGCCGCAGACTTCGGCGCAGTTTGCACGCTGGCTCGGCGAAGCGCGTGATCGCGGCGCCCGTGAAATCGTTTTCCTGTGTGGCGGGGCGGAGGGCTTCCCGGAGTCGTTGCGCCGCCGCGCCACGCAAAAGCTCTCCCTTTCTCCGCTTACTTTCTCCCACGAACTCGCCCGCACCATGCTCGCCGAGCAGGTCTACCGCGCGTTCGCCATCCTGGCGGGCCACCCGTACCCCAAGTGAATGGGGGATCGCTTCCATTCATCGAACTGTAACAATCGCCCTCTATGGTACTGGCAGCAGACGCTCAGGAAGAAGGTAGACGATGAAAAAAGCGGTACGGAAAACAACCGTGCGGAAAGTACGGAAGCCGACGGCCAGTCTCAAATTCCTAGAGAAACCCACCTGCGCCACCTGCCGCAAAGCCCGGCGTTTCCTTGAAAAGCGCGGCTACACGCTCAATTATCGCGATATTACGAAAGACCGCCTCAGCCCTTCCGAGCTCGCGAAACTGATCGGCAGCCACGATCACGAGGATTTTCTCAGACCGCGCAGTTCGATCTTCCAACGGAAAAAAATGAAGGACAATCCTCCGAGCCGGCGCGAGGCAATCAGCCTCATGGCCCGGAATCCGGACCTGATCCGCCGGCCGATTGTGGTTGCGGGCGGCCGGGTAGTGATCGGGTACGACGAAAATGGCATGATCCGCTTTTAACCTTCCGTCCGGAAATCTCCCGGCGGATTCAGACCGGCGGGCGGAAGCCTTTCTCGTCAGTCGCACCAAATATAAATACGCGCAACCAAAACCCCGGGTGTAGAATCTAAGTAATGTAAAGCAATAAAACGAGTTACCGCAGGAAGTCGTTTGCGGTCCTACGCAGCGGTTGCGGAGGCCTTAATATGTCGAATCCACTCTCAGTACTTCCCAAGTCAGCATTCTTAATTTTGTTTGCCCTCTCGGCCATACCCGTTTTTGCCCAGCACGGCGGCGGTGGTGGCGGTGGTCATATGGGCGGTGGTGGAGGCTTCCATGGGGGCGGTGGAGGCGGGTTTCACGGCGGCGGCGGTGGTGGTTTCCATGGAGGAGGCGGAGGCTTCCACGGTGGCTCGGTTGCGCCCCCTGCGGCAGGTTACGGTGCGCCCCGGGCATCTGCTCCTCCCTCTTTCCGTTCGGGTGGCGGCGCCGCTGCGCGCCCGGGCTATGGCGGCTTTTCCAGGCCCGGAAACACGTACGCCGGCGGCGGCCAGAGATTTGGCAACTCGAATTCAGGAGCCCGCGCGGGCGGGAACGGCCAGTGGCATTCTTTTGCGCCTCCGTCCGCTGGGCGTGAACCTTCGACGGGAACAGCGGCCGGCGCGCAGTCCGCAAGTGGCGGCGGGCATGCGATGAACGGAAACCACTCCGCGGCTCCCGGCGCGGTACGAAGCTTTGCGGGCCAGGGGCGCGAAGTTTGGGAGAGTTCCGCATCGCGAAACGTCGTGTCGCGTTCTCAGTCGCTGTCCACGCTCCACAGTTCGCTTGGCACTTCGCTCTTCGCTCGGCCGGGTGTCGGCTCCGGTGCGGCGACGTCGAGATCGACGCACTTCACCGGCGGATCGCCGCTTCTGGCGAATCGAGGATTTGCGGGTGGCGCGAACGGGGCCTCATCGTTCCAGAACACTCGCGGGTTGGGCTTCAATCAATTCGGTCACCCAATCAACGGGTGGCGCGGCGGTTTCCGCCACGGATGCTGGAATTGTGGCTTCGGATTCGGCAACCGGTGGGGCGGGGGATTTGGCTGGGGCGGATGGGGTTGGGGTGGTTGGGGACTTGGATGGGGTTGGGGTTGGCCGGGGCTCGGCTTCTGGGGCTGGAATCCGTACTGGGCGGACCCGTGGTGGGGCGGGTCGGGATACTACGGCTATCCGAGCAACAACTACTACATCTACAACTATCCCACCTCCGACAACTACGCACCGGAGGACAATTCCGCTGCTCCCGCTCCTGAGAACAACCAATACGAAGACAGCGATCAGGGCGCGCCTGACGGCAACTGGGTGACGCCGAATGGACCGAATCCTTCCGCCGCGCCCAACTCGTCGGCCCTGACGGTGCCGGTGCTGATTTATATGAAGAACGGCTCGGTGCTCACCGTGCGCGATTACTGGATGATCGACGGCGAGCTCCACTACATCCTGATGAGCGGTGTGCAGAAGACGGCCGACCTCGATCAGGTCGACCTGGCGCGCAGCAACTCGGAAAACGCCAAGAGCGGCGTGCGATTTATCTTCAAATCCGAGCCCAATGCCCCGCCGCGCGACGAAGAACCGGCTCCCCCCGCAACCCAGCCCGACTCCGCGCCGGGCGTGGGCCCGCAACCAGAAGCGCGAACCTAGTTTGTGATCTGAGCTTCGCCGCGATGACCTTGCGGCCTCCGTCTCAGCGATTCGGGGTTGGAAACTGTACTTTCGGCGCTTCGCGCGACGCAGCCGTGGCCGTGAAGTAGTCATTGTTCCGCTGGAATCCCGCCCAACGCGCAAAAATGTCGTTCGGAAAGAGCCCGACGTACGTGTTGTAGTCCTGCAGCGTATCGTTGTATCGCTTCCGCTCGACCGCGATCCGGTTCTCCGTTCCCGCGAGTTCATCCTGCAACCGCAGGAAATTTTCGTTCGATTTCAGCTGCGGATAATTTTCCACAATCAGTAACAAGCGGCCGATGGCGCCGTCGAGTTGGCCATTGGCGGCGATTTTGTCGGCGGGCGTTTTCGCGCCGAGGAGAGCCGCGCGCGCGCTGGCGATATCGTGAAATACGGTTTGCTCCTGCGCCGCGAAGCCTTTCACGGTTTCGACCAGATTCGGAATCAAGTCGGCGCGCCGCTGCAGCACGACGTCCACTTCCGACCAGGCGGATTTCACGGCTTCGTTCTTCGTCACCATCTGGTTGCGGGCGCTGACGTACGCCCCGCCGACGAGCAATGCGAGTACGGGCACCACCACGTCATGAATTCGCGTGCTATCGCTTCGATTCGATCCGCCGGTCAAATTCATCCGTGACCGCTTCCACGAACGCAAAATACTGGCTCATCGTTCCTTCCACGTTGACTTCGCGCTCCTTCAGTTTGCCTTCCCGCACGGCAAGGATCGCGTGAAACCCGGCGGCATCCGCCGCCGCGAATTTCGCGACGCGATCGATAGCCTCGCGCCGGGTTTCCGGCGCCGCTTCGCCGAGCGCAATCAGCGCGTGCCGAAAAAGCGCCGTGAACGACGAAAACGAAGCCGTCATGATTTCCAAGTATGCTTTCGGCTTTTGGGGCGCGGCCAGGATCGCCTGGCGGAGCCGCAGCCAGTTGGTTCGCAGCTCGCGCTCCACCTGAATCGAGTGAAACTGAAGCGGCACTTGCAGATCGGCCAGCACATTCTCGCCATGCAGGACGCGGTGGCGGGACTTCATGTCCAGGAGCTCAATCGCGAAGACGTCGGCGGAGCCGCGGAACTCGTCCAGCGTGAAGACGAGCGGCGCTCGCTGGCCGCGGCGAATCCACCATTCGACCGCGCCGTGGATGGCTTCGAGGCGCGTGGCGTCCGCTTGCTCAACGATGCAGAGGAGATTGAGGTCGCTGTGCTTGGCGTGAAATTCTTCGGTCGCGGCTGAGCCGTAAAGGATGACGGATTTCAGATTCGCGCCCGCCGCAGCCTTGAGCTTCCCGACCAGTTCATTGAGCATAGGATCGTTCAAGTTTCATCCTCTCACGCCAAAATTTCACCAGCCCCCGCCCGCGCCGCCGCCGCCCGACGATCCTCCACCGAAGCCTCCAAATCCACCGCCGCCCCC
>Ga0210403_10004176_pt1 | contig 12474 bp, 15 predicted proteins | sample IncBWC19MmetaG_FD_150863 | JGI IMG/M metagenome (GOLD analysis project Ga0210403, IMG submission 150863) | Forest soil microbial communities from Barre Woods Harvard Forest LTER site, Petersham, Massachusetts, United States - Inc-BW-C-19-M | ecosystem: Environmental > Terrestrial > Soil >... | reverse complement strand
AGCCTGCCCAGAAATGCATGATTTGCGCTTGCCGACGTTTTTGATCAGAATCGCCCCATTTCAGGACGGTTACCGATACGTGGCGCGTTTGTGGGCAGCCCGGTCCGTGGCCCCGTGGAATCAATTCGCTCACTCGAGTATTGCCTTTTAGTTGTGGCACCAAAGAACCTGATTCGTCGACACCTTCCCAAGCTTCGGACGCGGATTCGATTCCCATCGCCCGCTCCATAACTCACGATGTTTCAATTGCCCTTACACGGCTAACCTACCTGAATCCAGCTTGAAAATGGACCGTTTTGGACCCTAAATGGACCCCACTGGATGGCAATTGGACCCCAACGATTTGCCGAGGAAACCGCTCAGTCGTTGGATGGCTTGTTCTCCGTGGGACTAGACGATCGCGACCTCGCGGTCGAAATTGGGTTTTTTCTTCGCATGGAGCTTGAGGGCAATGCCGCAGACTGCGGCGATGCGCTCCGATAAGGGAGGGTGCGGGGTTGACTCAGACCGAACTAGCGAAGAAGGTGGGCACGACACAGTCCGTGATTGCTCGCCTGGAGGATTCTGAATACACGGGCCATTCGCTCACGATGTTAGCAAGGTTCGCCCGAAGGTCTTACGGTAGGTTGCGCTCTTGCGTGCACGCTGCTCGAGTTTTTGGCTGCTCTGCCCTTGTAATTTCGCCCTGTGGACAACGTCGAATACGAGACTCGAATGATTGGCTAGTCTTTGAATAAATTGAGGTAGGCGCTACGGTTTCGAAGAGTTGAGTACAAGGTCTATCTTTTCCGGAATCTTGCCTGCCTCCGATTCTACAGTATTGCTGGAGTACGTATCCATTCGCTTCGTTTTTTCATTAGTAACGTACTGCTCCGTGAACAAGCGTACCTGTGAGTTGCCGAACAAATGGATCGTGGCCACGCCATTCCGGTCGGTTCTCGCGATGAAATTGGTACACGCCCGCGTCCCGTAGTCCCTCGTGTGTTCGTACGCAACACACGGGCACGTCCGGTACTTCTTTCCCATTCTGTAAGTTAACTCGCACTTGGACGGTTCGCTCCGCAAGGCGAGGTACCTTGAAGTTCACTCCTTCGATCTTCTGTCCTTCACCAATCTGGAAAACCTGAGCGTCTTGGGTGCGAAAGGCTGACTGATAATATTGGGTGTTAAATGGCGATCGATCATTCGGACCTGACGGATTGAGCACGACGAAATATCGGCCAGGAGGAATCTTCTTTATTCCATACGAGCCGTCGTCGTTGCTTGGCAAATAGCTGCGCACGTTGCCGGGCATTTGGTTGCCATCGGCGTTTTGCAGCTCAACATCAACACGGACAGGGGTGCCGGAATCATCCCTCACATGCCCCTCAATTCGTCCATTCCAGAATATTTCGAAGTTGTGTTCCACCAATCCCTGGCTGTCCAAATGCACCTTTGCTGGCAATGCGTCTCCTTCCCAGAAACCTACCAGCTGGCTATCCGGCACGAGTAACCGCAAAGTGTAGTCGCCCGGCGGGAGGTCATCTACTTCGTATGTACCGGACTCGTCAGCGGTGACAATCCTTTCACCTATTGGCCCGACCAAGCTGATTCTCGCGCCCACAGCAGGCTTCGGGGGGGCCGGCGGCACTATGCCGCATACAAACTTTTCGGGCTGTCGCACATAACCAATGAGACGCCTGCCACTAGCGGACGGCGCATCCCGAAGTGCGCGCAAATCGACGATGGCATCCTGCACAGGTTTTGTACGACTGCAACTGACCCTACCTTCCACAATCGGAAGTACTCGGGTCAATAACCCCCGTCCGCGAGATCCATCAACGAAGTAAGCCGCGTCTTTCCAATAAATGAAATTAGTGAGTAGCACAAGACGGGACCAGGAGGGCAATCCCCAGAATCGTTCTTCAACAACGCCGATGGCCCAATCTCCGACGTGAGGGTCACGCGCTCCCGGAATGTGCGGATCACGGAAGAGCCCCCTATCGCGCGTCAGGGCCTCGATTGAACGTCCTACAAGAATGACCCGTGCGGTGAAAACTGCATGAAAAGGTGATTCGGGATGAACAAAAAGCGGCTTGCCGCGGCAATCTCCGCTGAAGAGCGACGAGGCCAAAGCGGAAAGTCCGAGCGTTACACAAATGTCCACACATAAGACGGCAATGCATGTAAAGACGAATGCTGCAGCTCGCTGCCTCAACGGGCGCAAGCGAGGTTGAAAAAGAGAGGGCCAACCTCGGTTGCCTGTTCCGCGCCAAAACAGTCCAAACAAAAGAAATAGCGCCGACCATCCTCCAAAAGGTGGTAAGAACGCCTTTGTCCAGTGGGACAGGCCAAAAACAATCCCCGCCAACACCACTGTGGCGCCAAAGAGATAGATCGCGCGTTTTCTATAGCGGATTGCCAGAAGCGCTGCAAAGATCGGCAGGAAGAAGATGATCGTCAACCCAATGGCCGTGGGAGGTTCTGGCGGCTCAAACCAACCGCCGCCATCGGAATGCCAGACGAGATATCCCGCAGCCGGATATGCGAGACAAAAAACTGTAATCGGCATGCAGATGAGGAAAATGATTCCCGCTCGCTTGCGGTTCCGTAGTGCGACAATGGAACCGGCTAGGAACACAGGCCCGAGAGACGCACCACCAAGGTATGAGATCCAACGGAGCAACCAACCTGGTAGGTCGTCGTTGAATGGGGGCCACGCCATCCCGAATCCCGCTAGCGCGAAGAAGCCGACTAGAAAGCCTAACGCCGTCACAAACCAACTCACAAACATTTTCAGGCGTGGTCGCATAGCAGTTAAAGGGAGTTTCCCAGGACAGCGGCTTCCCGTAATTCCTATGCTACTATTTAGACACCAATAACTCCGACCAAGTTCCTGAACTGTTGCGCCTCCGTAATGTGTAGTGCGCTGACGGTTGGCAATTAGGATAGCGCGCAGAACTGAGTTGGAACGCCTCCCGCAAGCCACACCTAATGTCAGGTCGGCACATACTTTGGCGCGGGGGGCGGCACTCGTATAACAACGGACCTAGCCACATTGGGTGAGTTTCGCGGCGCCGGCGCCTATCCCCGCGCATTGCTGGCGCGAATAGGTTCGGATTCTGGTCGAGTCACGCCAAGCTGGGTAGCTACCTACCGGATCTTCTTCAAACAATATTGATTTCCCCCTGACATTTCTCTGTTTTTTTGTCTCTTTATAGATAGGGGACACCCTTGCTGACTTCGTTGAATTTTCCGGGTGAGGTTTGGCGGATTTGCCCCCTCTATATAGTAGAGAGCTTTTGTCGATGCGTGGTTCGGCGGATACGGCTAGGATGCCTGATGTCAGGAGATGCAGGGCTTCTTTCGCTCTGAAATTCTGCACCAAGATCAGTGGCTGGAAATGAGGCTTGAATCCGCTCCCGATTTTTCCCATTCAGAAATGTGTGCGCCTCGCGGCCCATTTCCCGGCATGAGGTTCGGACGCATTTTCTCTCTGGCGCTTCTCAGCTTTTTTTCTGTGCCTGCGTTTCGTGGCCCCAATTCTGACAGCAGAAATGGAGTGTGCTGTGCGACCTCGCGGCAGGCACCCGAAATCATCGAGCCAGCAGCACCCCATTCTCATGCAGTTTTTCTAAACATCCGCAGGGATGCTTCTTCCGACGGTGAACGGTGCATGAAACATACAGATCACCCTATCGTTCACTTTGTGGTTCACCTTATGATTTTCAGAAGAGTCCGAAGCAGAGGAAGTTACGCAGGACATGGCGATCAATTTGGGCACAGACAACGGCGGGCCCGGTTAGTGGATTAGACCACTGCAGAAATTGTCGGTGCTATTGTATCTCGTGAACTGAGGCTAGCTCAGACTACTCCAAGGCCGACAAGTGGTGCCGATAGCCTATAATCGTGATCCCGTAGACATCCATGACGGCAGCGGTTGGAGCCTTATATATTCGCCCATCCGCGGGCGTGCGAGATGATTCAGCTTTGCCAATACAACGGGATATTTGGTGACCGAGGATTGAATTTCAGTTACTTGTTTGCGGAAATCTTGGAGGAGCGTTTCTGGGAGCTGGTTGTTTCGACGGAACCCATCGCACTGTAAACGGCTTGAGTCCAGATCGGCGGCCTAAGGATTGGCGTCGCCGCGGATTGACTCTATTTCTTTTCCTTCCACGCGCTTTGCCCAGCCTTGGACAACAATAACAACCCCTCCGCCGAGTCTACTTGCTTAAGCCACAACCCTTCGCGATGTCCTCCCGTTAGTCCAGAAGGCAAAATCCAAGTTCGGAAGTAGTAGGTCTTGCCCGCATCTGCAGTTAATTCGGCTGCTCCGCTTAGCTGTTGCCTAGACGCAAGGCTGGATTGCCAGTCTACGCAAACGTGATGCTCCCCCGGCGCCAAGGAAAACGAGAGATAGGACTCCCCATAGTTCGCCCCTACCCAAGTTCCATCCAGACCCACGCGCGTGGTGATGTCTCCTATATTGTAGGAGTCGTCCGGGTTTTCCTGCGCGATCACATACACCAGCGCCTTTCCCGGCTCTGGTTGCGTAACGACATGCTGATTCTTATTCACCTTTACCGAGAACTCGGTTGCTGCAGGACCGCACCCTGCGGCCGCGCGCAAGTCCGCTGACCGATCCTGGGCCATCGCTGGTACCGCACACACCAACAGCAGGAGCATGAATCTCTTCATGATTGCCTTCCGTTTTTTCCGTAAAAGAATCAGGTTCCGTCTGCGCTATTAGGACGTTCGAAGCACCAGTTGCGTTTCGCAAATCTTGGCGGCGATGGACGTCAGCATCGGTTTGATGCGCGTGAACAGCTTGTCGCCCTCGATTCTAAAATGGCGCCTCTGCTCGGTAGCATTCTACTCCTCATTCCAACGGAGGCCTCACGGCTGTTATGACAACAAACGAGCATGAGTACTCTGTGATTGGAGTAGCGATACAGCCTTTGAGTCGAACGAAACAAATTCTTCTGCCCCCAACCAATCCCCTTCATACGCGATTACACCGTCAGCAAAGTCGCCACCCGCATCGAATACCGACAGCCCCGCTTCTGTAGCTGGTCGATTCATTACCACGTTGTTGCTCTTCATGAGCCGATGAATTGCATCGGAGATATCAGAGATCGATTTCTTGTAACCGCGGCGAAGCACCCACACAAACTCGCAAAGAGCCGGTACAGGCACAGCAACTAAATCGGCCTCCCGCAAGGCCTTAGCCGCCACGCGGGCCTGATGTGGGTCGTCTTGGACAGCGGCTCTGATGAGCACGTTGGTGTCTGCTGTGATTTTCATTTCGCCTTCGCCCATCCGCGGGCGGCGATCTCATTGATTTCTTCGATCGTGAGCTTCGCCCCACCCCGCTGGGAGAGGCAGCCAATGAAATCAGAAATCGTGCCATCTTGTGCGGGAGCGCTCACAATGATCCGCCTATCCGGTAGCTTCTCAGCCTCAATTTTCTCTCCGGGACTAACACCGAGATGCTTCAGCAGCTCCTGCTTGAGCGTAACCTGCCCCTTCGCAGTGACCTTGAGCTTGGTCATCGTCACCTCCTCCATTGCTAGTGTAAGGCATTATTGCCTTACCGTCCAGCGCGAAGTTACCCCCGTTACCCCCGGGCGGCCGCTTCGTCGAGTGCGCGTTCCGAAGCCCGCGAGGAGTCAATTGCGATGAGTACTTTCATACGGACCTCCGTTCCTGTGAGGGGCCGGGTAGCCAAAACGTTCGGTGCGTTCTCACGCTATTACTGTGACGAGGGTCATGCGGAAGGGCAGTGACGGAGATCACATTTGAAAGTGCGCCGGGTCACGGAAGGTAGAGTGGCACCTGCTCCATGCTGCTCCCAGGGAGAAGCGCCATGACAACTCTGCTGGCAAACAAGCGAATTACACTCAAGAATATCTTGTTTCTCACGGATTTTTCCGAACCATCGGAAGCCGCGCTTCCGTTCGCACTGGCGATTGCCAGAACCTACGGGTCGGTGGTGCACGCGCTTCATGTGCTCCTGCCCTCCGCGTATACCTACATGACGCCAGAGATGGGAGCCACTCTCCTCGATGACCAGGAAGATCGGGCGAGAACCGAGATGCAGTTGGTAGAAGCTGAGTTGATGGGGTTGCCCAGTGAGACCGTCATTGAGCGCGGCGGTGCAGTTTGGCCTGTTCTTTCTCAAGTGTTGCGCGAGCGCGAGATTGAAATGGTTGTTCTGGGAACGCACGGAAGAACCGGAGCGCAGAAATTGCTGCTTGGGTCTTCCGCCGAAGAGGTATTTCGACGGGCCCGAGTACCGGTGATGACAATTGGACCGGCAGTGAAGAACGGGGCTCATAGCGGGGGGCATTTTCGTTGTGTGCTCTTCGCCACGGATTTCAACGCCGTTTCGACAGTTGCCGCTCCCTACGCGGTCTCGTTGGCACAGGAAAATCAAGCGAGGCTCGTTTTACTCCACGTGCTTCCAGCGCCAAAGCCCGGGAAGGCGACGAAACCCGGAGAATTTTCGGTTGCTGAAGCAATGCATCATCTCGAGGACTTGGTGCCTGAGGACGGAGAACTTTGGTGCCGGCCGGAGCCCACGGTGGATCACGGCGAGCCGGGTCGGCAGATTCTGGCTGCGGCAAGCCGATGCGGTGCGGATTTGATTGTTCTCGGCGTCCGTGGAATGGACATGTTGATGGGAGTAGCGACTCGCCTGGAGCGTGGCATCGCCTATGACGTAGTCGCGCATGCGCCATGTCCGGTCCTTACGGTCCGTGGGTAGAGGTTGTTCCCCCTTCGCCTGCGGAATTTTCGAAGTGGAAGGTAGTTGTCATGATCAACAGAGTGAAGGGCGGGTACCAAGTCGTTTCCAGCACAGGCAGGAAACTTGGAGGCCGTACAAGACTCTCAAATCGGCTAAGAAAATGGTTGCGTCAGGTGGAGTTTTTCAAACATCGCAAAGATTAGAAAAGGGCAAAACCGGAGATTAAGGCTAGTGCGCGGGGGCCCAAAATGAGAATACCTGTGAAAGCAACTCGGATCGGGCAGATGCAAGAGTCCCCGAGAAGTGGGAAGAAGCGCACATTACAAACAACGGAGACCGTGAGATCAGGCTGCCGCAGCCTTCCTGTGAACCACCGGTAACTTCTGTCCATATAGCTGCTTCAGCCTACGGATGATTTCCTTGGAAGAAAGTTCGCAGCACCCTTCCGATTTGTCGAGATCTCCATGAGTGATGATGTCGTCTACCGAGAGCATCCCCTGGGGTGTGCCCTTGTCGTTCACAACGGGCAGGCGGCGTACGTGGTTGTTAGCCATAGTCTGCAAAGCTTCATGGATTTCTTCATCCGGCTTGCAGGTGAAGACGTTTTTTGTGGCAATCTCGCCCACGCTCAGCTCTCCTGCCAATTGGTTTCGCGTTCCCATGGCGATGCAGATATCCCGGTCCGTGACGACTCCCACGAGCGTCTTATCGGGTCCGATGACCGGCAGCATCCCGCAGTTACGCACCCACATGAGCTCAACCGCGGCGCCCACGTTTGTTTTCGCACCACAGCAAACGACCGACTGCGTCATGATGTCTTTTACTTTCATGGTAGTTCTCCTTGCCCTTCTACGAGCATTGATACTTAGTCAGTTTCCGGCACCGATGGTTTCAAGAGCAGGGCGGTTGGAAATCATCAGCGTCGATCCTTGCACCGCCACGAGCTGCCGGCTCTTGAATTCGCTGAGTGTGCGCGTGACCGTTTCGCGTGTGGTACCGATGAATTCGGCAATCTCTTCGTGCGTGAGAGTTAGCTTGATCGGCGTCCCTTGCTTTGTGTCCTTCGCCTCAGCGGACCAGTTGAGGAGCACACGGGCCAATCTTTCGGGAGCGGAAGCCGACAGACCAACGGTCCGCAATTGCTCACAGACTCCGCTGTAGAGCGTACTGAGCTGCTTAAACGCGGCGCGATTCGCTTCGGCGTGTTTGGCCACGAACCGCAAGAAGTCGTCCCGGCGAATGAACGACACCTGGCACGGATGCAAAGTTTCGGCGGTGACCTCGTATGGACTGCCAGACATGGTCGCCGTCAGCCCAAGGATTTCACCGGGCTTGGCAATTCTCAAGATCAACGTCTTGCCTGCGTTCGAGCTGATGGAGAGTTTCACCTGTCCCTCACAGAGCACGAAGACGCCGCGAGGGTCCTGCTTTTCCAGGAACAGCATGGCGCCCGCCGGATACGTCGCGGGAGACTTCACGGCATTGAAGTCCTTCAATGCCGCAGGGCTGAGCTGACAAAAGAAGCCATTCGCACGCAATTTGCACGACTGGCAGTCTTCGTTGGATTCGAATCCGTAAGGACCGTGCATTTTAGACTCCTTCTTTTCTGTCTTTCGAAGATCGCCGCGTTGCGTCATCGGCGAAATATTGTGTCAGAGGCGAATCGGCCAGGAAGCAAGCGTTCGTCTTTTGATAAATCTCTCGCAAGAGCTGTCTTCCGTTGGCATCGACGAAAGCCACGCCGCGCAGGTCAAGATGCAATACCCTGGAACCAAGCGAAGGTGCCAGAGATTGCCAGGTACGATTGAATTCTTCGACCCAGGGCCCAGTGATCTTTCCTTCCAGTTGGATCGTCTGTCCCTTCGCAGTCTCATGAATTGTGATTCTCAGCATCCTCGCCTGTTCTGTTCTACTTGTCTGACTCCTTGGGTGAAGCAGGTCACACGCCATATGTGACCTTACTCACACAGGATGGGGGATCTACTTGAAAGAAGCGGCTTTATTCCAGAATGAAGGTTGAAATTGCAGGAGCTTTGGTGAGCCGAGTCGAGCAGTGACGAGACGAGATTTCGTCTCGGGACTAAATATAGTCCCGCCGCTCGATACCGAGCTTTTTTATCTTCGAGTTCAATGTGGTTCGCTTCACGCCCAGGCGTCCCGCCGCACCGTCGGCGCCGCCGATCATGCCTTTGCATTCGCGGAGCACACGAAGAATGTGTTCCCGTTCAGCTGCTTCGAGGTTTCCATCGCTCGGTCCGGCGGATTCCTCGACAGCTTCGAGTTCGGCAAGAGGCGCGCGCAACACCGGGCCCGGCGAGAGAATGACGGATCTCTCGATGAAATTCTCGAGTTCGCGAACGTTACCCGGCCAGGGCCATTTGAGGAGCGCCTGCAAAGTTTCGGGTGGAATCGTTTCGATGTGCCGGCCCATGCGCTTCGAATGGCTAGCGAGGAAGTACCGGACGAGAAGAGCAATGTCGTCGCGTCGCTCGCGCAGGGGCGGAATGGTAAGAGGGAAAACCCGCAGCCGGTAATAGAGGTCGCTGCGGAACTGTCCCGCGCGGACCATTTTGGCGAGGTCGCGATTCGTGGCGGCTATGAGGCGCACGTTTACGGGAATCGTGCGCGTGCCACCGACGCGCTCGAACTCCTTTTCCTGCAATGCGCGCAGAATTTTGGGCTGGAGTTCCAAGGGAAGGTCGCCAACCTCATCCAAGAAGAATGTCCCTCGATGGGCGAGCTCCAGGCGTCCGATTTTCTGAGCAATTGCCCCCGTGAAAGCGCCCCTTTCGTGGCCAAACAATTCGCTTTCGAGAAGCCCCGAGGGAATGGCCGAGCAATTGAGTCTGACAAAGGCATGATCGCGGCGGGGGCTCAAGCCGTGGATCGCGCGAGCGATCAATTCTTTGCCCGTTCCGGTTTCTCCTAGGATGAGGACGGTAGCGTCCGTGCTGGCTACATCCTCGACTTGCTTCAATATGCGCTTCAGGCCGGAACTCTCTCCGATTATTTCGTCGAACTGGTGCGTGGTGATGAGCTCCTCTTCGAGGTAGGTCTTCTGTTGTTCGCTTCGCCGCAGGGCCTCTTCAGCTTCTTGCCTCTGTGTCAGATCACGAATCACACTCAGCACCACGCGGCCTCGCGCTGCTTCCACCGGGCCAAGCATGATATCGACTGGAAACTCACTTCCGTTCTTGCGACGGCCATACAGCTCGAGCCCGGCACCCATCGTGCGCACGCGGGGACGGGCGGCATACTCGGCTCGGCGTCCCGGATGCGACGCGCGGAATCGCTCAGGGATGAGCATCTCAATGGGTTGGCCTAGCAACTCGGAACGACTGTACCCAAAGAATCTTTCGACTTGCGCGTTTACTTCCCTGATTTTTCCCTCGTGGTCGCTTACGACGATGGCGTCGGGTGAGAATTCAAACAGTTTCTCGAACAAATCGCTGGCGTCCACAGGCAGCACTTTGTCCTGAGATTCTCCACTCATGCGGTGGCTCCTCGGGTTCGCGGAGAGTGCATCGGGAAGCGGGCTGTCGGCGTCGGCGCGCCGAGACTCATCCGCATAAGCAGACGGAAACGGATGAATTATAACGCATTGCGCCCGTACGTGAGGTGCTTGCGGCAGATTGTCAACCGTGACGGCACGCACGCAAGTGTGTGATGCCCGTCACAGCAAGCCGTCCCAGCCTGCGCAAGTCTAGTGGAGCAACGGAGTTCCTCTTATGACAAACGACACGCATGACCTACTGGACGTTTTGACAGCTGAATTGGATTTCTTGGAGAAGGGCGGTTACCGCCATACAGCGCGAGCGGACTGGCGCCCACAGTTCATCTTTCAAGATTCACCGACGTGTTTGAATTTCGACCCTACTCGCCCGTCAACACCGTGCAGTGGTTGCGTCCTCATGCCGCTCATTCCCGAAGATCGGCGGGACACGAAGATCCCTTGTCGCTACATCCGCTTGAGCCAGTATGGAGAGACCATCGATTCTTTCTACCGCACGGGGACGCAGGAAGAACTGGAGGCCGCCGTAGCGCAATGGCTGAAGAACACAATTACTCGATTGGAGCGGGAGAAGGCGGAGAACATTCTGTCCTCGAAGCGTCCTGAGGTCCACGTACGAGCGAGATTCGAATCCGCTCCGTGAGTTCTGGTCGGCGGCGGAAATGAGGGTTTCATGTTCTCGGTTTGCGCAAACCCGGATTGCCACGCACCTTTTGACTATCGGCAGGGCCTGCTCTTTCGTTTCCACAAAGATCATCCGGCCAATGAGAAACCTCCTAACACTCATTCCGTGCAACATTTCTGGCTGTGCGGCGTGTGTTGCGACATCTATACACTGGAGTACCAGAGTGCATGCGGTGTTCTGATCTAGTTAGCGGGCAATGATCATTTGGCCAGGGGCAGCGTGAAAGAAAAAATCGCACCGCGGCCGGGTTCATTGCGGGCGAAAATTTGCCCGCCGTGGCCCTCGACGATCTTTTTGCAGATGGAAAGTCCGAGACCCATGCCGTGGGCTTTGCCATGCGTGACAAACGGATGGAACAGTCTTCCGGTAATCTCTGGTGCGATGCCGGGCCCGGTGTCCTCGATCTCGGTGATGATTTCGTTTTTGTTGGACTGGAATCGCAGGAAAATGGTCCCGCCGTTGGGCATCGCATCGGTAGCGTTGTCGACGATGTTGAAAAAGACGTGGCTCAAGCGGCGTGGATCGAACTGCACGGGTGCGGCCGGCAGGACCTGCTCCATTTCGATTTGTGTGGATTTGAGGGCCGCTTCGGTGCGCAGATCGCTGACGAGTTCCAAAATGAAAGCCCGATAGTCGCCGGGCTTGAGGTCCGCGTCCATTTTCGCGCCCTGGGTGAAAATCAAAATGTCGCTGACCATGTCGCTGATGCGTTCGACCTGCTTACGGATGCGCAGTAGCGATTTCGCGCGGATTTCAGGACTGACGCCGGGCATGTCGAACATCTCCGACGAGAGGCTGATGATGCTCAACGGATTTTTTAGCTCGTGGATAATCCCCTGCGCGAAGCGGCCGATGACCGCGAGGCTTTCGGCTTGGATCAACTCGCGGAGATGAAACTGGTTGAATTCGCGGAGGCGGAGGCTGATTTGTTGGAGCAGGGCGAAAGCCAGTCTGGGCGAGCGTTCGATGAATGCAAGCATTTCGTCGCGAGGCAGGAAATAGACTTCCGAATCTTGCACCGCCGAGGCCGTTGCGGAACGGGGGCGATCTTCGATGACGGCCATTTCGCCGAAAATTTCGCCCGGGCCGAGCCGCGAAAAGACGTGGCGCCCGCCTTTGCCGGAGGAAATTTCCACGATGCCGTCCTTGACGAAATAGACGCCATCGCCGGGCTCACCTTCCAGGAAGATTTCCTGCCCGGTGTTGAAACGTCGTTCCCGGGCGATGATCCGCAGGGCCTGAAGCTCGGCAGGTTTCAAATGGCGGAAAAGCGGGATGACATCCAGCGTGATCACCCGTTGACTTTAAACGGTTTTCCCTCTCTAGGGGCTAGCAATACCCTCAACGAGTTCCTTCATCGCAACTCTTGTGCGACAAAGATGCTTTCTTCTTGGGGGAGCCGTACAGAAAGGAAACTATGCCAGGATCTAGTTGAGGAGCTGATGCCATAGCGGCCTAGAACCTACTGGTACTCGCTTTCGATTTCGACGTCGGACACCACTACGGCCAGCATCTTCTTGTGAACATCGATTCCCGCTATTCTGTAGG
>Ga0210403_10004175_pt1 | contig 12476 bp, 13 predicted proteins | sample IncBWC19MmetaG_FD_150863 | JGI IMG/M metagenome (GOLD analysis project Ga0210403, IMG submission 150863) | Forest soil microbial communities from Barre Woods Harvard Forest LTER site, Petersham, Massachusetts, United States - Inc-BW-C-19-M | ecosystem: Environmental > Terrestrial > Soil >... | reverse complement strand
GATGGTGATGGTTCCCGAGTAACTGGCCACAGCGAAGGCCGTAGGGCTGGTCAGTGAAAGCAGGAGGCTGTCTGAGTGGGTGCCCTGAGCCGCGACCCCGATTCCGCCGAAGATTTGGGGGCATATGGCGCCTGGGTTCCCTGCCGCGACGTTAACGTTTGCTAGCGTGCAAGCAGCAGCCGCCCCACCGTTGACAGATGCAAATACATCGCTGGCGGGAATGTTCAAGGTGCCGTTCGTTAACGCGGCAGGAATGCTTGCGAAATAGGCCACCGTGAATACATTTCCGCCACCAACCGCAAGGTTCCAGCTGGTTACAATGGCGATCGCGGCAGAGGCGGTTGCGTTCTTGGAGTCGGTCGGGGTAAAGACGATGCTGCTCGGCGTTGCCGCCACCGTCATGGAACTATTAACGGCGAATGTCATGGTGACAGCGGCAGCGTTGCTGGTTGTCTGCGCCTGCGACTGAGGCCCTGACAACAAGCTGAGCGTGAGCACAGCAATAAGAAACGTGACTTTATTTAGGATATTCAATTTGTACTCCGTATTCATTTTTCTCTGACAACGCGACCCAGAGCAGGCGCAAGTGTTCGCAATGCAGACATGAAGGGGAAGCTTCTGACACCGTGTTGGCCCCATCCAGAAGCTCAACCAACTATGGGCGTAGGGAACGGTTCTAGCTATAGTACTTAAGTTTATTTATTATGAAATTCTTATATTATGTTATACGCCACCAGCAAGAAGGATCATGTGGGCTGGGTCTGAAATTCACCGCAGTGAGCGGTGAAGATCCCCCCCCGATAGGTTTGAATGCATAGGTCGAAGGAGGAGCGCTTGGTGTACAAAAGCTGAACTCAGCGAGCTGATTCGGAGACGCCAAGGAGGCTCCCCCATAAAGACTATGTATTACGTCCGGCTGGATGTTCAGAGGACCTCCCCTCTCCTTAGTAACGCGAAATAGCTTGCGTGTTCGTACATGGGAGATTCTGAGTAAGCAGGAGGCCGATACAGAAGTTAGGTTGGCCATTTCTTCCACATGTGAAAGCCGCCTAGGAAGGCGTTTTCGTTGCTGCCGAGCCGCGTGCCGGGAGGCAGGTTCTTCAATTTCGTACTATTTCCGCCACCTAGCACCACATAATCGGCTTCTAGCGCGGTCTTAAGTTTCTTTGCAATTGTGGCCGCGTGCTTGCGCCACTTTTTCTTGCCGAACCGTTCTAGCCCGCGCAAGCCAAGGTAGTCTTCGTAGGTTTTGCCTTTTTTATAGATAAGGTGTGCCAACTCCATGGGCTGGAGCATCCCGTCCACAATCATGGCCGACCCGAGGCCGGTGCCTAATCCGAGAAACAACATGCGGCCGCCTTTATAACTGCCAAGCGCTTGCATGGCAGCATCGTTGACGATCCTGACCGGACAGCCAAAAGCTTTGCGGAAGTTAAATCCCACCCAGCCTCCGCCTAGGTTGTGGGGCTCGCGAAGTGGGTGCTGATTAATGACGGGGCCGGGAAAGCCTAAAGATACACAATCGAACTTCCAGTCTCGAACCGACTTCTTGACTAGGCGGACCATTTTGCGCGGGGTCATGGTGGGGCCGGATGGATATTTTCGCGGCTCCTTTTGCCCGGTAGCCAGCATCTTGACGTTTGTACCGCCGACGTCGATGACAAGGACTCTTTGGGATTTTGCCGCTTGTGCAGCTTTCATCACTGCTCCTTCGATACGTGGCTGGCGATTTGGCGCCAGGTGTCATTTATCCGGAAGATTAACCCGGGATCGCGTTTTCTGCTTTACGCCAAAGCTGATGCACAAGTGGCGCCGTAGAAAGAAAACCAAGGCTTGGCAGCGGCCAGGCAAGTGTTTACGTTCTTGATGTTTTTCACACCCTGGTGATTGAGCCAGTCTTTGAGCGCTCTCACGCCATGCTTTCCGTAGACGGGAATCGCGGGGGGCGTCATCCTCACCGAAGCGATGATCGAATCACCTTTCCGCTCTCCAAGTCAAACATGGAGCATTCAGGGTTCCAAGTTGCCAGCGTGTCAATCTCCATGGAAGCAAGCGCCTTACCGCGAAAAGAATCCCGTAGTAATTGAGAGTGGGTGCCAGCATTCCGCCACTCGCGAAGATGCTGACAGGACGAGCCCGCAGCCGCGACCCGAGCCTCAGCGAGAATCATTCGTTTGGGGTTGCCAAGCCCGGAGAAACGCATTATCGGCAACTGGACCGTCGAACCCCGCAGGCGTGCTGCACGTAATCCAAAAGCCCTCGCGCCGTGTCGCAGCCGCCCCAAAACTGTCCCTGCCGCCGGGCTGGGCTAGTGTTTGGGCAATGGCTTTCGCGGTAGAAGCTGGTCCGCGTTGGCGGCCTGATACGCAAACGTCGCGACGACAACCGCCATTTGTTTCAAATCTGCTTCCTGCAAACGCTCATAGACGTCCATGTTGGTGTGGTGCGTTCGCGTTTCGTACTCGATCGGGTCCTGAATAAACTGAAAGCCGGGTAAGCCCACTTCGTCGAACGAGACGTGATCCGTGCCGCCGGTTCCGCGCGGCGAAAGCGTGGTCATGCCCACGGACTTGAACGGCTCCATCCACTTTTCAAAAATCGGCCTGACGCCGTCGTTGCCCTGGAGCCAAATCCCGCGAATTTTCCCTGTGCCGTTGTCCGCGTTGAAATAAGCCGAAAGCTTCGCGTGATCGGGCTTCAGCTCCATCGTGTTCCTGTCGGCGAAATGCTGTTGCACGTAGGCGCGCGAACCGAGCAGGCCTTCCTCCTCGCCGGTCCACAGCGCGAGCCGCACCGTGCGCCGCATCTTCACGCCGCACGTTTTCAGAATGCGCATCGCTTCCATCGTTACGGCATCGCCCGCGGCGTTGTCGGTCGCGCCCGTGCCGGCTGCCCAGGAATCGAAGTGCGCACCGAGCATCACCACCTCATCGGGTTTTTCCGCGCCGGGAATTTCCGCCACGATGTTGAAGGAGTCCAGATTGTCGTCGTAAAACTTGTTCACGATGTTGATTTCAAGTGTCACGGGAATATTCTTGTCCAGCGTGCGGAAGATGCGCCCGTAGTGCTCGATGTCGACGGCGAGCCGCGGCAGCACCGGAGGATCCTTCGGATTGCGCGGGCCGCCGCCCATCACCGTGATCGTGCCACCGTCGTGCGGCGAGGGTTCGAGCCAGGCCGCCGCGCCTTCGTCCGTCAGAAATTTCAGAAGCTTGGTGTTGAATTCCGCCTGCTTGCGCACCCGCTCGATCGCGTCCTTGTCCGGCGCAGGCTGCGGCGGGCGCGGCTGCGCCAACTCGGCCAGTTCATCGTCGGTGTACCGATGAGCAGGCGGCGTGAATTGCGCCTCCACCGCGCGCAGCGGCGCGGTCAGCACGAAAAGCCCCCGCAGCCTTCCGCGATACGCGCTGAAATCCTGCTCCTTTTCGATTTTCGCGTAGATCGCGCCGGCGGTGACGGGACCGTTCGTTCCCGGCGTCCACGCCTTGGGATACGCGATCAGCGGGAAATGCCGCGGCGCAATTTCGTTCGCTTCCAAAAGCTCGTTGGACCAGCCGCGCCCAAACGGTCCCCAACTCTCCTCGTGCAGATTCGATAGGCCCCAGGAGTTGAGAGTCTTGGCGGTGTAGTCGGCGGCTTCGCGGAGATTCGGCGAGTTCGTCAGGCGGGGCCCGTACACATCCGTCAGGTATCCCATCACTTCCATGATCTGCGAATGCTGCGATTCCTCGTCCTGAAACCTGCTGACGACTGCAGGGTCTGGGGCGAGCGGGTCGGTCTGCGCAAGGGCGCCACAGGCGAGCGTGGCGACCAGCGCCGCAGCCGCTAAAAACCCGAGATTTACGCGAATCCGGCGGCTCCGCATAGACGCCCAAATTCTACCCTGAGAGGCTCCCATACGGCGTTCATTCGCGGGTGCGCCCTTCGGAAATCTGCCTGTGCCTGTGGCCAATGCGCTATTGCTGCGTGGATGCCCCAATTCGCCTCGCGGCAAGCGCTAACTGGCCAAACCGATTGTTTTCCGTTAGTTCGAGGAAAGTGATTTCGTGTTCCGACCGCCATGTCCGCTCGTACAGGTGCATGGTTTGGAACGCCTCGGTACGCCCGTACCATCGCGGGCCGCATGGCAACGCGTCAAGATCGCCTCAGGAGACAAACAGGTAAACGGATTAATTCACCCCCGGGCCCCGGGCAACAGATTTTCAAGTTTAAAGGAGGCCAAGACGCCCATGCGAACCCTTTCGAAGGCCCTTGTTGTTGCGGCTGGATTGCTTGCCATCGGAGTTTTCTCTTCGTCGGTCTTTGCGAACAATCTGCTGGTCGGCACGTTCAAGCTGAGCCACGCCACGCAGTGGAACGGCACGCTGCTGCCCGCCGGTGACTATCAGTTCAAGCTGACCCGCACCCAGACGGATGTCAGCATGCTCACGATCAGCGGTGAAAAGCAGACCCTCAACGTGATGGTGTTTGCCCAATCGGCGTGTGACTCGTGCAAAACCGAAGCGCTGAAAATGACGGTGCAGGGTGACACTCGGATCGTCACCGCCATGGATCTGCCGGGCTATCACCTGGAATTTAAGGCGCCTCGAACGGAGAGCGCGGGCAAGGAAGACACGAGCCCGTGGGTCGAGCAAGTCTCCGTCCACGTCAATCCGGCGAATTGACAGTGCTCCCTTGCAATCGACGGAATGAAGCGATTGCGGAGGATCGAAAACGGCCTTAGAATAGCTTCGTGACAAAGAATACTTCTCGCAAAGAGCGGGTGGAACAAGCTGCGCGTGCGCTCCTTCGCTTGGCGGAGGAGCACATGAAGTCGTATCCGCCCGCAGAACAAGAGCGGAAATGGCGAGCGTTCGAATCGAAAGTCGCTGAACTTAACGAGAGAAGGAAGAGCGCCAAATCTTCAAGGCCTCGCGCAGCTTCTCCGGGTCGTCGCCGAACCCAAGCTCGCGGATAGCTTCCACAAACTCGCGTTCCGTCCTCGAATTCATCAGGGCTTCCCGCAACACCTTCAGGCGGTGCCGCGTCAGTTCCAACGCCTTCGTGTCAACGCGGCGTTTGCCGCGGCTCCCTTCTTCCCTTATCACGTCCCGAATATCTGAGCTTTCGGGCTTATCGGTCATTTGCGGTTTCTCCAGTGACAGGCTCTTTCGAAGTCTAGGGCCTACTCGAATAGAACCGCCGGAAGCAAATTCCCGCCCGGAACTCTATACTATGCGGGGTGACGAGGAGCAAGTGGCGTGGTATTCTTGATGTTCCGGTTGCACTTGTAATTCCTCTCGGAATCGAACGCGGGGGCTGCAAGTTCGCACTTGCGGCCCTTTTTGTTTATGTGGGCTGCGCCGAAAAAACCAAAACCTGAAGAAGGGTTAGAACGGTCGAATTTTCACTCATGCCGCCCATTCGCAACATCGCCATCATCGCCCACGTGGACCACGGCAAGACCACGCTGGTGGACGCCATGCTCCACCAGAGCGGAGTGTTCCGTGACAATCAGGTGGTGATGAAGCGCGTGATGGACTCGAACGATCTGGAGCGCGAGCGCGGCATCACCATCCTGGCGAAGAACACGGCGCTGTTTTACCACGACGTGAAAATCAACATCGTGGACACGCCTGGCCACAGCGATTTCGGCGGCGAGGTCGAGCGCGCGCTGAAAATGGTGGACGGCGTGCTCCTGTTGGTGGACGCGAGCGAGGGCCCGCTGCCGCAGACGCGCTACGTCCTACAGAAGGCGCTGCACGCCAAGCTTCTTCCCATCATCGTGCTCAACAAGATCGATCGTTCTGACGCGCGCGCCGCGGCCGTGCTCGACGAAATCTACGATCTTTTCATCGATCTCGAAGCCACCGAAGACCAGCTGGATTTTCCGGTGCTCTACACGAACGCGAAGACGGGCGTCGCCCACCGGAAGCTGGACGATGGCTCGACGAATCTACAGCCGCTTTTTGAGACGATCGTTTCCGCGATCCCGGAGCCAAAGGGCGATCCGAACGGCGTCCTGCAGGCGCAGGTGATGAATCTAGACTACAGCGATTTTCTGGGGCGCATCGCCATCGGGCGCGTCTTTAACGGCACGCTGCGCCGCGGCGCGGACGTCGGCATCTCCAAGCGCGACGGCGCAATCGTTCCCACGCGACTTACCAAGCTCTATACGTTTCGCGGACTCGAGCGCGACGAAGCCGAGGAAGTTCCCTGCGGCGACATCGCCGCCGTTGCTGGCGTCGAAGGCATTCAGATCGGCGAAAGCCTGACGGAACTTGAAAATCCGGCGCCGCTCGAGCCGCTTGTCGTCGACGAGCCGACTCTGGCCATGAATTTCACCATCAATACCGGCCCGCTCTCCGGCCGCGAAGGCCAATGGGTGACCTCGCGCGATCTTCGCGCACGCCTGCAGAAAGAATTACTGACGAACGTCTCGCTGCGCATCATTGATTCCGAAGCTACCGACGTGTTTCGCGTGTTCGCGCGCGGCGAATTGCAGCTGGCCATCCTGATTGAAACGATGCGCCGCGAAGGCTACGAGCTGATGGTGGGCAAACCGGAAATCGTGGTGCGCGAGGAAAACGGCAAGAAGCTCGAGCCGCTCGAGCGCCTGGTGGTGGACTCTCCTGAATCATTTGTCGGCGTGATCATGGAAGCGCTCGGACGGCGTCGCGGTGAGCTGGGTAAGATGATCAATCACGGCTCGGGCTGGGTCCGCATGGAGTTCACGATTCCGTCGCGCGGGTTGATCGGCCTGCGCGGACAGCTTCTGACGGACACCCGAGGCACGGCGCAGCTTCACACATTGTTTGAGGGCTGGACCGAATATGGCGGCGAAATGGCCTCGCGCCCGACGGGCGCGCTCGTGGCCGATCGCGCCGGAAGCACCACGGCATTCGCGCTGTGGAATTTGCAGGAGCGCGGCGAGCTATTCGTCGGTCCCGGCGAGGAAGTCTATGAAGGCATGATCGTCGGCGAAAATTCGCGTGACTCGGACATGGACGTCAACGTCACGAAGGAAAAAAAGCAGACGAACATGCGCGCCTCGAGCGCCGATGAAGCCATTCGCCTGATCCCGCACCGCCAGCTCAGCCTGGAGCAAGCCATCGAATTCATCGCCGACGATGAACTCGTCGAAATCACGCCCAAATCCATCCGCCTGCGCAAGAGAATCCTCGATATGAAAAAGCGCCCGAAGCGCTGGCAGCAAATTCGCGCCAGCGCTGAGGCGTAGAGTTTTCCGGCCGCGCTACGTGAAGAGCGGACGAAGGTCGCGAACGTCGCGCACGTCTTCGAAGTTGTTCACGCGCTCGATGAGCTTCGCTGCGCGCACCGGGCCGAGGACGGGCGCGATCAGGTCGCGCACTTTGGCGTTCAGGGCTTCGGTGCTCACCGGATTTTCCTTCGTGCCGGGAGGAAATTTCGTGAAGTGTTGCACGGTCCGCCCGTCCTTCAAAGTCACCTCCACGAGGCCACTGCGAGGCGCCGCCGGGTCCATCAGCTTTCGATCGGCCACAAGCTGCACGCGTTCCTTCACGGCGTGAATTTGCGCATCGGTCATGCGTTCGCGGGAGTGGCTCGCCGCGAACGAAACACCTCCGTCGATCAAAGCGACCGCGACGATGTACTGCAGATTGACGTCCGGCATGGAGCTGTTGTCGACGATACCCGCGCCGTCCGCCGGCAGCCGCACGACGACGCGCTGCACATTATCCACGGTCAGCGAATTTTCGCGGCGCAGCGTCAGGAACGCGTCGACCGCGGACTGGATCGGATAGCCGACCGAATAGGTCTTGATGGAAGTTTCGGCGACCCAGTAGCGGCTGCCGAGTTCCGCGACCAGCTCCGCGGGCTGCGGCTGAGTGGTGAGCGCCTGAAACACGTTGTGCTCGCAGTCGAAGACGTTGCGCACGCCCGTGAAACCCGCCTGCACCATCGTCGCGGCGGTCACGCCGTTGCGCGCGCCCATCCCCGAAAAATCGAACGCCTTCTCGATGTGGTCGTTGTCCGAGGTCCAGCTCCACAAGCCCGACACCTGCTGCGCCGCGTAGGAGAGCGCGTAGCGCATCCCTGTTTCGTCCAGCCGCGCGAGTGACGCCGCGGCGCCGACCGCCGAAAATGTCGCCCCGAAACCCTCCGCGCTGTGGTGCGTGCCGCGCACGAGGTCCGGGCTAAGCGCCATCAGAAACCGGCAGCAAACGTCATAGCCGAGCACGACGGCGCGTAGCAGATCCGTGCCCGAGCGGCCTTCGCGTTCGGCCATCGCCAGCGCTGCAGCCACCGAGGAGCAGCCGGGATGCGTCTTGGTGACCAGTTCGACGTCGTCGGTTTCGTCGGCATGGGCGCACATCCCGTTTGCGAGTGCGGCGTTGACAGCGGACGTTTTGACGCTGGTTCCAACGAGCGATGCCTCGGGCGCTCCGCCCTGCGCCCGCGCGTACGCAATAGCCATCTCTCCCGGCTTGAGGCGGCTGCCGGAAATCATCGCGCCGAGCGTGTCCAGAATGTGGTGCTTCGCTTCGAGCGCGACGCTGGGCGGAAGCGCGCGGTCGCGCGCCCCGGCCATGTAGCGTGCCAGCTCGCCGGTGAAATCGGTGACCGGGGCGGTACTTGGTTTCGAAGAATCTTGGAAGGATGGCAGCGCCGCTGCAGCGGCGAGCCGTTCAGCCGGGAGCGCTGCAATGGCGAGCGCTCCGCCTGCTCCCTGCAGCATTCGCCGCCGCGAAAATTTTGGACTATCGTGCGGTGCGGGCTTGTTCTCAGTCTTTTTCTTCACGTCATTCTCCCTGTAGTCTGTAAAGCGCAGCAAAATTTTGTGAGGCACACACTCTACATTCTTCTCGCGACGGATTCCATCCAAGTGGCGCAGGCTTCCAGCCTGTGGGGTTTGGTTGCAGCTTGATCGATCCTGCCTTTACTAAACCCCACAGGCTGGAAGACTGCGCCACCCGACCCTCTCAATACTGCGACCCTGCCAATATTTTTGGCGCCTGATATCCTGATATATAGTCGAAACGCCGAAATATATACGCGGTCGCTGTTTCGGAGGCATTCGTGAAGTTGAGAATCATATTGAGTCTCGCGAGCGCGCTCGCGGTCTTGTTTGCTCCCTCGAATCTTTTCGCGCACCACGGTTCTTCCAACTACGACATGTCAAAATCGGTTTCGGTGAAGGGAACGGTGAAGCAGTTCGCCTTCGTCAATCCACATTCCGCGATTTATCTGCAATCAAAGGACGAAAAAGGTAGCGCGGAAGAATGGCTCGTCGAAGCCGACAGCCCGAACAACCTTGCCAGGAACGGCTGGACGCGGGATTCGATCAAGGCCGGCGAGCTTGTTACCGTGGTCGGGAATCAGTTGAAGGATGGCTCGAAAGTGATGCGCTTGCAAAAAGTGGTGTTCGCCGACGGCCGGGAGCTGAAGCCGCGCGAAGGCAACGAGTATTGATTCCGATCTGTTGAACCGGGGAACCGATGTTCAAACACGCAAGAAAGTCGCCGATGAGAAATGGCTTCCTGGATATGAACTGTGCGCTCCTTATTGCGCTCTTGCTGCCGGCGCCGGCGGGGGCGCAGAAATCCGGTGACCCTGGAGGCGCGAAACCGCCGGTGGCGGCGGTCCCTGCGCCGAGCGCGGACCTGACCGGAGTTTGGACCCAGTATCCCCGGATTGGCAGCCGCAGCGCGGGCGAAGGCGGCTTCATCTTCAGCGCAGAAGAGCCGCCCATGACGCCGTGGGCCGCGGCTATTTTCAAGTCCGTGAAGGCGCCGCACACAGGCGGCTACACGGGCGAATCCGACGACACAACGCTGAAATGCTATCCGCCCGGCATCCCGCGAATTTATCTCTTCAATTTTCCGATGGAAATTTTTCAGGTGCCCGGTCGCGTGCTCATCGTCCACGAATTCGGCCACTTCATCCGCCAGATTTGGACCGATGGCCGGCCACATCCCAAAGACCCGAATCCCACCTGGATGGGCGATTCGATCGGAAAATGGGAGGGCGACACTCTCGTCGTCGATACGATCGGCTTCAATGACAAGACCTGGATCGATCAGGTGGGCCACCCGCATTCCGACCAGCTGCATCTCGTCGAGCGCATGCATCGCGTCGCCCCGGACATGCTGCAAATCGATTTCACGTTCGACGATCCGAAGGCCTACACGAAGCCCTGGACCGGAACGAAGAAATTCAAACGCGTCCCGACTGGCATATTTCCGAATACATCTGCGAGGAAAATTTCGACAACAAGGCAATCGAAGAGATCAGCAAGTAACCCCGAATTGTAGTCGACGCAACGCGTTACTTCTCGGCGGCGGCCGGTTTCTCCGGCGGATATTTGACCAGCGTCCCGCCCTCGGACTCATAAACCTGCGCGCCAATCGCTCCGGCCACATTGATCCCCTTGCTCGTGAGCAAGTCGGCGGCGATCCCGGCGCGATGCGCGTGATTGGAAACGGTGACAATCGGCTTGTCCCTCGGAATTTCGGCGAGATGTTTTTCGAGGTCCGCGGCCTGGATGTTGAGATACACGGAGAACCCGCCGTTCTGAGCAATTTCCGTGGGCCGCCGCACGTCGAGCAACAAGACGCTGCCCGGCTTCAGCGCGTCAAACTCCGCGTGGGTAAAAATCTTGGCCTTTGAGGGCGCGTCGCCGCCCTGGGGCTGCGCGAACGTCACGGCGCTCGCGAGCAAAGCCGCCAACAGTAAGAGTTTTTTCATGTGCGTATTCTCCATTCGCCGCATTCCTGCGCGAGATATCGAACGATATTCTCCGATTCGCGCGGACTTTGCAAAGGATCGCGTGCCATGGCGCGCCGCCGAATTGACCGAAGGCGAACAGAGACGATGTTCATATCGCCGCCCGAAGACTGGAGTATAGTCAAAACATCATGCGATCACGCCTGTCGGCTGCCGCCGGGAAATGTCTGTATAGCGTTGGGATGCTTGCGATTCTGCTGCTGGGCGTTGCCGCCCGGCCCTTCGCGCAGATCGCTGCGGCGCAGAGCGGATGGGAACCCGCGATCCGCGAATTTGAAGAGCAGGACCAGATGAACCCGCCGAAGCCCGGCTGCATCATTTTCGCGGGAAGCTCCAGCTTTCGCGATTGGGACACGCTCGTTTCGGACATGAAACCCCTGGATGTAGTGAACCGCGGGTTCGGTGGTTCGGAAATTTCCGACCTCAATGTGTACGCGAAGCGGATCGTAATCGCCTACCGGCCGAGCGCCGTGGTCGTCTACGAAGGCGACAACGATCTTGCGGATGGCTCTTCCAAGACGCCCCAAATGGTCGCCGGCGGATTCCGGCGATTCATCCAGATCGTTCACACCTCGCTTCCCGACGCGTGGATTTACATTCTCTCGATCAAGCCGTCCAAGCTGCGCTGGAATCAATGGCCCAGAATGGAAGCGGCGAACGAGCTGATCAAGGATTACGCTCTCTCAGTCGCACGTGTTATACATCGACGTCGACACGCCCATGTTTGACGCCAAGGGGAACTTGTCCGCCGACCTTTTCAAGTCCGACGGCCTGCATCCGACTGCCAAGCTCTACGCTAAATGGACCGCCATTATCAAGCCGATCCTGCTGCAGCGGTTCGGCCCCGCGAAAAGTTCCTCGCGCCTGGATTTCTCAGTGTCCTCTGTGCCCTCCGTGGTTAATATTTCCGAAATGTCCCAGCCAAATTGACTGTCGATACTGTACGGCTCAGCACGTCGAAGAATCGGTTGTAACGCTGCGGCAAGTCTCCTCCCGCCCTGCTAGAATACGGAGAGCCGAGCCGAACCAAATGCAAGAGTGACCATAGGGAACGCGACCGATGTTTGACAACCTAACCGACAAACTCCAGCGGGTTTTCAAAAACCTGCGTGGACAGGGAAAGCTCACCGAGGAACACGTCGACGAAGCCCTCGCCGGCATCCGCGAAGCGCTGCTCGAAGGTGACGTCAACGTCGGCGTGATCGACGAACTTCTCGCGCACATTCGCGAGAAAGCCCTCGGCTCGGAAGTCCTGCTGCAGCTCTCGCCCGATCAGCAGGTCATCAAGATCGTACGCGACGAGCTGGCGATTCTCCTCGGCAAACATGCCAAGCCGAATTTCAATTCGCGCCCGCCCTCCGTGTGGATGATCGTGGGGCTGCAAGGCTCCGGCAAAACGACCACCACCGGCAAGCTCGCCAAATGGCTCTCGAGCCACGGCCATCGGCCGCTGGTGGTTTCGACGGACGTGTACCGCCCAGCAGCTCGCGAGCAGCTCGCGCAAGTGGCAAAGGCTGTCCATGTTCCGTGCTGGCCAGGCGCGGGGACCGACAAGCCGCTCGAAATCGTCCGCGGCGCGATCCGCGAAGCGAAGCTCTCCGCGCATGACGTAATTCTCGTCGACACTGCGGGCCGCCTGCACATTGATGACACGCTGATGGAAGAGCTCAGCGCGCTCAAACGCGATCTGACTCCGGCGGAAATGCTCTTCGTTGCCGACGCCATGATCG
>Ga0210403_10004173_pt1 | contig 12477 bp, 11 predicted proteins | sample IncBWC19MmetaG_FD_150863 | JGI IMG/M metagenome (GOLD analysis project Ga0210403, IMG submission 150863) | Forest soil microbial communities from Barre Woods Harvard Forest LTER site, Petersham, Massachusetts, United States - Inc-BW-C-19-M | ecosystem: Environmental > Terrestrial > Soil >... | reverse complement strand
ATGCCGAAGGACGTGCAGGAGAAGGCCAACCAGGAGTTGAAGAAGCTGGAGGCCATGCCGCCCATGTCGGCCGAGTCCACGGTCTCGCGCAACTACCTGGACTGGCTGCTCTCGGTGCCGTGGAAGAAGCGCTCGAAGGAGATTCGCTCCATCGAGCACGCAGAGAAGATCCTCAACGAGGACCACTATGGCCTCGAAAAGATCAAGGAGCGGATTCTCGAGTTTCTGGCCGTGCGCCAGCTGGTTAAGAATCCTAAGGGCTCGATCCTCTGCTTCGTCGGACCTCCGGGCGTGGGCAAGACCTCGCTCGGCATGTCGATCGCCAAGGCCACGGGACGCAAGTTCGTTCGCATGTCGCTGGGCGGCGTGCGCGACGAGGCCGAGATCCGCGGCCATCGCCGCACCTACATCGGCGCTCTTCCCGGCCAGATCATCCAGTCGATGAAGAAGGCCGGCACCAAGAACCCGGTGTTCATGCTGGATGAGATCGACAAGATGGCGTCGGACTTCCGTGGCGATCCCGCCAGCGCCCTGCTCGAGGTGCTGGACCCCGAGCAGAACACCTCCTTCCAGGACCACTACCTCGACGTCGAGTACGATCTCTCGCAGGTATTATTCGTTGCCACCGCCAACGTGCTGCACACCATCCCGGGTCCGCTGCAGGATCGCATGGAGATCCTCCGCCTGCACGGCTACACCGAGCTCGAGAAGCTAGAGATCGCCAAGCAGTATCTCGTTCGCAAGCAGCGCGAGGGCACCGGACTGGCCGAGGACCAGATCGTCTTCGCAGACGGTGCACTCGAGGGCATCATTCGCGGGTACACGCGCGAGGCCGGCGTACGCAATCTCGAACGCGAGATCGGCAACGTCTGCCGCAAGGTGGCGCGCCGTGTCGTCACCAACGGTGCCGAGCACAAGGAGCTCGTCACCGCCGAGAGCCTGGAGTCGCTGCTCGGCGTGGCCAAGTTCCGCAACTCGCAGGTGCACGAGAAGAGCGAGGTCGGTCTGGTGACCGGACTCGCCTGGACCGAGGTCGGCGGCAGCATCCTGCAGACCGAGGTGCAGATCCTCGATGGCAAGGGCAAGCTGACCACGACCGGCCAGCTCGGCGACGTGATGCAGGAGTCCGCGCAGGCGGCGCTCAGCTACATCCGCTCGCGCTCGCACTCGCTCGGTCTGGCGCGGGACTTCTACCGCCATCTCGACATCCACGTCCACGTGCCCGAGGGCGCGATCCCCAAGGATGGTCCGTCAGCCGGCATCACGCTGGCCACGGCGCTCGCCAGCGCGCTCACCAAGATCAAGGTGCGGCGCGACATCGCCATGACCGGTGAGATCACCCTGCGCGGCAAGGTGCTGGCCATCGGCGGCCTGAAGGAGAAGCTGCTGGCGGCGCATCGTGCCGGCATCTTCGAAGCGATTCTGCCCGAGGACAACCGCCGCGACTACGCCGAGCTGCCCGAACTGCTGAAGTCGTCGATGAAGCTGCACTTCGTTGAACAGATGGACGAGGTGCTGCTACTGGCGCTCGAGGAGAAGCTGCCCGAGCTGGCCGAGGAGACGCCGGAGGGACTCGCCGTGGTGATGCCGCCGACCGTTCCTGCCTCTCAGCCAATGTCTGCCCAGTAGCGTTCCAGTAGCGTTCGACAAGTAACCCCATGAGTCAATCGGCATAGGGGGGAGAGTTTCCTCTCCTCCCCTGCCTCATTTTCATTGCCATTAGCGGCCCGCCCCGGCCCATAAAAACACCACCCGGCATGCGGGTCCGCTGGCGCTCCAAAAAGAAGGCCGAGCCACCCGGGCTCGGCCTTTATGTCTGCCAGAGAAACTAGACCGCACGCCGCCCCGACACCAGATGCATGATGAGCGAGATCACGGCGAAGAGCAGCAGCAGATGGATGAGGAATCCAGTGACATGGAACAGGGCGAAGCCACCGAGCCACAGAGCCACTAGAACGACAGCCAGAATGAGGAACATGGGGCCTCTTCCTTCCTGATCGAGTAGGATCGTGCCTGCCCGATCAGTCCAGTCCATGAGAGCCTGTCGCGGCGGAAAGCGTTGCTCGATTCCTTTACCCTTCGGTAACGAGGTAAGTCGATAACCGACGTTCGCAGAAGCCTCGCCATCAGGCGCAAAGGGGATACGAGCTCTACGCCCGTACCCCCCTTTGCGCCTCTTGAAAACGAAAACTAGCAGCCGCCGCCGGCGATCGACGGAATCAACATGATCTCGTCCCCATCCTGGAAGGCGTAGGCTTCGCCGCCGAGGAAGCGGATGTCTTCGTCATTGATGTAGATGTTTATGAAGCGGCGCAGCTTGCCCTCCTCGTCCTTGATCTGCGTGCCGAGCGCCGGAAAGGTCTGGTCGATCTCGGCCAGCAGCCCGGCCAGGTTGGATGCGGTGGAGGCGAACTGCTTCTGCCCGTCGGTATGACGCACAAAGGCGGTGGGGAGAACGATTTTAACGGCCAAGGATGCCTCCTGCGATGGCGAGTTCCGGTTCTGCTGCTGCGATACCCGGGATGCCATCCAGCTCCTGCAGGTACTCCGCAAAGTCAGCCAGGCGCGGGCGCACGGCCCGCTCCTGAAGGTAGTGGTGAGCGAGCGGGTCGGTGGTCTTCAGACCATTACCGGTGATGCAGACGACCGTGGTCTCATCCGCTCCGATGCGGCCATCGGCGTAGAGCCGCGCCGTCACAGCCGTGGTGACGCCGCCTGCCGTCTCCGTGAAGATGCCCTCGCTCTCGGCCAGCTCCTGCATCCCGGAGACGATCTCCACGTCGGAGACATCCTCGGCCCAGCCGCCGTTGGCCTGGATCATCTTGGCCGCGGCCGGTCCGTCGGCCGGGTTGCCGATCGCCAGCGAGCGCGCGATCGTGTTCGGCTTCTGCGGCTCGATGTAGTCCCTGCCCTGCTTGACCGCCTGCGAGATGGGCGAGCAACCGGTGGCCTGCGCGCCGAAGAAGCGCACCGGCTTGTCCTCCACCAGGCCCAGCGCGATCAGCTCATTGAACGCCTTGCGAATCTTGCGGATCAGCGACCCGCCCGCCATCGGGCAGACCACATTGTCCGGCAGACGCCAGCCCAGCTGCTCGGCGATCTCGTACCCAACCGTCTTCGAGCCCTCCGCATAGTAGGGGCGCAGGTTCACATTCACGAAGCCCCAGCTGTACTCATCCGCAATCTGCGTGCAGAGCCGGTTGACGTGGTCGTAGTTGCCGTCGATGCGCACCAGCCGCGCTCCGTACACCTGCGTGTTCAGCACCTTCGCGGCCTCGAGGTCCGCCGGCACCAGGATGCACGCCTTCAGCCCCAACCGCGCCGACTGCGCCGCCACCGAGTTGGCCAGGTTGCCCGTCGACGAGCAGCCCACCGTCTCGAAGCCGAAGGCCTGCGCGTTCGCTAGCGCCACCGACACCACGCGATCCTTGAAGCTCAGCGTGGGAAAGCAGACGGCGTCGTTCTTCACGTAAAGGTTGGTCGCGCCGATGCGCTTGCCCAGGTTGCGCGCCCGCAGCAACGGCGTGAAGCCCACCGGAAGATCGGGCTCAAAGCCCTTGGGAATCGGCAGCAGCGCGGCATAGCGCCAGATGTTCGCCGGGCCAGCGGAGATGGTCGTGCGGGTAAAGGTATCGCGAACCGCATTCAAATCGTAGTGAACTTCTAACGGAGCCAGGCAGTTGTCGCAGGCGGAGAGTGGCTGGTTGCCGAAGCTTTTGCCACACTCATTGCACTTCAACTCATACGCCGAACAGGAATAGGCCATTGCACTCTCTTCTTCTGGAGGAGGGGTGCGGCTAACTGTGACTTACTGTCTCTGGGAGGCCGCCGCGTACGGCCGGGGGGGGAAGAGGAAACGCGGGGTGCAGTCCTTCAATCCGGACTGCGTGCTCCGAATCTCATGTTCCCTGGCAACTTGCCTTCCAGGAGAGAGTTGACACCGGTACGCACTTGCTCTGTCCGGTTGTCGTGGCGTCACAGGGCTCGTCCCTCAACCACTCTGCATGAAATTCAAATCTGCCCTAAAGCAGACTGGAATAACTACTTGTACCACAAGAGAGTTGCGCGGTGCAAGCAAACCTCAACTCGGAATGGAGCAAGGCCCTAGGTGCGGGTTGGCCGTCATACGGCCAGAATCCGGCCCAGACCTGATTGCAGTTGCGCCTGAGCAACTCCGGCGAGAAAGGAACTAGGTGCTCGCAACTCGATCCCACGAGGGGCTTTGGCTCACCCATTCGCTGGACTCGCACCAACTCGTCTCCATCTCCGGGATGCTCAGCGCTCCATGACCTTGTTTGCAGATCAGCTCCGAGCCACTCCACTCGAGGAGATTGTGAGAGGGGCGGCCGATAGGTGTCGGCGAGGCGAGCGAGCGGAGGCACTGCTTACAACGCTGCCCGTGGTCATGCAAAGCCCAGCGCAAACCGACGAGCGCCAGGATCGTGAACGAGAAAATCTGCAGGAAGTCTGCGACGTTGGGAGTAGCCGCATGCATCGGCTGACAGAGGTCAGCGCTCAGCAGAAACATGAGCAGCAAGGTGAGAGAGGTTTTTGCGCCCAAGAAGAGTTGCCGCTTGAGCCAGTAGAGCTTTCGGCTTGTGGCGCTTTGATCGGTATGTCTGCGTGGGGAGATGGCAAGGGTGACGAAGAGAATGAGCGGCACCTCGACAAGGAACCGTTTGAACTGGTCGGCAAGCGAGGAGGCCAGCGATTGCCAACTTCCATTGAGTACCAGCCCGGCTGCCGCGGCGAGCACGAAGAGACTGAGGAGCACCGCCAGGCAGAGCGTAGCGGTTCCCTGAAAGGTGCGTCTCCAGCCATCACCCCAGAGCCAGAGCGCATCGCGAATCAGCCCTGTCGTGAGATCGGGAGCAGGAAAGGCGAACTGCGTGCGACGCGCGAGATGGTGTTTGTGCCATAGCTCGGACTGCCATGCCAATAACCACTCCTCTCGCTCAGAGGCTGGGACGAACTTCTCCATGACAGACAAGAGATAGCGATCGAAGGGCGGCAGAGGCGAGGGAAGGAGATGGCTCATGCGTGCTTCTCCGGAACGAGGTGGGCCAGCAGTGGATACCTCTCGGTAGCGGCGAGCGCGGCAGCCTTCCCTTCGCGTGTTACTTCATAGTAGCGCCGAGCCGGGCGCTGACTGGCCACCGCGTCTTCCTCAGGCTCCCATCTGGAGGCGACGAGCGCGTCGCGTTCTAATCGACGCAGCGCAGGGTAGACGGTGCCACTCGGCAGGCCGGTGACCTCCATAACATCGAAGCCGTAGCGGTAGCCAAGGCTAAGCGCCTTGAGGATGAGAGCCGCACTGTGGGAGAGTCGAGGGTTGCTCATTGCTATGTAGTATGCTATCACATACTAGTGTACTACATAGGGGTGAGGGTTTCCATGCTCGAGGTCAAAGCTCTGTCCAAACGCTATCGTGGTCTTCCCGCCATCGACAACGTCAGCTTTCGCGTCGGTGCTGGCGAGATCGTCGGCTATGTCGGGCCCAATGGCTCCGGCAAGTCCACCACCGTGAAGATCATCACCGGCCTCATGGAGCCAAGCGAAGGCCAGGTGTTGTTTGAAGGGGAGAGTATCCGCACCAACCTTCAGGACTACCGCTCGGTCTTCGGCTACGTTCCCGAGGAGGCCCATGTCTACACCCACCTCTCCGGACTCGAGTACCTCCAGCTCGTCGGCCGTCTGCGCAATCTGCCCGAGGCCCTCATCGAGCTCAAGGCCAACCGGCTTCTGGCCCTGCTGAGCCTCGACCCCTGGCGTCACTCGCCCATCTCTCTCTACTCCAAGGGGATGAAGCAGCGCGTTCTCATCGCTGCGGCCCTGTTGCACGATCCCAAGCTGCTGGTCTTCGATGAGCCTCTCTCCGGCCTCGATGTCGTCTCCGCCCGTCTGTTCAAGGATCTTCTGCAGCAGCTCGCGGCACAGGGCAAGGCCATTCTCTACATTTCGCACGTCCTCGAGGTGGTCGAGCTCGTCTGCCATCGCGTGATCGTCATCGCCAAGGGAAAGATCCTCGCGGACGCTCCTCCCTCTGAACTGAAGAACTCGCTCCAGCTTGCCAATCTCGAAAGCGTCTTCGCCCAATTGGTCCAGCAGCAGGACACCCTAAGCGTAGCCAAAGAACTCGTCGACGTCATGGCGGTGCATCATGGCTGAGCGAGACGGACTCTTCTCCACCCCCAATCGCCCAGTCGAGTCTCTCGCCGTTCAGGCCAGCTCCGCAATCGCGAGGCGGGAACAGACCCAGTTCGAGGTTCTGGTTCGGCACCTCCTCCATCGCTTCTTTCACAACGAACTTCTGTCGCCGGACGACGAGACCAAACGCGTCATGCTCCTCAGTTATGCCGCTGCTCTTCCCGGCCTGCTGGTCGCGCTCTTCCTGTTTCCCGCGTACCACGCCTTTCCCCCGGCTCCGCTTCACCGCCCCTTCTGGTCGCAGGCGGGAGACCACTACTTCTATGTGAGCTACCCGTTCGTCGTCATGGGGATTGCCACCGTCTATGAGTGGGACCTCCTCTTCCCCGATCTGCTCGATGTCTTTGTTCTCTCCAATCTTCCCATCCCGATGCGTCGCCTCTTCGCCGCCCGTGTCCTTGCGCTCGCCATCTTCCTCTCGCTGGTACTGCTCGGAACCAACGGGCTCGGCATTGTCTTCTTCCCTATGATCGCCGAGCTACCCGGCATCGGCCGCCACTTTCTTGCCCATGCCATCGCGGCTCTGATGAGCGGAACCTTCGCCGCAACCACCTTCCTCGCGCTCCAGGGGATCCTGCTGAACACGTTGGGCGAGCATCTCTTCCGCCGCATCACGCCTCTGCTTCAGGGAGCGTCGCTGATGGTTCTGCTCGCCGTCTTGCTTGTCTTTCCGATGGTCGCGCAGTCGCTCCAGGCACTGCTCACCTCGAACGCCGCGGCCGTACGCTCCTTTCCTCCCTTCTGGTTTCTTGGCATCTACGAACGGATCCTCGCGGGACCATCCGCCCCGCTCATCTTCCACACGCTCGCCCACACGGGATGCTGGGCTGTCCTGCTGATGATCGCGTGCACATTGCTCACCTATCCGCTCGCCTACCGCCGCCGGGTGCGTCAGCTCATTGAGGGAGCCAGCTTCATTCATAAGACAAGCCGGACCGCCGGGCCCATCGAGAGGCTCTTGCATGCCAGCATCCTTCTTCTGCCGGCTCAGCGAGCCATCTTCCACTTCGTCAGCCAGACGATTCTGCGCAACCAGCGCCAGCGCGTTATGCTCGCTATGTACGGCGGTCTTGGCATCGCGATCGCCCTCTCCGAGATGTTGGTCCTGCGCACCTCGTCTGGCCACCTCCATCTGTCCTTACTTCCCGAGGGCATCCGGTCGGCCGTTCCGATCATGGCCTTTTGGACGATAGCCGGCCTCAGCTCCGTCCTCGCCACGCCGATCGACCGCCGCGGGGCGTGGCTCTTTCAAGTTCTTCTCGGTCGCGCGCGCGCCGACCATCTGGCCGGCGCTCGCCTCTGGATCACGCTATGGGCTCTGCTGGTTAGCCTGGGCACAGTTCTCGTCCTTCATCCGCTCTCCCCGGCCAGCCTGCGGAACATCCCAGCCACAGTGGATCAACTGTTCATCGCCGTAAGCGTCTCGTTCCTGCTCGCCGACATCTTCTTCTTGAATGCCCGCACTCTCCCGTTCACGCACCTGAGGAAAGGATCGATCACCGATCTTCCGCTTAGAGTCGTGCGCTACTTTGTGCTCTTTCCATTCTTCGTTGCAGTCCTGGTTGGCTTGGAACCATGGATCGAGTCGAACGTTCATCATCTTCTTGGGCTTGTATGTATCCTTGGCGGGCTTCATCTTCTACTGGTCCATGAGCACACCCGGTCGGTGCAGGATAGCGCTGCGGCCCTACCTGCCGACGACGCCGACGACTTTCCTCAGAGCCTGGGACTGCGGGATAGCTGAACTCCTCGAGAGCCCGCGCACGCGTCTGCAATTAGACCTTCTCACAACTCGGCCTTGCCAAAGGGGGCGCTACTGGGTTCCGGACGGTTGGCCGCACTCGAGCAGTGATGGCAAGCCCCACGGTCCCTCAAAAACGAGAAATCGCCAACAAAGACGCGCCTTCCCAGAGCGAAAGAAACTTGGCGCACCCACCCCTGCCCCACCCGCTACAATTTAAATAGAGATAAATAAAAAGGACTTATGCTTCATTCCCCACAGGAACGAGGCATAAGTCCTTTGCAATCTGATTTTTACCCGTAGCCGGCCTGGAATGAGATATTTGCGCCGCCGCCTACGACGCAAATATAAGCAACCAAAGGATTTACTGCCGGGCAATATGGGGGGGGGACCGGGGGGACCCCCTGGGGCCCCCCTCTCGGCTAGGCCAGGCTCTCGGCGATGTCTTTGGAGGAGTGGACGGCGTCGGGCATCGTGTGCACCTGTACCAGCAGGTCTTCCTTGCGCATCACCAGGGTGGTGGCGTTCAGGCTGGCCAGCTCGAAGCCGTGGCCGTGGGTGATGGCGTCGGTAGGGCAGGCCTCGACGCAGTAGCCGCAGAAGATGCAGCGGTTGTAGTCGATGTTGTAGACCTTGGCGTAGCGCTCGGCGCTCGAGATGCGCGTGGTCTCGGTGTTCTCCGCGGCCTCGATGTAGATGCAGTTGGAAGGGCAGGCCGCCGCGCACAGGAAGCAGGCTACGCACTTCTCCAGTCCGTTCTCGTCGCGCTGCAGCTGGTGCTTGCCACGGAAGCGCTCCTGGAACTTGGCGCCGCGCATGGGGCCCTTGCCGTCGGGATAGTTCTCGACCTCGGTCGGCTGGAACATCTCACGGAGGGTGATGCTCATCCCCTTGGCGATGGCGGCTGCATTCTTGGCTATGGACATGCGACGAGTATAAACCCGCTCCCGGGCGAGTTACGATGGAGGCATGAAAAAGCAGACGGTAATCGCCCTACGCTCGCATATGCTTGGAATCGCGCTACTTCTATCCGTTGTGTGCAACGCTGGCTCTGCCCCCGCACAGATGTCCAGCCAGATGCCCGGCATGGGCGAGGCTCACAAGGAAGCCGTGCGCTCTACCGCACTCGCTGTCACGGTTGCCGGCAAGACGCAGACCTTTCCGGCGGCGGAGATCGCAGCCATGCCGCACGAGACGGTCAGCGTGATGAACGCTCACCTGAAGAAGACCGAGAGCTACAGCGGCGTTCCCTTGACCGCGCTGCTCGAACGGATGGGCCTGCCCTTCACGAAGGCGAACGAGCACACCCTGATGCACAGCTACTGGATCGCGGAGGGCACCGACGGATACCAGGTCGTGCTCTCGGCCTACGAGGCTATCCCCGCGGTTCATATGGACTCAGTGCTGGTCGCCGATGCGAGCGACGGCAAGCCGCTCGAGAAGGACGGTGCGCTGAAGCTGGTCATCAGCGGCGACAAACGGCCTCAGCGCTGGGTGCAGAACCTGAAGTCGCTCACGCTGAAGACGATCGAGTAGCTAACGCCCGAAGCTGTAGGTCAGCTTCAGAAGCCCATTGTCCACGCCCGGGTTGCTGTTCGCGGTGTTGTGATTGGAGAAGTGCTGCACCTGGTACTCGAGCCGCACCGAGCTGCGCGGGCTGCGGTAGTACTCCAGTCCGGCGCCGATCTCGAAGTCGAAGTTGAACGAACCTGAGTTCACCGAGGGCACCGGCTGCGTCGAGAAAATGTAACCTTCATAGCTACTGAAGGTGGGCTGCAGCCGCGACCGTGTGGGCAGGTTCAGCTTCATGCCGAAGGGAGAGAATCCCTGCGCGTAGATTGTTTGGCGTCCGCAACGGGCGTAGAAGGATCCAGCGGTTACGACCCCGGTCTTCAAATCCGTAAACTGGAAGGACTCCGACGACGCGACACACTTCGGCGTCACTTGGGGCGATCCCGTAATGGTAACGGCTATTGGCAGGGTGTACGCGGTGGTGTACGTGACGGCGGGGATGCTTTCGAGGATCACCGGCCGAAACTCCATGGCGTAAGACCAGACCAGATGGCGATTGGCGATGAGCCGCCGCTGGTACTGCAGTCCGACCGCGCCCAGCTTCACGTTGACCGCGGTCCCCATGAGGATGCGGCTCGAGTCATTGGAGTACTCGGCCGTCACCCCAAAGGTGTTGCGAGACCCGGGAAGACCTGGGCGCGCGGTCTGTGCCTGAAGCGTTGCTGCAACCGTCAAGACAACGACACCGGCAAAGAGCCCCGCAGGCCATCGCGTCATTCAATCTCCAGTTTTGTCCAGATGGAATCCACCTAGACTTTACCTCAGAGACCATCGCGTGGTGCATATGGACATGGTGCTGGCCGCCGACCGAGCAAAGGCAAGCCAATTGCGACCTGCAGCTGCCGCAATTCGGCGCTTCCCTACTCGATCCCCAGCTTCTTCCAGATTGCGTCGACCTTCGCCTTTACGCCGGCATCCATGGTGAGCATCGGCGGCCAGGGGCGGTTGAAGCCCTCCGCCGCCCACTTGCGGGTGGCGTCGATGCCCATCTTGCTGCCGAAGTTCGGCAGCCGCGAGGCGTGGTCGAGCGAGTCCACCGGGCCCAGCGTGAACTGGATGTCGCGTTCGGGATCGATATTGTTGGTAACCCGCAGCGTCACCTCCGCCACGTCCTGCACATCGCAGTCCTCATCGACGACGATGATGCACTTGGTGAACATCGCCTGTCCCATGCCCCAGATGCCGTTCATGACCTTGCGCGCCTGGCCGGCGTAGCTCTTGCGAATCGCCACGATCATCAGGTTATGGAAGACGCCCTCGGCGGGCAGGTTGACGTCGACGATCTCCGGCATGGTCAGCTGCATCAGCGGCAGGAAGATGCGCTCGACCGCCTTGCCCATCCACGCGTCCTCCATCGGCGGCTTGCCCACAATGGTGGCGGCGTAGATCGGGTCCTTGCGGTGGGTGATGCAGGTAATGTGGAAGACCGGGTAGTCGTCCTGCATGGTGTAGAAGCCGGTGTGGTCGCCGAAGGGTCCCTCGGTGCGCAGCTCGCCCAGCTCGACGTAGCCTTCGAGGACGATCTCGGCGTGCGCGGGGACCTCGAGGTCGACAGTCTCGCACTTGACCAGCTCGACCGGGCTCTGGCGCAGGAAGCCGGCGATGAGGTACTCCTCGACCTCGGGCGGCGCGGGCACGATGGCGCTGAAGGTGATGGTCGGATCGGTGCCGATGGCGACGGCGACCTCCATCCGCTCACCGAGGATCTTGGTCTTGGTGATGGAAGGAATGCTGCGGGAGGCCTCTGCGGTTCCGCCTGCGGTCAGCGCCATCAGGTCGACTCGGCCGGCGGCGTCGACCGAGGCCGCACGCAGCCGGTCGCGCAGATGTTCGGCGGCGTTCTTCTGGCGCTGCCAGTGCATGCCGGTAGTCTGGCCATCGTAGACCTGCATGCGGTACATGCCGACGTTGCGCTTGCCGGTCTTGGGATCGCGCGTGGTCACGCACGGCAGCGTGATGAAGCGGCCGCCGTCCTGCGGCCAGGTCTGGAGCACGGGGAAGTCGAGAACGTTGATCGTATCGCCCTTGTCCGCTCGGCGGATCACCTGCTTGCAGGCTGCGTCGCGGCTGGAGATGACCTTGGGGAAGAAGCTACCCACCTGCGCCAGCATGGGCAGCAGCTTCAGCTTGTCCATCATGCTGGTGGGGGTCTGGGGATGCAGCAGGACGCGGATGCGGTCGGCGATGGCGTCGAGCGAGTCGGTCTCAAGGGCCAGCTTCATTCGCCGCTCGCTGCCGAACTGATTCATCAGCACGCGCGCTCCGGGATAACCCTTGACGTTCTCGAACAGCAGCGCCGGCCCGCCCGCCTTGGAGGTGCCGCGGCCCAGCTTCGCGGCGCGATCGGCGATCTCCGCCATCTCCAGAATGGGGTCCACCTCCACGGTGATGCGCTTCAGTTCCCCTGCCTTGTCGAGCTTCTTTATCCAGTCGCGCAGATCGTCGTAGGCCAATTCCCTCTCCTGCCGCGGCGTCGCCCCGGCCCAAGGATCATGGTAACGCCTGCGGGTGCGAAGGCTCTGTTGAAGACGCGAAAGCACTTTTGCGGGAACCTTGCCATCGCTCCGGTGTCTAAGCAGACAGAGCGGCCGCATCCCTCGCCTGGTGCCGACCCATTCCGAAGCGTTTGCCTTTTGGAATACGGAGCGTGACCTATGTTCGAGGAGAGTCTGGTCGAATCGCAAGGCGCGCTGGGCGCGTCGAACCGGCCCTGGACGACGGTCGTCTCGGTGGTGCTGCAGTGCAGCCTGGCCACGCTGCTGGCAACCATTCCACTGCTGCACCCGGAGACGCTGCGCGTCCACGTCGAGGCTCCGCGGGTGCTGCCCACACTGCGGCGCGATCCTCCACCGGTTGCCAGGGCCGTGCCGGCCCACGCCGCGACAACCGCGATGGCAACCGCTCCGGCGATGCTCAGCCGAGGCAGGCCGCTCATCGCACCCAACAGCCTGCCTAGT
>Ga0210403_10004169_pt1 | contig 12481 bp, 9 predicted proteins | sample IncBWC19MmetaG_FD_150863 | JGI IMG/M metagenome (GOLD analysis project Ga0210403, IMG submission 150863) | Forest soil microbial communities from Barre Woods Harvard Forest LTER site, Petersham, Massachusetts, United States - Inc-BW-C-19-M | ecosystem: Environmental > Terrestrial > Soil >... | reverse complement strand
GCCGCTTTTAACGACACCACGCGCGCGCCCTGGCGCAACGTGTCGCAATAATCCGCCCACCATTGCATCATCTTCAGACGCTCATCCCAATAGTCGCCGCGCGCATAGGCGCGCCGCACCGCATTTGGTTCGATATGCGCCAGCGCCGCCTCGATGGCATTGACGCTCCACTTGCCGCTGTCGTTGGCCAGCGTGGAAAACGTAGAGCGGAAGCCGTGCGCGGTCGCTTCCTCCTGCGAGAACCCGATGCGCCGCAGCGCGCCGTTCATCGTGTTCTCGCTGATCGGCCGTGTCACGCTGCGCAAACCGGGAAACACGAGGCCGGCCACGCCGTGCCCTGTGATCGGATGCAGCGCTTTCAGAATGGCGACGGCTTGCGTTGGCAGCGAAATGCGGTGCGACCGGCGCATCTTCGTCCGCTCGGCAGGAACGTCCCACACGTGGCGGTCAAGATCGAACTCCGCCCAGCTCGCATGCCGCAATTCGCCGGGACGACAGGCGAGCAGCGCCATGAGTTGCAACGCGGCCTTCGTTGTTGGCTGCCCCATGAAGCCCTCGATAGCCCGCAACAGCCCACCGAACGCCGTCGGATCAGTTATCGCGGCCCGGTGTTGCTGCTTTGGTGAGGCGACTGCGCCGCGCAGCGCTTGCGTCGGATCGTTGTCGGCGCGCGCGGTGGCGATGGCGTAGCGAAACACAGAACCGATGACGGCACGCAATCGCTTGGCCGTCTCCAACTTGCCGGCCGCTTCCAGCGGCCGAAGAACCCGCAAGATCTCACCGGCCGAAATGTCGGCGATCGGCAGCGCCCCCAGATCGGCCTTGGCGAGGCCTAACAGCCATTCCAGCTTGCCGGCGGTCGCAGCGGCGACCTCTTCGCGCTTCTTCTTGGCTAGCAATTCGTCCGCTACCACCGCGAACGTGTTGGCATGCGCCTCCACCCGGGCAGCCTTCACCTGCCGCTTCCGCGTGGCTGGGTCCACACCGTCTCGCAATAGGCCCGCCGCATCATCCCTGCGCTTCCTGGCCGCTTCCAATGGTACACCGGCCGGATCCTTGCCGTACGGCCCGATTGCCAACCGCTTGCGCTTGCCACCAAACCGATAGGCGTAGTTCCAGAGCTTTCCGCCCGTTGGCGTCAGCCATAACTGCAACCCGGCGCCGTCAGACAGAATGACCAGCCGCTCGCCCGGTTTGGCGTTCTTGATTGCCTTGTCCGTGAGTTTTCCGCCCGCCATGTCACTACCCCCGAAGTGTGGTCTTTTCGGAATCGCCCGCCGCACGAGCACCACCAAAAGAACCACAGTTTTCGCGACTGTCAACGAACGGGAAAGAACGGCAGCGAGCGGAATAGCGCGAAAGAGCACTAATTTCAGTGCCTTGCATATTCAAAAAGAACGGTGGAGAACGGCCGGGAATGAGATGTGGTGCCGCAAGAGGGACTCGAACCCCCGACCCCGTCATTACGAATGACGTGCTCTACCAACTGAGCTATTGCGGCGGCGCGCCGGGCAAAACGTCCAAAAACGCGTGCGCACCTGATATCGGGCGCCGGCCGGATTGGCAAGAAAAACGGCCTTATCGGCGCATGATCTTATCGGGAAACCGGCGCCCACTTTCCCGGATCATGCGTTTGAAGCTTTTGTTACGCACCCCAGCGGGCCAGGAAACCGCGCCAGCCGCCGGCCTGCGCCTTGGGCGTGCCGATTTGTTCCACGAATTCATCGGTTGGCGCCTCGTCATCGATGCCGGGATCGTCGGGGGCGCGGACGATGGGAATGATAGGAAGCGGCGTAGCCGGCTTGTTGAGGTCGGCGCGGGCGCGGAACAAGGGCGCAGGGGCGTTCGGGCCCGGCAATTCGGCCGGGGCTGCGACTGCCGCCGGCGCCGCCGTCGCGGGCGGGGGCAGTGTGACGACCGGCTCGGCCGGTTTTTCCGCCGGCTTTGCGTCGGGCTTTTCTTGCGCTGTTTCCTGCGGCTTTTCCTCCACCTTCGCCGCCGGCGGCGCATTGTCCTGCACCGGGAGCGTCACCGCCGCTTCCGGCGTGATCTCGTGCGGCGGCTCGGCGAGGCCTTCGTTCACACTCGTGTCCTTGCGCGGCGAGGGCGCGGCCAGCATCGCTTCCTCGAATGGCGAGGTATCGATGGTGGCGCCCCGCTCGGAAGACGGCAGGCTCGCCACCGGCGTCTGCCACTGGAACGCGTCCAGCCGTCCCGTCACCGGCGACACCGGACGCCAGCGGTCGCTGACATAGCCGTCAGCGGTCCAGGCCGGATCGTGCCGCGCGCGCACCGCACGCAAGGTCCAGGCCCGCGCCTTGCCGCTGTCGCCATGCTCGGTGCGCTCGATCTCGGCCATCAGCAGCGCGACGCGCTGGGTCGGATTGCTGGTGAGCGAGCTCAGTGCCTCGCGCGCCTTGCCAAATTCGCTCGCGTCGATCGCGGCGCGCGCAATCGCGAGCTTGCCTTCGACATGATCCGGCGTCTTCGCCGCCAGCGTCTCGACCCGCACCAGCCGCTGCCGCGCCGAATCGCCGAGCCGCACATGCGCATAGGCGTCGGCGAGATCGGGATGCGGATGCTTGAGCCAGGCGGCCTCGACGAGGCGCATCGCACGGCGCAGCTGGTGCGCCTCGCTCTCGAATTTCGCGGCGAGCACCGCGGCCGGCACCAGCGTCGGCGCGAGCTTCACCGCCTCCATCGCGCTCTCGCGGGAGAGATCACGATCGACCTTTTCCAGTTCGAGCGCGCGCGCGGTGAGCAGCACGCCGCGGCGGCGGCGATAATTGGCCTTGTCGATCAGGCCGGACTCGAGATCGTTGTCGAGGATCTTCAGCGCACCGTCCCAATCGCCCTGCGCACAGCGGAAGCCGAGCACCGCGTGCGAGGCCCAGGTCGACGACGGCGACATCTTCAGCGCCTCTTCCGCGATCAGCACGGCCGCGACCGCATCGTCGGCGCGCTGTGCCTCGATGAACAGGCCGCGCAGGCCGAGCAGGCGGGTGTCCTCGCGTTCGGCCATCGAGCTGAACGCAGCCTTGGCGCCGGCGCGGTCGCCATCGAGCTGGGCCGACTGCGCGTGCAGCAGCAGGGCCAGCGGATCGTGGCCGGCGAGCCGTCGCGCATCGTCGGCGTGACGGCGGGCGGCGGCCGCATCGCCATGGCCGATTGCAAGCAGGCCGTGGGTGATGGCGTGGCGCCCGCGCGCGACGCGGCGCTCGCGCCGGCCGCGGCGGATGAGCCCCGGCGTGCGCCACAGCATGCCGAAGAAGCCCAATGCCATCATCGCCGCGACGATGATGATGCCGAGGAACAGCGCGAACACCGGCAGCGACACGATGTATTTGGGGCCACCCCAGGACAGTGCGACCTCGCCGGGCTGGTCGGCGACCCACGCGGCGCCCCATGCGGCGAGAGCGATCAACACCAGAAAAAGAATAATGCGAAGCATGAAAACCCTATTGCGCCGCTTTCGCGAGCGAAGCGATGGTATCTTCGGCGAATTGACGGGAAGCGGCGAGCGCGGCGTCGCGTGCCGCCGCCTTGTCAAGCCAGGCTTGCGCCGGTGCGCGGTCGGCGGCATCGAGCGAGGACAATTCACGTCGGGCCTCCGCGAAATCGTTGCGCAGCGCCGCCGCTGTGACGCGCGCGATCACGGCGCTGCGGTCATTGCCCACCGCGTCCGTGCGCTCGACGCGAACGAGTTTTGCCGCGCCTGCCTGCAGGCGATCGACAAGGCCGGTGCCAGTGGTCGGGGTTTCCGTTGCCGGCGACAGCTTGGGCACCAGCGCGAGCAGCTCACGGGTCAGTGCGGGCGGATTGGGCACGCCTTTCGCCGCAAATTCGTCCAGCGGCTTCAGCTTGGCCGGATCGGGCGAAAGCGCCTTGGCCGCCGCAAGCGCGCCGGCAAAGGGATCGCCATGGCGGACCGCGACGTCGAGCAGCGCGGCCGCCACTACGCGGCGAAGCGGCAGGTCATCCTGCGGCTTGGCGGAAGCGACCTTCTCGTTCGTCTGCGCGATATCAGCAGCTTGCGTACGGGTGGCGCGCTCGATTGCGTCGATGCGGTCGTTGATAGCGGAAAGATCGACCGCGGGCGCGGGCGCAGCCGTGGAATCGCCAGGCGCGGTCTTCGCGGCGTTGACGGCGGCGGCGAGTTTCTCCGATTGCGCGCGCAGGCCCCCGATATCGCCGCGCAGTGTCGCCACGGATTTTTCGATGCCGTCGATACGCGCGGTCACCGCGGGATCGGTCACCGGCGCGGGCGTCTTCGATACCTTCGACTCGAGACCGGCGACACGCGTGGTGAGATCATCGACGGCGGCGGCACTCACCTGCGGCGCGGGCGGTGTCTGCTCCGCAGGCCAGCCCAGCAGCCAGCCGACCGCGATCACAAGGGCTGCGGCCACCGCGCCGGAAACCGGCGCGACGACCCAGGGCGACCTCGAGCGCGAGGCCTTGGCAGGCTCGGGCTTCGGCTCCGCCTCGTGCCGCGGCTCGGCGGCGGGCTTGGTCTCGGCAGATTTGGTCTCGGCAGATTTGGTCTCGGTCGCCTTGGCCTCGGTCGCCTTGGCTTCGCCGGCCTCAGCGGTCTCGGCGACCTTGGTGGCCTCGAGATCGATCGTGGGCGGTTCGCGCTTGACTTTGCCGGCATCCGGCGCGGGTCCAGCGTCCTCTAGCACGTCATCGGCCATCCCTGCGGTTCCCTGCTTGTGGTACCGGCCCATTATACCGGAATCGGCCGGCTCTCTTACGCCAATCAGGACCGCAAAGCACGCTCCAATGCCCCAATCAGGGCATTTTCGTCGGGCGAGGCGGCCGCCAGTACCTGCAGCGCGCCGGCCTCGCGCAGGATCGCCGCCACATTGGCCGAAATGCAGCATTGTGGCACCGCGAGCGCGGTTATTTCGACCCCCTCCGCCCGCGCCGCTTCCAGGAAGGCGCGCGCGCTGCGCTGGGAATAGTGCAGCACTGCTTCCACTTCGTTGGCGGCAAAGGCGTCGCGGGTCTCGCGCGACAGGCTTGATAGCGCGGTCATCCGGTAGGTCGTCTGCGTCACGACCTCAAAGCCGGACTCGGAGAGTTCACCGGCGAGATCCCGCGATAGATCGCTGCCGGCAAGATAAAGCAGCCTTTTGGCCTTCTTCGCCTTCAGGCTCTTGCGCACGAGGTCACGCAATTTGCCCGCGTCGCCCTCGGCGGAGATTACCTGGCCAAAGCCGAGGCGGCGGGCCTCGGAGGCGGTATGTTCGCCGACGGCGAACAACGGCAGCTTCAGGAGCGCGCCGAGTTGCGCCTCGACCGCGCGCAGCGCATTGGCCGAGGTCGCGATCACGGCAGCAAAATCCGCCTCGAGATCGTCCGCCAGCGGGAGGGCCTCGAACCGCAGCATTGGCGCCAGCACAGCCTTAAACCCCCGTTCACGCAACGCGCGGGCGGTCGCCTCATTGTCGGGATGCGGGCGGGTGACGAGAACGGCCATGTTTCTGCGATTGCAAGGAGGGTGTTGCGCGGTTACTTACGAGACCATTCGAATAGCGCAAGGGCTTCTCTTGGATAACGCAAAGCCGATGCTGGTGCTGGGGATCGAGACCACCTGCGACGAGACCGCGGCAGCCGTGGTCGAGCGGCAGGGCGACGGCTCGGGGCGGATCCTGTCCAATGTGGTGCACTCGCAGACCGAGGAGCATGCGCGCTTCGGCGGCGTGGTGCCGGAGATCGCCGCGCGTGCGCATGTCGATCTGCTCGACGGCATCATCGACCGCGCGATGAAGGACGCCGGCCTCGGCTATGAGCAATTGTCAGGGGTTGCGGCCGCCGCCGGGCCCGGCCTGATCGGCGGCGTGATCGTGGGGCTGACCACCGCAAAGGCGATCGCGATGGTGCACAACACGCCCCTGATCGCGGTAAACCATCTGGAAGCGCACGCGCTGACGCCGCGGCTCACCTGCTCGCTCGCCTTTCCTTATTGCCTGTTCCTCGCCTCCGGCGGCCACACCCAGATCGTCGCGGTCGCAGGCGTCGGCAATTATGTACGGCTCGGCACCACCGTCGACGACGCCATGGGCGAAGCCTTTGACAAGGTCGCCAAGATGCTGGGCCTGCCCTATCCGGGCGGACCGCAGGTCGAACGATCAGCCGCTGGCGGCGATCCCACCCGCTTTGCCTTTCCGCGGCCGATGATCGGCAGAGCCGACGCGAATTTTTCCCTGTCGGGGCTCAAGACCGCGGTGCGCAACGAAGCGAGCCGGCTCTCGCCCATGGAGCCCAGGGACATCAGCGATCTCTGTGCCAGCTTCCAGGCCGCGGTGCTGGAATCGACAGCAGATCGGCTGGCCGTCGGCCTGAAATTGTTTGCGGAGATTTTCGGCCCCGCACGCGCTTTGGTTGCCGCCGGTGGCGTTGCCGCCAACCGCGCCATCCGCGGCGCGCTGCAGGATGTCGCGGCCAAGGCCGAGACCACGCTGATCATTCCGCCGCCGGCGCTCTGCACCGACAATGGCGCGATGATCGCCTGGGCCGGCGCCGAGCGGCTGGCGCTCGGCATGTCAGATACAATGGAAGCGCCGCCGCGGGCACGCTGGCTGCTCGATGCCGAAGCGAAGGTGCCGGCGGGATATGCGAACTCCCGCGCGGGATTTTGATGGACATGGGTAGCGACTCTCGCCGCGCGCTCCACTTCACCTCGCCCCGCTCGCGGGGAGAGGTCGGCGCGCAGCGCCGGGTGAGGGGGTGCCTCCGCGTACTCAATCTCACCATCGATCTCGCGATGAGAGGCCCCTCACCCCAACCCTCTCCCCGCAACAGCGGGGAGAGGGAGAACTGAGGCCGGCCCGTGGCTTCCTTCAATTCGGTCGGCGTGATCGGGGCGGGCGCGTGGGGCACGGCGCTGGCTGGCGTCGCCGCGCGCGCCGGGCGCAGCGTGACGCTCTACGCCCGTGATGCCGGTCACGCCGGGCGGATCGCCTCGACCCGCGAAAACCCAAAGCTGCCCGGCGTCAAACTCGCCGCCGACATCGCGGTGACGCATGATCTCGCGGCGGCCAGCCGCGCCGACATCATGCTCGTGGCGACCCCCGCACAGCATCTGCGCGCTGCGGTCAACGTGCTGGCGCTGCATCTGCGTGAGGCGATACCGGTGATCGCCTGCGCCAAAGGCATCGAGCATGGCACGCATAAATTCATGACCGAGGTGATCGCGGAGTCCGCGCCGCACGCGCGGCCTGCGATTCTGTCGGGCCCGAGTTTCGCCGATGACGTCGCGCGCGGGCTTCCGACGGCCGTGACGCTCGCGGCAAAGGACGAGCAGCTTGCTGCGGACCTCGTGCAAGCGCTGGGCTCGGCGACCTTCCGCCCCTATCACACCACGGATGTGCGCGGCGTCGAGGTCGGCGGTGCGGCCAAGAACGTGCTTGCGATCGCAGCCGGCATTGTCGTCGGCAAGAAGCTCGGCGCCTCGGCACAGGCCGCACTCACCACACGCGGCTTTTCGGAGCTCGCCCGCCTCGGCCGTGCCCTCGGCGCGCGCGCCGAGACCATGGTCGGGCTGTCGGGCCTCGGCGACCTGATCCTGACCTGCTCCAGTCCGCAGTCGCGCAACTTCGCGCTGGGCCTTGCGCTCGGACGCGGCGAGCCGCCACCGGCGGGCAAGCTCGCCGAAGGCGAGTTCACCGCACCCGTGCTGATCGAACTCGCCGCTTCGCAAAGGATCGAACTGCCGGTATCAATGGCGGTCGCGGCGATCCTTTCCAAAAAGCTCACCATCGACGCCGCGATCGAGGGTCTGTTGACGCGTCCCTTCAAGGCGGAGGAATGAGCATGGCGTACTGGCTGGGTAAATCCGAACCGTCGGCCTGGTCGTGGGACCAGCAGGTGGCGAAGGGCGCCAAGGGCGAGGCCTGGACCGGCGTGCGCAATTTCACCGCGCGCCAGAACCTCGTGAACATGAAGAAGGGCGACAAGGCGTTCTTCTATCATTCCAACGAGGGCAAGGAGATCGTCGGCATCGCCGAGATCATCAGGGAATCCTATCCCGACCCGACCGACAAGACCGGCAAATTCGTCTGCGTCGACATCAAGGCCGACAAGCCGTTGCCGACGCCGGTAACGATGGCCGCGATCAAGGCCGACAAGAAGCTTTCGGGCATGGCGCTGGTGAAATATTCGCGCCTGTCGGTGCAGCCGGTGACAGCGGACGAGTGGAAGCTCGTCTGCAAGATGGGCGGGCTTTAGGCGCGCCCTTACGCCGCGGCCGCCATCACCACCTGCGCCAGGAGCTGCTCGCGCTTGGACTGCGAGCGCTGGCCTTTCATGGTCGCGGCGAAGCGCTCCAGAATGCCGTCCTCGAAGGCGGTGACGATGGTGTCGTGGACGTAGCTCTTGCGGCAGATCGCCGGCGTGTTGGAGAGCTGGTCGGCGGCGGCGCGGATCGCTTCGAGCACCTGCCGCTTGCGGCCGCGCTCGCTTGCCGCCGGCGTGATCCGCGACAGCGATTCCACCACGACAGCAGAGGCCATCAGGGTGCGAAAATCCTTCAGCGAAATCTTGATGCCGGCGATCTCGCGCAGGAACGTATTCACGGTCGTGGTCGAGACGCCGCGCACGACGCCGTTGGCATCGCGGTACTGGAACATGCGCTTGCCGGGCACGGTACGCAGGATGCCGATGGCGCGCACGAGCTTGGCCGCGTTGCATTCCTTGCGCACGGCCTTGCCGCCCTTCGCCTTGAAGGTCAGCACGAAACAGTCTTCTTCCAGTATGACGTTGGATTTCAGCAGCGTGGTGGCGCCACGGGTGCCGTTCAGCCGCGCGTAGGATTCATTGCCGGGACGGATCGCGGTGCGCGCGATCAGCTCGATCACGGCCGACAGCGCGAACTCCCGCGTCGCCTCTTCGCCGGCGAGGTGCATGGAAACGTTGCGCCGGATCTTCGGCAGCGCCGCGACGAGTTTCGCCAGCCGATGCGCCTTGCGCTGCTCGCGCACCTTTTCCCAGTCGGCGTGATAGCGGTATTGCAGCCGGCCCGCGGCGTCGACGCCGACCGCCTGCAGATGCGAACTGGGATCGGGCGAGTAGCGCACCTCACGATAGGCCGGCGGCACCGCCATCCGGTGCAGGCGGCGGATGGTGCCGGCGTGGCGGATCTGCGTGCCGTTGGCGCGGATGAAGGAATAGCCCTTGCCGCGGCGGATGCGACGGATGGTCAGCTCGTTCTGGTCGCCGAGCTTCAGGCCGAGTTCCTGGGCAAGCTCTTCAACCGAGGTCTTGGGCGTCGACTTCTCGGCGGCGGGCTTTGGCAATTGGCCCAGCATCTCCGCCAGTGCCACGGCAGGATCGGCGGAAGCGGGCCCCGCGGGCTCGAGATTCTGCTGATCCATCATGGTCTTGATCGCCTTGCTCCTATGCGCTTCCGGTAATGCCCTCTGGCGGGCTTCGTTCCGGAGGAGCCGTCCGGTATCGGACCGGCCTGGGGAGGCCATTTAGGGGGTCGGGCGCCGGATGGCGAGTCCCAATTGCGAGAATTGGTTATTAGATACCTTTCATGGCTGGCATTCCGTCGCCTATCGTTGATTTCAGACCAAGAAAAAACCCCGGAAGCGACAGCAGCACCCCGGCCGACCCGGCCCGGGGGCCGGTTGATGCCGCGCAAAGCGAGCGCCAGCCGAAGGTTCTATTCGTCGCGCTTGTCGCCGCCATGCGCGCGGACGCATAATTGCGTTAACAATGAAGTCGGCTTCAGCGTCGGGAAATTTCGCTGATGCCTGTGTGGGAGGAAGCGATGTCCGAGAAAATCTACGACGTGACCGGCGAATGGGCGAAGCGCGCCTGGATCGACCAAGCCAAGTACAAGGACATGTACGCCCGCTCGGTCTCGGAACCGTCCGCCTTCTGGGCCGAACAGGCCAAGCGGCTCGACTGGATGAAGGCGCCGCACAAGATCGACAACTGGTCGTTCGCGCCCGGCAACATCTCGATCAAATGGTTCGAGGACGGCGTGCTCAACGTCGCCCATAACTGCATCGACCGGCATTTGCACAAGCACGGCAACCAGACCGCGATCATCTGGGAGGGCGACGACCCCGCGCAATCAAAGCACATCACCTACAAGGAGCTGCATGACGAGGTCTGCAAGATGGCCAACATCCTGCGCACGCGTAACGTCAAGAAGGGCGACCGCGTCACCATCTACCTGCCGATGATTCCGGAAGCCGCCTACGCCATGCTCGCCTGCGCGCGGATCGGCGCGATCCATTCGGTGGTGTTTGCGGGCTTCTCGCCCGACAGCCTCGCCCAGCGCGTCAATGACTGCAAATCCAAGGTGATCATCACCGCCGACGAGGGCCTGCGCGGCGGCAAGAAGGTGCCGCTGAAGGCCAATGTCGATACGGCACTCGCCAAGACCGAGGGCGTCGACTGGGTCGTCGTGGTCAAGCGCACCGGCGGCAAGGTCGACATGAAGCCCTCGCGCGACCTCTGGTATCACGAGGCGGCTCAGATGGTGACGACCGAGTGCCCGGTCGAGCACATGCATGCGGAAGATCCGCTGTTCATCCTCTACACCTCAGGCTCGACCGGCCAGCCCAAGGGCGTGCTGCACACCACCGCGGGCTATCTCGTGTTCGCGGCGATGACGCATCAATACGTCTTCGACTATCACGACGGCGACATCTACTGGTGCACTGCCGACGTCGGCTGGGTCACCGGCCACAGCTACATCCTCTATGTGCCGCTGGCGAACGGCGCGACCACGCTGATGTTCGAGGGCGTCCCGAACTATCCGGACAACTCTCGTTTCTGGAATGTCATCGACAAGCACAAGGTCAATATCTTCTACACCGCGCCGACCGCGATCCGCGCGCTGATGCAGTCAGGTGACGATCCCGTGAAGAAGACCTCGCGCAAATCGCTGCGACTGCTCGGCTCGGTTGGCGAGCCCATCAATCCGGAAGCGTGGGAGTGGTATTACCGCGTCGTCGGCGACAACCGTTGCCCGATCGTCGACACCTGGTGGCAGACCGAGACCGGCGGCATTTTGATCACGCCGCTGCCGGGCGCGACCAAATTGAAGCCGGGCTCGGCGACGCAGCCGTTCTTCGGCGTGGTGCCTGAGATCGTCGACGCCGATGGCAAGGTGCTGGAAGGCGAGGCGACCGGCAATCTCTGCATCACACGTTCATGGCCTGGGCAGATGCGCACGGTCTATGGCGATCACGCCCGCTTCGAACAGACCTACTTCTCGACCTACAAGGGCAAGTATTTTACCGGCGACGGCTGCCGGCGCGACGCCGACGGCTATTACTGGATCACGGGCCGCGTCGACGACGTCATCAACGTCTCCGGCCATCGCATGGGCACCGCGGAGGTCGAGAGCTCGCTGGTCGCGCATGCCAAGGTGTCGGAAGCCGCTGTCGTCGGCTATCCCCACGACATCAAGGGCCAGGGCATCTATGCCTATGTGACGCTGATGGCAGGCACCGAACCGAGCGAGGAGCTGCGCAAGGAGCTGGTCGCCTGGGTGCGCAAGGACATCGGGCCCATCGCTTCGCCTGACCAGATTCAGTTCGCGCCGGGCCTGCCGAAGACGCGCTCCGGCAAGATCATGCGCCGCATCCTGCGCAAGATCGCCGAGGACGAGCCGGGCAGCCTCGGCGACACCTCGACGCTTGCCGATCCCGCCGTGGTCGATGATCTCGTGCAGAACCGGCAGAACAAGCGGGAGAAGTCGGCGTAAGACTGGCGTCATTCCGGGCCGCAAGGCATTCCGGGTTCGATGCTCGTGCATCGCCCCGGAATGACCCTTGAGACGAACCCTCACGCAAACGTCAGGAACTGTGGCGGGCCTGCGGCGGTTTTCCGGCAGGTGTTGTTTTCAAGTCATTTACTTTAATTCGAACATTTCCTTTTCTCCCGCCGCTCAAACAAGTCCGAAGCCCCGTGTGGAAACCATCTGGTTAACGCACGCGGTTAAAAATACGTGGGCAGGCCGGCTTTTCGGCCGTTTTTGGCGAATCCAGCGCTCCTGGCGGGGCGGGCGAAGCGGAGAAAGTGTGATGTCGAAGCGGATCGCGGTGGCGCTGGCGGCCACCATCGGGGCAAGCCTTCTGGCGATGAATGCGGCGCAGGCGCGGCCGGAAATGGTACCGGTGCGCGGCGCCGAGTTCACCCCGGGAACCATCGTGGTGAAGACCAACGAGCGTCACCTCTATCTCATTCTCGATGACGGCCATGCGATGCGCTACCCCGTCGGCGTCGGCAAGTCCGGCAAGCAGTGGGCCGGCGTGACCCGGATCGACGGCAAGTACCGCAACCCGGCCTGGTCGCCGCCCGCCGAAGTCAAGCACGACAAGCCGAACATGCCCGACGTGATCCCTGGCGGCTCGCCGAAGAACCCGATGGGCGTCGCCGCGATGACGCTTTCCGGCGGCGCACACGCCATCCACGGCACCAACATGCCAGCCTCGGTCGGCGGCTTCGTCTCCCA
>Ga0210403_10004165_pt1 | contig 12488 bp, 11 predicted proteins | sample IncBWC19MmetaG_FD_150863 | JGI IMG/M metagenome (GOLD analysis project Ga0210403, IMG submission 150863) | Forest soil microbial communities from Barre Woods Harvard Forest LTER site, Petersham, Massachusetts, United States - Inc-BW-C-19-M | ecosystem: Environmental > Terrestrial > Soil >... | reverse complement strand
TTCGGCCACACCGGCTTCACCGGCACCTCCATGTGGATGGATCCTGTCAGCCGCACCTACGTCATCCTGCTCACCAACGTGGTGCATCCACATCGCGGAAAATCGCTCAGCTCGTTCCGCAGCCGTATTGCGACTATCGCTGCGGCCTCGTTCGGAATCACTGCTCCCTCGGTCGCGCTCACCGGCTATAACGAGACTATTGTGGGGCCCGGGCTGCGCCGCGTAGTCGAGCCGCGGGACGCCGTCTTCACCGGGCTGGATGTTCTGGTGAAAGATAATTTCGCTCCTCTGCGGGGCAAACGCGTCGAATTGATCACCAACCATACCGGCCTCAGCCGCGACGGGAAACGCAATATCGACCTGATGCTTGCCGCCGGCGTAAAGCTGGTGACTCTGTTTGCGCCCGAGCACGGACTTCAAGGCACACAGGATCAGGAGAATGTTTCAGATGGCAAAGATGCCGCCAGTGGCCTTCCGGTTGTCAGCCTGTATGAAGGCTCCCGGCGTCGCCTCACTCCGGAAATGTTGAACGGCGTCGATGCGTTGGTCTTCGATATTCAGGACGTCGGCGTTCGATTCTGGACTTATTCGTGCACCATGCTCTACAGCATGGAAGAAGCCGCGAAAAAGCACCTGCCATTTTTCCTTCTCGACCGGCCGAATCCGATTACAGGTGTTCACGTTGAAGGCCCGATGCTGGATCCCGATCTGGATTCATTCGTCGGATGTTTGCAAATTCCCGTTCGCCACGGCATGACTTTCGGTGAACTGGCAAATTTCGCCAACGGCGAGCGAAATCTGGGCGTCGACCTGCACGTGATTCGGATGGAAGACTGGAATCGAGGCGACTGGCTCGACTCTACAGGTCTGGCCTGGGTCGACCCCTCTCCTAACATGAGAAGCCTGAATGCCGCGACGCTCTATCCCGGCATAGCTTTGCTGGAAGCTTCCAAAAACTACTCGGTCGGACGTGGTACTGATGCGCCCTTCGAACAGATCGGCGCTGATTGGATTCGCGGCCCTGAGCTGGCTTCGTTTTTGAATAGTCGATATATTCCCGGCGTTCGAGTCTACTCGACCCGCTTTCGACCAACTTCCTCCAATTTCGCTGGAACGATGATCCAAGGCGTCCGGTTTGTGATCACTGACCGGAATTCATTTGATAGCACCAGACTGGGTTTAGAGGTAGGTTACGCGCTGGAGAAATTATACCCTGGTAAAATCCCTTGGGATACGAACCGCTTTTTGATAGGAAATCACGAAGTAGTCGAACGGGGAAAAACTGCTGCGGACCCGCGGGAGACGGTCCAAAAAATGGAGGATTCTCTCGCCGCCTTTCTGAGCAAGCGAGAGAAGTATCTGCTTTACAGGTAAGATGGCAGTCCGGCGGGCAGGAGTGCCCGCTTCCCGAACCGACAAGAGTATCGGCCCATGGAGACTGCCAAGCCCCTAGGCGGCCGCCGACTTCGCGGTCGACCCTTTGGGTTCGTTTTTGGGGCGATTCTTGCTACCCGGAGGACGTCCCCGGCGCTTGATCATCGACATCCAGGCTGGTGGACGACCGCGGCGCCGACCCCGGCCCCGCGCTAATCGCTCCAATGTCATGATTGCTTCTTCGATTTGCTCACGCTCACTGCGGAGCTCTGCCAGCATTTTGTTGATGTCCATCGTTTCGGCTCTCCCCAGAAAAATTGCCCTCTGAAAACCGCTTTCCGTTCGGGAAAGCGAACAAGATACTGATTAGAAATTACCTTGTAATAAAGGTTGTACTCCATTTTGTATTAGTTTTCAAGCGTTTTGTTCGGGAAACAGAACAGAAAGGTTTTGGTACGCACCAGTTTAGCCGCCGTGGAATAGCTCAAAAGGGCTAATCAAGCGCGGCGCTTCCAGTAGAAATAGAAGGGCAGGCCAAGCGCAATCAGTCCCAGGCCCATGAGCGACTCCCGGGGCGACTTCCAGAGTGTCGATATCACCAGACATGTTATTCCGAGGACAAAAACCACCGGAACGACCGGATAACCCAAGGTGCGGTAGGGGCGATGCAGGTCTGGCCGCTTGTGCCGCAAAACGATAACGGCCGCAGTCGCCATCCCATAGAGGATCACGCTGGCAAATATGACATAGGTGTAAAGCTGATCATAGCGGCCACTCAGGACCAGGACGGCGGCCCAAGCGCTTAACGCCAGAATGGACACGCTAGGCGTGCGGTGCCGGGGATGGACATAGCTGACGCGGCGAAAAAACAACCGGTCCCGAGCCATGGCAAAAGGGACTCTCGATCCAGACAGGATTGACCCATTCAGCGCTGCAAAGATCGAGATCATGGCCGCAATACTCACTGCATTGGCCCCAGGCGCGCCCAATATCCGCCGCATTGCCTCGCCCGCGACACGATCGGTCGAGGCCACGGCACTGGCCGGCAATATATAGAAATAAGCCAGGTTGGTCAGCAGATAAAGGCCAATGACCGACAGCGTACCGATAATCAAAGCCAAAGGAAGATTGCGCTGCGGCTTTTGGACCTCGGAAGCCACCATACTGACGTTGTTCCAGCCGTCGTAAGCCCATAGCGCGGCGACCAAAGCTGCGAAAAAGCCAGTGATTCCCCCCGCCGCTGGTATGGAAGTGCTGTAATTGGCCGTTGTCCCGTGTCCTGTTCCCAGGCCAATCCCAATAATGCCTGCGATGAGCCCCACTTTCACCAGGGTCACAGTGACTTGAACATTTCCTCCTACCTTGACGCCGAAGTAATTGATTAGAGCCAGCACGCCGATCACGACCATAGCCAGCAATTGGCCATACCGGATTTGGAGGGGAAGACCGGCGTCACCCAGTGGCAGTGGCACTACCATCCAAACGCCTTCCAGTTCGGGGTGAAAGTTGGCCAAATAGATGAAAAAACCGGTCGCCAGAGTGGCGATTGAGCCGCTTTTCGCAACCCACATTTGCGTCCAGCCATACATAAATCCCCAAAGCGGACCATAGGCCTCGCGCAGGTACACATACTCGCCGCCGGCTTCCGGAAGAGCGGCGGCCAATTCGGCGTAGCTCAAGGCGCCGAACAGCGACAACATCCCGCCAAAGATCCAGACGGCGAAAACCATCAGCGGGGATCCGACGTTCTTGATCATGTCGCGGGGCACGATGAAAATCGCACTGCCGATCACGGTGCCAACCACAATCGCGGCCGCACTCCAGACCCCCAGATCGCGCTTTAGATCGAACCGGCTCGCGGCTTCAGGCGGTTTGTCGGTCATTGGAAGATTCCTTTATCACAATGGACGCTATTAAACCAGTAAAGAATGTGACGGTGGTCCCTATCAGAACGTACCAGGTGAAGGCGATGTGGGTCCATTGATTGACGCAGATCATGACGATAAGCCCGGTCACCATGGCGATGATGGCGGAATTCTCCTGAACGCGCTTGGTGAGCAGGCCCAGCAAAAAGACCCCCAGCAGCGATCCATAAAGAATTGAAGCGATGGTTAAGCCGGCTTCGAGCACCGATCCCCAGTTTCGCGCCAGCAACCCGATCAGGAAAAGGATGACGCCCCACGCGACGGTCGCCCAACGCGCGATTCCCAGGAAATAGGATTCAGGCAGTTCGGCATTTCTGGCAGCGAGCAGAGGCTTGTAAAAATCCATGACCGTAGTGGACGCGAGCGCATTCAATGCTGCGCTCAGGTTCGACATGCCTGCAGCCAGGATCGCCGCTATCACCAAGCCAGCCACACCTGCCGGCAGATTCTGCCAAATGAAGGCGGGATAGATGGACTCCAGCGGTTTGGGCGCAACGAGATGCGCATCGGAATAGTGGACATACAGAAGCAGCCCGATGAACAGGAATAATGTGAATTGGAAAAAGATCACCGCCCAACTGGAGAACAGGGCAGCGCGGCTTTGGGCTTCGGACCTGGCCGCGAGCAGCCGTTGCACTAACAATTGTTCGGTCCCGTGGCTGGCGGTGGTGAGAAAGCAGCCGCCGATCAAGCCAGCCCAGAAGCTGTAGTTTCGAGCGAAGAACTCGGCGGAGAAAGAGAATCGGAAATCGAAGATCTGGAATTTATGCGCGGCCTCGGCTACTTGGGCGACGTGCGGCCAACCGCCCGGGATTTGATGCAATATTACGAAGAAACTTAGGAGGGCGCCGGCGACATAGAGGAACATTTGCACGACGTCGGTCCAGATGACCGCGGTGATGCCGCCCTCGAAAGTGTAGAACAGCGTCAGGCACACGATTACGGCGATGGAGGCGACCTCGCCGGTGCCCAGAATAATCGAAATAATGATGGAGATGGCGAACACCCGCACGCCCTCGGCCAGCGCGCGCAACAGCAGAAATGTTCCGGCCGTGAGCCGGCGGATCCGTTCGCCGAAGCGGCGGCGCATTAATTCGTAGGCGGTGTACATTTCACCCCGGAAATAATGCGGCAGGAAGAGCGTCGAAATCACGATGCGGGCCAACAGATAGCCTAGTACCAGCTGTAGAAACTCGAAGTTTCCGCCGAAAGAGAGGGCTGGTGTACCGATGACCGTCAGCGTGCTCGTTTCCGCTGAAACGATGGATAGCGCGATGGCCCACCAGGGAGCGGTGTGGCCGCCCAGGAAATAATCCTTGAGGCTGCGCTGGCTTTTGCGGAAACGCGCGCCGAACCAGGTGATCGCGATCAGATAAACGGCGATGGTGGCCAGATCGAGAAAGCGCACGAGAAAGCGGATGATAGCACGGGCGGTGCGCCGCAAATGGCAATGCTGTTATACAGTAGTGACAAGGGAGGGGAAACGATGCGAAAACTAACTCTATGGTTGCTGGCGGCGATGCCGGCACTGGTTGTAGGCGCGGAATCGATACCGCCGGGGACTTCCGTGAGCGTGCGGTTGGGACAGACCATTTCATCCGATAAGGCGCGCTCCGGCGACAGGTGGGCGGGAACGCTCACGAGCGATGTGTTGGTGGATGGACGCGTCGTGGCCCGGCGCGGGGACCCGGTGCAAGGCAGAGTGGTCGACGCCAAGGCGTCCGGCCGGTTATCGGGGACGGCGTTGCTGGCGCTGCAACTGGCGTCTATCAATGGAGCGCCGGTGACCACTAGCACGGTCAGCCGGAAGGGCGGGTCGCACAAAGGCCGCGATGCGGGAGCGATCGGTGGCACGGCGGCAGCCGGGGCAATTATCGGTGCGTTGGCAGGCGGGGGTAAGGGCGCGGCCATCGGTGCGGGAGCGGGAGCCGGAGTAGGGACCGCGGGCGCGGCGGCGACAGGGAAAAAGGACATTCGGATCCCAGTAGAGACGATCCTGACGTTTCGGGTGAGATAAGAAGCGTTCACAAGAGTGTGAACGCAGCACGCAGGAGTGTGCGCTACGAAAAAAGTCTCTCACGACGAGCACTAAATCATTGATCTGCAGTCGTGGGGCAGGTCCCCGACCTGCCAATGGAGGACGTTCGGTGACTCTGCTCGCGGAAATGCCTTCTGAACTCCCGTAATGAGGGCCTTTCGGATTAAGTCGGCGATTGACCGGCGCACCATTACCTCGTGATATTACTTCCGGCATCATATCGACATCGGTTGCTGCATGGTCATGCAATGCAGCGTTCCCAGGCCCAGCACCAGATCTCCGCAGTAGATACCGGTCACCTCGCGATCGGGAAAGAGCGACGCCAACACGTTGAGCGCGACGCGATCGTGGGGATCGTTGAAGGTCGGGACCAGAACCAGTTGGTTTGCGATGTAAAAGTTCGCATAACTCGCCGGCAATCGTTGCCCGGCGAAATAAACCGGCTTGGGCATGGGAAGCGTCACCACGCGAAGCCCGGTGCGCTCCAGTAGTGCGAGGTTCTCCTGCAGAGGCGCGTAGTTAGCCTCGTTCCGATCCTCCTCGACTACAGTGACTACTGTTTTTTCATCCACGAAGCGAGCCAGATCGTCGATGTGGCCATGCGTGTCGTCGCCCGCGATGCCGTTCTTGAGCCAGATGGTGCGAGTGATGCCTAGGTAATCCGCGAAGAATTGTTCGAGCTGGGCGCGGCCGCGCCCGGGATTTCGGATCTGCACCGTTTCACTCAGTAAGCATTCTTCGGTAGACAGCAGCAGGCCAGCGCCGTTGACGTCGATGCTGCCGCCTTCCAGCACAATGCCCGGGGCATATTCACGAAGCTTCAGGTGCTTCGCGAGAAACGACGGGATTTTGTTGTCATTCTTCCAGTTGTCGTAATTGGCCCAGCCGTTGAAGATCCAGTTCGTGATGGCGACTTCACCGCGCGGATTACGAACAAAGATGGGGCAATAGTCGCGGGTCCAGCTACGGTTGGTGGGATGGCGGAAGAACTCGACGGAGTGCAGATCGACATCGCATTTGGCGAGCACGCGGTGGACATTTTTCTCTATCGCGGCATCCTCCACTAAAATGCGGACTTTCTCAACGCGGGCGAGCCGCCGCACAATGTCGCCGTAGATCCAGGGTATCGGCGCGAATTTTCCTGGCCAGTCGGTACGCTCGTGCGGCCAAGCCAGCCAGGTGGCCTCGTGAGGCTCCCATTCGGCGGGCATCCGGAATCCGGATCGCGACGGCTTCAATCCAGCCATCGTTTCAGAATAGGGGCATAGGCATCCACGCGGCGATCGCGCAGGAAGGGCCAATTGCGGCGTACTTCTTCCATGCGATGCGGATCGCACTCGGCCACCAGGATCTCTTCGGTGCTGGCGGACGCTTCGGCGATCACTTGTCCGAACGGGTCGGCGATGAAGGAGGAACCCCAGAACTCGAGTCCACGATCGGGCGGCCCTTCAAAACCGACGCGATTCACGGCCGCCACGTAAATCCCGTTCGCGATGGCGTGCGCGCGCTGGATGGTGCGCCAAGCATCCAACTGGGCTGCGCCGTATTGCGCCTTTTCGGAAGGATGCCAGCCGATCGCGGTGGGATAAAAAAGAATATTGGGCCCGCCGAGGCTGGTGAGGCGCGCGGCCTCGGGATACCACTGATCCCAGCACACCAGCACGCCCAGGCGGCCGAAGCTGGTATCGAAGTTCACGAAGCCCAGGTCGCCGGGAGTGAAATAGAATTTTTCGAAATACAGCGGGTCGTCGGGGATGTGCATCTTGCGATACAGGCCGACGATTTCGCCGTCGGTGCCGATGACCGCGGCGGTGTTGTGATAGATGCCGGCGGTCCGGCGCTCAAACAACGAGGCGATGATCACCACGTCGAGCTCGCGGGCCAGGCGTCCGAGAGTTTCGGTTGTCGGGCCGGGAATCGGCTCGGCGAGGGCGAAGAGTTCGGCGTTTTCCTCGCGGCAAAAATATTGCGAGCGGAAAAGCTCCTGCAGGCAGACGATCTGCGCCCCGCGCGCGGCCGTCTCGCGAATCCGCCACAGAGCTTTCTCCAGATTTTCGTTGGGGTCGACAGCGCAGCTCATCTGCACCAGGCCCACGCGGAATTTGTCCATGCTCGAAGATTTCATTTCGCTCACATGTACAATCCGCCATTGACGCTCAACACGTGACCGGTGATGTACCCGGCCTCTTCGCTGGCCAGGAATCGCACGGCCGCGGCTACGTCATCCGGACGTCCGATGCGCTTCAGTGGAATGTTAGCAATCATTCTTTGTTTTATTTCTTCGGAAAGACCTTGGGTCATGTCCGTCTCGACATACCCCGGCGCGACTGCGTTGACCGTGATATTCCGGCTGCCCATCTCCTGCGCGATCGACTTGGTGAGGCCGATGAGCCCGGCTTTCGACGCCGCGTAATTGGCTTGCCCGGCATTGCCCATTTCGCCCACCAGCGAAGAAATATTGATGATGCGCCCCCAACGCTCTCGCATCATGGCCGGAAGCACCTGCTGAATCGCGACGAATGCGCCGGTCAGGTTGGTGGCGATCACCACGTCCCAATCGGGCTGCTTCATGCGCATCGCCAAGCCATCTTTGGTGATGCCGGCGTTGTTGACTAAAATGGCGATTGAACCAAAATCTTTAGCAACTCTCGCGATCGCCTCCTTGATAGATTCCTGGGCGCCAAGATCCATCGGCGCCACGAAAGCTTCGCCGCTCCGGGCCCGGATCTCTCCAGCGAGCGCTTCCAGCTGCTCGACGTTACGTGCGGCCACGGCCACTCGCGCTCCGGATGCCGCCAACGCCAGCGCGCACGCACGCCCAATGCCGCGGCTTGCGCCGGTGACCAATGCTGTTCGATTTGTCATCAGACCTGATTTTCCATCATAGTAAAACCTGGGCACTCCCCTTCCCTTATGGCATATAGCGACCTGCGCGAGTTCATCTCCGCGCTCGAGAAGAACAAAGAACTGCGGCGAATTTCGTTCGAGGTGGATCCTTATTTAGAGATCACCGAGTTTGCCGATCGGGCCGTCAAGAGCGGCGGACCCGCGCTGCTGTTTGAAAAACCGAAGGGCAGCAGCGTTCCCGTGCTTATCAACAGCTTTGCGAGTCAGCGGAAGATGGAAATCGCGCTGCAAGTGGATTCGGTGGAAGAGGTGGCCGGCCGAATTTCCGAATACCTGGAAATGCGGATGCCCGAAGGCCTGCTCGGCAAGTTGAAGATGCTGCCCAAGCTGGCCGAGGTGGGCGCGTTTTTTCCGAAGTCGGTGTCGAGCGGGCCGTGCAAGGACGTGATCCGCCGCGATGATTTTTCGCTCGACGAATATCCCATCCTGCATTGCTGGCCCGGGGACGCCGGGCGCTTCATTACGCTGCCCATGGTGTTCTCGAAGAATCCGGACACGGGTAAGCGAAACTGCGGCTGTTACCGGCTGCAGATCTACGACGCACGCACCACCGGCATGCATTGGCAAACTCACAAGCAGGGCGCGGAGCACTACCGGCGACTCGTGAAAGAAGGCAAGCAGGCGCGCATGGATATCGCGGTAGCTTTGGGCGCCGATCCGGCCACGATGTATTCGGCCATCCTGCCGCTGCCACCGGATCTGGATGAAATGATGATCGCTGGTTTTCTGCGCGGCAAGCCGGTGGAGATGGTGAAGTGCGAGACCTCGGATCTGGAAGTGCCCGCCAATTCCGAAGTCGTCCTGGAAGGCTACGTCGATCTGGGCGAGCAGCGGCGCGAGGGACCCTTCGGAGATCACACCGGCTTCTATTCGCTCGAAGATGACTATCCGGTGTTCCACATCACGTGCATCACGCAACGCAAGCATCCCATCTACGCGACTACCATCGTCGGGCCTCCGCCCATGGAAGATTTCTACATGGGTAAGGCGATCGAACGCATCTTCCTGCCGTTGATGCGCCTGCAACTGCCCGAGATCCGCGATATCTCGATGCCCGCCGAAGGCATTTTCCATAACCTGATATTGGTTTCCATTCGCAAGTCGTACCCGCTGCACGCGCGCAAGGTGATGCACGCCATCTGGGGACTAGGACAAGCGATGTTCAGCAAAGTCGTTGTCGTGGTGGACGAGGACGTGGATGTTCAGAACACCCGCGAGGTGGCGTGGAAGGCGCTGAACAACATCGATCCGGAGCGCGACATCCAATTCGTGCTGGGACCGGTGGATTCGCTCGATCATTCCAGCCGCTTGCCCAACTACGGCTCGAAGATGGGGATCGACGCGACCCGGAAGTGGAAGGAGGAAGGCTTCGCGCGCCCCTGGCCGGACGTCATTCGTATGTCGGACGACGTCAAGAAGCGAGTAGACCAGCTCTGGAAGAAAGCCGGCCTGAGCTGAAGTCCGATGCTAAACTGGATGTAAACATGGCGGCATTAGCTCAGCTTGGTAGAGCGCCGGATTGTGGTTCCGGATGTCGAGGGTTCGAATCCCTCATGCCGCCCCAGAAACCGAATTTCTCACCGAGCTGCGTCCCCTAAACGGATGCTACGTGGCAGACTTCATCCGTTTGCACGGTCCGTTCGCTGGCCTTATAGGTGGAAGCGGCGTACAGAACCCCGTATCCTTCCGTACCGATTTTTCTAGTCACAGCAACGGCAACGCCATACTTCTGGAAATACTTGGGAGTGTCCTGCTTGTTAAGAAACAGGTACTCAGTCATCCACTTGCCATAGGGTTGTCCGGGAAGCCCCCGCGCGACTTTCAAAAACAATAACGTAGTTGGTGCCCGGGGCATCTGAACCTCCCGGTAAATCGAGCCAATCATCGCTCGCCGCGGTTCCGAAGCCAACGTCGCGCTATAGGCCGTACCCGACTGACCGAAGCTTTACGCGTTTCACATCCTGGATATCAGGACGAAAAAGAAGAGACTCGAATAGATTGCAGCGACCGGGTTGATTTTCGGCAGCCAGAGCGTCGATTTTCCCTCTAAAGACACGAACTTTCAAACCGCCAAAGAGTTCCTTCTTCTCGCGGACGATTACGTTTAGACGGATAATATCTAGTGTTCTCCATTCTCGATTCGTCAAACGAATGTCGACTGGATAAACAAGCCTCGAGGCGGGGATAGGCGCTGTCAGCCCTTGGGCCCCGTACGCAGCCGTTTCGGTCAGGACACCCGTTATAAACAGAAGGGAAAGGCGAATCATCGTAGTTGCGTCGGTATCCCTTCCGGGCATCGCCCTCCAGTGGATTCCGTGCCCGATTATTTAGCCGGTCAAAGAGGCAAAGCTTCCCTTCCCGGTCAAGGATCTCGACGACCAGAACACTTACGCCGTCGCTTCGCGTGAGAACGCCGAGCGCCCCCCGGAAATTACGAACAGTTCTGGCCGCCTTGGCCCACGAGCGCTGCGATAGCGACAGCAATTACGCCGAGTCGTAACAATGTCTCCATGCCCCCGGCCGCGGGCCCTCCCTGCAAATCGAAGAGCGGGTAGAAACAGCCGGGCGGCGATAAGAAGACAGAGCCCCGCGTCGAGCTGATAGCTCTCCGCTAATATCGCCTTCGTCAGGGATTCCTGGCCTTTACAGATTCGGTAGTTGAGCTGGAATATAGAACCGAGAGTCTGCGGCGTCTGGACCTCGGGAAAATGAGCGCATACGAATCATTCCCAAGCCGCAGATTGAAGACGCGAGAGTACTGGCCAGGTCGAAAAGTCTGATCGGCACTTGAGTCATGTGACGAGGGGTTAACACCTTGAGAACAGAGAAAGTTAGCTCAACCGCCGTACGCGCAGCGATTGAGGCGTTGCCCACATGACCGTCGGGCAGCTCAAGGACAAGTACGGCGACGTCTTCGGCGAATCGTGTTCCCTCCGCCATCCCTAGATGCCGAATTCCTGGGCGCCGATGCTCCGGCTATTCGGTGCCCGCTCGTCGAGCCACGTTGAGGTTTCCATACATAAGACCGGTTGGATAGAAGTAGTCTTAACTTCCTCGAAGCCAGCACGGCCGGACCCAAGCCCAACATTTTGCCCAGGTTCGGCGTGTGGGTTAGTGCAAACACCCTAAAATGCCGATAACCAATGAAATTTCCTGCCGTTGACGATCAGAGGTTGACGATCAGAGGAAGTTCAAGGTGAGCTTTCGGCAGGCCTGAGTAACTTTTGACAAATGCGAAACTACTTCCTGATCCCTCCGCGTGGCAGTTTTTTGATCCAAGGCGCGCAGCATCGGATGGAGCTGTTGTTGTACTTAGCCCTGAGTCTTGACATTGCCGTACCCGGTGGAAGATTGCAGAATGCACGCCTAGCCATTAGTCGACACCTACAGTAAGCGCAGAAAGCGCTGTCGCAAACCGAAAAGCGCTTAAACCTCACACTGCGTTCCTCAGGGATCGGGGTTTGGAGTTGGGACATTGCCCCGAATATCATCACGGCAGATGAACATTGTTCATCCCTCTTCGGCCTTCCCATCGGCCAGTTCCCACCTGCGGTCGAAGGATTTGCCGCGCTGGTGCACTCCGACCACCGCGAGCGCGTGCAACAGACCATCGCCGCTACGCTCGAGCGTCGAGCGGAATACAACACTGAATTCCGCGTTGTGTGGCACGATGGCACAGTCCGAAACCTGGCTGCTCGGGGAAAGGTCGATTACGACGAAGCTGGGCGCCCCCTCCAGTTGACTGGCGTCTGCTGGGACGTGACCCAGCACCATCAAGCGCAGGAGAACTTGCGCCTTGCACATGAGAAGCTTGGGCAATCCGTGCAGGAACTGGAACGGCGCAAGGAACACGGACTTGAAACGTCACTCTCTGCACATCCTGCGGGCAAGTCTCATTTTCTGTTCCACGAGCGATAGCTTATCGATCTGCCGGTGACGTAACCACGCTTTCACTTCGCACTGGCGATGAGTCTCTCTTGCCTAGAATACGGTAAAGAGTGGCTCGGCTAATGCCCAATATCTCCGCGGCTCGTGCCCGATTCCCTCCTACGTAGTCGAGGACCTGCAAGGTGTGTTTGGTTTGTAGTTTTTCGAGAGAAATCAGGAGTTCGTCTTCGCCGGGCGCTGATGACAATTTACTCTGCATGGCATCGGGAAAATCTCGGACATCAATGACGTCGCGTTCGGTCATCATTGCTGCATAACTGAGCACATTTTCCAACTCCCGGACATTTCCCGGCCAG
>Ga0210403_10004163_pt1 | contig 12489 bp, 10 predicted proteins | sample IncBWC19MmetaG_FD_150863 | JGI IMG/M metagenome (GOLD analysis project Ga0210403, IMG submission 150863) | Forest soil microbial communities from Barre Woods Harvard Forest LTER site, Petersham, Massachusetts, United States - Inc-BW-C-19-M | ecosystem: Environmental > Terrestrial > Soil >... | reverse complement strand
ACAAAAAGAACGGCAAGGTCGTGAACTCCGGTCGCATTATCATCGCTGCGGACGGCAAGAGCCGCATTCTGATCATCACTGGAACCGATTCCGCTGGCAAGAAGAGCAGCAGCACTGCAGCATACGCCAAGCAGTGATTCGTTACTTGAAAGGCGGGGCGCCAGCCGTACCGCCGCCCCAGAGCCCCGATCCCATCAAACTCGCGCAATCGCCAGCGCTCAAAACAAATCGCCCCCACGCTTTCTCCGGTCTGCACTGCGCAAACCGGAGTAAGCATGGGGACGACGTCGGTTAGCAACGATCGACTGAGATTACATCCCCGGCGTTCGCAGGATCACCGTCTCCGCCGCCAGCGTCGGCGTCGTCGACCCGCTCGCCGGAGCGAACAGGAACCCGTACACCGAAACCACACTGTTGCTGGTCACCGAGGAAAAGCTCGCCGGGGTGAAGCCCTGGAACACCGTCTGCGCGCCCGTCTCCACGTTGATCGGAGACATCCACCACTGGCCGCCCAGCGTAAAGCTCGACGTGCCCGTGTTGACCGCGCTCACCGGACCGGTAAACTGACTCGGCTCCAGCTCCACCGTGTGCGTCGTGAACGTCAGTGGCTGCGGCGCCCCCCACGTACCGGAGCTCGTCGTACCGGCCGTGCTGTTCAGCGATCCCGCCACCACATTTACCAGCACCTGCTGGCCGACATAGAGGCTCGACGCGCCCGTGAAGGTCAGCCCCGTTGGAACCGTGTACCCATTGCTGTTGATCGAGTACGTCGCACCGGCGCCAATGGTCACCATCGCCTCTCCACCCATCGGCAGACCTTCGTCATTCGAAGGATTGCCATGCAGGATCAGCTTCATCACCGTCGTCCCGTTGGTCGTGGTCAGTCCGACGATGCTTCCCTCCGCCGTCTGCATCCCCGCGGCCTGCAGATACGTTACCTGCCCCGCCGTCAGAACGCCGCCGCTGGCCACGCCCGTAATCTGCACCCGCACAATCTGCCCAGCGCTCAGGCAGGCAATGCTGCCGGTGGTGCACACCGTTGCCGGGAACGAGCTATACAGTGTCGTGCTGCTCGCCGCGATCGTGTAGGTGTTCCCATACGCCGTCTGCACCGTGAACTGGTTCTGGCTGGCGTTGATACTCTGCACCGTGCCCGTCAAGTGACCATACTGTGGCGTCGGAGTAGCCGTCGGCGTCAGCTCGGACACCGTCACACCATTGGTCGCGCCCAGGTTCACCGACAGATCCGGCTGAATCACATTGTTCAGCTGAAAGTCGACCAGCAGGCCCAGCGGCATATTCGCCGCGATGGTCGCCGGAAACGGCGTCGAGGAAAGGGTCGTCGTGGCCGAGTTGTCGATCGTCGGCGTCAGCCGGCATACGGTGCCCACCGCGCAACTGCTCGCCAGCGACGCATCCGACGCGTTATAGATCACCAGCTTCGGATTAGCGAACGTCAGGCTCAGACTGTTGTACGTCCCGGCCGGCACATTGGCCGTGTTCAGAAACGCCGACAGCGTCTGCAACTGCGTCACATCCAGCTCAATCGGCAGGTTGTTGCGCAGCAGCGAAACCGCGCCCGTTCCCGAGGCCGGCATCAGGTTCGCGCTGGTCAGGCTCACCTCGAAGGACAACACGTTGACCCCTGCCGGCGGCGTGTCGGTGATGCTCAGACTCACCGGCGCTGAATTCGCCGGCGTAGCCGCAGTGTTCGTCGTGCTGTTGCTGCATCCCGTCACCAGCGACAGGATCATTCCAAGAGAGAGTGAAGACAAGAGGATGGCTTTGCGCATCGAGGCCTCCTTGATGGCAGTGGCTGACAATTGGCCCACCGAAACCTCACGCTGAAGGCAGCCTGGCTCGACACAAATCCATTCCTGCCGGCAGGGGAGGAGCCGGACGCAGTGCCCCTCCCGGTCGAAACCGCGTCGGCGCACCGCTCTAAACGAGTGATAAGGGAAGGGAAACTCCCATCCCCAACCCTTTGACCCGGAACCACATACAAAGTTGTCACCCACAGGTCGTCGAGGACGCAGCCGACCTATAGGCCTTAGAGAAGCATCGGACAAATACAAGAGCCGTCATCCTGCGCGGAGCGCAGCGGAGTCGAAGGCCCCCCGAGAATCTACGCACCCAGATACATGCCCGCACCTTTCTACCCGAACTGTCCTGAGCGCAGTCGAAGGATGCCGACGCACGACGCCTCACCACGCCTCACCACGTCTGCCAGTTCCTCTCTGCCCGGATTCACTCCACCAAATCGGCTGGACCGTCACCAGCAAGATCGCCCCGCCCGCGACCGAAGCCAACACTCCACCGCCACCGTGTTCACCGAGAAACCAATCCAGAACGCGATCCCAAAAAACTGCCTCGGCTCCAGATGCGTCAGCCGGCTGGTCGCGAAGAACACCCCCATCACCGGACGGGTCGTCGCAATCCCCAGCAGAATCCCGATCGCCCGCGTCATCCAGCTCCATTGCTGCTGCCGCTCGCCGCGCCGCAGATGCCAGTACGATCGCCCCAGCGCGTAGAGAAACAGGCTGTTGAAGAACAGCACAGCGGACCGCTCCACCCACCCTCCCACCGCATACACACTCATCGCATAGGCGGTCGCGCCCACCACCGCTCCCAGCGAAAACAACACCCGCTCCGGCCACACCGAGCCGGCAAACCGCCGCACATAGAACAGCGGAACCAACACCACGAACAGCAGCGCCGGCACAATATGCGCCAGCGTCAGCCCCGCATGCGCGGCAAACACCGCATCCAGCTCCGCCAGCTGCGGAGGAGCCGACGGCGACGGATGCGCCAGCGCCACCAACCGCCGCATCACCACCGCCACCGCGATCACCACGCAACCCCAGAACCCCGCCCGCACCCAACCCGGGACACGCTCCCGCCGCAAGCCAACGGCGCCTCCCTCCTCGACCCGAGATCCCGCCTCCATACGCCCTCCAATCCCATCCCGACAAGATCAAAGCAACAGCGCTCTCCGGCTGGTCTTCCCCGCCCGGAAATGATATAACTGCTATGCAGACGTGTCCCTGGCAGGACCTGATACGACCAAGCCGGCGGTTTATCCGCTCCGGCCCGCCGCTTCCACAGCCTTTTTCCTCGTAAACGGCTTGTTCTCTGGAAGTTTCTGCGACTCAAGATTGAAATTGGAGCAAGTCATGGCACAAAAATGTGATCTTTGCGGCAAAGGCCCGCAGTTCGGCAACAACATCTCGCACGCCCACAACACCACCCGTCGCCGCTGGAACGTCAACCTGCAGCCCGTCAAGGCCAAGGTCGACGGTGGCAGCAAGCGCATGCGCGTCTGCACCGGCTGCATCAAGACCGGCAAGATCGTCAAGGGCTAAGCCAAAAACTCCGTAGCACAGAAGGAAATCGCCCCAGCCGCACCTCCGGCAGCTGGGGCTTTTCGTGTTTCCTCGATGTTCCGTCGTTCTTTCTTTTGTTTGTCATCCCCGAAGGGGGCCTGCTTCACTGCTTCTCGAAGGCTAACGAAGCGCTGTTGATGCAGTACCGAAGCCCTGTCGGCCGCGGCCCATCCGGAAACAAATGCCCCAGATGCGCTCCGCAGCTCGCGCAGGTCACCTCGACCCGTCGCATGCCGTAGCTCGTATCCTCATGCGCCTCAATCGCATCCGCCGAGACGGGAAGCCAGAAGCTCGGCCATCCGCTGCCCGACTCGAACTTCTTGTCCGAGGTGAACAGCTCCGCCTTGCATGCTCCGCAGCGGTAGATCCCGTCCTCGTGGTTGTCCACCAGCGCGCCCGAAAACGCCCGCTCCGTTCCCTTCTCCCGCATCACGTGGAACTGCTCGGGCGTCAGCAGCTCGCGCCACTCCGCCTCGGTCTTGTGAACCTTGGTCCTTGTCCCTGTCTCTGGAATCTCTGCCATCGCACGCATCTCCTATCCGTCTGGTTAGACGCCTCGGTCTAAGCCGACGTCCCCACCGCGATCACCTCGACCTCCACCAGAGCGTCCTTTGGCAGCCGCGCTACCTCTACCGTCGACCGTGCCGGCGCGACCACGCCCGCAGGCGCCATGTACCGCGCGTACACCTCGTTCATCGCCGCGAAGTCGTTCATATCCTTCAGAAACACGGTCGCCTTCACCACCTGGGCGAAGTCGAGCCCGGCCGCCTGCAGCACCGCCTTCAGGTTCTCCAGCGCCCGCGTCGTCTGCGCGACAATTCCGCCCTCAACCACCTGCCCGGTCGCCGGGTCGAACCCCACCTGCCCCGAGCTAAACACCATGTTTCCCACCCGCACCGCCTGCGAGTACGGCCCGATCGCTGCTGGAGCTTCCTTGCTTGCAACTGCCACTTTGCCCTGCGTCTGAACGCTCTCTGACATATCTTCTCTCTTCTCTCCTGAATCTACGGGCCAACTATTCCCTATTTGGGTCCATCATAGCTGTTTCCCACAGAAATACCGTCATCGGATCGGCTCGCCGCTCGCTAGTCTGCATCTCACCTTCTGTACCCCTCATCACAGAACGGAGATCGCTATGAATAGCAAATGGTTAAGCTGCGCCGCGCTTGCCGCCGCCAGCCTCACCGCACCCGCCTTCGCGCAGATTCACGTCTATATCGGCACACCCCCACCCCCGCTACGCTATGAGGTCCGGCCGCCGATGCCCGGCGAAGGTTTCGTGTGGGCCGAGGGCTACTGGGGAGACGACGACGGCCGCTACCGTTGGATCCAGGGTCATTGGGATCGCCCACCCTACGCCGGCGCCTACTGGCAGCACCCCCACTACGACCACTACCAGCGGGGCTGGCAGATGCACGAAGGCCACTGGGACCACGAAGATCACGACAACCATCATGACGATCACGAAGATCACCACCACGACGACCACCGCTAACCCATTTGCGTTCTATGAGAAAGGCCCGGCATACCGCCGGGCCTTCCCTTTTCCGCCCAAAGCCGACGCCCCGCCCGGAAACAACATGAGATGCGTCGCTTCATCTCATCTCCAGGTACACGGAGGACGCCGCAATGAAGACGTTTCCTCGAATCCTGATTCCAGCACTCGCACTCTCCCTGACTGCGTCGACCCCCTCTCCTCGCCCAGTACAATCCCTCCCCCGCGCGGCTACGATCAAGGCTATCCACAAGGCTCCGCCGGCTGGGATACACCTCCGCAGGAGTTCCGCGACATCCAGCGCCAGGGCGTCCACGACGGCATTGAAGGTGCCCGCAGGGACTTCGACAACCATCGCCACCCCGACGTCAAGAATCGCGACGAGTATCGCCACCCCCACGTCCCGCGCAGCGCCCGCAACGACTACAGCGAAGGCTTTGAGCGCGGCTACGAGGCCGCCATCGCCCACCTCTACGACCGCGATCGCGACCATGACCACGACTACAACCCGCACTAGCCCTACGCCGCCAATGTTCGCCTCGGAAAGCCCGGCGCTCGCCGGGCTTTCTTTGATCCCCATAAGTTTGAGTTCCTTCTACACTTCCGGTACAGTTCCGGAATCTGGCTCCGCCCGGCCCAGTCGCTGCCAATCGAACTCACGGAGATTCCCCTAGAATGCACGTTATGAAGACCGTTGTTGCCGCCACCCTGATCTCCGCCGGAACCCTCTCCGGAATCGACGCCCAGCACCTGACCTATCCTCAGCCCCACACCGTCGAGCAGGTGGACGATTACTTCGGCACTCAGGTCTCCGACCCCTATCGCTGGATGGAGAACGTCGACTCCCCCGAGGTCAAGCAATGGGTCGACGCCGAAAACACCCTCACCCGCGGTTACCTCGACGCCGTCCCCGGCCGCGACGCCATCAAGTCCCGCCTCATGGCCCTCACCAACTACGAGCGCTTCAGCGCCCCCACCCGCTACGGCACACGCTACGTCTACAGCCACAACACCGGCCTGCAGAACCAGGCCGTCCTCTTCTGGCAGGAGGGCCTCACCGGCACCCCGCACGTCCTCATCGACCCCAACACCCTGGCCAGCGACGGCACCGTCGCCCTCAACAGCATCAGCGTCACCGACGACGGCACCCTGATGGCCTACGCTCTCGCCGAGGCCGGCTCCGACTGGGTCAAATGGCACGTCCGCAACATCACCACCGGCCAGGACACCCCCGACCTCGTCGAGTGGTCCAAGTTCTCCAGCGCCGCCTGGCTCAAGGACAACTCCGGCTTCTTCTACGAGGGCTACGACCATCCCGACCACCCCAGCCAGAACGTCCCGTCCAGCGCCCTCAAGGCCGCCAACTACTTCCACAAGATCTTCTTCCACAAGCTCGGCACCCCGCAGTCCGAGGACACTCTGGTCTTCGACCGCCCCGACGACAAGGAGCTCACCGTCGGCGCCAGCGTCACCGACGACGGCCGCTACCTCGTCATCCACCAGACCCGCGGCACCAGCCCCAACAACCAGCTCACCATCAAGGACCTCGCCCACCCCGCCGCCGCCCCCATCAAACTCGTCACCACCGAGGAGGCCGTCTTCGACCCCCTCGAAAACGACGGCACCTTCTTCTGGCTCCGCACCACGCTCGACGCACCCAACGGCAAGGTCATCGGCATCGACCTCAACCACCCCGAGCGCTCCGCCTGGAAGACCATCATCCCCGAGTCCAAGAACTCGCTCGACAACGTCTCCATGGTGCACGACACCCTGATCGCCCAGTACCTCGCCGATGCCCAGAGCCACGTCGAGCTCCACTCCCGCGACGGCCATCTCCTGCGCACCTTCGATCTGCCCGCCATCGGCACCGCCTCCGGCTTCGGCGGCAAACGCAGCGACACCGAGACCTTCTTCACCTTCACCAACTTCACCACCCCCGGCACCGTCTACCGCCTCGACCTCAAGACCCTGCAATCCACCGTCTACCGTCAGCCCAAGCTCGAGTTCGACCCCGCCCGCTTCGAGACCAAACAGGTCTTCTTCACGAGCAAGGACGGCACCCGCGTCCCCATGTTCCTCACCTACAAGAAGGGCCTCAAGCTCGACGGCAACAACCCCACCCTGCTCTACGGCTACGGCGGCTTCAACATCTCCCTCCAGCCCGCCTTCGCTCCCTCCTACGTGCTCTGGATGGAGATGGGCGGCATCTACGCCCAGGCCAGCCTGCGCGGCGGGGGAGAGTACGGCGAAGCCTGGCACGAGGCCGGCATGAAGCTCCAAAAACAGAACGTCTTCGACGATTTCATCGGCGCCGCTGACTACCTCATCGCCAACCACTACACCAGCACCCCGAAGCTCGCCATCGAAGGCGGCAGCAACGGCGGCCTCCTGGTCGGAGCCTGCATCACCCAGCGACCCGACCTCTTCGGCGCCGCCATCGCCCAGGTCGGCGTCATGGACATGCTCCGCTTCGACAAGTTCACCATCGGCTGGGCGTGGAAGGCCGACTACGGCTCTCCCTCCGAGAACGAGGCCGAGTTCCACGCCATCTACAAGTACTCGCCGCTGCACAATATCAAGCCCGGCGTCGCCTACCCGCCCACCCTCATCACCACCGCCGATCACGACGACCGCGTCTTCCCCGCCCACAGCTTCAAGTTCACCGCCACTTTGCAAAGCGCTGCGAGTCAGCCGACAAACCCAAGCCATGGAACGGTGCTGAGCGAGGTGAAAGACTCCGTCGCTCCCAACCCAGTCCTGATCCGCATCGAGACCCGCGCCGGCCACGGCGGCGGAATGCCCCTGTCTAAGCGCGTCGACCTCACCGTCGACGAGTACATCTTCCTGGTCAAGAACCTCCACATGACCGCACCCACCCTCTAGCTCGACGAACCCTTCGGCTCAGGTGCCCCATCCTTCGCAGCCCCACCGCGAAGGGTGGGAACCCATGCCTCAGAGACTCGGGACAGGAAATATCACCTCATCCCCCGCCGAGACACCACCAAAAGTCACCCGCACAAAGTTACGAAGGAAGCAAGCGCCATCGCCATTCCCCCAACGCCTCCACCCGAACTTGCGTCCATTCCTCCCATGAGCGACACCGATAAGGACAAACTCATCCGCGCCCTCTTCTTAGCCTGGGAGAACTCCCTGCACAACGTCGACATCCTGCGTTACATCGTCCAGGACGTCCCTGGCTGGGAGCAGAAGTTCGCCCTCTACCAGCTGGACTTCCAGCGAACGCTCGACACCGCAAGGCGCCTCGCCCCCGTCCGCGAAGCCATCCGCGGCATCCTCGGCACCGATGACTCCAATGCCCTCATCCTGGAGGCGCAGAAGATTCTCAACCGTAAGCTCAACTAGCCCCGCCGCTCTTGCGTCTCCGCTACCCGCCATTGCCTCCGCTTGCACGCCGCCGGGCGATCCCCGAAAGCAGGAGCGCCTCACTGAACATTCGTAGGAACTACTTGTCCCACAGGCTCTCGAGGAAGAGATCGCGCGGGCGAGTCTTGTCCGCAGCCGCCTCGGGCTGCGGGCTGAGATACATCACCGGCCAACCGGAGGCAGGAGCGTACACCGGCCACTTGGCCAGATCCGCTCCGTTCGGGTCGCCGGTACGGGCAAAGTTGGTCCAGTAGCTCTGCATGTCCTCGCTGAGCTTATGGTCCTCCGGTCGCCAGGCGAAGCCCTGCAGCATGTCCAGATTGCCGAACACATAAGCGATCTCGGCCGAGTGATACGCGGCCAGGCCGCCCGGATGGTTCGGATCAGCCGGCGGTGCGAGGTCGAAGCGATAGCGGTAGACCGGCTGCTTGCCCGAGGTGGCCTGCGCCTCCATCCACCGCCAGGTCGAGTAGGCAATAAAACGATCGGCGGCGAGGTCCGACGCCGTGCGAACCGCCTCGGCATCGTCGTTGGCCGCATAGGCGCTCGTGGCCTTATCCGCATCGTCGCCGAACTGCTTGACCAACGCGGCCTTCAGGGTCTCGACGGTCGTTCCGGTCGCGACTCCGCCTTCGTCGTGGTTCCATCCCGCGAGTAGGGGAACATCGTTCTGCTTCCCTGCGGCGAAGATGGCGGGAATACTCTGGGGCAGAAAATACCCGTCAACGTCAGGGGAGAAGCGGTAGCCCTGGCCCGCCTCCGTCTTCTTCATGGATGCCTCGAGCAGCTTGTCAGCGGGAACCGCACGAAGCTGATCGACGCTGCTTGCCGCGAGCTGGGACTGGGCGAACTCGGCGTCGCGCGCCTCTGTCTCGGCCAGCGGCTTGAAGGCAAGCGAAGCGCTGTTGAAGGCGCCGCCGCTCTCACCGATGGCGCGGCGGAACAGCCCCTTGGCCAGCGGCGAAGCCATCTGTGCGCTGACCGAGAACGAGCCCGCGCTCTCGCCGAAGATGGTGACATTGGCCGGATCGCCGCCGAACGCCTGGATGTTCTGCTGCACCCACCGCAGCGCCGCCGTCTGGTCCATCAGCCCATAGTTCCCCGCCGCTCCATGACCTGATGCATGACCCGATTCGGCGGCCAGTCCGGCATGCGTGAAGAAGCCGAAGACGCCCAGCCGGTAGTTCATCGAGACGACGATGACCCCGTGCTTCGCCGCCAGATTCGTTCCATCCTGGCGCGGCTCCGAGGTGCCGCCGGCGAGATACCCGCCGCCGTAGATCCACACCATGACCGGCAACTTTTCGGATTTACCCTTCGCCGGCGTCCAGACGTTCAGCGTGAGACAGTCCTCGCTGTTGCCGGGATCTCGGAAGATCATATCGGCAAAGAGCTTGGGCTGCATGCAGTGCGCTCCGAAGGCCGTCGCCTGACGTACGCCGTGCCACTTCGCCGGCGGCTGCGGAGCCTTCCAGCGCAACGGTCCGACTGGCGGCGCGGCATACGGAATACCGAGAAACGTTCGCACCGAGCCGTTCATCGTGCCTTCGACCTGGCCCTGCCGGGTCTTGACCTGAAGGCCGCCGGTATCCGCGGCGAAGATCGTGTTGGGCGTGAAGGCAAGCAGCGCTGCGATCACGGTAAAGGCAAGCCGATGCAGATGAGGAGTGGTCTTCAGGGTCATGGTTTTGGGTGATCGGATCTCGTTGTATTTGCCGCGCTTGCAGTGTACTCCGTCGTGGCCGGATGTGGGGCAGGCTTGCATTAGCCGCTATAATAGAGTATGGAAATCGCCCGTCCAGCCACGCCTCAGGCTGGTCCTCAGAAGGCCGGATCGCAGCCTCTCGCTGCAGACGCACTGCATACAGCGGCGAACAATGGGACTGAGCTCGAAGCCGCGCCTGCTGCCGTTTCACCGGAGGCTTCATCGCCGGCAGAGACCACGCCGCAGTGCGATGAGGGGCTATTCGCAGGGCCGAAGCGGGCCCTTGCCGAGATCGTAGCAAGCGGTGCGCCGGCCGAATCGGCCGGATCCGTAAACACTGCAACTCCCGAACTGGAGGAGTCCGACTGCGCGGCGTCCCATCTGGCAGGTACGCCGGCCGCAGAGATCGACCTCGTCGATCACAAGTTCCAGACCCTGCTCGCGACGGTTCGCACCAATCGGCCCGGCGACGACCTGGAGATCATTCGCAGATCCTGGCAGTTCTGCCTGCAGCAGCACGAGGGACAGAAGCGTGCCAGCGGAGAGCCCTATGTCATCCATCCGCTCGAGGTCGGTCAGGTGCTGGCCGAGCTGAAGATGGACTCGACCGCGATCGCCGCCGGCCTGCTGCACGACGCCGTCGAAGACACCGACGTCACCTCGCCGGAGATCGCCAAACGCTTCGGCGAACAGGTAGCGCACATCGTCGAGGGCGTCACCAAGCTCGACAAGATCAAGTTCGCCAACCGCGAAGACCATCAGGCCGAGAACATCCGCAAGATGCTGCTGGCCATGGTGACCGACGTTCGCGTAGTCATCATCAAGCTGGCCGACCGGCTGCACAACATGCGCACGCTCGAGCACCTGAAGCCCGAGAAGCAGCAGAAGATCGCGCGAGAGACGCTGGACATCTACGCCCCGCTGGCGCATCGCCTGGGCATGGGCAAGCTGCGCGGCGAGCTCGAGGATCTGGCGTTTCGCTACACCGATCCGTACGCGTACGAGCAGGTCTCGACCGAGGTGGACGCCCTGCGCGGCGCGGGCGAGAACTTCCTCAACCGGATCGTCGCCGAGCTCGAACAGAAGCTCAAGGAGCATAACATCGAGGGCCGCGTAGAGTCGCGCATCAAGCGTCTCTACTCCATCCAGCAGAAGCTGGCATCGCAGCAGATCCCGGTGGATCAGGTCTACGACCTGCTGGCGATCCGGGTGATCTGCACCAGCGTGCAGGACTGCTACGCTCTGCTGGGCTTGCTGCACAGCATCTGGCGGCCGGTTCCCGGGCGCATCAAGGACTTCATCGCCATGCCGCGGCCGAACCTGTATCAGTCGCTGCACACCACGCTGATCGCTCCCGGCGGACACCAGTTCGAGGTGCAGATTCGCACCGAGGAGATGCATCGGGTCGCCGAAGAGGGCATCGCGGCGCACTGGAAGTACAAGGCCTCCGACAACGTCACCGCCAAGGACGAGGCGCGGCTCGCGTGGGTGCGGCAGCTCATGGAGTGGCAGCGCGAGATGACCGATCCCAACGAGTTCATGTCGACGCTGAAGATCGACCTGTACCCCGAGGAGGTCTACACCTTCACGCCCAAGGGCAAGGTCGTCGTGTTGCCCAAGGACGCGAGCCCGATCGACTTCGCCTACGCGATTCACACCGAGGTGGGAAACACCACCATCGGCGCCAAGGTAAACGGACGCATCGTGCCGCTCAGGACGCGGCTGCGCAACGGAGACATCGTCGAGATCACCACGCAGGCGGGACACGCTCCCAGCCGCGACTGGCTCAGCTTCACCAAGAGCAGCCGCGCGCGGAACAAGATCAAGCACTGGATCAACGAGCACCAGCGTGAGCGCGCGGTCGAGATCGGCAAGAAGCTGCTCGACCGCGAGGCGCGCAAGTACAAGGTGGCGCTCAGCAAGTTCGGCGATGCGGACTACGTTCGTGTCGCCGCGGAGTACGGTCTCGGCACCGAGGCAGAGCTGCTTGCGGGCATCGGCTTCGGCAAGTACTCCACGCGACAAGTGCTGAACAGGCTCGAACCCGGATCGACGATGGCGGCCGAGCCAGCGGCCGAAGGCATGGTCGGCAACGCCATCGGGCAGATGTCCGATGCGGTCAAGCGGGTCTTCTTCGGCAAGGGCTCGGACTCGCTGCAGGTCGAGGGGCAGGACGATCTGCTGGTCTACCGCGCGCGATGTTGCAATCCGATTCGCGGCGAGGAGATTATCGGTTATGTGACCCGCGGCAAGGGCGTCGCCGTGCACGCGCGAAGCTGTCCGAACGTCCAGAATCTGTTGTACGAATCCGACCGGCGGATTCAGGTGGAGTGGGCGGCGCCACCGTCGAACGCAACCGCCGGCGCGGTGAAGGCAACCACCTATCCCGTCAAGCTCACTGTGCTGTGCGAGGACCGCGCAGGACTCCTGAAGGAGTTCACCGCCATCATCTCCGACGACGGCACCAATATCCGGTCGGTCGATTCAAAGCCGACGGCCGATGGCAACGCCACCGTCGACTT
>Ga0210403_10004162_pt1 | contig 12490 bp, 30 predicted proteins | sample IncBWC19MmetaG_FD_150863 | JGI IMG/M metagenome (GOLD analysis project Ga0210403, IMG submission 150863) | Forest soil microbial communities from Barre Woods Harvard Forest LTER site, Petersham, Massachusetts, United States - Inc-BW-C-19-M | ecosystem: Environmental > Terrestrial > Soil >... | reverse complement strand
AGCGGAACTACCGGAGGAAGCGGTGGAAATACTTCAGTCGGAATCTTGATAAGCGCTTTCGGCGGGATAGGAGGGACTAGCTTAGCTGCCACAACCATCCCTATGTTCGCCGCGGGAGGTAATGGCGGAACGGGAGGAAGCGGAGGAGATTATAGATCTCCTGGTCAATCTGGTTGGTGGGCTGTTACTTTCGGAACTGGTGGTTTTGCTCTCAGTGGACATGGGGGGAATTCTCCATTGGGAGCGGGTGGAGCTATGGTCAATAATAATAATGGAGGCGCTGCTCTAGGTTATGGGGCCGGAGGCGCTGGGGCTGAAGCTGCATCATCGAGTGGACCTTTTTCTGGGGGAAATGGTACAGCTGGAGTTGTGATAATTACCGAATATATCGCCTAATTGTAGGGAGTTCTTCCAGATTCAAAGTCATGAAACCACCAACAAATTTCATTTAGAAAAAAAATCCAAAACAATAACAATGCGATAAAAATCAAAAAAGTTAAAACTTTCCACTTCCACTCCTTATCCATAAAGGAAAGTGTATTAGATATCCTCTTTATCATCAAACCTCATCATGATAATCCCATCGCAATCTTCTCTCACGATCATTTTACTGAATGATGACTCTAGCTCATAATGCACAAAACGTCTCAACTCATCTTTCAACATCTTCCATTCTCTAGGTCTTCCAAAGCTTTTCGAGTACAGCGTATATCTTTTTATGGCCGCCCTAAATTGCTCCTTCACATCTTCGATATAGTCGTCTTGATCCTCAAAAATAGAAACGCTTGAGTCATGTTCCATGTTAGATCCTTTGTTGTGTAAAATATTCCATACACCTGGTAAGGGTTATTTTCAACCATAGGAGTTATTATGCCTCTCGTAAAAGGGAAAGCTGCGAAGACTAAAAAAGGATTTTCAGAAAACGTGAAACGTGAAATGGATGCTGGAAAGCCACAAAAACAGGCGGTCGCGATCGCTTATTCCGAAAAACGTGGTGGAAAGAAGAAGAAAAAATAATTATACGTTTTCTAAAATCTTTTACGATAAAAACAACATAGATTTGGTTTGAATGATAAGGGACTGTAAAGATTGGTGTCGTTAAAACAGAAACTACGCTCTTTCAAACAGAGAGTATGCGATTTGGCACAACATAAAAGACATTATCGGACATTGATCGGAGGAGATCTTAATAATGAACACTATGACCTATCATCATTTTGATGGCCTTCTTCAAGCTCCAACGGATCGACTCCAGTGTAAAATTTCACATTCCTTAAAAACCCACCAGCAAAGCTCCTGGCAGCTTTTTTGATTTCATCTGGCTCTTCTGAAACGTATATCTTTATCATCATTGCATTGATCTGGTTCATCGCTGAAAGGACTAGATTTGGATGGACGCTCTCGACGACCGGAGCGATCTCTGTCATTATTTTCATAATAAGACTCTTCAATTCCTCAATCACATGATCTGGGACATCTTCTGTGTTATAGAGATTGAGCATTTTCATACGGACCATCATTCATCATCCAAACTTTCAGCTACTAGCAAAAAATATTCAGCTTGAGCCAGCAAGTTTTTCTTAAGATGTTCCGGCTTGGATTGTAGGATAAGCTGCAACATGGCTTTCGACATGCCGGCATTAATGGCCGTGTAATGATATTTTTCGCTAAGTTCCACCATAAATTCTAAAATAAGAATGGTAATATCTTCAAGCTCTTCAAGCGTATGATCAGGGAGTTCGCTTGATTTGTATATATTTTTTTCGTTCACAGCTTCTCCTCAAGTAATCTCAGCAAATGAATTTTTGCCTTATATCCCGAACTTAAAATGTGTTCTGCGTCTTTTGGGGTTAAGTCACCCATTTTGATGGAATCTTCCAAGATAAACCATAGATAGGTATCCATTGCGGCTCCTGAAACATTGGCATCTATGTTGTTTGTTCGAAATAGTTCCTTTAAAAGCTGAATGGTATTAGTAATCAAAATGCATTCTGAATTAGTGGGCATTTTATAACTTCTCCTTAATTTCCATGCACATATCCTGAATCGCCCTCAGCCTACACCAATGATCGAATAGAAATATAAACGTGATACCAAAGAGGAAGACGAGGATGACGAATTTCGTGGCGAATTTCACTGCAATTCCTTCGAGTTTTTCATTTCGGTGGCTCCGGCAACTTCATCCAGTGGGTAATTTCTCCGATTTCATTATTGCAACAATCACATATTGTAGACTGAAAATGCTCAATTTCATCCCTATAACTTCCATTCGGCTTCATTTTCCATCTGTTTGCTACGAAAAGATTTTCACCATCAAAAGCCAAAACATTTTCAGAAGATAGAATGTCTTTTCTTTCTATAAGCTCAGGAAACCTATCTTTAACTGAAATCCATTTATTCATTTCGGTGGCCCCAATAAACCCTCATAACCCAATTTAAGCATGCGGGGATAAAAATATATGAACCCGTCTTTCTCGTAGAAGTCTGTGCACCAGTTGTTCATTTCGGTGGCTCCTCTTTCAATCCAAGGTCTTCCTGTATTAGCTTGGTTGCAATATCGTATCCAGTTTTATAATGTTCCTGGCAATATCCCGATTTAATAATCTGCGATAAACATAAGGTTAAAGATTCGATAGATCTTTGTACAAATTCTACTCCCTGCGCCGATCTTGGTGATTTTTCTAATATTAGATTAAGAATGGCTTCCCCCACACGGTCGATAGTCATTTTGTAGCTTCCTTTTTTATCCATTCGTGCAGGAGCTCTCATTCGAGTTTTTCATTTCGGTGGCTCTGGTAATGGCATCCAGTGGGTAGGGATAAAACCTTCATAGTTGCTTCTATTTGGATAAGTATCATTGCAAACGTCCCAATTCTCTGCCGCCAAAAAAAGTAAGATAAAATAAGGACTATCGGTTGCATTATCACCACATTTGTAGCCCAGAACAATTTGGCCTTTTTCAGGAAGTCTATTTCTAACGCTGATCCATCCATCCATCTAGCACCAATTTGTAAAAGGGGGTTTCCCCCCTAGTTTTTTATGCTTTATCAGGCGTACAATCATTTGGACAGTAGCCATTGTGTGCCATATAGCAACCACCTTGATAATAATGATAATTGTCTTCGCTATCTTTATAAGAGGAGATGCTTCCCTTTTCGGATTCTCTTTGCGCTTCTAGTGATTTGCCATAATCTGTTTTATCAATAATAGAATGTGTGTCCAAGTGAAAATCTAGGCTTCCTCCGCCCACTGCGTTACATGAGAACATTTGCAAGAAAGATTTTGATCTAATCATAGCGACATCCAGTTTTGGTTTTTTTCGGTTCTTTGCTTCTCCCAGCCCATTGCTTGGTCAAAGCGCATGGCAATATACACAGATCCGAAGAAAATTAGGAAGATCAAAATTAAAAGCTTGAAGTCTTTCCAAAATTTTAACATTTATTTCAACAAATCCCCCTGTTCAGCCTTAACATCGACAGCCCCCTTCTCTCCCGCGATTTTCTCGCCCACCCATTTTAGATAAGACTTAGAAAATCTGTCACTATATTCTAATGCCTGAGTAATAGCAACTTCGATCGGCTTCTTGCTGGATTCAGAGATGTATTTCAGGAAGTCATTTAGGTCGTAGTCCAGGTTCTCTATGGGAGAGAACTTTTCTTTGAATAGCTTGAACTCATAAACGTCAGATGAAACTCCGTCTATGATGGTGACTTCTTCTTTTTCTTCCTCTTTCTCTTCAACTTCATCCAGCTCTCCCTCGACATATGCCATCCCGATAACATCAGGAAACAATCGTCTGGCGAGTCTAGACAAAGCTCTAGCAAAACACATATCAGAGGGATACTTTTCCCAGCCTCCACTAGCCTTTACGAGTCCAGCTTTTCTGGCATCTTCTAAGGAGAATGAAACTTCGCATTTCTCTCCTGTATCTTTACGGGTTCCTTCGACGATGCAGCGCTGATCATTGCTATCGATCTTAAGCTTATGTCCAGCCCTTCTGATCATAGCATTCATGAGTTGGGGGGCAATCGTAATCTTTCCCATAATGTTGGAAAATCCGCCGAATAGAGCGGACATGATAGGAACATTCAGCTCTCTAGCATACATAGCTATAGAGAAAGCGCCAGCAAAACCGCCGAGCTTTTGTACGAATGTGCTGTCTACAGCTTGCTTTGCCATCACTTCGATGGCTGTAATTTCTGCTTGTGTTGGTATCAAATCTTTAGACATTTTCGTGATCTCCTTCAAATATTTTTACTGTTTCTAAAAAATCGGTCGGCATTTTCGGCATTTCTTTAAATTCCCACCACTCAGCCCCGTCGTATTCATGTCTTTCTAGCCAAAAATCTGAACCCACAACCTGGAGAGAGCTTTTCACTTCCGATCTACCAAAACCATCATCATATTCTCTATTGGCTTTCGATTTAAAACTTTCCCATGATAAGGCAACAATCATGCCATCATTTTCAAATCCATATTGATCTCCTGAACATACCGAAACCCATCGAACATCTTTTTCGTTTTTCCCATTTTTCCCAAGAATCTCTATAGTTTCCTCTAAAAGATTAGACATCTTTCTCCACTCCTTTTCGTGTGTATTCTTCTTCAATAAAATATTTCTGATCAACCAGCTTCTTTCTCTGTTTCTCCAGCTCTACAATCAATTCATCTATCTCATCTATGCTATTCCAGATAGCCTCTAGTTCAATCTCGTCTCGGCTTGGTTGGTAAGAGAAAATAGCCATTATTTCCTCCTCACGACAAACTTTTTTCCTTTCACAATCTTGACTCCAGGAATGTCTTGCTTTCCAAGATCGATATGCTTCTGGATCATCTTCTCGTCAATCACCCAATAGACATCGGGGATAAGATTCACATCTTCGATCTCGAAAGACCACTCTTCTTTGAAGTATGTCGTAGCCTTGGAGCTTTGAATATTTCTAGACTCATTGGGAATAACAATATCCACCCCCAGTTTCTTAGAAAGCTCCCGAACTGATTCTTCAGCAGCTCTTGCCTTCTCTGACTCTTTAGCATGGTAGGTAGCTATTTTGACAGTAACAGCGTGCTGAGCTTGAGATAGGACCTCTTGAAGCCCTTTAGCTGAGTCGTTAATCATCTGTACAGTCTTGCGGTATGGCTCAACTGCTTTCTTTCTCAAGACTTCAATCGCCTTGTCTAAAGACCTAATATCAGCCGTAATATCCAAAGCTGTGCTACAGCCCTCGGAATCTTCTACTGTGACATTTTTAGCCATTAGGGACAGCCTGCTAATCTCAGGCAGGTGCTTCTCAATTTCCGCAATCGCTGGAAAGCGATCATCTGGCAGTACTTCAAGATTGTCTTTTAACAAATCTAAGAAATCTGTATCGTGTTGTGTATCATTCATTGGCTCCAACCATTTGTTTGATTTTTCGTTTAGTTCAAATCCTTAAGCCCGATGCTCGTAACGTCGGGCTTTTTTATTTCATCAAATACATATAAGCATTATACCATGAAATCGCAGCGCTCATGAGTTTTTCAGTAATGGTATATTTGTGAACCTTTGGTAGCTGGCCTTTAGGGTCAAGTTGCACGAAAAGGGCTGTTTTTTCAACTGTTAATCCATTAGTCATTGCAAGCAGCTGGTATAAGGCCGCTTGGATGGGCCATTTAATTGGGTCGGCTGAGACGGTACACTTAAAGTCAATAATATGCCTATTTTCTCCAACCTCGGCTATCAAGTCGATACATCCTGTTAATTTCATGCCTTCATGATAAAGCCTATTCTCAGAGAAACAGACGCCTATTTTGACCTCTTTTTCCCATTTAAGATAGGACTCTAAATAACCCTCTTCCTTTGGGCTTATAGGAAAGAACTCATCTCTGCAATGGGCAGATATGGCAGCATGGACAGATGTTCCTAGATCCTTTTTACGCTGTAGAACCTCTTGGTTAATCGCCTGTAGAGGATAGCCCCACTTGCCTTCAGAATCCTTTGTGGGGATCATAGCAAGGATCGAGCTTACTCGTATCCACTTGGGGTCTAAATCAGTCATTTGATGCCTTCCCTCAAAATGTTCGTGAAAATTTCAACCATAGACGGACGATCCTCAGCTCTTACGTTCAGATGGATCAATTGTAATGCAGCAAAAGCGATGGAGTTCAGAACAATATCTAAATCTCGAATGTTGTCATTACAATACTTTTTTCGTAGGTAGCCAAAAATCAAACGACCCTCATCATTCGCAATCTTTGTCTCCTCTGGGGTTATGTTAATTCCTTGCATACTCCTCCCTTTTCCCATTGACTATATTCATAACGGCAATTATAATCAAGGCATAAATGGAAAAAAAGAAAATATCGAATTTCAAAGACTGGCTACAGGCTAGCGGGATGCACAAGTATGCCTTTAGCAAGTTCGCCAAACTATCTCCTACTACTATAGGAAATCTTGTGGCTGGAAGATCCCCCACAGCGCAAACGGTTAGAAGGCTTGTCAAGGTGTCCGCTAAGCTCCCCACCCCCATAACGTTCGATCTGTTCCCCAGAGTCTATCTTAGGGGCAGCTACGAAACGATAAGCGGGCCTGAGCTATTCAAAAGATTAATGGAAAAGATCCTGAAAATAAAAAGGAGCGCTTTTTAATGGATGAAGAACTCGAACCCCTTCCAACAGCCCACGATTACATTAATTCCTTGATAGCCTTGACGGGTCAAATATTGGCTGTTGTGCGTGGATCGGCTGAATATCCAGAAATTGATAGGCTTACAGAAGAAATGGATGAGATTCTAATTATAATGAGACACGCTGATTGGCGACGAGAAATAGGATAAATGCGCAAATTAAAAAGGAGCGCTTTTTAATGGGACACACATACGATGAGAGTTTTGAAGAGCTTAGAAAAAGGCAAGAGCAACAGCGTAAAGATGCCGATCTCATGCATGCTCGTGAGTCAAAAATGACTGTTTCAGAATGCTATAGGGCAATCTTCTCATTCTATGAAAGACAATGGCTGTTGAGTGGGTCTGAGGATGTAAAAAAGGTTGTTGACTCTTTGAAGCCAGGACTTGAGCTCATAGAGATGATCGAACAAAGAGCTAAATAGAAAAGGGGCCATTTCGGGCCCCAGGAAAAGTCTAACAAAAAAGTCGCTTACATGAACACTTCTCAGGTTATTTCAATCCATAAATTTAAGACAAGAAAATAATTTAAGTAGATTTTAAGGGTTTTGGGTCGGTAGCATAAACTCTATAAATGAGAAGGGAGGCCGGTAAGCCCCCCTTAAGATGATACGGTAGTGATATGCCTATCATCTTAATTCGGAGATTTATTTTCAAGCAATAGAAAATAAATACTTGTCGGGCCTTCTCCAACCATCAGGAGAAGATTTATGTTTCAGATTCAAGCCCCAACTTACACCCAAACCCCTAACGTCTTCTTTGACGATATTGCAAAAACTCTCAAAGAAGGAGAGCTTCGCGTTCTTTTGGTCATTATGCGTCAAACTTTTGGTTGGCACAAACAATGGGACCGAATAAGCCTTTCGCAGCTTGAAAGAAAAACAGGGATGTGCCGAGATGCTGTTAATAATTCACTAAAATCTTTGATAAAATTAGGGCTGATTGAAAAGAAAAAAGAAGGCCCAAAAGGACAAGAAAAATGTTGGTATCAACTTGTTGTAGAGGGGTCCGGCAGAAACGATGTTTTGCCTTCCGATGGAGATGAATCCATAGAGGATTCAAATAATTCCTACCAGTCGTCTAAAGCTACTCCCCCTAGTCGTCTAAAACGACCCACAAAAGAAACTCCTACAAAAGAAATAAATACAAACGTTAACGTTCCTAAGAGGACGGAGAGGAACGTTTGCATAAACGAGACTCTCAAGAAAATAGGAGGGCTTGATGATAAAGCCAAAGAGTATGCTTCGCTCTTTGCTACCGAACATGAGATTCAGGATACCTTGGAAGCTTGCAGATATCAGGAAAAGAAAAGAAAGATACCCAACCCATCAGCTTATTTTATGGGGACTTTAAAAAACAAAATGAATCAAAGGAGATAAGATGCCTTGTTTATGCGATATTGTAGATAATGATGCGCTCGGTCACCATCGAATGATCATCAAAAGTTATGTTGAAGCCATTGTTAAAGAGATGAGGGAAATTGATAAATTAGGAGATCTGAGAGGGATATCAATTTTGGAAGAAACCCAAAAACTGATAGAGCATCTTTACACAGGAAAATGCGATGAGAGGAAGAAATAATGCAATTTAAAGACTTCCAAGAACAACAAGACTTTGAAATTTGGGCCTTTGGAAAAACTCCAATGCAATATGGAGAGCATGCTTTGCACACCTGGAATTCAAGACATGGTGATAAGTTGTGGCTTACCACCGACGAGTTAATAAAACATTCCTTGGAAAAGATGCATGAGGTATACGTCAAAGAATCAAAGGAGCAATCAAATGACCCTGCATCAAGCTAAGATCAAATTAGTCAAATGGTGTAAAGCCGTAGTCTTGAGGAAGTCTGTCTGTCCGTTCTGCAAGGAAGTATTCAATCAGAGAAGTCATCCGAGAGTGAAGAGGAGACGGTAATGGACGGTTTGACTTTCCAAATTATAGACCCTAAACTTCTTGAAGCAGGCAAAAAGGCTTATGATGAAGTTGAAAAGGAAAAAATTGAAGACGGCAAAACCTTTATAAATATTATTCTAGGAGCATACCATCGACAAGAAAATGCGTAAACAAGTTGGCAAACCTCTCAAGAAAGCCGAGAAGTTAGTACACAGGGCAGAACGAGCCAACGCTAAGCTAGCGGATTATGATGAAAAGGTCAGAGATCCAATGATCGCTAAATATAAGAAAATGAAGAAGAAATAATGGATCTTATTTATAAGACACCGAATCCTGAATCAATGACACCCACGCAGCGCGCTAAATACGAAGAGGCCCTCAAACAACTCGGGAAACCTATTCCTTTCGACACAACGCCTTATAAGCAGGATTTTTGTTTCATCGCCCATGTTGAAGAAAATGAAATCAACAAACCTAGCATATAATTATCTTTAGTGTTATGGGTTAATTTTAGGGACTTACCCTCAACCAGGAGGTTGATTATGGTTTCTAAAATAATTACTATACTAATAGCACTATATGTTAGCTCATTAGTCGCACACGATAACTTCAATCAAGTTAGCGCAAATGTCGATTCAGTCGGATTAGACTCAACACATTTAAAACTCAACCACCAGTCATATTTTTACATTCCAAGTGGAGATGCGCTTATCTTTGAGCTAAATCATGGCCTCCACAAGAATCACATGACTAACACAATTGGGATAGGATACCGCACATTCCTGCTTAACACCGGAATAGGGGCAAATCTATACTATCTGAACTCTAATGAGCCTAGAGCCCACCTACACCAATTGAGCCCAGGATTAGAGCTTCTCTACAAAGGTGTGCAGATCTCCTACAATCTGTACATCCCAACGTCCGCTAAAATGGTCGTTAAGAGAGGCTCTATTTATCAATCGCGAGTCTCTGAGATCGGCGTAAGATGGAGTCCAAATAAAGAATTTACAATTGGGATGCTCCCTTTCTATGACCACTTGAATGCACGATGGGGACTTAATACGAGGTTCACTTATACGCTCAAGAAGAAGTATGAATTCGGCCTATCGCCTTATCTCAACCATAATGGGAATGGCTGCGCTTTCTCTTTTGGGATTAACTTTGGGACAGCTAAGGAAATGAAGCCAGTCCATAGAGCCAACAAGTTCAACTATTTCCTTGAGCCACGAGCAGTTAAGATCTCCATCGATGTAACTAAGCCGGTTTTCTTACCGCCTTTGAATCCATCTGGATATATATTGCCAGCTCCCTTTGTTCTTCCTGAGACTAAAGAGAAGAATCATTGGTGGGATAAGTTCAAGTTCCTGAACTATGGAAGTCAAGAGGCTGTAGCTCCTGAGAAATCCGTAGACGACTCAGCATTAGGAGCTTTATGGCATGAGTGCAGCGATGAGCTATACCTGGTTCCACCGCTCCAGCAAATTTTAGGTGCGCCCGCTGGAGCGCCTTGTGTTGGTTGATTCTAACTTGACTAACACAATAAATAGTTGACATGCTATTATTCGTTGAGTATTCATAATCAATATGCCAAGAGCACGCAAAGCAGTTAAGAGACCTGCACATAGACCTCTATTAGAAATTGATTGGACTCTCGTTGATAATTATCTGAAAAAGGGCTGTCCTGGCAGTAAAATAGCAGATGCAATCGGCGTTAGTGCTAATACTCTTTATGATAGATGTGAACAAGAAAAGGGGGTCAGTTTTTCCCAATATTCACAACAAAAAAGAACTAACGGTGATGCTTTATTACATTCAGCTCAATTTGATAAAGCGTTAGAAGGCGATACTTCTCTATTAATATTCTTAGGTAAAGTAAGATTAGAACAACGAGAAGTTGCGCCTGTGACGGCTACCCCAGAACAAGAGAAAAACTATCGCATGGTCATTGATCAGCTTGCAGAATTACAGCGAGATAGGCAGAATAATCCTCCAGAAATGAAAATTCAGGAGATCGCGAATGGGACTGATCAGGTTTAGCCAAACACCAGAATATATCGAAGCCGTTCATAGGCTTTTTACCCTCTATGTTGATTGGGGAAAAGATACAAAACCAAAAACAGATAGAGCAACCGTAGCCAGTGCCTCTGTGGAACACGATTGCAAACTTTTATTGTTCAAGGGAAATGACGAAGACCTAAAAGCCGTCTTTGAATTCATAGAGAAAAGGAAGATGAAGATATGAATCTTGAATTGTATGGAGTCGTGATATCAGCTCTTGGACTTATCTATTTGATGATCCGAAACTTTAGAACAGACGTAAATGGCCAATTCAAGAGCATTCACGAAGATCTTGTGGAAATACGAGAACGTCTATCATTTCTTGAGGCTTCATCTTTATACACGATGCCATTAGAGCCTGCTCAATTAAATCCTCGGAGTGCTGCTGCTCGTGAGATGTGGAAGAAGAGGAAGGCGAAGAAGTTGGAGAAGAAGGATTAGGAAATGCCACTAGCTTATAATGAGAAAACAGGCGAAGTTATTATCTATATGAAGCAGAAGTTTATCTCGAAAGAGGCAGCAATGAAGATGTTTGGAGGCACCCCTAGAGGGCCGAAGAAGAAAGGGAAGAAGCCGGAGAAGAAGGAATGACAGACCCGATCGATCCAGTTTATGAAGTGCGAGATGAGATCGTAGCCCTTACAGACGAGTTATTGGATGTTTGCGACAGGAGCAAATGCAACGCACTCGTAATCTCATATGCCTCACTTGGTGCTTTTTTGAAAACCCTGCAATGTTGCGGCTTTAGTCTAAAACAAGCCAAAAGAATTTTTGGAGGCCTAGAAGAATTATATAAAAAGCTGCTTGAAGATGCAGATGAGGCTTGTATTGCGCAATTGAAGGAGAAACATGGCAAAGAAAATAGCTAAATGCGCCAAATGTAAGAGCGATCCTAGAGGCGGAGCAATATACATTGCTAACGGGGAAATCTATCATTTCTGCAACAACTGCGATTCTATTCTTACAAGTCAAACAAACGCCATTATCCGACTGTTCTTGGATGGTAAGCTTGATTTAGGTCAGATCGACAAAGACATGATTCAGGCACGCAAAGCCAGAGCTGAGGGCAAAAGGCTTTGGAAGAAGCCTGATTAATTCCTAGTTGAATTTAAAATATACTCCATACATAGTCCCCATTAACTGGCTGTATCTAGATAACGGCGAGTCGAGCCGGCAAAAAAGTCTGTAATCTCAAAGACCGTTTTAAGCTCCATTATTAATCCCCTATTGCCATTAAATTAATCCTTTGCTATTCCAGGTTTATCGTTCGCCAACGTAAATGGCATCTCGCCGGCCGCGTCAAAGCCATTATATCGCTGAACTGCGTTACGTTCAACCGATGTATCTGAAAACGGACTGTAGTACGTCTTCGTCCACGGATCAATACGTCAATAACATTCAATCCTAAAGGATTTGAAATGGCTATTACGACAACAGGCAATTTAGGCCCTATGATTTTGCAGAGCTTAGCTCCTGCGATGTTATATGTTCCTACGCCAACAATGAACTATATTACTATTTGCGACAAAGTTTCGATGCCCTCCAATGGTGGGACGACTTGCCGCTTTATGAGACCTCGTGCTCTTCAACCGCCAACTATCCAGTTGGGAAACTCTGGAATTGACCCTCCAGCACAAGTGCCACAACGGGACATTATAGATGCCCAGATGGCATTTTTTGGGACAGGCTGTATCATCAACGAACAAGTTATTCTCCAAGACCAAGAGGGTGTTCTCGCTTGGGTTTCTGAGAGATTAGCTGTCGCGATGAGACAAGCTGAAGACCTTATCCTCCGTGACTATATCATCTCTGCTGCTTCCCAGATTAATGCTGGTGGCGGAACTAATGGTGATAACCCAACTAACTTAGGAGTCTCC
>Ga0210403_10004161_pt1 | contig 12493 bp, 7 predicted proteins | sample IncBWC19MmetaG_FD_150863 | JGI IMG/M metagenome (GOLD analysis project Ga0210403, IMG submission 150863) | Forest soil microbial communities from Barre Woods Harvard Forest LTER site, Petersham, Massachusetts, United States - Inc-BW-C-19-M | ecosystem: Environmental > Terrestrial > Soil >... | reverse complement strand
CATCGGCGTAGCCTGCCGCCGTGTAATGCAGGCCGCGGCCGGTCATGGTGGCCGGCGCGTCGGCGATCGGACGCGGGCTGGCGTGGAACGTGCGGTCGCCCGCCAGCGTCACATTCATGGTGGTCAGCAGCACCGAGAATTTGTCCTCATTGAAGTCGTGCTCGTCGCCTGCCTCGAAACCGTTATGTAGTACGTGCCATCCGTCGACTTCCTTGATCAGCGGCAGGTGTTTCAGCGACCGCGTCGGGTCCTCCCATGTGAACAGGAAATACGCCCAGGTGCCGTCATGCACCGCGCGGATCTGTATTCTGGTTTCGCCCGTGCCGTCGAAATTGCCGCCCTCGCTGGTCATCAGCGAAAACGGCGTGATGCTGCGCCAGGCCCGATCGGAGGTGTCGCCGTCGAGAACGGGCACGTCCGCGCTGCTGATACGATGAACCTGCAACTGGTCGACCGCCATCCGGTCGGCTGCCACGATGACCGAAGCGCCGGTGATGGCGACGGCTGCCGCGACGACAAAAGGGTTGGATTGAAAGGTCGGGTTGCGCGGTTTCGAGGCACTGCCTTGTCGCCTGGCTCCCGGCCGCGCCTGCGCGGCCGAAATCCGTGCGGCCGTTCGATCCTGCGCGCCATCGTGCGGCGGCGGCGCCGGCGCGACGGGCGGTTGCGCGGATTCCGGCGCCAGCCGCGCCGATTGCTCGGCCAGCAACGTCAGCAACTCGACCGCATCGAGCCGCGGCGGCGGCGCGGTGAGGCGGGTAGGACGAAAGATCCGCAGCAACTGCGACACGCCGCCGATCCGGTAATGCGCCAGGACATGAAAGCCGGCAAAGGCCGTGATCACCCACGTTCCGTACCAGTGCAGCGTCGCCACATCGTGGCCGGCGTAGAAGCCGAAATACAGCAGCCCGCCGCTGGCGATGAGTCCAAGCATCGTGACGAAGAAGATCCAGTAAAGAACGATATTGTAGGCGCCGAGTCTGGCCTGCCTGCGGCCGACCAGTCCGCGCAGCCGGATTTTGTCAAGCTGCACGCGGCGGCCTAGTCCCGATTTCGCGACATAGATGGCGTAGGCGAGCGACACCGCAACCAGCACGACGGCGGCCTGCATGTGCGCCACCCACACGCTCTGGCGCGGCAGCACGGCATCGAACAGGTTGATCCAGCTGCGTCCCGGAGCTTCGGTCGCAATCCGCATTCCGCTGACAAAGGCGACGGCGAAAGCGGCGACCAGGAGCCAGTGCAGGATGATCGTACCGTAGTCGGTCTTTCGTTGCTTCATCCGCGTGCCCCGTCGTCAGGGAGCGCGCAACCGGCGTCTTCGGGGTGGCGCCTGGATTTGATGTTAGCCTCGCATCTACGACCCGCCGGCGCATCGCACCGGATCGCACTGTTTTCCTTTTTGGCCCGCGGTACACGCCGCAAGAAGCCATCGTTACCCGTACACAAATGACCCGTCCCCCAAAATCAGGATTCGCCGAACCCGGCGAATAAACAATTCCCTTTGCTTTGCGGCTGCCCGGCCGCGGCGTTGATGGTTCAAAACCGCAAGAGCTGGATTGACCGATCAGACCGACCTCCGGCGCTCCGTCATATACGGAGCGTCGGAGGCCGCGCTGATCCGCCGTTATCCCCACATGTGGTGGAAGTGCTGCGCCATCTCCGGAACCGGCGAATGATGCGGATCGACCGGAGACGTATCCGCTGCTGCCGGTGCGCTGGCCACGGTTTGCACCGCGGGCGCCGTAGCCAGGGCGGGCGCCGCCGGTGCGGGTGCCGTCGGGGCCGCCGGAGCTGGAGCCGGGGTTACCGGCGCTGCTGCGGCAACCGCCGGCGCAGCAACCGCCGTCGACAGCACGTCGGCCACCGTCGCGCCGTCGGCATTGTAGGTGCCGCCGGTCACCGGAGCGTTGTTGCCGCCGACGTCGGCGGCGTTGGCGTGCATCTCCTCGGCCGCAGCGGTGACCAGCGCCGCATTGCCGGTCTGCAATCCCTTGATCATCGCGCTCACCTCGGCGCCGAGCGTGCTGGTCTGCCCCAGCAACTCGTTGTCGAAGCGGGCTTCGAAGATGCCGCCCTGGGCCGCATCGAAATTGGTGACCGTCTTTTCGAAGGACTGTATGTTGCTGATCAGGGCTGCGACTGCATGCGCATCGTGGCTGCCGACGAGGTTCTCCGCCTGCTGTCCCAGCGAGTTGGACTGGGCGATGAAGTTTGCCCAGAAATTTGTTTGATCCGAATTGTCCATATATTTCGGCGTCGGGTTCAGCGCGTCCCCGAAAGGCGTAAAGCCGTGAACGCCATTTTGGTTTGCCATGTTGACCAGATTGGTATCGCCCTGCACGATGTCGATGATGTCGAGCAGATTGTCGTTGCTGGCCCGTCCAGCATCCTGGCTGACGCCGGCCTGATTGATGTAGGTCTTTTCGAGCTCGAGCTGCCGCACGATGGTATCGGCATGAACGCCGGTGAGACCGCCGAACAGCGTCGGATTGGCCGTCATCAAGGCATGCAGGTCGGTGATGGCAGCGTTCGTATCGGCCGTCGCCTGGGCTGAATTGGAAGTGTTGATACCGCCGATGGAAATATTGGCCAGATCGTTGAAGATGGCGCCGATATCAGCGAAATTGGCATGGGGCGCGTTCGCGGCCGTAGTGCCGGCGGCAAAAGCGTCGGGCGCCGCGAGAAATCCGGCCGCGCCATTTTGTGTCGCCAAGGTGGCGAGATTGGCGTCGTTATTGACGATGTTGAGGATATCGAGATGGCTGTTGTGCAACGCCGTTTCCGCGGCAGCGACGCTGCCGAACGTGCCGCCCCCATTCACAGACGCCGTGGCCGCCGATAGCGCGGTCGTAATATCGGCGAGGATCGTGTTGACATGGGCCAGCGTGGCGCCGGTGAATTGCCCCGCTGTGACTTCCGCCTGCAGGCCGGTTTGAACGTTGGTGAGATCGGTGGTGTATCGCCCGATGCTGCCAAGTCCCTGGCCGCCTTCCGAGACCGTATTTTGCCACAATCCGCCCTCGAGCGCGCGCGTGGCGTCATTGAAGGTCAAGCCAAGGTCCGAGAAAGCAGGAGCGGCGGGGGCCGCCGGGGGGCCGGGATCAACGGGGGTCACCGGCGGCACTGGCGCGGGAGGACCGGGATCCATTTGACCACCGTTACCAGCGTGTTGGTGATGGAAATCGTGTGTGATGCGCGCCATATTCGTCCCCTGTTGTTATGTCGAATTGCACGACCGCCAGCCCAAGTGTTTCACTCGGGCGGCGGGTGCTGCGAGAGATGAAGAATTATTTAGCTTCATGGCGGCTTTCAGCCGACACCGGGGCCAATGCGCGGGAGAAGCAAGGTGATAGGCCGACGAAAGCGTGACGCCTGGCGCGCTTTTTTGCGCGTGCCGTCTGCCCTCGCTCGAAAATTATGAAAGCGTCGCCGATGCTTGCTCCGAAAAATCCCCTCATGCGCAAAATGTTGCGCCGCCGGGTAAGACGCAATCGTCCGGATAAGTAAGACACCGGGGCCGTGGGTTTATTTCAGTACCATCCATATCAGCCCGCCGCGGTCGCATTCTTGCCGAAAAATGGTCGGTATCAGCCGTCAAGGAGAATTGATCGCGCAAAATCGCGACATCAGCCCAGGGGGCGCAGTGTATGAGTATCGCTTACGGCCACGCACAAGCGACGTTTCCGTCGCGCGCGATTTCGAATCTCAGATCGACGCTTCAGTCCGATGATCCGGTCGCGCTGGGATTGCGCGAGAGTGCGCGGCGCATGGTCGGCATTGCCGTCTTCAGCGGCGTGATCAATATCCTGATGCTGTCGGGTTCACTTTATATGCTGCAGGTCTATGACCGGGTGATTCCGAGCCGCAACACCGCGACCTTGCTCGGTCTCTCGCTGATGGTGCTGTTCGCCTATCTCGTGCAGGGATATTTCGACGCGCTGCGTACGCGCATGCTGTGCCGGGTCGCAACATTGTTCGACGCTGGCCTGCAGCAGGCGATTCACACCGCGCTCGCGACACTGCCGCTTCGCGGCGTGAAGCCCATGTTGATGCAGCAGCCGCTGCGCGATCTGGACCAGGTGCGCGGCTTCATGTCGAGCATGGGGCCGACCGCGTTCCTCGACATGCCCTGGATCCCGATCTTCCTCGTTGCATTGTTCCTGTTTCATCCGGCGATCGGTATGACGGCACTATTGGGCACCGCGGCGATCATTGCCATGACATTGCTGACGGAGCGGATGTCGCGCGGGGCGGCCAAGGCGGCGATGGATTCCAGCGCCCAGCGGCAGGTGCTGGCGGATGCGACCCAGCGCAATGCCGAAGTAATTCGTGCGCTCGGCATGACCGATCGATTCACCGCGCGCTGGTCGCAGGCCAATGAACGCTATTTGCGGGAGAATATCCGCGCTACCGACGTCTATGCCAATCTCGGCTCTGGTGCGAAGGTGCTGCGCTACGTGCTGCAATCCGGCATGCTTGGTATCGGCGCCTATCTCGTCGTCGCCGATCGGGCGTCGGGCGGCATCATGATCGCGTCGTCGATCATGATGGGCCGTGCGCTGGCGCCCGTCGAAATCGCGCTCGGTACCTGGAAGCAGCTCGTCGCGGCGCGCCAGGGCATCACGCGGCTGCGCGAGATATGCAAGGCCACCGCGGCCCCGGCGGCGCCCCCGGTGGTGCTGCCGCGCCCCTGCCGCGAGCTTTCGGTGCAGGAGCTCTCCGTCGCCGCACCTGGTGCGAACAGGCCCATCGTCTCGAACATTTCGTTCTCGCTGAAGGCCGGCATGGGACTGGCGCTGCTCGGCGCCAGCGCATCGGGCAAGACGTCGCTCTCCAAGGCGCTGGTCGGAATCTGGCCGGCGCAGAATGGCGTGGTGCGGCTCGACGGAGCCGCGCTCGATCAATGGCGCAACGAAGATCTCGGCCGCTATATCGGCTATCTGCCGCAGGACGTGGCCTTGTTCGACGGCACCGTCGCCGAGAACATCTGCCGTTTCGATGAGACGGCCCCTTCCGACGCGATCCTGAGGGCCGCGCAGATCGCGGGCGTGCATGACATCATCCTGCGGCTACCCGAGGGCTATTCGACGCGGATCGGCGAGGGCGGCATGTCGCTGTCGGCGGGGCAGCGGCAGCGAATTGGCCTTGCGCGGGCGGTGTTCGGCGATCCGTTCCTGGTCGTGCTCGATGAGCCAAATGCCAATCTCGATGCCGATGGCGAGAACGCGTTGACCCGTGCCATTCAGATCCTGCGCTACAACAAATGCATCGTCATCGTCATATCGCATCGCCCAAGCGCGCTGGCCGCCCTGAATATGGCGATGGTGCTCTACGACGGTAAGTCGATCGCATTCGGTCCATGCGAGGAGATATTCGCCCGCGTTCGCACGGCGACCGGGCAATCCACGGCAGTAAGAGAACGAGAGCCTGCGGCAGCCAGACAGCCCGCGGCGGCAAGACAGCCGGCGGCGCCACCGGACCTGAAAACGGCGCGCCGCGCGCCGATCGTGGAGAGTGTTGAGCCATGAGCCGAGGAGACGGCATGCCGCATGACGGCCGGCGCGCGCCGCGCTGGGTCGGCGAATCCCGTGACGATGCGGTCGGTCCGCAAGGCGCGGCGTTGATTCTCGAGTTGCAGCGGCTGCGGCAGGCGTTCGAGCAAGAAGGCGGCGACGCGCCGCAAGCGCCGCAAACGCGCCGTCCGGTTCGCGAGGAGTTACGGCCTGCCTCACATGCGCCAACGCGTCAGCCGAAGCGGCGACGCAGGGGCAAGATGGGACGGGCCTTCGACATCTGCCTGGTACAACTGGGACTCACGGCCTCCGCCCCGGCCGCGCGCAGGAGCGAAGATGCGCCCGATCCGGCTGCAGCCCCGGCCCGGCGCAGGAGCGAACCCGCGCCCGAGCCGGCTTTCGTCCCGGCCTGGCGCCGAAGTGAGCCTGCGTCCGAGCGGGGTGCCGCCCCGATCAGGCGCCGAAGTGAGCCTGCACGCGAGCCGACTGTTCAGCCGGTCACGCGCAGAACCGAGCATGTACGCAAGGAAGCTGCCGCTCCGACCGCGCGAAGAAGCGAACCCGAACGTCAGCCGAGCCCCGCGCCGCCGCCGCAGCGCCGCCAGGCCCCGATCATCGCGCCCGACGACCCATCCCTGATCAACGTGGCGAGGTCCGAACCAAAAATTCCCGGCGTGGAAGCCAGGCATCAGTCGATGCACGTCGAAAGTCCTCGATTGACGCTGCCGCCTCCGACCGTTGACGCCAAGCCCGCAACGGCCGTCGGACAGTTGATGAAGACCTGCCGTGTCGGACTGACCGCAGGTGTTGCCTTCCTCGTCAATCGCGACGGCCTCGCGGACAACGATAATGAGCCCGGCGAGGGTCTGGCATTGCGGGCCGGGCGCGCCTTCGAGAACGAATTGCGGGCCGGGCTTAGGGTGCTGCTGGCGTTCATCTTCGTGGCCGGCGGCCTGGCCGTGCTAATGCCGATCGCGGGCGCAGTCGTCGTTCCCGGCAACCTTGTGGTTCAATCGAACGTCAAGGCCATCCAGCATCCGACCGGCGGCGTGGTCGCGGAAATCCCGGTGCATAACGGTGAGCGGGTGGCCACGGGCGATCTCTTACTGCGGCTCGACGCCACCCAGGCGCAAGCCAGCCTGCAGATGGTCAGCAAGCAGCTCGATGAAGTGCGGGCGCGGATCGCCCGGCTGGTCGCCGAGCGCGACGGCGTCGCGCAGATTGAAGTGCCGCCTGAACTGGCGGCCCGATCGGGAGACGTCACCGTCAAGGCGCTGCTGGCGTCGGAGCAATCGCTGTTCAAGGCCCGTTCCAATGCGCGCCGGAGCCAGACCGATCTGCTGCAAAGCCGCGTCTCACAGCTCGGCGAGGAGATTGCCGGCCTCAATGCCCAGCTCGAGTCCAAGTCAAAGCAACTGGAACTGATCGCCGGTGAGCTCACCGGCGTCCAGGACCTCTACGACAAGCGGCTCGTGCCGCTGACCCGGCTCACGACCCTGCAGCGCGAGAGCGCGCGGATCGAGGGCGAGCGCGGGCAAATGACGTCGGCGATCGCCGAGACGAAATCCAAGATCGGCGAGGCGCAGCTTCAGATCGTCCGGCTCGATCAGGATTTTCGCACCGACGTGGTCAAGGAACTCGGCGAGAACCAGGGCAAGGAAGCCGAGCTCGTGGAGCGTGGCGTCGCGGCGCGCGATCTTCTCGACCGGATTGAAATCCGCGCACCGACCTCGGGCGTGATCCACCAGCTTTCCGCCCACACCATCGGCGGCGTGATCCGCGCCGGCGACACCGTCATGGAAGTGGTGCCGGATCTGGATGATCTGCAGATCGAGGCGCGGCTGCAGCCCAACGATATCGACCAGGTGCGAATGGGGCAGAAGGCGTTCATCCGCTTCTCCGCCTTCAACCAGCGCACGACGCCCCAGCTCGACGGTGTCGTGTCTTATGTGTCGGCCGATACCAGCCGGGATCAGCAGACCAACGCGGCCTATTTCACGGTCAGGGTGACACTTCCCGAGGAGCAGCGCCGCCGGCTGGACGGCCGGCAGCTCGTCTCCGGCATGCCGGCCGAAGTATTCATGCAGACCGGCAGCCGGACGATGATGAGCTATCTCTTGAAGCCGATCACCGATCAGCTGCAGCGCGCTTTCGTAGAGCGGTGAGATCGCCACCGCCGAGGCGGGCAACTGCCTCGGCTACGCCTGCGCCATAGGCGGGATCGGCCTTGCCGCAATTGTCGATATGCCGCGCGACGATTTCGGGGGACGCGCCTTTGATCGCGCGTGCGGTGTTCTCGAACAGGACTTTCTGTTGCGCCGGCGTCATCATCCGGAAGAGATCGCCCGGCTGCGAGTAGTAATCGGTGTCCTCGCGATGATTCCAGCGATCAGCCGCACCTTCGATCGCCATCGGCGGTTCGGCGAAATCCGGTTGCGCGATCCATTCGCGCCTGCTGTTCGGTTCGTAGGGGGTGCGGCCTCCGCCGTTGCCGTCGACCCGCATCTGCCCGTCGCGGTGATAGCTGTGGAACGGGCATTTGGGGGCGTTCACCGGGATCTGTGAGTAATTCACGCCGAGCCGATAGCGCTGGGTGTCGCCGTAAGAGAACAGGCGTCCCTGCAGCATCTTGTCGGGCGAGAAACCGATGCCCGGCACGATGTTGGCCGGACTGAACGCGGCCTGCTCGACATCGGCGAAGAAGTTTTCCGGATTGCGATTCAGCTCCATGACGCCGACCTCGATCAGCGGGTAATCCTTGTGCGGCCAGACCTTGGTCAGGTCGAACGGATTGAGGCGATAGCTGTTGGCCTCCGCTTCCGGCATGACCTGGATGAACAGCGTCCAGCGCGGGAAGTCAGCGCGTTCGATGCTCTCGTACAGGTCGCGCTGATGGCTCTCGCGATCGCCTCCGATCGTCGACTGCGCTTCGGCGTCGGTGAGGTTCTGGATGCCTTGCTGCGTCTTGAACGTGAATTTGACCCAGAAGCGCTCGCCTTGCGCATTCAGGAAGCTGTAGGTATGGCTGCCGAAGCCATGCATGTGGCGGAAGCTTCGCGGAATCCCGCGCTCGCTCATGATGATCGTGACCTGATGCAGGGCTTCGGGCAACAAGGTCCAGTAGTCCCAATTGTTGTCGGCGCTGCGCATGCCGGTTCGCGGGTCGCGCTTGATCGCATGGTTGAGGTCGGGGAATTTCAGGGGATCGCGGATGAAGAAGACCGGCGTGTTGTTGCCGACGAGATCCCAATTGCCTTCCTCGGTGTAGAACTTCATCGCAAAGCCGCGAATGTCACGCTCGGCATCGGCCGCGCCGCGTTCGCCCGCCACCGTCGAGAAGCGGGTAAACATCTCGGTCTTCTTTCCGATTTTTGAGAAGATCTTCGCCTTGGTAAAACGGGTGATGTCGTGCGTGACGGTGAAGGTCCCGAAAGCGCCGGCGCCCTTGGCGTGCATCCTTCGCTCCGGAATGACCTCGCGATCGAAATGCGCCAGCTTTTCCAGAAACCAGACGTCCTGGAGCAGCATGGGCCCACGCCGGCCCGCGGTCATGGAGTTGTTGTCGTCGACGACAGGTGCGCCGAATTCGGTGGTGAGCTTGTTCATGGTAGTTGTTCCTCTGTTTGGGGTAATGGCTGCACGCCAAGGGGTGGCGCTACGGTTTCGCGCGACGCTCGGCGCGCTGGTGGAAGATGGCGCCGATGAAATCGAGGCTGATCCGCGCGGCGAGCAAAGAGGTGATGCCCGCGGGATCGTAGGGCGGCGAGACCTCGACGAAATCCACGCCGACGACGTCGAAACGCGCGGCAATGACCTTCAGGATGTCGCGGGCCTCGTAATAAGAGAAGCCGCCATGGCTGATGGTCGCGGTGCCCGGTGCAATCGACGGATCGAACGCGTCGATATCGATCGATACGTAGACCCGTTCGCCCTGATCGATATGGCGCAGCGAGGCCTCCGCACCCTCGGCCCGCACCTTGCGGAGCGGGGAGACGTGCGTGCCGTAGGCGCGCGCGGCCTCCCAATCCCTGCGGCTGACCGCCGCCATGTTGCGGGCGCCGAGCGTCGTGATGCCCTTCACATGCGCCATTTCGGAGGACCTGCGCATCGGGCTGCCGTGGCCCCAGGTAATACCGTTGCGTTCGTCGATGAAATCGAAATGGGCGTCGAGATGAACGATGTGGAACGGCTTCTCGTTCGAATAGGCGGCAACGGTCGCCATGGTGATGGCGTGATCGCCGCCGAGAATGTAGGGCATCGCCCTGGCGTCGAGCAGCGCCCGCACCGCCTGCTCGGCGTTTGCGAGGCTGCGCTTGGTGTCGGCATAGATGACGTCTGAATCGCCGGCATCGACGATCCTGACCTCGTCCGTGGTCAGGTAGGTCACCTCATCCTCGAAATCGAACACGCCTTCGGGACCGAAGCCGTGGAACATCGAGGCTTCGCGGATCGCGCGCGGCCCGAACCTCGTTCCGACGCGGTAGCTCGAGGCGGTATCGATGGGCACGCCGAGGATCGCGACATCGGCGCCGTCAAGCGCGTTCCAGTCCGGGCAGGAAGGCTGGCGAGCGAAGGTCGTGAGGCCGACGAAGGGCAGGTCCATCCGGTTCGGCGTGTTGCGGCTGGGACGATTGAGCATGGCGAACTCCTGTTGGGTCAAAAACGATCGCCTGAGTTCAGGCTGTTATGCGATGGCGAGATCGATCAGCAGATCGGCGCGGTGATGCCTTCCGCCGCATAGGCCCGCTGCACCGCGGGCCGCGCCGCGACGAGGTCGAGCAGCCGGGCGATATGCGGGCGGGCGCGCGGCGGTTTGGTCATCGGTTGGGCCCATCGTGCGAGCATGATGAGATACAGATCGACGGCGCTGATGTGATCGCCCAGGAAATAGGGTCCGTTGTCCCTGAGGTGGTCCTCGATGACGTCGAGGAAATTGCCGGCGCGCTTCTCGGCGCCCCGCATCACGGTCGCCATGGCCTTGGCGTTGTTGCCGGTGAGACGATCCGGGTACTGATAGATCATCAGCTCTTCCTGCAGCGAATTGGTCAGGAAGATCAGCCATTGGTAGAATTTGGCGCGCTCGGCGGTGCCGGCCGGCGGCGCCAGTCCGGATTCCGGATGGTGATCGACGAGATGAAGAACGATCGCGGCGGATTCGAACAAGACGAGCTTGCCATCCTCGAGGGCGGGAATACGTCCATTCGGATTTATCTTCCGATACTCGCTGGACCTCTGTCCGTTCACCTTGCGGTCGACGAGCGCGAGCTGGTATTCCGCGCCGATTTCCTGAAGCAGCATATGCGGCGCGGCGTTGGCGTTGGCCGGATAATAATAGAGCGTGTACATCGGCGTTTCTCTTCGTCGTGATTTCGATTAGGCAAATAATAGTTTGGTGCTATTTTCCTCGCCATCGCGGTGGCCCGACGGATCTGGCCAAAGCTCAGCGAATTCCGGCCATAAGCCGTCTTTTCAATTCCGCGCCAATCCCCGCCGCGCGCCGAGGACAGCGATGAAAGCAGGAACACCATCGAAGCGAATTGCGATCGCGGTGCCGCCCAATGCGCAGTCGCTGGATGTCTTTGGTCCGCTCGATGTCTTCGTCGAGGCCACGCGGCAATCCGGTGGAACCGCGGCATACGACGTCAGGCTGGTGGCGATCGAAAAGGAAGCCGTCGTTCGGACCGGCGGCGCGTCGATCGTCGCCGACCAGTCGATTTATGATTCCGATGCGCCCTACCACACGCTGCTGGTCGCCGGCTCGCCGGATTTTTCGCGCGCGGAGTCCTACGCGGAGTTTCAGCAATGGCTGAGGCAGCGGGCCGCCGAGGTGCCGCGATATGGTTCGGTTTGCACCGGCGCGTTCTTCCTGGGGGCGGCCGGTCTCCTGGACGGCCGCAACGTGACGACCCATTGGCAGCACGCCGCCGAGCTCGCCGCGCGGTATCCGGCGGCGAAGGTCGAACCCGACCAGATCTACGTGAAGGATGGTTCGCTCTACACCTCCGCCGGCGTGACGGCGGGGATCGATCTTGCCTTGAAGATGGTCGAGGATGATCATGGACGCGAACTGGCGTTGACAGTGGCCCGGCGGCTGGTGGTGTTTCTCAAGCGCCCCGGCGGCCAATCGCAATTCTCGGCGCATCTGGCGGCGCAGATCGCCTCCGAGACCCGCGTCCAGAGCCTGCAGCACTGGATCCTGGACAATCTCGCCGCCGATCTTTCCATCGCCGCGCTTGCGGGGCATGCGGCGATGAGCGTGAGAAATCTCACCCGGGTTTTTCAAAGCGAAACCGGCGTCACGCCGACCGAGTACGTTGAAACCGCCCGTCTCGACGCGGCGCGCCGCTTGCTGGAGGATACGGATGTCCCGCTGCAGCGCGTGGCTTCGCGATGCGGCTTCGGCAATACCGACACCATGCGCCGGACTTTTTTGCGACGGATCGGCACCGGTCCTCACGACTATCGCGCCCGCTTTCGCACGTGAAGACCTGGCCACGGGCGGCGATGCCGCTCGATCGCCTCTGATCCTCATTTACTGGACGCGGATTGCGGATTGGCCGACGACACTCGCCACACCGTGTTCCCGAGATCGTCGGCGATCAGCAACGCGCCGGCCTTATCAACGGCGAGACCAACCGGCCGCCCGCGTGCCTGGTTCTCCGCGTCGAGGAAGCCGGTGACGATATCCCGGGCTTTTCCGCTGGGCTGTCCGCCGCTGAACGGCACGAAAACGACCTTGTAGCCGTTGAGGGGGCTTCGATCCCAGCTGCCGTGCTCGCCGACAAAAGCGCCGCTGCGGTAGTTTTCGGGCAGGCCGGCGCCTTTGTACATGGCCAGGCCCAACGGCGCGACGTGAGAGCTGAGGGCGTAGTCCGGCGGAATCGCGCTCGCCACCAGGTCGGGCCGCTGCGGCTCAACCCGCGGGTCGAGGTGCTGGCCGTAATAGCTATAGGGCCATCCGTAGAAAGCACCGTCCT
>Ga0210403_10004160_pt1 | contig 12501 bp, 10 predicted proteins | sample IncBWC19MmetaG_FD_150863 | JGI IMG/M metagenome (GOLD analysis project Ga0210403, IMG submission 150863) | Forest soil microbial communities from Barre Woods Harvard Forest LTER site, Petersham, Massachusetts, United States - Inc-BW-C-19-M | ecosystem: Environmental > Terrestrial > Soil >... | reverse complement strand
CAATTCGTCGTCGCGCAGTTTTGCGACCAGCTGCTCGCCATAAGCAAGCTCCGACACCTGGCGGCAGCCATGCACCAGCACAATCGTCTCGAAGCGGTCGTAGACGTCGGGGTCCTTGATCAGGCTCGCGAACGGCGCCAGCCCTGTGCCGGTCGACAGCAGCAGCAGGCGCTGGCCGGCCAAGAGATTGTCGGTGATCAGCGTGCCGGTCGCCTTGCGGCCGACCAGGATGGTATCGCCTTCCCGGATCTTCTGCAGACGCGACGTCAAGGGACCGTCCTGTACCTTGATCGAGAAGAACTCGAGCTCTTCCTCGTGATTGGCACTCGCCATGCTGTAGGCGCGCAAGAGCGGACGGCCGTCGATCTCGAGGCCGATCATCGCGAATTGTCCATTCTGGAATCGAAAACCGGAATCGCGCGTGGCGCGGAAACTGAACAGCGTGTCGGTCCAGTGCCGCACAGCAAGAACTTTCTCTCGATTGAACGCGCTCATGGTCGTTTATTTTTCCGATTGGCGTGAGGTTGGAACGATCAGATCGTTCGGCTGAAAAAGAGGCAAAAACCCCTGATAATCCTCGTGTTTTCGGCGCTTCATCTACGTGAATCTCCCAAATAATCAACCCACGCGGACGCGCAATTAGAGGTGACCAAATGCATGTCGCTTCGATCAGGTAAACGGTTCGAAACCATGCTAATTCACGGCCAAAATGCGCAATTAACTTTCCGCATTAAACTTGAAAGCAGCACTTAATTTCCGTGCCCGGGATCACAGACTGACGATGCGCATTTTCGTCGACGCAATTGGTAAATATTGCGCAGCTCACGGCATCGCCTGCGAGGTGAAATCGCAGGGCTGGCTGATTGTCATGCAGCGTGGCGATACGCGGCGCTTCGCATTCGGCTACGATATCGGGCTGAACAGCGCGATGGCGCACCGGCTCGCCAACGACAAATCGGCAACGGCGGAAGTGCTGGAGTTTTCGGACGTGGCCTGCATTCCGCACACGATGTTTCTCAGTCCGAAGTTGAGCAGGCACATGCAGCCCGAACAATCGCGCGAGGCGATGCTTGGTCTGTTGGCTCAGCATCCGAACGGCGTTGTTCTCAAACCCAACGAAGGCACCTCGGGTCGATTCGTCTTCCGGGCGAACCGCGACGCAGACCTCGAACACGCCGCGCAGGAGATCTTCGCTTCACATCTCGGCCTGGCGATCTCGCCCTATGTCGAGATCGAGCAGGAAGTCCGCGTCATCCTGCTCGATGACGATCCGCTCGTGGTCTATCGCAAGGAGCGCGTCTCGGACTGGCGCCACAATCTCGACTTCGGCGCGCGGCCAATCCTGCTGGAGCCGGGCGAGACCCGGGACGCCTGTGTCGCGATCGCGGTCAACGCCGCGCGGGCGATCGGCATCCGCTTCGCGTCGGTCGACATCGTCAGCGTCGAGGGAAGCTGGAAAGTCCTTGAAATCAATTCGGGGGTGATGATGGAGGCGCTGGGGAGGCTCCATCCCGAACTGGTCTATGCGGCATATGGCGCGGCGCTGGACAAGGTGTTCGAGTGAGTTCTTAGGGGGCAAGGCGAAGCGCGCCCACCCTTTTCTCAACGGAAAGAAAGAAAGTGGGCACGGCGCTGACGCGCCTTTGCCCATCCTACGTCGTCTACGCTGTCTGTTCCGCTCAATTATTCCCCGCCGGCGAATCGTCCATCGCCTTGAAGGCATCCTCGAGCTGCGGCGAGATGCCGACATTCATCCGCTCGCCGGTCGGCAGCCGCGCCACGAACCATTTGTTGTAGAGCGGGATCAGATCGTGGTTGGAGCCGAGCTTGCGGAAGGTGCGCTCGACCACCGCCGACAATTGCGGCTCGCCCTTGCGGAACATGATGCCGTAGGGATCGTAGGACAGATAGTCGCCGGTAACGCGGAACTTGTCCTGCGACTTGTGCCGCGCGATCAGGCCGTAGAGCAGGATGTCGTCGGTCGCGAACGCGTCCGCCTTGCCGTCCGACAGCATCTGGTAGGACTGCTCGTGGTCCGGCGAGGTAACGATGTTCAGGCCGAGCGAGAACTTCTTGTCGGCGTTGTGCATCGCCTGCTCGTTGGTGGTGCCCTTGGTCACCACCACCGTCTTGCCCTTCAGGTCAGTTACCGACTGCACGGCTGACGCCTTCGGCACCATCAGCTTGGTGCCGGCGACGAACATCAGCGGCGAGAACGCCACCTGTTTGGCGCGCTCGGCATTGGCCGTGGTCGATCCGCATTCCAGATCGATCTTGTTCTGCAGGACGGCCTGGATGCGGTCGTCCGAGGTCACCTTGACGTATTCGATCTTCAGATCGGGGTCGTCGACCTCGACGCCGATCTCGTCGACCACGGCCTCGCAGAGCTCGAGGCTGTAGCCGATCGGCCGGTTGGCCTGGTCGAGGAACGAGAACGGCGCCGAGCTCTCGCGGTAGCCGAGATGCACGACATGGCTGTTCTTGATGGCGGCGAGCGTGGGGCTAAGCCCCTCGCTGGTCTGGGCGGGTGCGCGCGTTGCCGGCAGGCTCAAAGCCAGCAACGCCGCGCCCGCCGCTATCAGCCTTGCAGGATGATGCATGCATCGCTCCCGTCAATGCGCCGGCACTGCGTCACCGGCGACCGCATCGGCAGGTACGGCGTCGTCCGGCCCGAGCTCATGCTCGGCCTTAAGCTCGCCCTCCCACTTCGCCACCACGGCGGTGGCGAGCGAGTTGCCGATCACGTTGGTGGCGCTGCGGCCCATGTCGAGGAAGGTGTCGATGCCCATGATCATCAACAGGCCGGCCTCGGGGATGCCGAACTGCGACAGTGTGGAGGCGATCACCACCAGCGAGGCGCGCGGCACGCCCGCGACGCCCTTCGAGGTGATCATCAGCGTCGCGAGCATCGCTAGCTGCGTCGAGAGCGACATGTCGATGTGGTAGGTCTGCGCGATGAAGATGCTCGCGAAGGTGCAGTACATCATCGTGCCGTCGAGGTTGAAGGAATAGCCGAGCGGCAGCACGAAGGCCGATATCCGCGACGAGGCGCCGAACTTATTCAGGCCCTCGAGCGTCTTCGGATAGGCGGCTTCCGACGACGCCGTCGAGAACGCGAGCATCAATGGCTCGCGGATCAGCCGCAGCAGATGGCTATAGCGTGGCCCGATCACGATGAAGCCGACCATGACCAGGATGCCCCACAGGATGATCAGCGAAAGATAGAAGCCGCCCATGAACACGATGAGCTTCCACAGCACCAGCAGGCCGTTCTTCGCCACCGTCGCGGTGATCGCGGCCCATACCGCGACCGGCGCGAACAGCATCACATAGCCCGTGACCTTGAGCATGATGTGGGCGAGATCGTCGATCAGCGACATGATCGGTTTTGCCCGCTCCGGCATCGCGCCGAGCGCGACCGCAAAGAACACCGCGAACACCACGATCTGCAGGATCTCATTCTGCGCCATCGCATCCGCGATCGAGGTCGGGATCAAATGGGTCAGGAATTTCTCGACCGAGAACGCCGATACCGGCAGCCCCGTAGACTGCGACTTGTCAGGCAGCGTGCCCGGGAAGTTGGCGCCGGGCTGCAGCAAGTTGACCATCACGAGGCCGAGCAGCAGCGAGATAAAGGAAGCGGTGACGAACCAGCCCATGGTCTTCGCAAAGATGCGACCGAGCTTGGCGCCAGAGCCCATATGCGCGATGCCGCCGACGAGCGTGGCAAACACCAGCGGCGCGATGATCATCTTGATCAGGCGCAGGAACAGCATCGCGATCAGGTTGATATCGGCGGCGAGCTCGACCCGGCTGTCGGGCAGAAAATTGAAGATCGCCGCGCCCATGATGATGCCCAGCACCATCGCGCCCAGAATATATTGCGTAAACCTGTTCGACATTTTTCTCACCCCCGTAAGTCCGTCGTCCGGCGAAGGGTGAGTGTGGCAGATTTCAAGAGCGACGCAACACGCTTCCATAACCGCGGTGGTGTACCAGAATGTTCCCGTTGTGAAATGAGCACACACCTACTAGCGTTGTGGGCAATGCACAATGAATGCCGCTGCACGTTTCCTGCGCGACGGCTGCATCAATAATCGCCAAGGGATCGTCAAAGGAGGGAGACATGAACACGAGCACGAATCGACAGATATTGCTGGCGGAGACGCCGTCCGGAAAGCTCGGACCGGAGCATTTTAAATTAACAAATGCCGCGATTCCGGAACCCAAAGACGGCGAAGCGCTGCTCAAGGTGCGTTACATTTCGCTCGATGCCGCCAACCGCGCCTGGATGCATGGCGCGACCTACCGCTCCGCCATCGAAGCCAATACCGTGATGGCGGGAGGCGGCATCGCCGAAGTGGTGTCTTCGAAGGCGCCGGGGTTTGCCGCGGGCGATCTCGTATACGCCGACACCGGTTGGCAGGATTACGTGGCCTTGCCGGCAAAGCATATCAGCAAGATGCCAAAGATCGAGCCGATGACGCATCTGCTCAGCATCTTCGGCGTCGCCGGCCTCACCGCCTATTTCGGCCTGCTCGAGATCGGCAAGCCGAAGAGCGGCGAGACCGTGGTGGTCTCGGCCGCCGCGGGTTCCGTCGGCTCGATCGTCGGACAGATCGCCAAGATCAGGGGATGCCATGTCGTCGGCATTGCCGGCGGCAAGGACAAGTGCCAGTGGCTCACGTCCGAGCTCGGCTTCGATGCCGCGGTGGACTACAAGGATGGCGCGGTGTTCAAGGCGTTGCGCGCGGCGGCGCCGAAAGGCATCGACGTGTATTTCGACAATGTCGGCGGCGACATCCTTGAAGCCTGCCTGCCGCAGATGAACAATCACGGCCGCATCGCCTGCTGCGGCGCGATCTCGCAATATGATGGCGTGCCGTCGGCGCACGGGCCGCGCGGCGTGCCCGGCCTGATCGTGGTGAAGCGGCTCGTCATGCAGGGCTTCATCGTGATGGATTTCATGACGCAGCGCGACAAGGCGCTCGCCGACCTGCAGGCCTGGACTTCTTCCGGCAAGATCAAGGTGCAGGAGGACGTCATTGACGGCCTGGAGAACACGCCGAAAGCGCTGATCGGATTGCTCGCCGGCGAAAACCGCGGCAAGCGCATGATCAGGGTGTGACAGCACTGTCATCCACAATTGGCTTGCAGTGGGCGGGAAAAGCAGAAAATGATGCGCCCGCTCGGATTTTCTCGATTGATGCGAAGCGGCGGCTTGCGAACAAGAAACAGGAATTGATTGAAATGATCCAGAACATGAAAACGGCGTTGCTGTTAGCCGCCACTTTTGCCCTCGCCACACCGGCTCTCGCGCAGGCGCCGAGCGACGCGCAGCGCGCGGCGATCAAGTCGAATTGCCGCTCCGACTACATGGCACACTGCTCCCGCATTCCGCCCGGGGGCGCTGCCTCGCTGCAATGCCTGCAGCAGAACATGGCGAGCCTGTCGGGCGCTTGCGCCAGCGCCGTGAAGGCGGTGTCGGCGCCCAGCGAGACCAAGGCGGAGCCCGCGGCTGCGCCGAAGGAAGAGCCGAAGGAAACCAAGGCTGAGCCTGCGCCCTCGGCTGAGCCTGCCAAACCGGCCGCCACTGAACCCGCGGCCAAGAGCGCAACCAAGGCCGCCTCGACAACCCCGGGCAAGCCGAGCAGCGCGCAGATCTCGGCGATCCGCGCCAATTGCCGCTCCGACTATCCCAAGGTTTGCGCTGGCGTGCCGACCGGCGGCGCCGCGGCGCTGGAATGCCTGGAGAAGAACAAGGCCAAACTCTCGTCGGCCTGCGAAAAGGCGGTCGCCGCCGCGAGCGGTGGCAGTGCGAGCAGCGCCGCGCCCGCGACCGCGAATGCCAGCCCGGCCGCGGCTCCCGCCGCCGCCGCGCCGGCAGACGCTCCCGCTCCAATGGTGTTGCGGCCGATGCTGCCGCGCGAAATCCTGTTCGTGGCGCGGTCTGCCTGCGGCGCCGACGTGCGCGCGCTCTGCGCCGGCGTGCCCGCGGGCGGCGGCCGCATCATCGAATGCCTTGCCTCGCAGCCGGCAGCGCTGTCGCCGGGCTGCCGCGACCTGCTGGGGCAGTTCGCCGCGCGATAATACCGCCGGTGATTTTGGCTGGCGCCGCGGATGCCGCGGCGCTAGAGTGGCCCCAGATTGGCAGTATACTGTCGATTAGGGAGGAGCATTCGTGCGCATCGCCGTGATCGGCGGAGGCCCCGGCGGGCTCTATTTCGCCTATCTCTGGAAGAAGCGTCACCCGGACGCCGAGGTCGACCTGTTCGAGCAGAACCCGGCCGGCGCGACCTGGGGCTTCGGCGTGGTGTTTTCCGACCAGGCGCTGGAGTTTTTGCGCGCCGACGATGGCGAAACCGTCGATGCGATCACGCCGCGCATGGAGAGCTGGAACAACATCACGCTCAACCTGCGCGGTGAAAGCGTCGAGATCGACGGCGTCGGCTTTTCCTCGATCGGCCGGCTGGAGCTGTTGACGCTGTTGCAGGCGCGCGCCCGCGCGGCCGGTGTCGGAGCGCGTTACGAGACGCTGGTCCAGTCGGTCGATCAGCTCTCCGGCTACGATCTGATCGTCGCCGCCGATGGCTTGAACTCGCTGGTGCGCCGCAGCTTTGAAGACGCGTTCGGCGCGTCGGTCACGACGTCCACCAACAAATTCGCCTGGTACGGCACCACCAAAACCTTCGCGACACTGTCGCAGACTTTTGTTGCGGCGGAGCACGGCACCTTCAACGCCCATCATTACCGCTATTCGCCTGACATGAGCACCTTCCTGGTCGAATGCGATGCCGCGACCTGGGACGCCTACGGCTTTGCCGACAAGACTATCGAGGAGTCGCAGGTGATCTGCGAACGCGTGTTCGCCGATACCCTCGACGGTCACAGGCTGATCTCGAACAAATCGGTGTGGCGCAATTTTCCCTGGATCTGGAACGAGCGCTGGTCACACCAAAACATGGTGCTGATCGGCGATGCCCTGCACTCCGCGCATTTCTCGATCGGCTCCGGCACCCGGCTAGCGATCGAGGACGCGATCGCGCTGGTGAAGGCACTGGATACCGAGACCGACATCCCGGCCGCGCTGGCGCGCTACGAGAGCGAGCGCAAGCCGGTCGTGAAGAAGCTGGTGACGGCGGCGCGCACCAGCGCCGGCTGGTACGAGAAATTCCCCGAGCACATGAAGCTCGACCTGATGGATTTCGCCTACAGCTACATCACGCGCTCGGGGCGGATCGACGATGCGCGCCTGCGCGCGATGTCGCCGCGCTTCATGGCACGCTATGAGGCCGCGAAACGGACAGAGGCGCGTCATGGTGTCTAAGCTCTTGGCACATGAGATCGCTGATGGCGTGCCGCGGGATTGCGCCGGCGCGCGCGAGATCGGATTCAGGCTTCCCGAGCGCTACAATGCAAGCCGCGTGCTCTTCGACAACCTCGAAGACTTTGGCGAGCGGCTGGCGCTGACCGGCCCCGCAGGGCGGCGAACTTACGCCGAGCTGTGCGCGGAGGCCTGCCGCTGGGGTAACGGCCTTGCCTCGCTCGGCCTGCAGCGGGGCGACCGCGTGCTCTTGTTCCTGGACGACACGCCGGCCTATCCGGCCGCGTTCTTTGGCGCGGTGCGCGCCGGCTTCGTGCCGCTGCTCATCAACACGCTGACGCCGCCCGACTTGCTGCAGTTCTATCTCGCCGACAGCGGCGCGCCGGTCGCCGTGGCCGATGCCGAGTTCTGCTCGCGCTTCGACGCGGAGGCCTGCAGGGACACGGCACTGCACACGCTGATCGTGGTCAACGGCGCGGTCGGCGATCACGCCGCACCCGACGGCATCGCGGCAGAGGCATGGCTGAAGGACTTTCCGAACGAACTCGCCGAGGCCGACACCCATCGCAACGAGATGGCGTTCTGGATGTATTCATCTGGTTCGACCGGACGGCCCAAGGGCATTGTTCACCTGCAGCACGACATGGCCTACAGCGACGATGCCTTTGCCAAGAACGTGTTGAAGTTGACGCCGGATGACATCTGCTTCTCGGTGCCGAAGATTTTCTTCGCCTATGGATTTGGCAATTCCATCACCTTCCCGTTCTCTACGGGAGCAGCGACGCTGCTGCTGCCGGGCCAGCCGAAGCCGGCTTCGATCTTCGAGGCGATCGGGCGTTTCAAGCCGACCGTCTTCTTCGGCCTGCCTACACTCTACACGTCGCTGACCAAGGCGGACGGCGCGTCAGCGGCGGACTTCTCGTCGCTGCGCATGTCGGTGTCCGCGGCCGAAGTGCTCTCCAGCGAAGTCTTCAATGGCTGGAGAGAGCTCACGGGCCTGGAAATCGTCGAGGGCCTGGGCTCGACCGAGGTGCTGCACATCTATCTCTGCAACCGTCTCGACAAGAAGAAGCCCGGCGCGGCTGGCCTGCGCGTGCCCGGCTACGAAATCCTGCTGAGGGACAAGGACGGCCGCGAGGTCGGCGACAACGAGGAAGGCATCCTCTGGGTGCGCGGCGATTCGGCGACGCCGCTCTACTGGAACCGGCCGGACAAGTCGGCCGAGACCATCCGCGAGGAGGGGTGGATCTACACCGGCGACCGTTTCGTGCGCGATGCCGAAGGCTTTCATTTCTTCCGCGGCCGCGCCGACGATCTGATCAAGATTTCCGGCCAGTGGGTCTATCCGCTCGAGGTCGAGCTGTGCCTGGCCGAACATCCCGACGTGCGCGAATGCGCGGTCTACGCCGCCGAGCTGCCGGACCGCCGCATGACGCTGAAGGCGGTGGTGGTGATGAATGCCGGCGGCTTTGATGCGAGCGACGCGACCAGGCGGCTGCAGGATTACGTCAAGGGCAAGCTGTTGCCCTACAAATATCCGCGCGAGATCAAATTCATCGGCGAATTGCCGAAGACCGGCACGGGCAAGATCGACCGCCAGGCCGTGATGCGGATGTAGAAGCCCACGTCATTGCGAGCGAAGCGAAGCAATCCATGGTACCGCAAACGGAGATATGGATTGCTTCGTCGCTGCGCTCCTCGCAATGACGAATTTGAGGCTGCGACGCTGCAACAAACTCGGTGTCGTCCCCGCGAAAGCGGGGACCCATAACCACAGGCGATTGTTGCAGGGGTGCGCTGGGGCCCCAGCCTTTTTCAACAAAAATATCGGTGGTTATGGGTCCCGGATCGCGCTCGCTGACGCTCGCTTGTCCGGGACGACAGTGGAGTTAGCTCAACCCCGTCCCGCCATAAATCCACGCGAGATCGCGATACCAATCCTCGGACGACTTCGCGCCCATGATGGCGTTGCGCAGACGGGCGTGCTCGCCTGAGGGATGATAGATGTGTTCGCCGATCGCGCGCGACAAAAGCTGCACCCGCGCGGTGCGCGGAAAGCGCTGTGCGCGATACGCTTCCAGCGCCACCGCTTGGTCGTCATGCTGCGCCAGCATGTGCGACAGGCACACCGCATCCTCCATCGCCTGGCAGGCGCCTTGCGCGAAATATTGCAGCATCGGATGAGCGGCATCGCCCAGCAGCGCGACGCGGCCGTCGATCCAGCGCTCGGTGGGATCGCGGTCGCACAAGACCCAGAGCCGCCAATTGGTGCCGTGACGGATGATGTTCTGCGCGCGCTCGTGCACATGGCCAAAACCCCGCATCACCTCCTGCTCGCTGACCGGCTTGCCCGCGACCGGCTCCGGCGCGTCGTTGTGATAGGTGACGACAAGGTTGAACACCTTCCAGCCTGAGAGCGGGTAATGCACGATGTGGCATTTCGGACCGGCCCAAAGCGTCGCGGCGTTCCAGCGCAAATCCTCGGGCATCTGCTCGGTCGGGATCACCGAGCGATAGGTTGTGTGGCCGGAAACGCGAGGCGGCCCATCCGCGGTGACCTGCTTGCGCACATTCGACCACAGCCCGTCGGCGCCGATCAGGAGCGAGCCGGCGACGCGTTCGCCATTGGCAAGCCGCGCCGTCACGGCTGAGCCATCCTGTTCGTAACCGACCACCTCGCTGTTGACGCGAAGATCGATCAGCTCGCTGTCGCGGCAGGCCTTCAGGAACACGCCATGCAGGTCGCCGCGATGCACGACGGCATAGGGATTGCCGAAGCGCGCCCGGAAGACGTCGCCGAGATCGACATGGGTGATCTCCTCCGCGGTCAGTGCATCCATCAGCCGGAGCTGGTCGATATAGACCGCCATGTCGCGCGCGGCTTCGCCGACGCCGAGATAGTCGAAGGCATGAAAGGCGTTCGGCCCGAGCTGGATGCCGGCGCCGATTTCGCCGAGCGCGGAAGCTTTCTCCAGCAGGATAGAGCGAAAGCCCTTCTGCGCCAGCCCGAGAGCCGCAGCGAGGCCGCCGATGCCGCCGCCGGCGATCAGGATCGGCTGCCCGCGCGCCGTCATCAGGGCGACTTCCCGAGATGTTCGAGCGCGTCCTCGGCGCGCAGCGGCACGCGCGAGGCTTCATTGTTGAGATCGACGAGTTGCGAAAGCAGCGTCATCAGCGCCTTGCGGTCGGCGGGCTTGAGCGGCCGCAGCATCCGCGCCTGCGCGCGGTCGACCGAAGGCATGATTTCGCGCAGCAGCGCGGCGCCGGCCTTGGTGAGGATGAGCAGCTTGACCCGCTTGTCTTCCGGCGACGGCTTTCGTTCGATCAGCTTCTTCGCCTGCAGCCGCTCGATGACATTGCCGAGCGTCGAGCGGTCGAAGGCGATCACCGCGGATAACCGCGTCGCATCGATGCCGGGATGGGTGTGGATCGCGATCAGCGCGGCATATTGCACCGGCGTCAGGTCGAACGCCCTGCATTCCTCGACAAAGATCGCGACCGCGATCTGCTGCATGCGGCGAAAGAGATAGCCGGGCGCGGCATAGACCGCGTCCATGGTGATTGGCTTACTCGGCATCGGGCTGCTTGTCCGGGGCGGCGTCGGCGAACGCCTGCATTGCTTTCGCAGCCGCCTCCGCCTTCAACAGCCGGGGGAACGCGTTGACGTCGACGCCAAAGCGCCGTGCATTGGCGAGTTGCGGCACGAGGCAGAGATCGGCGAGCGACGGCGCCTCGCCAAAGCAGAATGGGCCGGGCTCGTTTGCGATCAGCTTTTCGCAGGCCGACAGGCCCTCGCGATTGGCCCAGCCGGCCCAGGCCGTGACCTTGTCTTCGCTCACGCCAAGCTCGCGCAGCCGCGCCAGCACCTTCAAGTTCTGCACCGGGTGGGTGTCGCAGGCGAGCGCCTGGGCGAAAGCGCGGACTTTTGCGCGGCGCAGAGGATCCCCAGGCAATAGCGGCGGCTCGGGATGCGTCTCGTCCAGCCATTCGATGATGGCGAGCGACTGGGTCAGCACCACGCCTTCATCGTCCTCCAGCGCCGGCACCAGGCCTTGCGGATTGATGGCGAGGAAGGCGGGCGCGCGCTGTTCGCCCTTGCGCAAATGGTGCGGCAGGTGCTTCGCGGACAGCCCCTTCAGATTCAAGGCTATTCTGACCCGGTAGGACGCGCTGCTGCGGAAATAGCCGTGCAGCTTCATCGGAACCTCCCTGCAAATTTATCGTTTGCCCTGCGTCGGGCGGCGTTGACGCTATCCATATTGTAAGTATGCTGTCAATCTGATCAGAAGAACAACCGGGAGGCTGCCATGGAAGCCGTGTTGAAGACGCCGGAGCGCGAGGCGTTCTACAGGAAGATCGAAGGCGAGAGTCTCTCCGCTCTGTGGAATGTGATGAGCGACATCATCACGCCGGAGCCGAAGAGCGCCTGCCGGCCGCATCTGTGGAAGTTCGACATGATCCGCGACTACATGACGGAAGCGGGCAAGCTGATCACGGCCAAGGAAGCCGAGCGGCGCGTGCTGATCCTGGAAAATCCCGGGCTGCGCGGACAGTCGAAAGTCACGACCTCGCTGTTTGCCGGCATCCAGATGGTGGTGCCCGGCGATATCGCGCCCGCACACCGGCACAGCCAGTCGGCGCTGCGCTTCATCCTCGAGGGCAAGGGAGCCTACACCTCGGTCGACGGCGAGCGCACCGCGATGGAGCCCGGTGACTTCGTGATCACGCCCTCGATGACCTGGCACGACCATTCCAACGAGACCAATGAACCGATGTTCTGGCTCGACGGGCTCGACATTCCGATCGTGCAGTTCCTGGATGCCTCATTCGCGGAAGGCCTCAAGGAGGACCAGCAGAAAATTACAAAACCGGCCGGCGACAGCTTTGCGCGCTACGGCCACAATCTGCTGCCGGTCGACGAGAAGCGGAAATCAAAGACCTCGCCGATCTTCAACTATCCCTATAGCTATACGCGCGAGGCGCTGGAACAGGCCAAGACCCGCGACGAATGGGACGCCTGCCACGGGCTGAAGCTGAAATTCTCCAACCCTGAGACCGGCGATTTCGCGATGCCGACCATCGGCACCTTCATCCAGCTGTTGCCCAAGGGATTCAAGACCGCCCGCTATCGCTCGACCGACGCCACCGTGTTCGCGGCGATCGAGGGCAAGGGCCGC
>Ga0210403_10004159_pt1 | contig 12503 bp, 14 predicted proteins | sample IncBWC19MmetaG_FD_150863 | JGI IMG/M metagenome (GOLD analysis project Ga0210403, IMG submission 150863) | Forest soil microbial communities from Barre Woods Harvard Forest LTER site, Petersham, Massachusetts, United States - Inc-BW-C-19-M | ecosystem: Environmental > Terrestrial > Soil >... | reverse complement strand
CAATCGAGCCTCGATCAACACCGCACAAAATCAAAAACCGCCCGCCGCCCCTGCCCCACGCACCAAAATCAGACCTCCACCGCCCACTTCACAACCTCAATTCACAACTGGTGAGAAATCCGGGCTAATTCTGCCGCGCCTCCGCACCCCGGGAACCCGGGAGCAGTTTTGCTGGATTGCGATTCCGGGAATTCTGTTTAAACGACCTTTGCGCCGAATTTTTCGCCCTGCAGCACTTCCACATCGCTCAGGAAAGCGATCATGGCGTATTTATCCAAATAGTTTCGCGAGATATGTTCCAGAATTTGTCCGGCCACTTCCGCAGTAGCGATGACCTCGATCTTCGCGTTCGCCGGTTCGGCGTGCCTCGGCCGGATGCCCCTCGCTCCTTTGCCATGTGCAGGACAGTCGGTATAGCCGGTCGCACCCAGTCCTTCGATTTCCTGTAATATGCGGTACTTCACAGTCTCATCTCCAATAATCGTCACCCGCTTCATCGCCACCGTCTGCATCACCGGGCTCTCCCTTTACTCCTCGATTTTGTGTTCCTCGATTTTGTTATAAAGCAAACGACGATTGATTTGGAGCCGATTGGCTGCTTCCGATTTGTTGCCACTGGTTTCCTTAAGGACCCTGCGGATTAGCCGTTTCTCCAGTTCGGCGATGGACTTATGAAAGGGAAGCGCAAACAAGTCGATTTCCAGTTGCCGCGCCTCCCCATTGCCGTGAACGCTGGCTCTGGCTGGAAAGTGTTCAGGCATAATCACTCGCCCGCGAGCCATGAGGACGGCACGCTCCACCATGTTTTCCAACTCACGCACATTTCCCGGATAAAAATAGTTTTGCAACATCAGAATCGCTTCCTCTGAAAAGCCCACAATCCCGAATCCGTTCTTCTCGCTGTACTGCCGAAGGAAGTGTTCGGCCAAAGGAACAATGTCCGACCGCCGCTCGCGCAGGGGAGGCAACTCGATACGCACTACATTTAGACGGTAATACAAATCCTCACGGAACACTTTTTCGTGGACGGAAGCTTCCAGATCTCGATTTGTGGCCGCAAGGACTCGAAAATTTCCTTGGATTGTTTCAGTGCCGCCAACTCGTTCAAACGTGCGTTCTTGTAGAACACGAAGCAGCTTGGACTGTAAACTAGGCGAAAGCTCTCCAATTTCGTCCAGGAAGATAGTGCCGCCCTCTGCCATTTCGAACCGGCCTGTCTTCCTGCCCACCGCGCCGGTAAATGCTCCGCGCTCATGCCCGAATAACTCGGTCTCCAGCAGGTTGTCCGGAAGCGCAGCGCAATTCACTACGATAAACGGCTTCTCTTTCCGCTGGCTGTAATTGTGAATGGCTTCTGCAACCAGCTCTTTCCCGGTGCCCGATTCCCCACAAATCAAAACAGTCGAATCCGTTTCCGCGACTCTGCCGATCATGATAAAAACATCCAGCATCGGGCCGCTCGTCCCGATTAATCGCCCCGCTCCCGGCACCATGCCCTGCGCGGCTTTCGACTTCAACTCGATGACTTCACGATTCAGTGCGGAATGGTCGAGCGCCCGTTCGGCGGTCAAGACGATGTCGTCAAGATCAAAAGGCTTCGTCACGAAGTCATAAGCGCCCAATCGCACCGCCTCGATCGCGCTGTGACTCGATCCGTAGGCTGTGATCACAATCACCGGTATTGCCGCCAGACCCGTGTGGCTGTGCAGGTGTTGCAGGAACTCCCCGCCCCCTATTTTTGGCATCTTCCAATCGCTGAAAATCAGATCCGGCGTAGTTGTGCGTAGCAGCTCGATTGCCGTCGCGCCATCGTCGGCCTCCAAAATGGTGTACCCGCGAGCGCGCAATATCTCCGCTAAAGTTTTGCGGAGGTTCGCTTCATCGTCGACGATCAGGATCGTTGCTCGCATCTCAGTAGGACGCTGAAATCCCGCACACTCAAGTCAGGGAGTCCGGGATTGTGATCATTACGTTCGTGCCTCGGCCTGGTTCGCTCTCAACTTTGATATCTCCCCCATGTGCGCGAACGAGTTCATGCGAGATGGATAGCCCCAGCCCCGTCCCGGACGGTTTTGTCGTAAAGAATGGGTCAAACACGTGGCTGACCACCGCCGGATCCATCCCTTTTCCCGTATCTTGAAACTCCACGGTAACCCTAGGTCTCTTCTCAGCCCTCATTGTCTGAGACGTCAACGTCACCGAGAGCGTTCCCCCTTGATCCGACATGGCCTCCAGCGCGTTCTGAATGACATTGTCGAACACCTGTGCAATGCGGTCCTTGTCCACCACCGCACGAAAATTCCTGGCAGGAAGATTCGTCATTAACTGCACCTGCCGCCGCAGAGCCAACTCCTCGAATGTGTTTATGCGCTCCTGCACCAATCCTTTCAAATCGACCGCTTCCAACTGCAACTGAATGGGCCTCGCAAAACTGAGCAGCCGGTTAACAATGCCGTTCAGCCGCTCGATTTCTTCCAGCGCAATCCCACACGACTCTTTGACTTTTGTGTCCGCCGCGTCACGACGGCACATCTGCACCCGCAGGCGGATCGTCGCCAGCGGATTGCGCACTTCATGCGCCACTCCCGCAACTAATCGCCCAAGGCTTGCAAGACGTTCTGCGTGGCGAAGCTGCGCCTCGATCTCCTTCTCGTGCTCCATCTTTTCTTTAAGTGTCAGCCCTAGCCGGTTGATGGCCAGCACGATATGCTCAATCTCCGCTGGCTCCTCTCTCGTGTCGATCCTTGATGACAGATTATTCTCCAGTGCCCGAAGTCCGTTCTCGATTTTCCGCACGCCGCCTTGCAAGTTGCGAATCACCAGCAACGTCAGCAGCACGCTGGCCAGCGCTGCCGCAGCCAGACTCGCCGTAATCAGGTACGCCCGAAACCGGTTTGCGCCCGGCAAATCTACGATTCGTTTCACTGACCAGGCGCTTCCCACCACCGTATAGCCCTCGCGGATTGGCATCGCGCTGATCAAAATCAGGCCCGTCGGACTCACCAGAACTCTTTCCGAGCTTTCTCGCGTATTTGCCGCTGCTCGCGCGACCTCAACGACCGCCTGCTCCTCCGCCGGCGAAGGGTTCCCGTCTTGTCGGCTGGCTGCTCCCATCTCAACGCTCGGATAATAATCTCCCACAAGCCCATCGCTTGTCAGCGAGTAGAAACCTCCCCCTATTCCCTCCAAATTCTGTAGCACGAGACGGCTCGTGAGAGACAAGACCTCTTGCGCATTGCCTGACTTGGGATTGTTCAGCGGTGGCTGCTGATTATTCCGGCGGGCAGAATCGGCCCGGTCCTCATATTCCTGTGCTAGATTTCGCGCGATTTCCGCGAGCCCTTTTTTCTCGCCGCTTAAGACGGCGGACTTCGTATACCGCAGAGTGGCAACGATCGCTAGAAGCACGGCGAAAGACAGAACTACTACCAGCGTGCCAAGCAAGCTTACTTGCCAGCGAAAACTCAGTCTTGACAGTGAAATCCTTCCAGGCAGAACTCCTCCTCTCTCCCTGTCTCCAATAACTGCATGATAGCAATTTTCCGAAAGTACTGGCGTTTCATCGGTTTCGGCTTCGATCTGACGCTGATTGGGCATCGCTCTCGTCTATCAGCCAAAAAACATAAAGTACGCCGCACTTGCTCCGAACAGTATGGTGAATCGAAAGACGCGGTAAGCAGAAGTTTTGAACATGAATCCCGCTCCGTAGTTGCCACCTGCCCTTGCCTATTAACTCCAAAATCAGACCGATATGGATATTGCAAGCATCTGACCACGCCCCTCGAGATGCCAAGGGACCAAGAAGTCCTTCTTTTTCTTTAGCTATCCAATAGTCGGGCCGGAACCATCTCCCCGCCCCTCGGAACTTGTGCAGAAAGCGAACACACTCTGTAAAGAGAGCGCACAACTCTGCTGGCGAAGGACCCGCTAGAGCGATTCAAAAGTTTAAACCCAGCTCTTTCGCCCTCTTCGGCTCGAAGAGGCCAATTTCCCCTGCGCCCTTTATTTTCTTGGCGTTCTGAACAACTGGTCCGCGCTCACAACTTCGGCTCGTTCGCATTTCAGCCGGGCAATCTAGGCGGCCCGCGATTGGAATCATCCTTGCATTCCATTCCGTGCACACCAAACAACGCTTTAGCCATCGCCCTAAGGAGGCAACTTGCTAATCGAAGATCAGTGCATTTCCAGTCCGGCTCTCCATCAGCCACCCCTTCTTCCCATCGACATGGATGACGCTGAACTGGATCAACTCTTCGCATCCTGTATGCCCCGTCTCAAAAGAACAGCCAGACAAATGCTTCGCAACCCACAAGATTGCGAAGACGTTATGCAAGAGGGACTCCTCCTGGCTTTCCGGAAACTGCGCCAGTTCGAGGGTCGCTCGTCCTTTTCTACCTGGTTGCATAGCATCATCAGGAATTCCGCGCGGACGCATGTGCGGAGAATGAAATGCCGGCCGAATTGTACGTCCCAAGAGGAATTGTCCGAGGAAAATGGCTCGCCCTTCGAGCAACATTTTGTGGATCCAGGACCTGGTCCGGAAGAGGTGTGTGTCCGTCGGGAACAGTCTCGTGTATTGCGCGACGTAGTGGAAGAACTCCCCGAAAGATATGGAATAGCGATGCAACTTTGCGACGTCGAAGGAATCGAAGCCCAGGACGCTACCCAAATCCTCGGAATCAGCTCTGGCGCTCTGAAGACCTGCCTTTTCCGCGCTCGTCGGCTAGCCACCCGGCGGATCCGCGGCCGTTTTTGCCCAGCCGGCGAGAGTTTGCAAAATCACCAGGGCATAATTCCTGGTCCTGCTCGAAGCAGTGCTTCTTCTTCAACAGCAGCTCCAGTCGGCAATACACTGTTGCCACACAAGAAAAGAGATCTCACCCACGCGAGGGCGCGTAAGACACTTGAGGACTTAGGAGGTCACCATGAACCCAAGAGGAAACGATCACGTTTCTGGAAAAAAACTCTGCCGGTTTCTGTTCATTCTGCTGTCCGCGGCGCTCGTCGTCCTGCCTGTTAAGGCCAATGACGCCGCCATCACCATCCCCAGTGGAACCATCCTGCCGATTCGCCTGAACTCAACCATTTCTTTTGCTAAATCCAAGCCCGGCCAGGTCATCACAGGAAGAATCATGCAGGACGTCCCTCTGTCTTCCGGTGCCACAATCCGTGCGGGAAGCAAGCTCATCGGCCACATCGTCGAGGTGATCCCCGCGGCCAACGGCTCGCAATCTCGCATCTCCTTCCAGTTCGACAAGCTGGTCTCCTCGCAACAGACCATCTCCATCACCACCAACCTGCGCGCCCTGGCGGGTTTCGTCGGCGTCCTGGAAGCGCAAACCCCCACCACCGCTCCGGGCGAAGGTGACAGCATTCGCGACCTGACCACAGTCCAGGTTGGCGGCGACGTTCTCTACGGCGAAACCGGCCCCGCTACCACCAGCGAAAACTCCGAGGATGTTGTCGGTAGAGGTGTTTACACCGGCGTCCTCGGTCAAGTCCGCGCCAGGGAAGGCACAAAGTGTCGCGGCTTTATCGATGGCAACAACAATCCCCAGGCGCTCTGGGTTTTCTCCGCGGACGCCTGCGGTATCTACCGCCTCGAGCACCTTAGCCTGGTACATGCGGGCCGCACCGATCCCGTCGGCGTCATTGTCCTGGCTTCCGACAAAAGCAACCTCAAGCTCGTTGCCGGCGCCGGCCTGCTTCTCCGAGTCACCGGCCCCACGCGAAGCCTAAGCACATCTCGCTGACTCTCCTATTTGGCCACAAGCAGCATCTGGCGCCTGGGCCTATCCTCCTTACGGTCATTTCGAACGGAGCAGGCCGACCGATTCGCTCCTGCGAATCGGTCGGCCTGCGAAGAGAGAAATCTCTCTGCGTTTCTTAGTTTTTCTGCGATGAAATCTCTCTGTCCTCTGCTCTGAAGATTTCTAGCAAAGGATTGCTTTCGAGCCAGTCCAAACCATGCCAACGAAGAATCCACCCCATCCAGGCGGCCTGCGCCAGTGCATCGAGCCTCTCGGCCTCACCATCATCCAAGCCGCCGCTCTCGGCCTCACTCGCACCACTCTCTCCGAACTCGTCAACGGAAAACGCGGCATCTCCCCCGAAAGGTCCGTCCGCCTCTCCAGAGTTTTCGGCGGCACCCCCGAAGCCTGGCTCACCCAGCAAGCCCACTACGACCTCGCCCACCTCCCCACCTCCCACATCAAACTCAAACGCCTCCAATTCGCCTAATCGCCACCGCCCCGCGGAATCTCGGGGAATAAAGCAAGAGCGAAAAGAAAGACCCACGCTTGCAGAACCAAACCCACAAAAACGGGGCACCCGGCAACAAACTCACTTCTTTTCCGCCAGCATCCGCAGAGGGGCGACCTGCTTTGATGAAGTATTACCCTTGGACTTTATGACGTGTACGCTTGTCTTCACGCCTTGCTTGTTAAGAAGTTCGTAGCCTCCCGCGAGTGCATGCTTTATGAGCGCTTTTTCCACTATGTCCAAGACCTTTGCTTCTCGTTGTCCCCGATGCAGTTTCAAAGAGGCAACCAGTAGAATGCGGCGACCCTGTTGCGCCCTTTTAATTTTCATCATCAAGCGGCCACTACTTTTCAGGTGGTCGTTGATGCGACTCCTCAGCCTCGAAGTTTGGCCGATGTAGAGCGGCGCAATGGAATGTCCGAAAGATCGCGCGAAAACGTACACTCCGGGCTTGTTCGGGATCCGCTCAAGGCGTGGAATGGGAATGGCATAAAACTGAAATAGCTTCGAACCGTCTTTCAGGCGGATTGGCTTGTCCCACTTGAGTTCGATTTTCAACGTCCCCTCCTCACCCCGTTGGCATACACATTATCGGGAGATGTGCTCCCTGCTCCGTGAGAAGGCACCTCCCCCAAATATGGACAATAATATACTTAAGTAACCAAGAATCCCGCTGTATCATTCCCCATGTCACCAATCAAAGCGATAATGCATAAGTTGGATCAGGCGAAGGTACATCTCGACGCCTTGGACGAATCTATAAAACTCTGGGCTGATTCTCATGCCCAGGCTATTTCCGGTCGAGACGATACAGTACGCGGAGAATATGTGGTGGAACTTCGTCCGCCCGACCCAGACATTCGTATCGCCCTGATTGCTGGAGATTTTATCTGCTGCCTCAGATCGTCGCTCGATCACTTGGCGTGGCAACTTGCCGCAACTGCCGTCACCCCGCCCGCCATCCCTTCCAAAAGAATTTCTTTTCCAATTATCGGGGAGAACACCATTGACAACCAAGTTGCTTTCACCAAATCCACCTTCGGGATTCCCGAACAAGCCGTTATCACTATCCGGTCACTTCAACCGTACCAAGGCGGGGATACCTACAAACGGAAATACCTTTGGATTTTGAATACGCTCTGGAATATCGACAAGCATCGACACATCCCGCTTCATTCCGCTGTTACCCAATTCAACCTTGATGTCGCAAGCGCAAAACCACTCAGGATCGAAAGGTTCGATGACCACGCGAAGCTTGTTTTCAATCTCTCCGACAAGCTGAATGTTAAGTTCCAACCAATGTCGAAGCCTGAAATCTTTTTTGGAAACGATCAAGAAGAAATTATGGTAAACGTTGAAAACCTTCGAGCAATATACCAAGCGATTCGTAGTGAAATAATCCCAGCTTTTGCGGGCTTCTTCGCGTAACAAAGAACAATCTGGTAGCGAATATTGATTTTCCAACCGCAGCCGGGTGCCGCATCCCTTTCACGGTTCTTGTGAAGCGTGCGGATTTTGACGTTTTCGCGTTTCTCCGCTCACTCATCCTCCCCTCCTCACCAAACGCTTGGCTCAATCCCGACATTTGAAAATCCGCACCATTATGGTGCATAATGGTGTCATGAGCTCTGCAAACAAGACCGTACGCCAAAGCGTCAGCCTCCCGGCGACCACCGCAGCCAAAGTCCGCAGCCTGGCAAAGACTCGCAGGCTTAGCTCCAACCGCATGCTGGTCGAACTCATCGAGAACGGCATCGAAGCCGAAAAGCGCAAACAGCAAGAGTTTTTCGAATTGGCCGAGCGTTTCCGCGATGCTTCTGACCCAGAGGAAGCCAAGCGCCTCGGCGATGAGCTCGGCCGGATGGTCTTTGGCAGTTAATGCCGAGGATCGAGAGCTGGGACAAGCTGCCCGCAAATGTCCGTCAGCACCTCCACACCACTTTTCCACACATTTCCACAGCCGTAACAAACCCATCACTCCCCGCCTAACTCCCGCAAATCCATCAACTTCCTCCACTCCGATTCGAATCCACCCCGCCCGTTCGAATGACCATGCAGTACATAAAAAATAGGTATTGACAAATGGTAACTATCATGCTACCATGTCTTGTGAATGTAAGCCGCTATCGCTTTCCGACGACCGCATCGTCTCAGCCCCACTTCTGTGCCCATCCACCCGGTTGTCATCCCGAAAGCAGTGAGGGATCTGCTTTTCCCTCCCAAGCAGCCCATCGTCGCTCACGGCTCGCCTTCGCTCCCGTAACCCCTTTTGTTGCCACGCTTACAGACACTTCGCAACTTGCTGAAAATCCAGCCACTTTAAGTCCTGTGCTTGCCACTCTTACGCGCCACGTCAACCCTAACCCCTTTGTTTGCCACTCTTACAAAAAACACCCGGGGGTAGGTGTATCCCGTCAGATTTTCCTTTTCTCCTACTCTCCAATCTTCTCCGTGAAATCTGCGGTCTCCGTGCCCTCTTCGCTAAAATCCCTATTCCCCCCAGCCGCCAACCGCTCCCGCCATCCTCACCCCCACTCCGAGAGCCGCCTTCCCCTTACATTCCCCAGCTCCGCTCCATCACTCTTTTCACTCTTTCGCACAAAACGCGAAAAGTTAAATCCTTTGCTTTCAAATTCTTCCACACTCTTCAAAAAAGAGTGTTCCCACAACTCTTTTCCAATCAATAACTTCCGCACTCTTTTGGAAAAAACCGGGGGGGGGTGTGCGCCTTCTGCTCCCTTTTTCTTATCGCCGGGGAACTGGCCTGTGGTCCAGAACGGTTGCGAGCTCGGCGAAGTGCTCAAGATAAATATCCGCTGGATGCGCTTCGCGGTCATGCACGCCAAATCCATAATTCACCGCCGCGGCAAATGTCCCCGCGTTCCTCGCGGTTTGCACATCCACTTCGGAGTCTCCCACCAGCAGCGCTTCCCGCGGCTCGGTGTTCAATTCGCGAAGAATCGTCATCGCGCCCAGAGGATCGGGCTTCTTTGTTTGAAAACTATTTCCGCCATAGATCGCTTGAAAATATTTCGAAAGACCCATCGCCTCCAGAATCCGTACGCTGATGCGCACCGGTTTATTCGTCAAAACCGCCATCGGCATGTTGGCCAATTTCTCGAGCGTTTCCGGAACGCCGGGATACGCGCAGGTCGTGTCCATTTTGTGTTCTTCGTAGTAGCTCAGAAAAAATTGCAGCGCCCGTTGCCGTTGCTCTCCCGTGGAGCCATCTCCCAGCGCTCTGGCCACCAACTGCGGCGCGCCGTGCCCGATATAGCCCGAAATCGTCTCCGCAGGCAACTCTCCACGCCCCAACTCGCGGAGCATCGCATTCACCGAGTGAATCAAGTCCTGCTTCGAGTCGATGAGCGTGCCATCCAGATCGAAAATCAGTGCACGTACAGAACGGAATCGTGAGTCAGCCATGAATCTCTCATTTTAGTACGTCCGCCGGCCTTTCGCCGCGCGACCGCCATTTTTAACGCATCATGAAAGCTGCATTAATGAAAGCGTTCTATCGTTTGTCAGAATCTCCCGCACTTCGCGTAAACTATAAAGCTTGTCGTCCGACAGAAAACTCAACCGGAGACCCAGAACACATGGCGCAGGTTCATCCCTTCCAGGCGTTTCGATACAACCCCGAGCGTGTCCCGTTCGAGCGCGTCCTCACGCAGCCTTACGACAAAATTTCGACTTCCATGCAGGACGGCTACTACGCCGCCGATGCGCACAACCTGATCACCGTCGAAAAAGGCCGCAGCTACCCGACCGACAATCCGCAGAATAACGTTTACACGCGCGCCGCTGCCGCTATCGACAAATGGATTCGGGAAGCTATTGTTGTGCAAGATCCCGCCCCTTCTTTTTATGGCTACACGCAGGAATACACAGTGCCCGGTACCGGCGAGCAACGCACTCGCCGCGGTTTTATCGGCGCGGGAAAACTGGAGGAGTATTCGGCCGGCGTTGTGTTTCGTCACGAGCACACGCACTCCGGTCCGAAAGCCGATCGTCTCGAACTTCTCCGCCACACGCGCACGCACACCGGCCAGCTATTCATGCTTTATTCCGATCCGCAGCAGCACATCGACGCCATCCTGAAAGGCGTGGAATCGAGCATTCCTTCGGCGATGCAATTGCGCGATGAATACGGCGTGGTCCATCGCTTGTGGGTTATCTCCGACTCAGGAAGCACCGCCGCGATCACTTCCGCGATGGAAGGCCAAAAACTCGTCATCGCCGACGGTCATCATCGTTACGAGACTGCTCTCAACTACCGCAACGAGCGCCGTTTACACGCAGGTGGTCTGCATCCATCCGCGCCCTACGCGCAAGCTCCCTACGATTTCGCGATGATGACTTTCGTCAACACCTGCAGCGAAGGCCTTACCATTCTTCCCACTCATCGGCTCGCCGCGAATTTGCACGATTTTTCCTGGAGTGAAGCGCGCCGTTACCTCGAACCCTGGTTCGAGGCGACGGCCTTTCCTTTTGCGGATGAAGGACAAAAAGCGGAAGCTCGCAACCATTTTCTTGCTCGTTTACACGAAGCGCGCGGACAAAGAGCCATCGGAGCCTATCCCGTCGCCGAGCCCGGCAAGCGCGCTTACTACGTTTTAGTGCTGCGCCGCGGGGCCGACCTCTCGCAACTTCTACATACCGTCTCGCCTTTGCAACGCGAACTGGATGTGATCTTGCTTCACGATGGAATCCTCGAGCCGGCTTTCGGAATCACGCTGCAAGCGGTCACTGCGGAAAAAAATCTCAGCTACGAGCGAGAAGCTTCCGCCGCGCTGGATGCGGTCGATCAAGGCGCGGCGCAAATCGCGTTTCTTCTGAATCCGGTTTACGTCGATCAAGTCATGCGCATCGCCACCGCCGGCGAAGTGATGCCGCAAAAATCCACCGACTTTTATCCCAAGCTCCTCAGCGGCATCGCCATGTACCGCGTCGATTGATGCAAATTGCTGCCTCTTTTGGACGAGGTTCACCAGACCAACGGGATTAGACGGGACCGTGTGTTCTGGCAGTATTCGGAATAGCCTGCCAACTCCTGACGAAGGATTTTTTCCTCATTCAGAATGCGCAACACAATCACAGGAATCACCAGCGCAAAAGCCGGCACCGCCCAATACGAACCCAGCGCCAGCGGCGCGAACAAAAGCGAAATGATCGCGCCGAGATACATCGGATGGCGGACGATCCGGTAAGGCCCAATAGAAATGACGCGCTGATCTTTTTCCACTTGTATGATCCGCGAAGCGTAGCTGTTCGCGCTCATGACCCAATAGGTCATCAAATATCCCGCGAGAGCAATTGCTCCCGAACCGATCATCAGCCAGACAGGCACCGCACCGAAAGTTCTGCGCGACCATCCAAACCGGAAATCGAAACCCGGAAGCAGGAAGGCGGCAATGAAGATCAGCTTCGCGAACTTCATGATCAGTTTCTGCTCGCTGATTTTTTCCTTGGCCTGCAGCCTGCGCTCCACCAGTTGCGGATCGCGCTCGGAGAAATAGATAGACGCCGCCATCATCGGAATCATCATGGCCCCTAGAAATATCCAGCCCCGCCAATACTTCCAGGTGCCAGCGGGAAGAAACAACATCGCCGCCGTCACAATGGCAGTGAGCAGGCATTGAACCGTGACTTTTGTTTTGAGACTCATGCCAATCCAAAACAAAAGGACACGCAAATGCGTGTCCTTTCCCAGAAACTCTTCTTCGTGCTGCGGCAGATCCTACTTGGCGAAGCTCGCGACTGCCTCGGCTTCGCTGTTGTACACGTCGAAGACGGTCAGCAGCTTGGTAATTTGCAGGACTTCCTGGAATTTGCTGCCCAGGTGCGCCAGCTTCAGCGCAGCGCCCTGAGACTTGGCGCTGTGATGCGCGGCCACAAGCGTGCCGAGACCCGCGCTGTCGATGAACGTGATGTTCGCCATGTTCAACACGACTTTTTTCTTTCCTTCGGCGATCAAGCTCTTCACTTTTTCGCGAAGCGCGTTGCTCTCTTCACCCAGCACGATGCGTCCATCCAGCGCCACCACGGACACGCCATCCACTTCCCGGTTCGTCATCTTCAAAGCCACTGTGTTTTCCTCCTCATCGGATAGCAGTACCGGCGGCAACCCGGGCCGGGACCACAAAGCTTATCAATAATAGTCCGCACAAGACATGTAATATCCGCAGACCGGACAAATCAATTTGCATCGACGCGATTCCAGCCGCTTCGAGCATACCGGA
>Ga0210403_10004157_pt1 | contig 12508 bp, 10 predicted proteins | sample IncBWC19MmetaG_FD_150863 | JGI IMG/M metagenome (GOLD analysis project Ga0210403, IMG submission 150863) | Forest soil microbial communities from Barre Woods Harvard Forest LTER site, Petersham, Massachusetts, United States - Inc-BW-C-19-M | ecosystem: Environmental > Terrestrial > Soil >... | reverse complement strand
CTGGCCTCTGACCCCTGACCTCTGGCCTCTGACCCCTGACCTCTGACTCCTCCTCCCCGTACCCTATAATTCCTACCAATGACTTTCCAACATCTTCTGGATGGCGCCGAGTTCCTTAGCCAAAGCGGAAACCCGGACGTCACCGGTGTGGAATACGACTCCCGCCGGGTGAAGCCAGGATCGGTTTTTGTAGCGATGCACGGCGAGAGTTCCGACGGGAATCGTTTCATCGATCCAGCGATTCAGGCAGGAGCCGTTGCCATCGTCAGCGACTCGCCCACGGAAAAACCACGCGAGGGGGTCGCATGGGCCTTGGTTCCTCATGGGCGTCGAGCGCTGGCGCGCATCAGCGAGAACTTTTACAAACGTCCTGCCGAGCGGATCGCCGTCACCGGAATTACTGGCACCAACGGCAAGAGCACAACAGCCTTTCTCATTGAGTCGATTCTCTCTGCCGCCGGCCGCAAGAGCGCATTGATCGGCACCATCGAATATCACGTTGCCGGCAAAATCTATCCCGCGCCTCACACCACTCCGGAATCGCTGGAACTGGCGCGCCTTTTCCACGAGGCCCTAGGCCAAGGCGCCACCGACGCTGTCATGGAAGTGTCCTCTCACGCCCTCGCTCAGCAACGCGTATTCGGTGTGCCCTTCGATGTCGGCGTTTTCACGAACCTGACGCGCGACCATCTCGACTATCACAAGACGATGGAAGAGTACTTCCACGCCAAGCGTGTACTTTTCGAAGGCTGCGGGACCGACCCCCCTCGTGCAGTCGTCACCAATCTCGATGATGAATACGGATCGCAATTAGCCGGCTTCAGCCGCAAGCGCAGCCGCACCGTACTGACCTACGGTTGGGACCGCGGCGACTTTCACGCTGACAAAACCGAAATCACGCCTCGCGGCACTCGCTTCGACATGGTCACTCCCAGTGAGAAACTCGCGATCTTCTCCCCCCTCATCGGGCGCGTGAACGTGTACAACATCTTGGCGGCAGCGGCAGCCGCCTTCGCTCGCGGTTGTTCGACCGAGGCGATTTCTCGCGGCGTTGCCGCGCTGACCTATGTCCCCGGCCGATTTCAACGCGTCGACAGTGGCCAGCCCTTCACCGTTGTCGTGGACTACGCCCACACCGACGACGCGCTTCGCAATCTGACCACTCTCGCTCGCGAGTTTGTTTCCCGGGCCGGCGCCGGCGCGAGAGTCATCACGTTGTTCGGTTGCGGCGGCGATCGCGATCGCGCCAAGCGTCCCCTGATGGGCGAGGCCGCAGGGCGAGGCAGCGACTTCGTCGTACTCACCTCCGACAATCCGCGCAGCGAAGATCCACGCGCCATCATTAACGATGCCTTGGTCGGCCTGCAGAAAGCTGCCGTCAAGTATGCTGTCGAAGCAGACCGGCGCAAAGCCATCGCGCTCGCCATTGGCGAAGCACGTCCCGGAGACATCGTACTGCTGGCTGGTAAGGGCCATGAGAAGGTGCAAGTCACGCGCGAAGGTTCTAATCCATTCGACGATGTAGAAGTGGCAAAAGACGTTCTGCGCGCCGCCGGATTCGATAATGTGTAGCGCCGGCATCTCTTCGGCTTGGCTCAGGGCAAGCTTTGCCGGCTGTCGCGAAGGCGTCTCGCCCTCGCACCCGGCAGCCTTCTCGCTGCCGCGAGTGAGGAAGACTGAATGAAACTGCCGCTCTCAAAAATCGCCGATTTTATCTCCGCGCCCGGCGATTTTTCCCGCGAAGAACTCGCGCTTGGATATTCCATCGATTCCCGCGCTGTGAACCCGGGCGAACTCTTCTTCGCCGTCAAAGGTGAGCGCCTCGACGGCCACGATTTTGTCGACGCTGCTCTGCAACGCGGCGCGATATCAGCGGTTGTACGCAAAGATCAACTGCACCGCTTTTCCGACAACATGAAATTGCTGCCCGTCGACGACACCCTGATCGCTCTGCAAACGCTAGCCACCGCCGTCCGCAAGCTCTGGGGAAAACCACTGATCGGCGTCACTGGTTCGGCTGGCAAGACCACAACGAAGGAAGCCATCGCGCACGTACTTGCCTCCAAATTCCGCGTGCTGAAATCGGAAGGGAACTTCAACAATCATTTCGGCTTGCCGTTGATGCTGCTGAAACTCGAACCTGAGCACGATTTGGCCGTTATCGAAATGGGTATGTCGCACGCCGGAGAAATTCGCGCCTTGGCCAAGATCGCTCACCCTGACACCGGCGTCGTCACCAACGTTGCTCCCGTGCATCTGGAGTTTTTCGATTCCCTCGCCGGAATTGCTCGCGCAAAATATGAGCTGATTGAATCCTTACCCTCAAATGGAACTGCTGTACTCAACTCGGATGATGAATACGTCTCCCAATTCGGCCGCGACTTCAAGGGCAGAGTCATTAAGTACGGAACCACCGCTGCGGCAGATGTCTCGGCCCAGAACGTGCAATCGAAAGGCGCGGATGGTTCCGAGTTCGATGTCGTTGTCGCGGGAACTCGTGAGCACACACCCTTACCGCTCGTTGGAGAACACAATGTTCTCAATGCGCTCGCCGCAGTTTCGGTCGCAATCGCCTGCGGCATGAAGATTTCCGAAGCCGTCGCTGCTCTCGCGACGCTGAAACCGGCCGACAAGCGCGGGCAGGTTCTCCAGTTGGGTAACATCACCGTCATCAACGATTGCTACAATTCCAATCCGAAGGCGCTCAGTGCCATGGTCGACGCTCTCTCTGCCATGAAAGCGGCGCGGCGCATTGTGGTCGCCGGTGAGATGCTCGAGCTTGGCCCGGCAGGAGAAGCACTGCATCGCGAGTCTGGAAGTCACATGGGCGAGAAGAAGATCGATGTGCTCATCGGTGTTCGCGGTCTGGCACACGCCTTGGTCGATGGTGCGAAGCAAGCAGGAACGCGCGCCGAGTTTGTCGCGACGCCAGAAGAAGCCGGCGAGTGGCTGGCGCGAGAGGCACGCGATGGAGATGTGGTTCTGCTGAAAGCTTCTCGCGGCGTAAAACTCGAAAGAGCCTTGGAGACTTGGCAGGCAAAGCGCGACGAGCACTGAAAGATATCCATTTACTCAACGTAATAGCTGAAGGCTGACGGCGGAAAGCTGACGGCTGCATTCGGAGGCTGATTGCTCTACTGGCTGTTGTTCCTGAAGCTGCAACACTACGTAGCGCCCTTCCGCATCTTCCGTTACGTCACCTTCCGCACGGCTTTCGCTAGCCTCACCGCGCTTTTCACCGCGCTGATTGTCGGACCGCTCGTCATTGGCCGCCTGCGTGATTTCCAGATCGGCCAGTACATTCGCGAAGAAGGCCCAAAAGCTCATCAGAAGAAAGCCGGCACGCCCACCATGGGAGGCCTGCTGATCGTTATCGCCATTATCGTCCCGACGCTGCTCTGGGCCGATTTGAGCAATCGCTTCATCTGGATCGCCGTATTCTCCACCGTTGCCTACGCCGCCATCGGATTCACCGACGATTACACCAAGGTGACGCATCGGCGAAACCTAGGGCTGACCGCCCGCGCGAAGCTTGGACTGCAGCTTGCCACCGGTCTTGTGATCGCGTCCATGCTGATCGCGATGCAGACTTACAATATGTATTCGACGAAGCTGATCGTGCCTTTCTTTAAACAGTTCCATCCTGATCTGGTCGTGTCGAATCTCGAGCGCTATCCCCATCTTTGGCCTCTCGCATTCCTGCCTTTCATGGTGTTTGTAACGTTGTTGATTACTTTCTCCAGCAATGCAGTGAATCTGACGGATGGCCTCGATGGTTTGGCGATCGGATCGACAGTGATTGCTGCCGGAGCTCTAACGGTGCTGACCTACGTCAGCGGGCACGCAACCTTTGCCACGTATCTGGAGTTGCAGCGCATGCCCCAGGTTGCCGAACTGACGATCTTCTGCGGAGCCATGGTCGGAGCGTCGATCGGCTTTCTCTGGTATAACGCGCATCCCGCAGAAGTGTTCATGGGCGACGTCGGCTCGCTCGCTCTCGGCGGCGCGATCGGGACAGTTGCGGTCATGATCAAACAGGAACTGCTGCTGCCGTTCATCGGCGGTGTCTTCGTGATCGAGGCGTTATCGGTGATTCTGCAGGTCGGTTCCTACAAGCTGCGCAAGAAACGCATCTTCAAGATGGCCCCGCTGCACCATCATTTCGAACTGATGGGATGGTCAGAGTCGAAAATCATCGTGCGTTTCTGGATCGCATCCCTGATCTTTGCCCTCTTCGCCCTGACAACTTTGAAACTGAGATAAGCTAGCAATAACTTAGAATTATTGATTTTTGATTGTTGAATAAAGGCCATCCGGATAGCCGGAAGATTTTCAATCAAAAATCAACAATCAAAAATCAACAATTGGTTTTCATGGAACTGAACGGAAAGCGCGCACTAGTGGTTGGTCTCGGGAAGTCCGGGGTGGCGTCCGCCCTGTTCATGAAGGCGCACGGCGCCCGAGTCACCGTCTCCGACACCAAGAGCGGCGACGAACTCCGCAACGAAATTCCGGTCCTGCTCGATCATGGCATCACGGTCGAGACCGGCGGCCATGGCGACCGCACCTTTCGCGGTCAAGACCTGATCGTGGTCAGCCCGGGAGTCCCTGTTGATGCGCCCCCCCTTGTACAGGCGCGCTCGCTGGGTGAAACGGTAATTGGTGAAATCGAGTTGGCGGCCCAGTTTCTGCCGGGCCCAATCGTTGCCATCACCGGATCAAACGGCAAAACAACCACGACGACACTCATGGGCGAGATCATGACGGCTGCCGGCGTTCCGACGCTTGTCGGTGGCAACATCGGCACCCCTGCCATCTCGCTGGCTGAACGCGCGAAGCCCGAGACAGTCGTCGTTCTCGAAATCTCAAGCTTCCAACTAGAGACGATTCAGACATTCCGCCCGAAGATTGCCGTCGTCCTGAATGTGACTCCCGACCATCTAGATCGCCACAGAACCTTTGAGATTTACACCGACGCCAAGGCCAGAATTTTCGAAAATCAGCAGGGAGGTGATTTCGCCGTGCTGAATGCGGACGATCCCACCTGTGTCGCGATGGGCGCTCGCACCCGCGCGCAAGTCTTCTGGTTCAGTCGCCAGAAAGAAGTGCCGCAGGGCGCATGGGTCCGCGACAGCAATATTGTCTTTCGCGATTCCAACGGTCAACGCGAGATCCTTCAAGTTTCTGAGATTCCGCTTAAGGGCGCGCATAATCTCGAGAACGTTTTGGCCGCGGTGTGCTCTGGTGTGTTGATGGGATGCGCACCCGAAAAAGTCCGCCAGGCTGTTCACGATTTCAAGGCAGTCGAGCATCGGCTCGAATTCGTCGCGACGGTCGCTGGCGTCGACTACTACAACGATTCGAAGGCAACAAATGTCGATGCAACCATCAAAGCGCTCGAGTCATTTCCGGCAAACATCCACCTCATCCTAGGCGGCAAGGACAAGGGCAGCGACTATACCGTGCTCAACGATCTGATCCGCCAACGCGTGAAGGGTGTGTACACCATCGGGGCGGCGGCCGCCAAGATCGAGTCCCAAGTCAAAGGCGCCGAGATCGTGCACGCCGAAACCCTGGAGAATGCCATTCGCAAAGTCCATGCGACAGCCCAGCCGGGCGACGTAGTGCTGCTCGCACCCGCCTGTGCCAGCTTTGACCAGTTCAAGAACTACGAGCACCGAGGGAAGGTTTTCAAGGACATCGTCGCTGCACTGGCGACCGCAAAAGTGTGAACCACGGTCATTCTCAGTGTGTCTCCGTGCTTCTGTGGTGAATTGACCCCGCCCGAACCAAAACAATCAACAGTCAAACTTCAACAATCAACAATCTCATCTCCGCTCCGTGGTGAAATAAGTGTCCCATGGCGAAGCGCGTCAGTGTCGATCGGTGGCTGTTTACGGTCACAATGCTGTTGGTATTCCTCGGCCTCGTCATGGTGTTCTCAGCCTCCGCGGTCATGGCGCGCGAGCGTTTCGGATCGCCTTATGCTTTTCTGTCGAAGCAATTGATCTGGGCTGTCGCCGGGCTCGTCGCGATGGTAGTTACCATGCGCCTCGACTACCGCCGTTACAAGCATCCCGCGCTAGTTTTCTCGCTGATGGGCCTGACCACTCTGCTCCTGATCTCGGTCTTCTTCCTTGATCGCTCGCATAATACGCACCGGTGGATTCACGCCGGTGGATTATCCCTTCAGCCTTCAGAACTCGCCAAGCCGGTGTTGATCCTGTTCCTCGCGTACTTTCTCGAAGGCCGCACGAAGGCCATCGACGACGTGCGCAATACATTGCTGCCAGCTGCTGCGCCAGTCCTCGTTCTCTTGGGACTGATCGTGCTCGAACCCGATCTCGGCACTGCCATCGCTTGCGCCGGAATCGCCGCCTGCGTCTTTTATGTCGCCGGTATGCGCATGCGCTACTTCGGATACGCTTTCGCTGCCTCGCTAGTACCGCTCTACTTTCTGATCTTCCACGTAAGCTTCCGCCGTGACCGCATCTTCGCCTTTCTCAACCCCTACGCCGACCGCCAACGAGCAGGATTCCACATCATCCAGTCTCTGATCGCTGTCGGTACTGGAGGCATCACAGGCACCGGCCTGATGGAAGGCAAGCAGAAGCTGTTCTACCTGCCCGAGCCCCATACGGATTTCATCTTCGCCGTCACCGCCGAAGAGTTGGGTCTGGTGGGCGCGATGTGTGTGGTCACGCTCTTCGCCATCTTCCTGTGGCGCGGCATGCGCACCTCGTGGCGGACGGAAGACCCGTTCGGCCGCTTTCTCGCCGTAGGCATCACCAGCATGGTCGTGCTGCAGGCCCTGATCAACATCAGCGTCGTCCTCGGGATGATGCCGACCAAGGGCATCCCGCTGCCGCTCATCTCTTATGGCGGGTCGTCCCTGTTCGTGACCCTCGCCTGCGTGGGCGTACTGCTGAACATCACGAAGCAGGCAGAATGAGGAAATTGTTGATTGTTGAATTTTGATTGTTGAATTAACTTCTTCTTGTGAGCAGGAGTCTGCCGAATCCGGTGGCTTTTCCATCAACAATCAACAATCATCAATCAACAATAGGGCGTGCCGTGAACGCCAGCGGTACTCTGTAGTCCATGCGCGCAATTCTGGCGGGCGGAGGCACGGGCGGGCACGTCATCCCAGCACTGGCCATCGCCAACGAGCTGAAGAAATCGTATAACGCGGAAATCCTCTTTATCGGTACCGCCCGCGGAATCGAGAACCGTCTGGTTCCAGCCGCCGGATATCCTCTCCAACTCGTCCGTGTCGGTGCGTTAAAAAACGTCAGCCTGACCACGCGCCTGAAAACAGTTTTCGATTTGCCCCGCGCCGTCTGGGATGCAGGCCGCATGCTGAACGAGTTCGCGCCTGACGTGGTCATCGGAGTTGGCGGATACGCTTCCGGTCCGGCCATGCTGGCCGCGTTAGTGAAGCACATTCCCACGCTGGCCTTCGAACCCAACGTCGTACCCGGATTCGCCAATCGGATGGTGGCTCGTTTCGTCTCGGGAGCAGCGGTACATTTCGAGGAGACGTCGAAGTATTTTCGTCACGTTGAGGTTACAGGGGTACCAGTGCGGCAGGCATTTTTTGAGATTCCCCCCAAACGCGGCGGAACCCCAACTGTGCTCGTTTTTGGCGGCAGCCAGGGCGCGCACGCAATCAACGATGCCATGATCCGCTGCCTGCCGGTTCTGCAGCGCGAAGCGCCGGGGATTCACATCATTCATCAGACCGGCGAGCGTGACTATAATGACGCGCTGGCTGCTTATAAGTCGTTCGGAGAATCGGCCGAGGTCTTCAAGTTCATCGAAGACATGCCGGCGGCGTTCGCGCGGGCCGACTTGGTGGTCTGCCGATCGGGCGCGAGCACGGTAGCTGAGATCGCGGCGGCAGGGAAGCCGGCGGTGTTCGTGCCGTTCCCGCGCGCCGCCGACGATCACCAGCGCGTGAATGCCGAAGCCTTGGCCAAGCACGGCGCCGCTGTTGTCGTCGAAGAGTCAAAGCTGGAAGGAGTCTGGCTGGCGGAAACCGTCGCGACGTTGCTGCAAGATCCGCGCCGATTGCAAGCCATGAGCCAAGCCGCGCGGGAGTTAGCACATCCCCATGCAGCTCGGGACATAGCGGCGATGGCAGCAAGAGTCGCGGGAATTGAGTCATCGAGTGATTGAGCCATTGGCGATTGAATCGCTCAATCACGCAATCGCCCAGTAACTCAATAATTCTATGTTCGCTAAAATTCAACGCATTCATTTCGTAGGTATCGGTGGCATCGGCATGAGCGGAATCGCCGAAGTGCTGCTGAATCTTGGCTACAAAGTTTCTGGGTCTGATCTGAAGAGTTCCGCCGTAACGCATCGGCTGGCCGGTCTCGGAGCGATGACGTTTGAGGGCCATCGCGCCGAGAACATTGCCGGAGCGGAGGTCGTCGTCGCCAGTTCCGCCATCGCGCACGACAACCCCGAAGTCACCGAAGCGCACACGCTCCACATCCCCGTGATTCAGCGCGCCGAAATGCTCTCCGAGCTCATGCGGCTGAAGTACGGCATCGCCATTGCCGGCATGCATGGCAAGACAACCACCACTTCCATGGTCGCCGCGGTCCTTGCCGCCGGCGGCCTCGATCCCACGGTGGTCGTCGGTGGACGCGTCGACGCCTTGGGATCAAACGCCCGCCTCGGCAAGTCGCAGTACCTCGTTGCCGAAGCCGACGAGAGCGACCGCTCATTCCTCAAGCTCTCGCCCATTCTCTCCGTCGTCACCAACATTGACCGCGAGCACATGGATTGCTACCGCAACATGCGCGACGTGAAAAAGACCTTCCTTGACTTTATGGACCGCGTGCCCTTCTACGGCATGATCGTGGCCTGCAATGACAACTCGATGCTGCGGAAACTCTTGCCCCAAGTCCAGCGGCGCACTGTAACGTACGGGACGAAGCGCGGATCCGACTTCCTGATAAAGGCGGAAGAAACCAAGAGAGAGGGCACTGCCGATTCGCGCCCCTACAGCCGCTTCCGCGTGACCTATCAAAAGAGAGATCTCGGCGAATTCACGTTGCACGTCCCCGGGGTCCACAACGTGCTGAACGCGACCGCGGCAATTGCTGTAGGTGTGGGTCTCGACATTCCAGTCGATGCCATCCGCTCGGCGCTCGATCAATTCCGCGGCGTGGACCGGCGCTTCCAACTGCGTGGCACCGCCGCCGGCGTCAGCGTGATCGACGACTACGGCCACCATCCCACCGAAATCAGAGCCACGCTTGCCGCCGCCCGCCAATGCGGATTCCGCAAGATTCACGTCATCTTCCAGCCGCACCGCTACACCCGCACCCGCGACCTGATGGAAGAATTCACTACTGCCTTCGCCGACGCCGACTCCCTGTTCCTGCTCGACATCTACGCCGCCAGCGAGAAGCCCATCGAAGGCATCACCGGTGAAATACTGGCGCAACGCATCCGCGAAAAGAGCGGGAAGCCCGTCGAATATGTCAGCTCTGTAGCCGATGCCATCGGCGCAGCAACAAAAGCGGCGCAGGCTGGCGACATGATCTTGACGCTAGGTGCGGGCAGCATCTCGCAGTTAGGCCCCATGATTCTCGAGAAGCTTAACCGCAGGAAGTAGCGTGACGGATTCCGCGGCTCGCCCCACGCCTGTGTAGGGGCGGACGCCTCGTCCGCCCTCGCCGAAGGCGACCGAGACTCGTTCTGCAGTAGACTATTTCTCCCATGAGCGCACTGTCCACAGTCCGTCAACTTGTCCTCGTGTGCATAGCGTCCGCCAGCCTGTTCGGCCAGACGTCCTCATCAGCCGCAAAGCCCACCCCTACCGAAGGCGACTACATCGCCCACGACTTCCACTTCAAATCCGGCGAGACTCTCCCCGAACTTCGCCTGCACTACACAACCTTCGGCAAGCCCGAGCGCGACGCCAGCGGCAAAGTCACCAACGCCGTTCTGATCCTCCACGGCACCGGCGGCTCCGGACGCCAATTCCTCGCCCCGCAATTCGCCGATGTCCTCTACGGCCCCGGCCAACTGCTCGACGCCGCCTGCTACTTCATCATCCTTCCCGACAACATCGGCCACGGAAAATCCAGCAAGCCCAGCGACGGCATGCGCGCTCACTTTCCGCAATACGACTACGACGACATGGTCGCGGCGCAGCATGAGCTGCTGGAGAAAGGTCTGGGCGTGAACCATCTGCGCCTCGTGATGGGTACGTCCATGGGATGCATGCACTCCTGGGTCTGGGGCGAGACCTATCCCAACTTCATGGATGCCCTGATGCCGCTAGCCTGCCTCCCGGCCCAGATCGCCGGCCGCAATCGACTGTGGCGGAACATGGTGATCGAGGGCATTCGCCAGGATCCCGACTGGAAGAATGGCGATTACATGGTGGAACCGCGCGCAGCCCTGCAGATCTCCGCAGATTTCCTGCTGATCGCCGGCAGCGCTCCGCTCCCGATGCAGAAGAGTCTCCCCAACCGGGACGCCGCCGACAAGTATGTCGACGACTCCACGAAGCGCATCACCGCGACTCTGGACGCCAACGACTTCCTCTACGCCGTAAACGCCTCTCGCAACTACGATCCGTCGGAGAAGTTGGAAACGATCAAGGCGCCCGTCATGTTTGTGAACTCCGCCGACGATTTCATCAACCCGCCGGAGTTGGGCATCGCCGACCGCGAAATCAAGCGTGTGAAGCACGGCAAGTTCGTGCTCATCCCGGCATCAGAGCAGACGCACGGCCACGGCACACACACCTGGGCGGACATCTGGCAGCAGTATTTGAAGGAGTTGCTGGAGGAGACGGCCAAATAACGGATCAGGAGGATACAGTTCTTGCAGAGCTGATCAATGACGGGACTCGTGCAACGAGAGTCCGCCCGCGGACAAACGCTCGGATCTGGAATCAATCGAAAGCATCCGAAATTTGACTGTGAAGGCCTGGTTACAACACTTGAGCAAGGTCCGCAGCGTTAGGTGGGGTAATAGTTTGCTACGATGGCTTTGCTCAAGACGGAGTTCTGTATGAAACGCCATGGCTTGTTTGTCTGGGTAGTGTTTCTCGCTCTCGCCGCATCCGCACAGGACTGGCAGACCTGCAAGCCGGAAGGCGATTACTCATTCAACGACGTGAAGGCTGCAGTGTACAGGGTGACGAGTTCTGGGATGTGGACAGGATGGGACACGAAGACGTTCAACCGTTCTGGCGACTTGGTAGCAGTTGCGGTTCTGAAGACGCTGAACGACACCGAACTGGTATCCAAAGAGCATGCCAAGGAAGTGCTGGAGATACTTCGCAACGCGTTTGCTTGTCCCCAAGACTGTGTCGAAGTAATTGATGACCGCCGTCCTAGGATGACCTTGCTGTTGCTCGAACACCTGAATGAAGTCACTCGCGGGAAAATGAAGCCGGATATCGAAGAAGTGAAGCAGTACATCGTGCAGCAGGCGCGTAAGGCGAACTGCCGGATGGAAGGAATCATCTACGAAAATGGTGTACCCATTCAGATTTGCACGAAACGATAAAACAACCGATACACGATTCGTTAGCGAAAAATCGCCGATTACACTCATCATGCCTCTACCGGGGTTTTGAGTGTAACCGCCTGCTTACGCCAATCACGAATCGCCTTCACTCTTGGAAGTGTTTCGCTCCGCCCTGATAACGTCCATCAAGCTGGACTTGCCTTTCCAATTGCATCTGATTTCTTGCCAGATTCGGTTGGACATCGGGCCAAAGAACGGCTCAAAGACAGTGTTGCCGTAAGGCCGCCACGACGCGAGGTTTGGAGTGTCTCGAAGAACCCAAGAGCGATGAGGTCCCTCGTTTCCTGATTGCCTTCAGCGAACAGTCTCTCCAGACAATCGAAGACTCGCCGCATCTCATCGAGATTGCCTTTTTCGTATAGGTCTTCTACGACGAAGTGTACGAACTCCGCCATGTCGATGTAGTTTCCAGCCGGTTCACCTCGCCAGTATTCGAGGTGCTTTCGCCACCGAGGTGAGAATGCGGGGAATCCCTCTACCAGAGACAAAATGGTCTCGCTTGTTAGCGTTGCTCCGCGTGCAACGAGGAGAGAGACAGCGCGCTCCTTGTCACAAGGATCGAGTCCCATTTCAGCAAGCGCTCTCTCTGGGAGATGTCCCAAGTCCCGTTGAGTAGGCCGCACCAACCCGGCAAGTTGCCGCAATGCGGCTCCATCAAAACCCTGATCGAGAGCCGAAATGGCCTGATCGACCCACTCTTCGGGCGCAACTCCGCCGAGGACCCAACGGGCTTGCAAGAGCTGTGGGTCCAGATGTTTTTTCGGCTCTGTCATTTTCGTAAATACTAGCCGACAGGGAGGTTGACTGGTGAAAAATCGCCATTACGGTGCGCCGGGATAAACCGGCATGAAGGTGTTGTCCAGCAAAGGCTAGTGCATCCAGTGGGAAACAGTCCCACCAGCGGCAAGAGTCAGAACCCTGTAGCTGGGATAGTCAGGAGGAAGGA
>Ga0210403_10004155_pt1 | contig 12513 bp, 9 predicted proteins | sample IncBWC19MmetaG_FD_150863 | JGI IMG/M metagenome (GOLD analysis project Ga0210403, IMG submission 150863) | Forest soil microbial communities from Barre Woods Harvard Forest LTER site, Petersham, Massachusetts, United States - Inc-BW-C-19-M | ecosystem: Environmental > Terrestrial > Soil >... | reverse complement strand
AGTGATCGAGAATTTCGCGGCGGCGAATGCGCCTGCGCCCAACATCAGCAGCGTGCCGGCAATGACCGTCATCCACCGGTAGCGGGCACAAGTATCGACGATCCGGACAATCAATGAATTGATCATGGCAAACGAAGGCGCTTTCCCGCTCGCAAAATGGGAGCCGGTGCACCAACGCGACGGAACTCAAAATCGTTCGATCCTCAACAAAAATTTCAAATTCATAGCGCTTGATGGATGCGATCCCTCACGGATTTGTTACCCGCGGTCGGGTCGTCGCATCCTGAAGGCTTCTCACCGGCGTCGCCGGACCACTCGTCTTTGATCTCTTGCTCGATGTGCGCCGCGCGAATTTGCGCCAGCAATGATTGCCGCGACTCTCCGACGCGCCGTTCTTTCAAAACATTAATCCGGCGAAAAGGACGTCGTAATGTGCGCTCGCCAATGTTGGGCCAGGGATTTCCCTTAACTCAGCATTGGAGACGCCATCATGAGTGAGCAATCGAATACTCCACCTGTCGCACCCCGAAAAATCTTGCGGCCGCGCCGGCTCGCGCTGCTGGCTTCCGTTGCCGGCCTCAGCATGGCGGTTCTCGCCGCCGGACCGGTCGCGAACTATCTTCCGGTATGGACCGCATCCGCGCATGCGGCGGAGGCGGCACAGGCTCCCTCAGGGTTTGCCGATCTTGTCAGCAAGGTCAAACCGGCGGTGATCTCGGTCCGCGTCAAGATCGATGAAGAGGGCGGCAACGCTGCCTTGACGCAGCGCGACAGCGACGAGAATTCGGATCAGTCCGGTTCGCCCGAAGAGTTTTTCTTCAAGCAGTTCGGCTTCCGCGGTCCGAACGGTTTTGGAGGCCTTAACGGCAGGCCGCGCCAGCACCAGGTCATCACCGGCGAAGGCTCGGGCTTTTTCATCTCGCCGGATGGTTATGCGGTGACCAACAATCACGTGGTCGACCACGCCAAGTCGGTTCAGGTCACGGCCGACGACGGCACGATCTATACGGCCAAGGTAATCGGCACCGACCCGAAAACCGACCTCGCGCTGATCAAGGTCGACGGCAAGAAGGATTTTTCCTACGTGAAGTTCGCCGACGAGGCGCCGCGCGTCGGTGACTGGGTGGTCGCTGTCGGTAATCCCTTCGGCCTTGGCGGCACGGTAACCGCCGGCATCGTTTCCGCGCGCGGCCGCGACATCGGCGCCGGGCCGTATGACGACTACGTCCAGATCGACGCGCCCATCAACAAGGGCAATTCCGGCGGTCCGGCATTCGACATGAACGGCAACGTGATCGGCGTGAACACAGCGATCTTCTCGCCGTCGGGCGGTTCGGTCGGCATCGGCTTCGACATTCCAGCCGCCACCGCGAAACTCGTGGTCAACCAGCTCAAGGATAAGGGCTACATCACGCGCGGCTGGCTCGGCGTGCAGGTGCAGCCGGTCACGGCCGATATCGCCGACAGCCTCGGCTTGAAGCAGGCGAGGGGCGCGATGGTCGATAATCCGCAGGCCGACAGCCCGGCCGCGAAGGCGGGCATCGAGGCGGGCGACGTCATCACCTCGGTCAACGGCGATGAGGTGAAGGATTCGCGCGATCTCGCCCGCACCATCAGCACGATGGCGCCTGGCACTTCGGTGAAGCTCGACGTGCTGCACAAGGGCACATCCAAGACCATCTCTTTGACCCTTGGCGAAATGCCGAACGACCGTCAGGCCAATGCCGGCGGGGAGCATCCATCGAAGGAGACCGCCGGAACCCCGCATCTCGGGCTCAGCCTTGCACCCGCAAGCGAAGTCGACGGCGCCGGCAACAAGGGCGTCGTGGTGACGTCGGTCGATCCGGACGGTCCGGCCGCGGAGCATGGCCTCAAGACCGGCGATGTGATCCTCAATGTCGGCGGCAAGTCGGTCGCCAGTGTCGGCGACGTGCGTTCCGCGCTGAGCGATGCCAACTCCAATGGCAAGCACAGCGTGCTGCTGCAGGTGAAGACCGCGGACGCGACCAGGTTCGTCGCGGTTCCGCTGGCCAAGGGCTGACCTGTTTCAAGTCGGCTGAACGGGATGGGCCGGGCTTAAAGCCCGGCCTTTTTCGTCGCGCGCGGTCCGTTGGCAGCGCGCGCAAAGCGATCCGGTCGCGCCGGGTCGACGTCCGTCATTTCGGCGCCACATGAAACATTCCTCCGTCGGGATGTCGTGAAGCCGTTGTGGCAGGCGGCGGCAGGAGGAGCCGTTGCCGCCGTGACGCTTTATTCGGCGGCAAACGAAATCGTGGAACGGTCGTAATCTCCCGATCCCATTTTGCCTTCCGCGAAAATCTCGTGCTCTGCAATCCACTCAAAGGATTGCTCGAACACCTCTTTCGAGTATGGCTCGAATACAATCCGCTCCCCGGGTCCCCAGCGTCGCGGATCCATCACCGCGTGGAAGCGCTCGGGGAATTCGTTCTTGTAATAGTGCGTGTAGCGTTCGGGCCGCAGGTCGATGTCCCGCTGCGCCGATCTCAGCGCGCGGAAATATCGTCGAACGTCTTCCGGATCGGGCGTACCCTTGATCATCGCCGCGATCATGAAGGTGGTGTCGATCACCTTGCGAAAACCGAGTTGCTCGGCGAGGTAATAGGGGCCGCTGAAAAGCGCCGCCGCAGCACTTTTGCCTTCGATCAGGAGTTCCATGCGGTGAAACAGCATGCCGTCTTCGAAGGTCAGGTTGATCTGGTCCAGCGAGATGTACTGCTCGAGCGCCTGAATCGTCGAGTAGTGGCTTCCGGACTGGAATCCGACCGAAATCGCCACGCCTGCCAGATCAGCCGGCGTGCGTACCGGGGAATCCGCTGGAACGAAAATCCCCGATGGCGCGATCGAGTAAGCATCGGCGAAAAGCTTGGTGTGGCCGTTCGAGGCGGCCACGTTCACCGTCCAGTGGCAGGCGCAGCTGACATTTGCCTCGCGCCCCTTTTCGATACTTTGAAAGGCGCCCTCGTTGACCTTGTTGTGATGTTGTCCGTCGGTCGAACGGATCAGTTCGCGAAACTCGTAATCAAGCCCCTCGGCGCGAAAGTAGCCCTTTTCCTCGGCAACCCATTCCTGAAGACGAAAATGAGGTTCGACGATGAACTGGCCCATGGCTGTACTCCCTGAATTCGGTCGCGATCCGGCATTTTGCATTTGACACCAGCCTATCCGCCGGCCGTCACTAGCGCCATGTCAGAATTGGAATGAGCAGTATGGGCGAATCGGCATACTCGGAATTGAGCCTGCGGGAGTTGCGTATTCTGAATGCCCTGCTGAGGGAGCGCAGTATTACGCGGACCGCCCAGCTCATGGAAACAACCCAGCCGGCCATCAGCAAGACGCTGAAACACCTTCGGGAGCAGTTCTCCGATCCGTTGTTCGTCCGCAACGGACATGCGATGCAGCCGACGGCCAGGGCGCTCGATATAGCGGACCAGCTGCGCATGCTGCTCAACGCCGCCGACGGTTTGCGGGCTTCCGCGGCGGCCTTCGATCCTGCGCGCTCGGACCGTTTGTTCACCTTGTTGCTGACGGATGTCGGCATGATCCGCTTCCTGCCGCCGCTGATTGCGCGCCTCGCCACCATTGCGCCGGGTGTGAGGGCACGGGCGGTTCCGCTGGATTCGCGCCAGTTCGAGCTGAAGCTCGAAACCGGGGAGGCGGATCTCGCGCTCGGGGCATTTCCCGAGGCGGCGGCCCACCTGCGCAGGCAAAGGCTGTTTTTTGACGGGTATGTCAGCGTTGTCCGCAAGCGCCACCCCAGGTCATCGAAAACAAGGTCCCGGGCCGGCTTCCTGGCGGAACGGCACATCCTCGTGACCGCGTCCGAGACCGGCCACGCGGCGCACGGCGTGGCACAGCGCGTGCTGTCCTCCACGATCGACAATTCCAATATTATGCTGCGGGTGCCGAGTTTTGTCGCGGGAGCCATCGTGGCCGCGGAAACCGACGGTATCGCAACCTTGCCGGCAAATCTGGCCAATCGTCTTGCCGGGCCGCTTGGCCTCACCACGTTTGAAACGCCGATTGCCTTGCCGCGTATCGAGATATCCCAGTACTGGCATGAGCGCTATCATCGCGATGCCACCCATCGCTGGATCAGGTCGGTTACGTTCGAGTTGTTCGCCGGCAAGGCCTGACAAAGTTGCCGCTCTGGCCACATAACGATCTTGCACCGCACCGCCAAGCCGCTTATGGGGGTCAATGGCTCGCGTGAGCCGCTCGCTTTAGGTCCTGAGCCCTTGGAATCCCCGCCAGAATTGCCGCAAGACGTCGCGCCGGAACCCCCGCGCGAGCCGATTCTGACGCTGCCCGGCGCACTTACCGCCTATGTCCTGCTGCTGGCGGTGATCCATTTGCGGGTGCTGTTGCCGCCGGAATGGGAAAACTGGACCGTCGACGTGTTCGGCTTCATCCCGAAGCGCTACGATTCGACCCTGCTGGCGATCGATTTTCCGGGCGGCGCCGGTGCCAAGGTCTGGACCTTCGTCACCTATTCGCTGCTGCACGCCAACTTGAGCCATATCGGCTTCAACGTGCTCTGGCTGTTGCCGTTTGGCAGCGCGCTGGCGCGCCGCTTCGGCGCGTTGCGGTTCTTTCTGTTCATGGCGGTGACGGCGGTGGCCGGCGCGCTGGCGCATCTCGTTACCCATGAGCACGCGGTGGCGCCGATGATTGGTGCCTCGGCGTCGGTATCCGGCACCATGGCGGCGGCGATCCGCTTTGCTTTCGTGCGGGGGAGCTTCCTGTCGTTCAGCCGCGGCGACGCCGATGCCGCGGCCAGGGTGCCGGCGCTTTCGCTGACGCGTGCGCTGCGCAATCCGCGTGTGCTCGGTTTTCTCGGCGTCTGGTTCGGCGTCAACATCATCTTCGGCGTCGGATCGATCGCGATCGGCAACGACGGCGCGAGCGTCGCCTGGCAGGCGCATATCGGCGGATTTTTCGCAGGCCTCGTGTTGTTTTCGCTGTTCGACCCGGTGCCGCATGCTGCCACGGATGCTGCGGATGCGTCATCGCACGACGCATCGCACAGCGGCTGATCGTCGCTTGCGGCGTAACTCGATTTCATCCATCATCGCTGTTGTCATGAGCCAAGGGCAAAAGCCCTCTAGCGTGCTTATGCGCGTGTTTGCCGAACGCGCTGCAACAAAATCGGCGCCAAACTGTTGATTGAAGACTCAAGGGAATGGAGATCGCGCTCGGTCAAGGGCGCGATTGGCTTCAGGGAGACGACAATGACGGTACGTGCAATCCTCGATTCCAAAGGCCATCACATCCAGAGCGTCGGGCCGGACGCCAGGCTCTCGGCTGCGATCAAGCTTCTGGCCGAACGAAAAATCGGCGCCGTACTGGTGATGAGCGGCGACCGCATCGAAGGCATCCTGTCGGAGCGCGACATCGTGCGCGTGCTCGGCGAACGCGGCGCCGGAGTGCTCGACGAGCCGGTCGGCGCGGTGATGACGCGCAAGGTCGTTAGTTGCAGGCCGGCCGATACGGTCGCCGCGATCATGGAAATGATGACGTTGGGCAAATTCCGGCATTTACCGGTGATGGACGACGAGAAGGTCGTCGGGCTGATCTCGATCGGCGACGTCGTCAAGTGGCGCGTCGGCGAATACGAGATGGAGCAGGAAGCGCTGCGCGAATACATCAAGACCGCCTGAGCGAGGCGCCAAGGCTCTTCAGGCAAGGCTCTTCAGGCAAGGCTTCGCAGGCAAGGCTGCTCACGGCTCAGCTTGCTTCACGACTCTGCGTCGGCCACTGGCCCAGGCTTGATGTCGGCCACCGGCCCAGCCCCGGCGGAAGCGGGAGCGAGAATGTGGATCGCCTCCTGGATGGACTCGATGGCGCGCTCGGCGGCGCGCTCGCCGAACGCGATCAGATCGCCGGCGCGATGGAAGTCGAACCAGCCGATCTGGCCGACCCGGGGCGAGATCAAGAGGTCGGGCGGATCGCCGGCGAGGCGGGCACGGGTAATGCGGTCCTGCATGATGTTGAAGGCGTCGACCATGACGCTGGAGATGCCGGGCCGTCCGCCGCCGCCGAAGAATTCGCGCTTCATGGTGCGCTCGGCCGAAAACAGCCTGCCGAAGCGGCGTTTCGGCGGCGCCGGCTCGACCAGAGCCTCCGGCGCTTCCGCCGTGGCGCCATGGGAATAGATCGTCGTGGAATGGGTGAAGACATCGCTGGAAAGGTTGGCGGCAATGACGATTTCCGCTCCCAGCGCGCGCGCCGCCGACACCGGCACCGGATTGACCATCGCGCCGTCGACCAGCCAGCGGTCGCCGATCAGTACCGGCGAAAATATCCCGGGCAGCGCATAGGAGGCGCGCATCGCGTCGACCATGCGGCCATGGGTCAGCCAGATCTCGTGGCCGGTGCGGACTTCGGTGGCGACGGTAGCAAATTTCAGCGGCAAGTCCTCGATCAGGGTCGGGCCGATCGCGGTCTCCAGTTGGGCGGCAAGCTTGTCGCCGCCGATCAGGCCCGAGCCGTTGAGGCGGATATCGAGATAGCCAAGGATGTTGCGCGGCTGCAGGCTGCGCGCCCATTCCTCGAGTGTGTCGAGATGACCTGCCGCATAGGCGCCGCCGACCACCGCGCCGATCGAGGTGCCGACCACGACGTTGGGAACGATGCCGTGGGCGATCAGGGTCCGGACAATGCCGATATGGGCAAATCCGCGCGCGGCGCCGCCGCCCAGCGCCAGTCCGATCACCGGCCGCCGGATGCTGCCAAGCCCCACCTTGTCGCGGCCTTCCGCGCCGTTTTGGCTGCGTCCGATCAAGATTTCCAGCACTTGGTATCTCCTGGGGCCCCAAAGCTAATCACTACGGGTTGGCCCCGCCACTCCCTATCACAAGCATGGTTTATGCCGCGCTTTCGGATGGGCAAGCCAGGACTTGTGATGGGATCGCAGACTTTTGAATAATACCCGGGCCTCGCCGCCGGTTCCGGCCCCGGGTCTGACGGGCCTGCAGGCTTGAATTTGCCGCGTTTTCGGTGAAAAGCATGCTGCATGATTTCAGGGGGTAATGGCATCGATCGATCCCGGCGGGGCGGACGCCGGCTGCCGGCGCTTGCGCTCGCAGGCCTCATGCTTTCGCTGGCCGCGCCGGCGAATGCCCAGATGTTCAGCGATCGCCCGCCGCCGGTGCCCCCGGCCGCAGTCCCGGAGCCGGCGGCGCCTGCGATGAATCTGGCTCCGCCTTCCGGTCCGGCGTCGGTTCCAAGCCTGCCCCCGACGCTGACCCAGCCCGCTATCGCCGCCGTGCCGCCCGTGCTCGCGCCGCAGGGAGCCGTGGCGCCCGGTCAGGCCGTGCTGTCGCTGACCGCGCGCTACGGCAAGGACCTGCCCGTCATCAGCAACGGACTGGTGTGGCGGGTGTTTGCGGACAAGCCCGACGAGACCGGCACCTTCAAGATGATCCGCGAGGATCGTGGCGCCACGCCCAATATCGTGCTGCCGCCGGGCGGCTATGTGGTTCACGTCGCATTCGGACTTGTCAGCGCGGTGCGGTCGGTGACGCTGAAGGCCGAGACCGACCGCGAATCCTTCCTGCTGCCGGCGGGCGGTTTGCGCATCGAGGGCCGCGTCGGCACCAGCAAGATCCCGCAGAACCAGATCTCGTTCGCGATCTACAAGGGCAGCCAGTTTGAAGTCGGCGAGCGCGCGCCGCTGCTGCCGAACGTGTCGCCCAGCGATGTCGTGCTGGTGCCGGAAGGGATCTACTACATCGTTTCCAACTATGGCGATGCCAATTCCGTGGTGCGCTCGGATATCCGCGTTCAGGCCGGCAAGCTGACCGACGTCACCATCACCCATCGCGCCGCCGTCATCACGCTGAAGCTCGTCAGCGACACCGGCGGCGAGGCGCTGGCTAATACCGCCTGGTCGGTGATCACGCCGGGCGGCGACGTCATCAAGGAATCGATCGGCGCATTTCCCCGCGTCATCCTGGCCGAGGGCGAATATCGCGCCATCGCCAAGAACGAGGGCAAGGTGTACGAGCGTCCCTTCAACGTCGTGAACGGCGTCGATGGCGAGGTCGAGGTCGTCGCGCACTAGCGCAAGCCGTCATACGACCGTCACAGTCGCTAATGCGCACTAACCATCGGACGACTTAAAACTGTCATAATCGTCGGTTCGCCGGCGCCGATCCCCAATTTTTACAACGCATTAAGCCCGCTCCTCGCATTGGATGCGGCAGGGCCAAACGTCTGCGCTGCGGGGAAAGCATGATTGCCGCCAAGAAACTGACCGGGAAATTCAGCACCGAAATATTCGATGACGTGCCCGTCCTGCAGCGCAAATGGCAAGCGGCCCTGCGGCCCGGCGAAAGGCTGCCGCGCTATGAAGATGTGATGCTGGGCAGCCTCGGCCGGCTGGCGGATCATATTGTCCTGCTCCGGGACAACAACGACACCATCGAAGTATCGCGCAGCGGCCGCTACATCCAGAAATGGCTGGACGACGCGCGCTGGGACATTCCCTTGAGCGCGCTGTCGCCGGATTGTGCTACCGCGCTCAGCGAAGCCGCCGTCAACGCGATGCGCAATGACCGTCCCCATCTCGCGGAGGCGCATTGCGTGCGGGACGGTCTGGTGCAGACCTACGATGTCCTGGCGCTGCCGACGTCGTCGCGCTGGGGCAGCACGCTGATCGGCGTTTATGTCAACGAGCGGGCCCCGCAGTATAATTTGCTGGATGCGATTTTCTCCACCACCGACGAGGGCGTGCTGTCGCTCGCGGCGATCCGCGATTCCGCACGCGAGCCGTTCGATTTCCAGATCGTCCATCTCAATCAGGGCGCCTCGAGGCTGCTGAAACTGCCGGCAACCGACTTGCAATGGCGCCGGCTCAGCGCCGGCGGCAACCTGCTTTGCTCGAACGAGGTGATCGAGCGCCTGCTTGGCGTCATCAGGAGTGGCAACCGCGATCAATTCGAAATCGACAGCGATCAGCGCAGCCTGAAGCTCGGCGCCACCGCCTTCGGCGACATTCTCTCGCTGACGATTTCGGACGTGACGGCGCTGAAGCGCCGCGAGGCCTCGTTTCGCCTGTTGTTCGACTACAACCCGATGCCGATGTGGGTGTTCGATGCCGAAACCACCGGCTTCCTCAGCGTCAACGACGCGGCGGTACAGCACTATGGCTATGGCCGCGCGACCTTTCTGGGGATGAAATTGCAGGAGATATGGCCGGAGGACGAATGGGTCAGCCATACGGAGGCCTTGCAGCGGGCCGGCGAAACCTTTCATTCCGGGCGCAACTGGCGGCATCTCAAGGCCGACGGCAGCGAAATCCAGGTGCTGACGTTCGGGCGGCGCGTCAGCTTCGAGGGCCGCGACGGATATCTCGTCGCCGTGGTCGACATCACCGAACGGCGCAAAGCCGAGGCGCGGATCGCCTATATGGCCCACCATGACGGCCTGACCAATTTGCCGAACCGTGAGCTCTATCAGGACCGGCTTCGCGAGGCGCTGGAGAGAAGCGAGGGCGGCAAGGGGCGCGTGGCCGTGCTCTGCGTCGATCTCGACCTGTTCAAGAACGTCAACGATTCCTTCGGCCATCCGATGGGCGATCGTCTCCTGCGGCTGGTGGCCGATCGGCTGCGGTCGCAGGCTCGCGGCAACAATCTGGTCGCGCGCCTCGGCGGCGACGAGTTCGCGGTGATCCTCGCCTCCGACGTCTCCCCGAACGAGGCCAGCGACTTCGCATCGCGCCTGATCAAGATCCTGAGCGCCTGCTACGAGATCGACGGCATCGAGGTCGTGATCGGCGCCTCTATCGGGATTGCGCTTTCGCCCGGCGATGGCGAAACCACCGAGGAACTGATGCGCAACGCCGACATGGCGCTGTACCGGGCGAAGTCGGACGGGGGCGGCGTTCACCGCTTCTTCGAACGCGAGATGGACCGCCAGGCGCAGAAGCGCCGCGACATGGAGCTCGACCTGCGCCGCGCTTTCGCCAATGGCGAATTCGAGCTGCACTACCAGCCGCTGGTGGATATCGCCGCCGACCGGATCTCGGGCTTTGAATCGCTTTTACGCTGGCGCCATCCCGAGAAGGGCATGATTTCGCCGGCGGACTTCATCCCGATCGCCGAGGACATCGGGCTGATCGGCCCGCTCGGCGAATGGGTATTGCGCGAGGCCTGCGCCGAGGCGGTGAAATGGCCCGCGGACGTCAAGGTCGCCGTCAATCTGTCGCCGGTGCAGTTTCGCAGCCGCAACCTGGTTCAGGTCGTGGTCTCCGCGCTGGCGAATTCCGGATTGTCGCCGAAGCGGCTGGAGCTCGAGATCACCGAATCCCTCTTCCTGGCCGAGACCGAGGCCAATCTGGCGATCCTGCACCAGTTGCGCGAACTCGGCATCAGCATTTCGATGGACGATTTCGGCACCGGCTATTCCAGCCTCAGCTACTTGCGGAGCTTTCCGTTCGACAAGATCAAGATCGACCGCTCGTTCGTGAAGGATCTGGCGCTGCGCTCCGATTGCGTCGCGATCGTGCGGGCGATCTCCGGCCTTGGCCGCAGCCTCAAAATCACCACCACGGCGGAGGGCGTGGAAACCATGGACCAGCTCACCTGGTTGCGGGACGAAGGCTGCAACGAGGTGCAGGGTTTTCTGTTCAGCGCGGCCAAGCCTGCGGCCGAGGTCGAAGCGCTGCTCTCCAGATTTGGCCGCCGCGCGTCGCAGGCGGCGTGACCCGGTCGAGCATCTCAACTAAAACCGCGTCACGATCTCGCTAAGCGCCGGGCGCGGGCGGTCTTCGCTCGGCTTCGACGGCGTGCCGATATAGATCAGGCCGGCGAGCTTTTCGTCCGCCCTCAATCCGAGCCCGTCGAGCACGTCGCGGTCGAAGGCAAACCAGCCGGTCAGCCAGCAGGCGCCGTAACCGAGCGCGGTCGCCGCGGTGAGGATGTTCATCGAGCTCGCGCCCGCCGACAATTCCTGCTCCCACGCTGGCACTTTGGGATGCGGCCTGGTGAAACTGACCACACCGATCACCAGCGGCGCATCGGTGAGCCTTCGCTTCTCGACGTCGATTTCGGCGGGCGTCGCGTTCGGGTTCTTCCGCGCGAACACCTTTGCGATTACTGCGCCGGCGCGAGCGCGCGCCTCGCCTTCGAAAATGATGAAGCGCCACGGCGCCAGCTTGCCGTGATCGGGCACGCGGGCGCCGATCGTCAGGATGGTGTCGAGCTCGGCGGGTGAGGGGCCGGGTCCGCTCATATCGCGCGGCTTGATGGAACGGCGGGTCTTCAGGAGGTCGATGGCATCGGGCACGGGCATCTCTTTCGTCGCAAATAGTCAACCCCGGAGATAATGGCAGCGCCAGCCGGGCGGAAGTCGATCTAGATCGATTGTCGAACGGTCATGCCGTCAGCCGCGCACGCTTCACGTCCGGCGGGGTGGCTTCTTCGACCAGGGCTTCGATCGCCTCGGCGGTCGGCATCACCTTTTGCCCCTCGCTGCCGAGCCGGCGGATCGAAACCGAATGCGTCTCGGCTTCCTTCTTGCCGACCACCAGCAACGCTGGGATTTTCGCCAGCGAGTGCTCGCGGACCTTGTAGTTGATCTTCTCGTTGCGCAGGTCGATCTCGACGCGCAAGCCCGCGCGCCGCGCCGCCGCCGCGACCACCTTGGCGTATTCGTCGCCTTCCGAGGTGATGGTGGTGACCAGCACCTGCACCGGCGCGAGCCAGAGCGGAAAATTGCCGGCATAATGCTCGATCAGGATGCCGATGAAGCGCTCCATCGAACCGCAGATCGCCCGATGCACCATCACCGGTGTCTTCTTCGAGCCATCGGCATCGATGTAGAACGCGCCGAAGCGTTCCGGCAGGTTGAAGTCGACCTGCGTGGTGCCGCATTGCCAGTCGCGGCCGATGGCGTCGCGCAGCACATATTCGAATTTCGGGCCGTAGAACGCGCCTTCGCCGGGATTGATCGCGGTCTTGATGCGCTGATTGTGGCTCTTCGCCTCGATCTCCCCGAGTACGGTGGCCATCACGCGCTCGGCGTGATCCCACATCTCGTCGGTGCCGACGCGCTTCTCCGGCCGGGTCGAGAGCTTGACCGTGAGTTCGCCCTCGAAGCCGAAGTCGGAATAGGTCGACAGGATCAGATCGTTGATCTTCAGGCACTCGTCGGCGAGCTGCTGCTCCGTGCAGAACACATGCGCGTCGTCCTGGGTGAAGCCGCGCACCCGCATCAGGCCGTGCATCGCGCCCGACGGTTCGTAGCGGTGCACCACGCCGAATTCGGCCAGACGCAACGGCAGGTCGCGGTAGCTCTTCAGTCCGTGCTTGAAGATCTGCACATGGCCGGGACAGTTCATCGGCTTCAAGGCAAACCAGCGCTTGTCCTCGGCCTCGTCGCCGGCGGATTGAGCCGCGAACATGTTCTCGCGATACCAGTCCCAATGGCCGGAAGTTTCCCACAGCACCTTGTCGAGGATCTGCGGCGCGTTGACCTCGCTGTAATCGCCGG
>Ga0210403_10004154_pt1 | contig 12514 bp, 13 predicted proteins | sample IncBWC19MmetaG_FD_150863 | JGI IMG/M metagenome (GOLD analysis project Ga0210403, IMG submission 150863) | Forest soil microbial communities from Barre Woods Harvard Forest LTER site, Petersham, Massachusetts, United States - Inc-BW-C-19-M | ecosystem: Environmental > Terrestrial > Soil >... | reverse complement strand
TCTTACTGCGTCATAATTTTTTGTCGCTTGTATGTTGCGGCGTTGGTGCCGCAACAGGGACATCGCGGCAGGGTTCTGATGAGTGCGTTGGTCAACCGTATGCGCATGGTGGCGATCGAGTTCGGAATGTGGCGTTCAGGCCGCAAGGGGGGATCCTCTGGGTCGATAGTCTTCGGGTAAGGCAGATGTCTGGAACGGCGCAGGGCGACGAGGTGTTGAGGGGGGAATCGTTTCCCGCTCGGAGACCAGGAAGCCGTAGGCTGCGATGCACATGGTGGCGTGATGATGGAAGCCGCGCCACCCGCGGCCTTCAAAGTGCCCAAGCCCGACCTCCTGCTTGAGTTCCTGATAGTCACGCTCGATACGCCAGCGCAGCTTGGCGAAGTCGACGAGTTCCCGGATGCCGATATCGGCTGGCAGTGTCGACAGCCAATACTTGGTCGGCCCGGCTTCGCCTACGGGCCACTCGATCAGCAACCACTCCTCCGACAGCATTTCCGACTTGAGCTGGTTATGTCCGACCCGAACGCGCACGCGGGCGAAGCGCGACGATAACCACTCGGCCGAACCCTCTCGCCACCGGATCGTGTGCCAGGCATCTTCGGGCAGATCACGCGCCATGCGTTTGGCCGAGATCAGATCGGGCTCGTCGCGACGCCCCGTATTGTTCAGCGGCCTGCCTCTCCGCCTTGGTCCGGTGCCGGGTGGCCATACCAATATCTTCGGCTGAATGCCGACGACGTAGCTCACGCCCAACGCCGTCATGCCGGTGCGCAGCCGTGAGTCAGTACCATAAGCACCGTCCATCAAGGCGACACCGCGTGGCAGGCCGGCCTCGCACGCCCACCGTATTTGATCGAGTGCGATCTCCGGCTTGGTCTTGAAGCTGATGTCCCGCGGCACACCCGTCTTGTTCCGGCGCGCCCTATCCATAATCCAGTCCTTCGGCAGATACAGCCGATAGGCCACCGGCAGGCTGGCGGAGTGGTTGGCGATCGACAGCGAGACAGCCACCTGACAATTGGCTTCCTTGCCGAGCTGCCCACAATACTGATGTTGCACGCCTACCGAATGCTTCCCCTGTTTGGGGAAACCCGTGTCGTCGATGATCCACGCCTCGATCGGCCCCTGCCGCTCCATTGCCGGCAGTACCATCTCGCGCACCTTGGCCAACACCTTCTCATCCGACCAGGTCGCAACACCGACAAAATGCAGCAAGGACTGATGCTGCGCCGCCGTCCGCGCCGGAGCCGTCTTCGCGGCCATCGGCTCAACACTTTTGCGCTCGCCCGGCAGTATCAGCCCGGTGCAATAATCGCGAAGAGGACCCATCCTGTCCGCGTGTCCGAGTACGCCCGCAAGACCATCTACATACGCCGAAAATCGAGCTTCGCTTGTCCCTTCGTTCTTCCGATTCATGTCAGCACCTCATGCGCTAAACTTGAATCCTCTCAATTAGTTGATTCTCGACCTCCCAGCGTGCGACCTTCTGACTCAGTAAGATTAGAACATCCTACAGCGGCTCATCGTCTTCGCCATAGCGATCGCGCTTCGGCGTGGCGATGTCGCCGTCTTCGTAGTCGTCGTCCTCGGCCGGTTTTGGCGGCGCCTTCTTGGGCTTGTTGCTGTCCTTGCCCGGAGGTTTGCCCTTCTTGCGGATTCCACCCATGGTTTTCCCCTGATCTGATGGCTGGAAGTCTTGCGCGTCCACACGTCTTCGCATACCGCACTGACCTCAATCTCACCGCCTTTGACGAACATATTACCCGCAGCCGGACAATCTTTCCTGCCTTTTTCGCACATTCGGTGTAAAGGAAGGCGCGACCCGGGCATGATCCGAAGAAGCGGAAACCGGCTTCCCGAAACGATCATGCTCAAACCCTCAAACAAGGAGAAGCGATCGTGACCCGATTCAGTCGGCTCATGGTCTCGGAGACAATATGAAGAAGCCGAAGTTAGAAGTAGAAGAGCAGACGCCGCGCAAAGTCATTCGCGCCGACAAGGCGCCGACCACGGGCTATTCGCTGGTGGTGGATGGTCACTTCAAGTCGCACCACGACACGGTCGAAGCCGCCGAGGAAGCGGGCATGGCCCTGAAGAACAAATTTCCGATGCTTCAGGTGCAGGTCTACGATGCCGCGACCAAGACGCGGTCGATGGTGCAATGGCCGGTGCCGGCCTGATCTAAATCAAGTCCGGCGGCCGCCGCTTTGCTGGCCCGCCAACCATTCCGACAGCGCCGGAGCCTTTTCGTCCGACTTCTTCGGCGGTTTGGCGCGCGCTTTTTTCACGACAGCAGGGCGCGGAGGCTCGGCGGCTTCGCGGGCGAGCCGGAGCGCCTTCAGCCTTGCCATGTTGTCGAGCACGGCCTTTGCGGCGACTTCCTGTTCGGACTTGCCGGCTTTGGCCGGGTTCGTCTTGTTGAAGCGCGCATCGGCGCGGCTGCGGTCCTGGTTGCTCATTTAAGTCGTTTTCTTTTGCATCGTTTTCTTTTTCTTGGTCTTGGGCTCCGGCGGTCTGTCGCGGTCGGCGGCTTCTCTTGCGAGGCGCTGCGTGCGCAAATCTGCCGTGCGCTTGCGGATCGCGATATCGGCTGCCGCGATCTCCGCCATCGCCTTGATGCCTTCGGCTTCCTGGGCGATCTTGCGATTGAGTCTGATCTCTTTCAGTTCGGCGGGGCTTTTCGGTTCGTCGTCACTCATCGATGGCCTCAATACTGGCGGCGCGCATCAATGGGCGGCGACCGGTCAACCGTCATCCTACCACGCCTTCAACCGATAAAGCCGCATCTTTCGGCCGGAACCGGGTCGAAAAGGGGCTTTTTCGGGCCGAATTCGCTTGTGATCCGCCCTGACGGTCTTCTGCTCAAACTCCTGAAAGGGCCTGTTATTTTTTTGTTCTCGATATGTCGCAGTTACGGGTTACGTTTACTGTTACGGGTTCCGCAGGTCACGGGTTACGTTATTTTTGAGCGGAAGGAATCAATGCTGCGCTTCATCACGATCCTGGCGTTTTTGATTTCCGCGCGGGCGGCCGGGGCACAAAATCCGCCGCCTTTTGTCCCGCCGGCAATACCGCCCACTGATCTGTCGTCCGGGATCGGCAACTACTGCATATATGAAAGCCTTATCTACTCCATTGGCTCGCCCCTTTGCATTGGCAAGACAAGCTACATATGCGCTCCGACGACAGCCAATTCAGGGTTCAATCAACGAGGGTACTGGACGGCGAGACCAGCTGATCCGAACCTTCTTGTCGCGCCCGCCTGCCAGTAATTCGGCTTTTGGAAAACGCGGGGGGAAGCGGTGAGACAGTCGGCGGCTACAGTGTATATCTCAGACTGAATTGTAGCCGTCGTCATGATGTTTTTGTCTTGCGATTCGCCGGTCGAAAGAAACAGACGGGGGATAAAAATGCTTCAAACCGCCTCTGATGGTTCTTCCTCTGATGGTTCTTCCGGTCGCATGGCCATGGCCGAGACCCGGCGGATCGTTTCGTTTCTGCCCTCGGCCACCGAGATGGTATGCGCGCTTGGTCTGGCTGACCGGCTGGCGGGCGTTACCCATGAATGCGACTACCCGCCGGAGATCGCAAGCAAGCCCATCGTTGTCCGTAACGTTCTTCCGATCGAAAGCATGAGTCAGTCGGAAATAGACGTGGCCGTGACGCAAAGATTGCGCGACGGCCTCAGCCTCTATCAGGTGGATGAGGCCTTGATGCGGGAAATCGGGCCCGATCTCATTCTCACGCAAGACCTCTGTCAGGTCTGCGCGCCCTCCGGAAACGAAGTCTCGCAGCTGTTGAAGGTGCTTCCCACCAACCCGCAAATCCTTTGGCTCACGCCGAAATCCCTTGAGCAGATATTCGACAATCTGCGCGATCTCGGCGGGGCGACGGGCCGCCTTGAGATGGCAGAGACGTTGATCGCGCAGGGCCGGGCCCGGCTTGAGAAGGTCGAGGTCGCGGCGCGCACTGCGTCGTCGAGGCCGAGAGTCTTTTGCATGGAATGGATGGATCCCGTCTACTGCTGCGGCCACTGGGTTCCGGAAATGGTTCGCATCGCCGGCGGCATCGACCAGCTTGGGCGTGAGGGCACCGATTCCGTTCGCATACGGTGGGAAGACGTTCTGCAGTGGAAGCCCGAGATATTGATCGTCATGCCCTGCGGTTTCGGCCTGGAAAAGGCGGCCGACCAGGCGCGAATGCTGACCGGTTATCCCGGCTGGGCCGATCTGCCGGCGGTACGCAACGGCCGCGTCTATGCGGTGGACGCGAACTCCTATTTCGCGCGGCCCGGACCGCGGGTCGTCGAGGGGACGGAGCTTCTGGCTCATCTCCTCCATCCCGATCTGTTCGGGTGGCAAGGGCCAGCCGGCGCGTTTCGGAAGCTGGATTGAGCAATCGCGCCGGATCGTGCCGCCGCCTGCATTGAATCGCCGGCCGCTTCCACGCAAGCGGCCGGAAATCCAGCATCAGACGCCGGCGTGCCGCTCGGCTGTTACTGCACTCCGTAGCTGGCGAGGCGGACACCGCCATAGACCCCGAGGCCTGGCTGCAAAAAGCCGGTCGGATTCTGGTAGTGGACGTTGAACAGATTGTCGACGCGGCCGAAGACCTTGAGCTGATCGGTCACCGCGTAATCGGCCGCCACATTGACCACGGTGTAGCCGGGCGCCAGCAGGCGCGGGATGGTGAATTCCCGGTTGGCATCGATGAAGCTGCCGGTGTGCAGCACCGTCGCCGACAACGTCAGCGGATCGATCGGATTCCAGATGACGTTCGCGCTCCATTTTTCCTTGGGCCGGCGCAACAGCTCCTGCCCGGTCATCGCATCGACGGCACGCGTAAAGGTATAGTCCGCACGAACCCGAATGCGGTCGGTGATGCTCGCGGCCACGAAATTCTCGGTGCCTTCCGTGGTCGCCCTTCCGATGTTGACGTTGGTGCTGCTGAACGTCGCGGGATCGACCACGCTCTGGATCAGGTTGGTGATGTCGTTGTGGAAATAGGTCGACCCGAAGCGGATCCGGTCGTTGAACGCGGGCTGCTCGAAGCCGGCGTCATAGCCGACGCTTTCCTCGGGCTTCAGGTTCGGGTTGGCGAAAAAGAAGAACGCCGGAAAGCTGACGAAAAGCTGGTTCAGCGTCGGCGCCTTGAAGCCGGTGCCGTAGCTTGCCTTGAGCTTGGTTTCTGTGAACGGAAGGATCAGCGCGGGAGCGAGGCGGAAAGTCGGGTGGTCGCCAAACCGGTCGTTGTCGTCCTGCCTGACGTTCTCGACCAGGAACAGGCGGTTTGCGAACTGCGATTGCAATTCGACATAGGCCGCCTTGTTGACGTTTTGTGCCGACACCGTGGACGTCTGCAACGTCTCGGTTTCATGTTCCGCGCCGACGATGACGGTATGGTATGGCGCGAGCTGGGTAACGGTGTGCCAGTCGTATTTCAACCGGTCGCCGGTCGTGATCGTCGGGGCGGCATCGCCCGGTGAGATGTTGTAGTTCCAGTTATTGGTATAGTTGACGCCAAAATAGTTCTTGATGCGGCCGTCGAGCACCGACCAGACGGCTTCCTCGCGCGTGACCAGCTGATGTACGATCTGCGTGCTCTGCGCGGCCGCCGGAAAACTCGCAAACGTCACCGGGTCAAATGTATCTCCGGTGAAGTGCAGGGTCGCGTCGGTGTAGTGTGCGACCGCGTTCAAGGTAAGGTTTTCGCTGACGTCCGCGCCGAGCTTGGTCGAATAGGTCATGTTGTCGTAGCTATTGCCGATCGCCTTTTGCCCGGGCGGCAGCAACTCCAGCGGCGTCACCGGAATGTCGGTGGCGCGGAAATGCTGGACGTTGAAGGCGTAGTTGATCCGGTCCTGCGCCCCGCTCAGGGCTGCGGTCTGGTTGAACGTGCCAAACGAACCGCCTTCGATCATCCCGGTCGCGCGGGGAGGGCCTTCCCCCTTCTTGGTAATGATTGAAATCACACCGCCAAGCGCGTCGGCGCCATAGAGCCCGCTTTGCGGCCCCCGCAACACCTCGATCTGCTGGATATCCGAGGTCAGCAGCTGGCCCAGGTCGAACGAGCGATTCGGGTTGCTGGGATCGCTGGCATCGATGCCGTCGATCAGGACCTTGGTGTGATTCGAGTTCGTGCCACGGATGAATACCGAGGTCAGGCCGCCGGGACCTCCACTTTGAACGACATTGAGTCCCGGCACGGTGGCGAGCGCGTCGGGCGCGGTGCGGCGCTGGTCGCGCTCTATATCCTTGGCAGTGATCACCGTGACCGAACTCGCGATCTGATCGATCGGCGTCACCGTCGCGGTCGGACTGACCACGACGGTCGCCTCCTGGCCCGGCGCACCCGAAGGCTGTGCGTCGGAGGGCGCTGGCTGTGCAGTAGGGACGACGCGGCGAGATACGGAAGGTTTTTCGGCGGTTGGCTCGGAACGGGTCCTGCGTTGATCCGCGGGCGCTTCTACCTCAATGGCCGGTAGCAGATTTGGAGACGCCGATTGCTGCGCGCGGGCGGCAGAAACGCCCAGGGAAAGCACAGGCACAAGAAAAGTGGAGGCAAGCCAAAAGCGGCGATGCCGCGTGGCGGTTCTGGTGAGGGAAGACATGGTTGGACCTCGGTATGACGTCAGTGGCACGTCACAGCGAACGAAGTCTCACCATGGGCTTTCGCACCTCAGGTGAAGCTAATGTCTGTACTCCCCGACCGACATCTTCGCGTGTGACCACGGCTGACGGCAGGTCTCCTGGCTCGCGGGTCGTTACCCTTCGTCGCCTTCCCAGGACCGAGATTCCCAGTGGCATATGGCGAAGGATTCGCCGCTTACAGTTGCGGGGGCAGCCGCGGCATTGGGGAAATCTCCCCGCACCGCATTCCCTTTTGATCCCCGAAACGGGAACCGTCGCGAACATCTAGAAGTTTGCCGGGCAAAGAGTCAATGCCGTCGTTCGGCCGCGGGACTTCGGACGGGTACGCATTTTGTTCGCGAGGCCCGCTTGTGCCCGACCTCAATCATTGTAAGAGCATGGACGGAAGGCGGCGAGGTGGCCGCTCGAGGACGATGGATGAGCATTCAGAACGTCATGGCGACGGCTGACATCGCGGCGCGCCGGCGCGCGAGCGTGTTGGCGGCGCTTGTCGTCCTCGTCGTGTTGCTGGTGCTGCTCTCGCTCGGGGTCGGGCCGGTGCGGCTGTCGCCATCGGCTGTGATCGATGCCCTGTTCGGCGGCGGCAGCGACGTGCAGCAGGTGATCGTCCAACAAATCCGGCTGCCGCGCACGATCCTCGGCCTTGCCATCGGCGCGATACTCGGGCTGTCGGGCGCCGCCATGCAGGGTTTGCTGCGCAATCCGCTGGCTGCGCCCGAACTGTTCGGCGCGCCGCAATCGGCAGCCTTCGGCGCGGTGCTGGTAATCGCGTTCGGCCTTGCCGACGTGCGCTCCTACGCACTTCCGGTCATGGCGATCGCCGCGGCCTTCGCGTCCGTCTTTGCCTTGCTCATGATCGCGGGCCGCAACGCCGGCCTGCTGATTCTGATTCTGGCGGGCCTTGCGATCTCGAGCCTCGCAGGCGCCGCGACCGCGCTGGTGATGAACCTGTCCAGCAATCCCTTCGTCGTGCTCGAAATCGCGTTCTGGCTGCTCGGCTCGCTGGAGGATCGTAGTTTCCGCCATGTCATGCTGGCGATGCCGTTCATCGCCGCGGGCGCGGTCATTCTCCTGAGCCAGCGCCATGCCTTTCGCGCCCTCAGTCTCGGCGAGGAAACCGCGCAAAGCCTCGGCGTCGATGTCGGCCGGCTGCGGCTGATGGTGATATCGGGCGTCGCGCTCGGCGTCGGCGGCGCGGTCGCCGTCTCCGGCAGCATCGGCTTTATCGGTCTGGTGGCGCCGCATCTGATGCGGCCCCTGATCGGCCACGATCCGGCGCGGCTCCTGGTTCCCAGCGCGCTCACCGGCAGCGCGCTGCTGCTGGCGGCCGATATCGCGGTGCGCCTGATCCCGTCGACCTCTGACATCAAGGTCGGCGTGCTGACCTCGATCATCGGCGTGCCCTTCTTCCTCTATCTGATCATGCGCGAACGCCGCGCGCTCTCGGGAGGCGTCGCGTGACCGATGCCGCCCTCGTCACCGCGCGGAACGTCAACGTGACACTGGCCGGCCGTCTCGTGCTGCGCGATGTCTCGCTGACGCTGTCGTCGGGACATCTGGTCGCGCTGGTGGGACCGAACGGCGCGGGCAAGACCACGCTGCTGCGCGCCTTGGCCGGATTGGTCCCGTCGGACGGCGTCATCCATGTCCGCGGCGACGAATTGTCGTCGCTCACTTTACGCGAACGCGCCCGCCGCTTCGCCTATCTGCCGCAGGGCCACCTCGTGCACTGGCCGCTGCCGGCGCGCGATATCGTGGCACTCGGCCGCTACCCGCATGGCGCGACCGACCCGGCGCGTTTGACGGCGAGGGATGCAGAGGCCGTGCTGCGCGCGATGCAGGCGGCCGACGTCATGGAGTTCAGCGACCGCCGCGTCACCGAACTGTCCGGCGGCGAGCGCAGCCGCGTCGCGCTGGCGCGCGCGCTTGCGGTGGAGGCGCCGGTGATCCTGGCGGACGAGCCGACGTCCTCGCTGGATCCGCGTCACCAGATCGACGTCATGAAGACGTTGCGCGCGGCCGTCGACAAGGGCGCGCTGGTGATCGTGGTGACCCACGATCTCGGGCTGGCCGCGCGCTTCGCGGATACGGTCCTGGTGATGGCAGAGGGCCGGCTGGTGTCGCAGGGCGCCCCCGCCGAAGCATTGTCCGAGCAGGTGGTGGCGGACGTATTCCGCATCAGCGCCTATCGCGCCGAATTTCAGCGCGAGGCCGTGATCGTGCCCTGGGCGGAAATTTGAGGGGCCGATGAACAGGCGCTTTTCCTTCCGATCGATCGCCTTCGCCGCCTCTGTGATGTTGGGCGGCGTGCCGTCGCACGCAGCCGGTCTGCCGCGCATCGCCTCGATCAATCTCTGCACCGATCAGCTGCTGCTGCCGATGGCGGACCCGGCGCAGATCCTCGGGCTCAGCCGCTTTTCGCATGACGCCTGGCAGTCCTGGGCGGTCGACGAGGCGCGCCGCTTTCCATCGCTGTCGGGCGGCGCCGAGGATGTGCTGGTGCTGAAGCCCGATGTCGTCGTCGCCAGCCTGTTCGACAAGCGCGCGACGCGCGAGCTTTTGAAAGCGCAGGGCCTTCGCCTCGCCGAATTTTCGGTGCCGCGCAATCTCGACGAGGTCAAAGCGCAGATCAGCGAGATGGGCGAGATCGTCGGGCATCCGGATCGGGCCGCGGCGGAAAATTTGCGGCTCGACGCAGCGATGGCGCGGGCGCGGCGCGCGGTGGCGGAAAGGCACTATTCCGTGCTGCCGCTGTCCCGGCGCGGCTGGGTGTCCGGCAGCGACAGCCTGGTCAGCTCGCTCCTGACCGAGACCGGGTTATTCAACGCCGCCTCCAGGCTCGGCATCGGTGCCGGCGGCTTCGCCTCGCTCGAGGCGATCGTCGCGGCAAAGCCCGATTTCCTGCTGCTGTCGGAGGCCGGCGAGCGCGCCGAGGATGACGGCCGCGCCTTCCTGCTGCACCCCGCGCTCGAGCGTTTCTATCCGCCGTCAAGGCGCATCGTGATTCCGGAGCGGCTGACCGTGTGCGGCGGCGTGATGCTGGCGGACGCGCTGGATCTGCTGGTTGCGGAATTGCAGCGGGTCGAGAAATAGCGTCATCCGGAAAATCTCTCGTCGTCCCTGCGAAAGCAGGGATGACCCATAACCACCGGCGGCAGTTATTTTTGCGGGCCGCTGGTCATTTTCTGTCTTCGCCACAACTGAAGTCACGGAGTATGGATTCCCTGCTTTCGCAGGGACGACGATCTTGTGACCGATCCTCACCCCGTCAGCACCGGGCCGCCGGCCTTCTTCCAGGCGTCGATGCCGCCGGCGATATGGGCGGTGTTGGCGAGGCCCGCTTCCTTGGCGGCGGCGACCGCCATGGCGGAGCGCTCGCCGAAGGCGCAGAAGAACACGATGCGGCGGCCGGTGGCCGCGGCCACCTCGCGCAGCATGCCGCCGGGCTGCAGGCTTTCGCTGATTGCGGGGTAGGGCGCGTGCAGCGCGCCGGGCAGCGTGCCGTGCTTTAAGCGTTCGCTGTTTTCGCGGAGATCAACCAGCAAAACATCGGGGCGGCCGAGGCTGTCGATCGCCTCGCGCGCGGTGAACGAGAGCCCCTGCCTGGCGAGATCGTCCTGATGCAGCCCGACATGCATGTTGGCCGGCACCGCCACATCCATCATCTTCGGATTGGGCAGCTTCAGATTGGCCATCAGCTCGATATATTCGTCGACCGACTTCACCTGCAGCCGCGGATTGAAGCGCTTTTCCTCGCCGATGGTGGAAACGGTGTCGCCTTTATAGTCATGGGCGGGAAACACCATGGTCTCCTCCGGCAGCTTCAACAGGCGGTTGAAGATCGAATCATATTGCGCCCGCGCGCTGCCGTTCTGGAAATCGGTGCGGCCGGTGCCGCGGATCAACAGCGTATCGCCGGTGAAGACGCGGTCGCCCATCAGGAAGCTGTAGGAATCGTCGGTATGGCCGGGCGTGTACATCACGTCGAGCGTGAGGCCCTCGATCGTCACCTTGTCGCCCTCGGCGACCCGCATCGCCACCACGTCGGCCTTGCTCTGCTCGCCCATGATGGTGACGCAATGGGTGCGGTCGCGCAGTTCGCCGAGGCCCGTGACGTGGTCGGCATGCAGATGGGTGTCGACCGCCTTGACCAGCTTGAGATCGAGCTCCCGCAAGAGCTGGCAGTAGCGGTCGACCTTCTCCAGCACGGGATCGAGGATCAACGCCTCGCCGCCGGCACGGCTGGCCAGCAGATAGCTGTAGGTCCCTGAAACGCTGTCGAACAGCTGGCGAAAGATCATGTCGATGGCTACCGTGTTATCGCTGGACCGCCGATGGCGTGTAGCGTCGCGCGTCCTTAGAAATCAATCTTGTCCCGGATGGCGTCAAGCCCCGCCTTGGCGCATTCCTCGTCCTTGTCGCCGCCGGGGGCGCCGGAGACGCCAATGCCGCCGAGCAGGGTGCCGCCGGTTTCGATCGTCAGTCCGCCCGCCAGCATGGCGACACGGGGCAGCCGGGCAAGCCCTGCGTCAATTTGACCCGCGCGGATCGACTTCGCGAGATCGCTGGTTGCGGCGCGAAAGCTCAGCGCGGTGTAGGCCTTGCTGACGGCGGTATCGGGCGCGGGCAGGCCGGCAAAGCGATCCCTGAGCATCACCTGCGGCTGGCCGAAGCGATCGACCACCGCCACCGCGATCTGAAACCCGTTGTCGCGGCATTTCTTCATCGCGACCTGCGCCGCCTCGAGCGCTATTTCCGGAGACAGCGATTTATAGACGACGATGGCATCGTCGCTCGCCAAGGCCGGCCGCACGACGAGCGCCAGCATGGCGGCAACGATCATGGCTGCATATCGCATCGCTGATCCCCTCGGGTTTTGAGCCTTCGATCGCTACGGCCGGAGATAGCTCCAGCCCTGCTCCTGCAACTCCATCAAGTGAACGACGCCGGAGGGCACGACGGTGGCATCGGGGACGACCGAGATCGCGTGGCCCTCGGCCTTCTCCATGCCCTGCTTGGAGTTTTTGCAGGCCGAAAACTGGATCCTGCCGGGAAACACCATGTCCTTGAGCCGCTTGATGCGGTCCTGCACCGGCGAGGTGTCAGCCCGCAGCATGTGCAGTCCGGGCCCGTAGGTGACGACGTCGATATCCACGTCTTCGTTCTTGCTGCGGTAATATTCGATGATGTTGGTGACGTTGTTCAGCGCCAGATTCATCACCTGCGGATCGTTCTGGTCAACCTGGATGGCGATGTGATGTGGTTTGCCGTCGGCGGCGAAGCCGGGTGAGGCCAAGGCCATCAACATCAAGGCGAGGGCCGCACAACAGCGAAGAAAGCCGCGCATATCAGAACTCCTTAGGGGCGAACCAGTGTATAGCCGTTTTCCGTCAATGCCAGGATCTGCCCGACGCCGACCTGAACCGGGGTCGCGGCCGGGATGATGTCCGGCCGCTTGCCGGTTTCGCGCTCGATGGTGTCGACGGTGTTGAGGCAAACGTCGAAGCGCACGCCCTGTGCGACCAGGCTCTCGACGAGTTTGCGGTTGGCATTTTCGGTGCGCAGCAAATCGATGCCCGGACCGAATGTCACCACCTCGATCGCGACCTTGTCGGGGTCGTAGGCCTTGAGCAAATTATAGGCGACGCTGATCACGAGGCTTTGTTTTTTCGGGTCGTTGTCCGAGAGCTGCAGCGCGATGCGGTGTTCGGCGAAGGGCTTGTCCGGCAGCGGCGTCGGCTGGGCGCGGACCGGGGGCATCGCTGCGGTCATCGCCGCCGCCATCACGGCGCCGCCGAGCGCGCGCAGGATGAAGCGTCGATATCCCTCCAAATTTCTCATCCCTGTCCCGCGATCCCCGG
>Ga0210403_10004152_pt1 | contig 12528 bp, 15 predicted proteins | sample IncBWC19MmetaG_FD_150863 | JGI IMG/M metagenome (GOLD analysis project Ga0210403, IMG submission 150863) | Forest soil microbial communities from Barre Woods Harvard Forest LTER site, Petersham, Massachusetts, United States - Inc-BW-C-19-M | ecosystem: Environmental > Terrestrial > Soil >... | reverse complement strand
GCTGGAGCGGTCGAGTCACTGCTGCCACTTGAAGCGTGGAATGAAATCGCAGCGAGCAATAGAGCGTTGAGCCATCTCCTCCCCGATGTCGAGGCCTTGTTGGTCAATCGTGTGGGCCATGCTCATAGGCTAACACGCGCCGAATACTACATCGCGCCCATCGACGAGTGCTACAAGCTTGTCGGCCTGATCCGTACCAACTGGAAAGGCCTCTCAGGAGGAAGCGAGGTCTGGACGGAGATAGGGCGATTCTTCTCGGAGCTGCGATCGAAGGCCGATGTCATTAGCGGAGAAGCCAATGCCTAACCTGAGCTTTCAGATCGAAGGAGCGAGCGTAGTCTCCTTCGCGGCAGCGCCCACGCTCTCCTTGAAGATGCAGATCAAGAATGCCGCGGCCGATGAGACCATCCATACGATCGCCCTGCGGTGTCAGATTCAAATTGAAGTTACCCGCCGGCGTTACACACCAGAGGAGCAGGAGGGCATGCTCGATCTTTTCGGCACTCCCGACAGATGGAGTCAGACCTTGCGCAGCCTGCTTTGGACCAATCTCAACATGGTTGTTCCCGGCTTTCCGGGCACAAGCACGATTGCCGATCTTCAAGTGCCCTGTACCTTCGACTTCAATGTTGCCGCGACCAAATATTTCGAAGGCCTCACGGACGGGGACATTCCTCTCAACATCATGTTTAGCGGAACGGTCTTTTATGCGCCGCCGGGTAGCGGACTGCAAGTCGCACCTATCTCCTGGGAACAGGAGGCGAAATTCAAACTTCCGGTGAAGGTGTGGCGCGAGATGATGGATTCCTACTACCCCAATAGCGTCTGGCTCAATTTGCGTAGGGATGTGTTTGATCGCCTCTATCGCTATAAGATGCAGCACGGCATTCCTACCTGGGAGCAGACGCTGGAAGAAGTACTCCCTTTGGAAGAGGTGGTGAGATCGTGAATTTCGATCGGGTGGAAAAGATCGCGGAAGCTGTGCTCTACGAGGGTTACATGCTGTACCCTTACCGGCCCTCATCTGTTAAGAATCAGCAGCGTTGGAACTTCGGTGTGCTTTGCCCTCGGTCCTACTGTGAACTGCAGCAAGGATCAGAGGCGTGGATGATGCAGACGGAGTGCCTGATCAAGACGACCGCGTCTACGCGGTTCGCCGCAAAGATACGTTTTCTGCAAATCGTTCACCGCTCGGTAGGCAAGCTTCGTCCGTCAGGACGAGAGGAGCGCGAAGGTGTGGAGCCGGAGCTTGATTTTGTTGATCGCCTCGAAGTGGGTGGCCGTGTCTATCAGCCCTGGGAGGAGGCAGTGGAACGAGAACATACTTCCTCTCTAATGGATCCCGCCACGCTCTCACTCCTTTCCTCGCTGTACCTCACTTTTCCAGCGGGAAGACAATTCGAGTATCTGCATGACGAACAGGGACGGGCAGTTGGCGTGCTTGTGAGAGAGTGTGAGGCATTGACGGCGTCGGTTCAGTTTGGTTCGGCCCCGTGCCGCAACGGCGTCGTCAAGGTTACGGTGCACGTCCACAATCTCACGTCCTTTGATCCCCGGGAGACAACTATCCGCGAAGACGCTCTCAAGTTCTCACTGGTATCTGCCCACACCATTCTGGGTGTCGAGGAGGGGGAGTTTCTCTCTTTACTCGATCCTCCGATGGGGTTTGAAGATCTCATTGGCCAATGCAGCAACATCGGCACATGGCCAGTCCTGATCGGGGATCAGGCGGAGACGATGTTGTCGTCACCCATTATCTTGTACGACCATCCGCAGATTGCCCCGGAGAGCGCAGGAAATCTCTTTGACTCAACCGAAATTGACGAGATTCTTTCTCTGCGGATTCTCACCCTGACCGACGATGAGAAGCGGGAGATGCGGCAGTCCGATGTCCGTGCAAGGGAGATTCTGGAACGCACTGAGAATATGCCAGAAGAACAATTCATGAAGCTTCATGGCGTGTTGCGCGGTTTGACGCCGCTTAAAGAGGAGGCGCGATGAACCAGTGGGAATGGAACCTCCTCGAGGATAAGACGCAGGTGGACCATGTGCTGATCGGCGGCGTCAAGGTAAGGACTGGCAATCGCGTACGTCTGAATCCTCGTGACGGCGGAGATATTCTGGACCTCGCGCTGCGTGGCCAGATCGCGACCGTTGAGAGCCTCGATGAGGATTACGAAGGCCAGCAACACGTCTGTGTGGTTCTCGAAGATGATCCTGGGCGTGACCTGGGGCTGATGCGCCAGCCGGGCCACCGCTTCTTTTTCAACCCAACAGAGATTGAGCCACTCCCAGAAGAAGAGCAAGGCGAGAGGGCTGTTGCGTTGAAGCCCAGTATTCTGATCGCGGGTATCGGCAACATCTTCCTGGGAGATGATGGCTTTGGTGTGGAAGTTGTGCGCCGACTTGCCAGCTGCACACTGCCGCAGACCGTGCGTGTTGTTGATTTCGGCATTCGCGGTCTGGATCTGTTGTATGCGTTGCAGAGCGACTATGAGACGACCATTCTCATCGACGCCTATCCCCAGGGGAAACAGCCAGGGACGGTCTCTGTCGTTGAACTAGATCCGAGCGAAGCTGCCGATTCGCCTGGCAATTTTATCGAGCCGCATAGCATGCATCCAATGAATGTCCTGCGTATGGCGAGTGCCATGCATGGGCCGCTGAAACGAATTCTGTTGATCGGATGCGAACCCTCCAGCTTAGGCGGAGACGAAGGGTACATGGGTCTGAGCGAACCAGTTGAGGATGCGGTCGAAGAAGCAGTAAAGGCAACGGAGTCGTTAGTGAAAAGAGTTCTAGATGGATAGACGATCTGAAGTGAACAAAGCCGAAAATCACGGCAAGAGGAGAATTGATATGTCGATGGAACTGGAAAGCACAAATGGAAATGGCAACGACAAAGATACCCTCTACATGTTGGGAGGCGTGGCCCTGGTTGTATTTGGAGCGGGTTTGATTCTCTCCAATCCTTTCGTTCGTCGTTATATGTCCCGGATCGGCGTGGGGAATCTTGCCCATACTGTGATGCCTGATATTGAGCGCTATCTCAAGCTGCGAGCGATGTGAGAGATCTAAGACGAAAAGCTTCGCGTCCGCTTGTGCAAACGACCGGAAGGATACGACAAGTTCAATGGAAACTGCAAAGGCCACTCTCGCTCACTACATTGTTGACGCCAAGGCGAGCAAATTTACTGCGCAAGCCTTTGCCACCGGCATTCTGTCCGCCCTGGGACACAATCCAACGCTCGGTATCCGTAACTTTAACGGCGACGTGCATTTCTCTCCGGAGGTGCTCCAAGGCAGCGGATTTCACTTGGGCGTTAGGGCCGCTTCGTTGAGCGTCCAGGACGACGTCAGCGATAAAGATCGTCGTGAGATCGAACGGCTGATGAACGAACAGGTTCTGGAAGTTGCAAAATATCCGGAGATCATCTACGAGGCTCCCGTCATTTCGATCACCAAGCTGGGAGATTCCTTATACTCCGCTGTCCTCGACGGGAACCTGACTCTCCATGGTGTTACATGCCGACAGCAGGTGACCGCGCGTATCGCTGTCTTCGGAACGATGTTGCGGGCCTCGGGCGATTTCACACTGAAACAAGCGGACTATCGGATCAAACTGATCTCGGTAGCTGGAGGGGCGATCAAACTGAAAGATGAACTGAAGTTGTCTTTCGAGATGGTCGCACGGGAACAGGGGTAATCGATGAGAGCTTCACGTTGGAATCTTGCGTCCAGGAAGAGAGTCACACAATGTGTCTAGCCATACCAGGAAAAATTGTCGAGCTCGTTGCGGGCCAGAATTGCGTCGGCACCGTAGAAGTGACCGGGGTCCGACGCAAAGTCCAGCTGGGTCTTCTCGAAGACGATATGCCGAAGGTCGGAGACTGGGTTCTGATCCATGTCGGATTTGCAATGTCGAAGATTAGCGAGCAAGACGCGATGGAGCAGATACGGCTGCTGAGAGCGCTGGGCGAAACGGAACAGGCCATGGAGGAGGTCCGAGGGTATGGCCTGGAAGACGATTTCGGTCGTGAGGGCATCAGCCAGTGGAACGGAAAGCCCAATGCTTGATGGGGGAATCGAACATGCAATATGTCGACGAATTTCGAGATCCTGAACTGATCACGAAGGCTTCTGAAGAGATTCGCCGTTTGGCCGATCCCGCGCGGCACTACCGCATTATGGAAGTGTGTGGCGGCCACACACATGCTATCTACCGCTTCGGTCTCAAGGATATCCTCCCTTCAAATATTGAACTGATCCATGGGCCCGGCTGTCCGGTCTGCGTTTTGCCGATGGGAAGAATCGACGATGGGCTGGCCATCGCGGGAGATCCGAACATCATCTTCGCGGCCTTTGGTGACATGATGCGCGTGCCAGGGGCGCACGGTAGCCCCTTCGAGCACAAGGCACGGGGGACCGATGTGCGCATAGTGTACTCGCCTGCGGATGCATTGGAGCTGGCGAAGAAATATCCAGAGAGAGAGGTTGTCTTCTTTGCAATCGGATTCGAGACGACGGCGCCCTCTACTGCGCTGACGCTCATGAGCGCGAAGGCTCAGGACATCCGTAATTTTTCTGTCTTCTGCAATCACGTCACGATCGTCCCCGCGATCCGCGCCATCCTCGATTCTCCAGATATGCGTCTCGACGGATTCATTGGACCTGGACATGTTTCGACGGTGATCGGTTGCAGGCCGTATGAGTGGATTGCGAGGAATGAAGGTAAGCCAGTCGTTACCTCGGGCTTCGAGCCGTTGGATTTGCTCCAATCAATCGTTATGCTTTTGCGGCAGCTGCATGCGGGCGAAGCCAGGGTCGAGAATCAATATAAGCGCGTTGTGCCATGGGAGGGCAATCGCGCAGCGCTCAAGGTAATGGCCGAAGTCTTCCAGCTGCGGCCTTATTTTGAGTGGCGCGGGCTTGGATTCATCTCTCAGTCGGCGTTGCGGATTCGCGACAAATACGCCACGTGGGACGCCGAGCAGCGCTACGCTGTCCCTGAGACGCGCGTAGCTGACCCGAAGTCGGCGCAATGCGGAGAAGTACTTAAAGGTGTTTTGAAACCAGCGCAGTGCAAGCTGTTCGGAAAAGAATGTACTCCTGAACATCCGATTGGCGCACTTATGGTTTCGTCAGAGGGCTCATGCGCAGCATATTACAACTACGAGTACCGGAAGTCGCTGGTGACAAGGATCGCCTCCGTAGCCTGAAGGTTGAGACCTTAGGCGAAAGTTCGTCGGCCGTGGTGCGCTTCCGCGATCCACAGATCGAAATGGCGCACGGGGCTGGCGGGAAGGCCAGCCGCAGATTGGTGGAGGGCCTGTTTGCGCCTCTTCTCTTTCCAGGTTCTGTTGAACCACTCAGTGACGCGGCTCACCTCAAAGTCAACGGCACACCCGTTGCCTTCACCACCGACAGTTTTGTGGTCAAGCCTCTCCGTTTTCCCGGCGGCTCCATTGGTGAACTTGCCGTCAACGGCACCATGAACGACCTCGCCGTATCCGGAGCCAAAGGCTGCGCCATGGTCGTGACTTTCATTCTTGAAGAAGGGCTTCCCACATCTGTCCTTGCCGCGGAGGTCCGTGCTATGTCCGAAGCGCTTAAGCGAGCAGGCGTTACGATGTGCGGCGGAGATACCAAGGTTGTGGAGCGTGGCAAGGCGGACGGTATGTACATCACTACCGCCGGCATCGGCAGTTCACTGCCAGGCGTCAAAATCGACGCGCGTTCCGTGCGTCCGGGCGACAAGATACTGTTGTCCGGCCCAATTGGCGATCACGGAATTACGATACTTTTGGCGCGCGGTGACCTCGATCTCGAGGCAGACCTATGTTCCGACACTCGGTCGGTGCTTCCTCTGGTGGAAGCGCTAGTAGCGGAGTGCGGGCCGGGAGTTCGCTGGATGCGTGATCCGACTCGAGGCGGCGTCGCAACCTCTCTCAACGAGCTGGCGCGCGATTGCGGCCTGGGGATTGAATTGCTCGAAGAGGAGATTCCCGTGCGTGATGCGGTTCGCGGCGCCTGCGAACTGCTTGGATTGGATCCTCTACATATCGCGAATGAAGGTCAGTTTCTCGCCGTCGTCTCCCAGGACTATGCTGACATGTCCTTGAATGCTTTGCAGCAGACGGACGGCGGAGAAGAAGCCCGCATCATCGGGCAGGTTCATGAAGAGCCCGCCAATGCCGTCCTGGTCACCACTCGATATGGAGGCAGCCGGATCGTAGACATGCTGGTCGGCGATCCTCTGCCGCGGATCTGTTAGGACTTGATATGCAAACGACGTGCACTCTCGCAACACAAATCGAAGAAAGACTGCTGCTGCGCAACGATATCTTCGAGAGCTTCTTTTCCCAGCAGGCTCGTGCACTGGCTATAGCCTGCCGGGAGATGTCGGAGCGCTTTTTAAGTGGAGGGCGTTTGCTGGCATTCGGACGAGGATCGTACTCTACCGACGCCCAACATGTTTCCGTTGAATTCGTACACCCTGTCATCGTTGGCAAACGGGCTCTCCCTGCGCTCGATCTTTCGGCGCTCATGCGCCCGTGGCTCGAGGTCATTCTTCGTCCTGAAGATATTGTGATGGGTTTCGGTCCGCCGGAAGGCGATACGGAGGTATGGACGGCTTTGGAGTCTGCTCATGCACGCGGAGCGATGACCTTCGCGTTGCCCGGCCCAAGCGGGTCGTATGCGCTCAAGCCTGCAACTCAGGACCCGTTCATCCATCAGGAGCTGATCGAAATTTTCTATCACACACTTTGGGAGACCGTGCACGTCTTTCTGGAGCACCGCGAGCTAGGCCAGGATGTCGGGCAAACAGAGTTCCTCTACCCCTTCCTCGGCCAGAAGAAGCAGGAAACCGCCGGCATCGTGGACGATGTCGCCGCATCGATCCAGATGAAGGTGCGAGATGACACTTCGTTGCGAACTCGTCTGGCCAGAGAGCAATCCGAACAGATCGGCGCCGCGGCTCTGGCTATGCGTGAGCGTTTATCTCGTGGGGGCAAGTTAATTCTCTTCGGCAACGGTGGCTCTGCGACCGACGCTAACGACTGGGCGATGGACTGCGTGCTTCCTCCGTCAGGATACCGATCTATTCCGGCAATCTCCCTCTCCATGGAACCGGCTAACATTACTGCGCTGGCCAACGATGTAGGAGTAGAGGTCATTTTTCTACGCCAGCTCCTCGCGCAGGCGCAACCGCAGGATGTGGCGATTGGCATCTCTACAAGCGGCGGCTCACGCAACATCGTGATGGCGCTCGAAGGCGCGCGAAAACGCAATCTGTTGACTGTGGCGCTTCTAGGTAACGACGGTGGAGAGGTCTACCGCCGCGGACTGGCAGACCATCCAATCATTGTTCGCAGTGATTATATTCCACGCATTCAAGAGGTGCAGGCATCCGCGTATCACGTGCTGCGCGAGACATTGGAGGCGTTGAACCATGGCCACACTTGAGCTCTACGGAAGCTCCCGGTGCCCCTACACGCAGGAGTTGCGCGAGTGGCTGGAGTGGACCAGGCGCGACTTCAAGGAGTATGACGTGGAAGCGGACTCCAATGCGCGTGCCCGCATGCATGCGCTTGATAGCAGTGTGCGCACGGTCCCTGTGTTGGTGGAAGACGGCAAGGTGATCCAGGTGGGCTGGCAGGGCCGCGGCTGCATCGTGGAGTCAGAATAGACATGGCGAATGCCTGCTCAGTTCGTGTGCGTGGCGTGGTGCAGGGGGTTGGTTTTCGCCCTTTTGTTTACCGTTTGGCGCATGCGAATAGCCTCGCTGGCTGGGTCCTCAACGGCGGCCAAGGAGTGGAGATCCATCTGGAAGGCGCCGAACGAGACATGGAGGCGTTCGTTCAAGAGATGCGAAGTAACCCTCCGTCGGCCTCCACGATCTCCGAGGTTGAGGTCGAACCCGCACCCTGTGAAGACCTGAAGGAATTCAGCATCCGCGAGAGCCATCACGCGGAGCGCCCTACGGTCCATGTCTCGCCCGATTTGCCTGTCTGCGAAGACTGCCTGAATGAATGCTTCGACCCTTCCAACCAACGGTATAGATATCCCTACATCAACTGCACGAACTGCGGACCTCGCTACAGCGTCATCCTCTCCTTGCCCTACGATCGCGACAACACCACCATGAGAGATTGGCCGATGGACGCGTATTGCGATGCGGAATACCGCGACCCTGCAAACCGCAGATTTCATGCACAACCAGTAGCCTGTCCTACTTGCGGCCCGAATTTTGCTTTGCGCCAGAAGGGCGCCGTGGTCGCGTATGGCTGGAATGCCATCAAGAGGACGGCAGAACTTCTTTGTGAAGGCGGGATCATCGCGATAAAAGGGCTGGGTGGATATCATCTGGCCTGCGATGCACGAAACCCTGCAGCAAACGCTGCCCTGCGCGAGAGAAAGTTCCGCAAGGAAAAACCTTTTGCCATCATGGCCAAGGATATCGAGGTTGCAAGCCGGTTGGTTTTGCTCACACCCGACACGGAGGTATTGCTCACCTCTCTGGCTCGTCCAATTGTGATTGTGCCGGCTCGATTCGAACTCGAAGGTGTTGCGCCGGACAATCATGATCTCGGTGTAATGTTGCCTTACACACCGCTGCAGCACCTACTCTTCGCCGCGGGCGCTCCGGAAGCGCTGGTCATGACCAGCGCCAACCGGTCGAGCGAACCAATTGCATATAAAGACGCGGACGCATTGAAGCGGCTCTCCGGAACCGCAGACGCGTTTCTGATCGGCGAACGGCCCATTGCGCGCCGGGTGGACGATTCTATTGTCCGAGCTGGTGCATTCGGCCCGGTAATTCTCAGACGTTCTCGCGGATATGCGCCCAGCGCGGTGGCGACGCTGCCGATTAAACGCCCGGTGCTGGCGCTCGGTGCGGACCTCAAGAACACGATCACGCTGGTAGTCGACGGCCATGCATTTACAAGCCAGCACATTGGCGACCTCTCGCACTACCAGGCGTTCCATAGCTTTGCAGAAACTATCAAAGACCTTATCGCGATGTATGACATCGACACTCGTGATCTGCTTTTAGTGCACGATAGTCATCCTCAATATGTTTCAACGAGCTATGGCGCCACGATGCCCGCCAACGAGACACGAGCAATACAGCATCATCGAGCGCATTTGGCTTCTGTTCTTGCGGAGCGCGGCGAATGGGCGAAAAGGATTGTTGGCGTCAGCTTCGACGGAACCGGCTTCGGGGACGACGGCAGCATCTGGGGGGGCGAGATCTTTGTGGGGAGCCTCGAAAGCGGCTTCCAACGTGCTGCACACTTGCGCGCCGCCGCTCTTGCTGGCGGCGATGGTGCGGCACAATATCCGGTGCAAGCTGCAGCCGGCTTTCTCGCGCAGATCGACGGCCTGCCCGATTTAACCCAAGCGCCCTTCAACTTTGGTTCGCGCTATCAACACGCGACGCAACTGATCCGTCATGAAGTGCGCATCTTTTCAACGACGTCGATGGGGAGGCTCTTCGATGTCGCTGCCGCGCTGCTCGGTTTTGTGAGGGAGAGTACATTTGAAGGGCAGGCCGCAATTTGGCTCGAACACCTAGCACGGAACTCCTCAAATTTAGCCCCGTATCCTTTCCCGATAACTGGCGGGAACCTCGATTTCCGTCCGCTGCTCCATGCCGTCATCCGCGACCGTCTACTCGGACGGGCAATATCTGAAATTGCGCGTTCCTTCCAACGTGGCGTAGCCGCGGGATCGGTCCAGGCAATTGTGCAGCTTTGCCACAGTCACGAGATAGATACAGTTGTGCTTTCCGGAGGTGTCTTCCAGAACGAGCTGCTACTTGAAGACATGCGATCACTCCTCGAGTCCCACCGGCTTGAGACTTGGACTAACCACGCAGTGCCTCCGAACGACGGAGGAATCAGCCTTGGCCAGGCGGCGCTTGCCACATTTGGCCACTTCAATGAAACGAAATCTTCCACTCTTGAAGGGGCTCTGCATGCATGAACTTTCGATCGCGATGAGCATCGTAGATATGGCACAGGAAGAAGCGGCGCGGCGCAAAGTGTATATCGAGGCCGTTCACCTCGAGCTTGGCACTCTCTCGGGCGTGGTCAAGGAGGCGCTTCTTTTTTCTTACGAAGTAGCTTGTGGCGGCACACCACTCGAGGGCTCACGCCTGGTTGTTAAAGAGGTACCGATCGAGGTTTACTGCCCGTCATGCAAAATGCCCAAAACCCTGAAATCGATGCAGCTGTTTTGTTGTCCCGACTGCGGCACGCAAACGCCTGAAGTCATTCACGGAAAAGAGCTGACCGTCACTGCTCTGGAGCTGAAACAATGAATTCAGAACCGCGCATGTTAGAAGTTCGCAAGAACGTTCTCAAGCAAAATGATGTGATCGCACGTGCACTACGCGATCGCTTTCGCGCCCAGGGAACACTTGCGGTGAGCCTCGTCTCGAGCCCTGGTGCCGGCAAGACCACGTTTCTTGAAAAGACCCTTACCCTTCTCAAGCCGCACTTTCGGGTAGCTGCGCTGGTTGGCGATCTGGCCACGGAGAACGATGCACTGCGGCTGGCGCGCAGCGAGGTGCCCGTAAGGCAGATCACTACCGGAACGCTCTGCCATCTTGAAGCAGCCATGATTGAGCACGCATTGGAAGACTGGAATCTGGGCCAACTAGACGCACTTTTCGTTGAGAATGTGGGCAATCTGGTTTGTCCTGCCTCCTATGATTTGGGTGAGGATCTTCGTATGGTGTTGCTGTCAGTAACGGAAGGCGAAGATAAGCCGTTGAAATATCCCACCATCTTCAACAGTGCCGACGTAGCGGTGATCACCAAGATCGACTTAGCAGCGGCGGTCGAGTTTGATGAGCGCGCAGCCAACGCAAACATTCAAGCAGTACGGCCTGGAATGCAGGTGTTCAAGGTCTCTGCAAAGACTAACGAGGGGATGGACGACTGTTTGCAATTCCTTGCGGATGCGTTGACAGAACGATTGCAAAAAATGACCGTGTTGACGATGGCACAATGAAATGCATCCAAGTAGGAAGTTAACAAGCAAATAGATGAGGTGATTGACATGATGAAGCTGATATGTGCTGCGGTGGGAATTGGGGCAATTGTGATTGCGATTTCGTTAGCTCCCGACATCAAGCGTTATCTAAGAATCCGTGCCATGTGACAGAATGGCTTATTGGTGAACTCGTCAGCGTGCACTGCGGGCATTGTGATTTGATCGTCCGTATCCGTAATGGATTAAGCAGCACGGGTTGCAGCAGGAAAATCGGTTCAAGTCTCAAGACAGGCAGATCGCATGACGAACTTGCTGGCAGTAATTGGCGTCGGATTTCTTCTTGGAGTCCGCCACGCCACCGATCCCGATCATGTCATTGCCGTTTCAACGATCGTGAGCCGTCAGCGAAGTGTCCGGCAGGCAGGTCTGATCGGCGCATTGTGGGGAGTAGGCCACACTGTCACGATCCTTCTGGTAGGAGTGGCCATTATTTTATTCAACCTGGCAATTCCGCCTCGTATCGGTCTCGCTATGGAACTGGCCGTAGGCTTGATGCTGATTCTCCTTGGAGTCCTTAATCTTACCGGCGTCACGCAATGGATCACCCATCGGTTTACACCGGTTCATAGCCACGCCGGAGTGGGAATTGTGCACTCCCATGTCCACGAGCATGAGGGTGTTCTCCATGAGCACATTCACGGCCACGGTCCGGAGATTCACATGCATCTGGATCAAAAAACCAGAGGTTCACTTCAGAATGCGTTGCAGCAGTTAGGGCTGTATCAGTTTCTACGGCCCCTTGCAGTTGGACTCGTTCACGGACTCGCTGGATCGGCCGCCGTCGCTCTACTTGTCTTGACCGCTATCCGCGATCCTCGCTGGGCGATCGCCTATCTTCTGGTTTTTGGTTTGGGAACGATCGCTGGAATGATGCTGATCACGATGATTATCGGTGCGCCGTTTGCTTACACAGGCAAACGATTTGCACCCTTAAATCGTAGCCTCGGACTCGCATCGGGGTTGGTCAGTATAGCCTTCGGTCTGTTTATCACCTTCCAGATCGGCTTTATGGATGGACTCTTTACCACCCATCCGCAATGGACGCCCCACTAAACAGATTTTTGTCACTCAGAAAGCTGAGAGACTTTCGATTCTAGCTGCTTATCTACATCCAACAGAAAAGGCTCGGGAACGCTATCCCCTAAGCCTTTTAGGTGTGCATGTAGCAAGGAGCGAGGTTATTGACAGACATCAGCCCGCCTAGCCCTGCGGGTTGAACCAGTCCGCAGGGCAGCACAGTAGTCATCAACGATTCGACACAGATCGGCCTTCTCGTGGAAGGGAATTGCGCTCAGAGAGCGAACTATTGCCCTCCCTCTGCTTGAGCAAACATCACTGCCGCCGCAAAGCAGCAACCTGATCAAAGCTGATGCTCGATTTCTTCCCTTTGCGCTTCTTCGGAGAAGATATCTCTGCCTGCAACCGCAGCTGGAGGTCAACATGCAAAACGGGAGCATCATACGA